>Ga0209066_10005863_pt1 | contig 12749 bp, 13 predicted proteins | sample All_14_2_FD_187198 | JGI IMG/M metagenome (GOLD analysis project Ga0209066, IMG submission 187198) | Freshwater microbial communities in response to fracking from Pennsylvania, USA - Allegheny Zone_MetaG_DW_15 (SPAdes) (version 2) ...
CCCGCCTGAAGGCGCGCCTGACCGCGCCGCACAGCGCCTACCTCAAGGTCGCCGACGGCTGCGACAACCGCTGCGCCTACTGTCTCATCCCCTCCATCCGCGGCGGTTTCCGCTCCAAGCCCGTGGAAGCCCTGGCCGAAGAGGCCCGCAATCTGGCCGCGAGCGGGGCGGTGGAGATCTCGCTGATAGCGCAGGACACCACCTCCTACGGCGCCGACCTGTACGGCCGTCCGCGCCTGGCCTGGCTGCTCAACACGCTGCTGCAGACCCCCGGCGTAAAATGGTGGCGGCTGATGTACGTGTACCCCGAGCGCCTCACCAAGGACGTGATAGAGGTGATGCGGGGCAACAGGAACGTGGTGCGCTACCTGGACATGCCGCTGCAGCACGTCTCGGACCGCATCCTCAAGCGCATGAACCGCGCCTCCACCGAGAAGTCCATCAAGGACAAGATCGCCGAGCTGCGGCGCGCCATGCCCGACATCGCCATCCGCACCAACTTCATAGTCGGCTTCCCCGGCGAAACCAGCGAGGATTTTAACCGGCTGCTGGGCTTCGTCAAGAAGGCCCGTTTGGACAGCGTGGGCGTGTTCAAGTATTCCCGGGAGCCCGGCACCACGGCCGCCAGCTTCCCCGGGCAGGTACCGGAGGAAGTGAAGGAAGAGCGGGCCGGAGCTCTGATCCAGGCGCAGAGCCGCGTGCTCGACGCCGTCAACCTGGACCTGAAAGGCAAGAAGTTGGACGTGCTGATGGATTCGCCGCTGTTCGGCCGCACCTACCGCGACGCCCCGGAGATAGACGGCCGCGTGGAAGTGGAAGCGCTGCCGGGGCGGCCCTTGAAGGCCGGCGACCTGGTCAAGGTAAAGATTACCGGCGCCGTGGGCTACCTGCGCAAGGCGAAAGCGCTGCCTTAAAGCGCGCACCCGCGGAATATAAATAAAGAGGGCGCCCGGCTTGCCGGGCGCCCTCTTTTGCGGCCCACGGTCAGTTTAGCAGGCCCGCCACTACCAGCGCCGCTATCAGTACCCCCACCAGGCTTTCGCCGGCGATAAAGCCGGAACTGACCGGCACCACCATATGGTCGGCGGCCTCGGCGTCCCTGCGCTCTATCAGCAGGGCTATCAGCGCCCCGGTGAACATGGAGATGGTGTTGAAGGCCGGCGTGGTGAAGGCCAGCCCCAGGCCGGTGGGCGAGGGGATGAACTTCCGCCACTTCGGGAAAGCTTTCTCCAGCAGCACCAGGGCTATGCCCAGCACCGCGCCGACCAGCAGCGCGTACTGCGCCGTCGGGTGGAGGGTGTTGAAGCCCTTGGCCAGCAGCTCGGCCACGCCCTTCCAGGTCTGCGCGCCGGGCGCGGGCCACTTGTCGGTGCCCAGCAGGTCGGCCGTGGGGATGAGCAGCCGGTAGGCCGGCACCACGAACAGGGAGCCCGCCAGCACGCCGAAGAACTGCGCCCAGAACTGCTGGCGCGGGTCGGCCTTGAGCAGGTAGCCGCTCTTGAGGTCGGTCAGCAGGTCGGCCGCGTGCAGCCCCATGCCGCCGGTGACGTTGGCCGTCATCAGGTTGGTGGTGATGTTGCCCGGGGCGAGCGCGCCGAAGGTGATCTGCGTGATCTTGCCCAGCGCGCCGGTAGGGGTGGTATCCGTCTCGCCGGTGGCGCGGCAGGCCACGATGGCGATGAAGAAGCCGAGCCCCACGGACAGCAGGCCCATCCAGACCTTGATGCCGAACAGGAACCACTCCAGGAACACCACCACCGGAGTGAGCAGCAGCAGGCCGCCGAAGAACCAGAGCATCGGCACCTCGGCCGACTCCTCCGCCGCGCCGGCGCCGAAGGCCGCCCCCACGCTCTTCACGGCCCGGACCACGGTGCGCCACTGGAAGGCGAAAGCCAGCAGGCCGCTGGTCAGGATCATCGCCGAGCCGAACCAGACGCTCCAGGCGACGATATGCTTGTAGCCCAGGCGCGAGTCGATGATGCCGCGCTCGTAGAGCAGCGGGGCGAGCACGCCGAAATTTATCACCGCCCCCAGCAGCATGCTCCACGCCGCGCGGAAGCCCATGATGGCGCCCGCGCCCAGCATGATCAGGCTGCCCTCGAAAGAGAGGGTATAGTCGGCCAGCGGCCGTCCCTTGAGGGTCGCGAAGGGAATATTGAATTTCTCGGGCAGGTTCCAGGTCATCCAGGAAGCCTTGGCGTCCCGCAGGAAGGCCACGGCCGCGCCCGCGGCGCCGCCCCAGCCCAGCAGCCTGGCCTTGGCCGCGCCGCCGGCCCCCTCGCCGTGCAGCGCCCGCAGCGTTTCGGCCGCGGCCACGCCGGTGGGGAAGCGCAGCTGCTCTATGTTGATCATCTGCTGCTTCATCGGGATGGCCATCACCACGCCCAGCATGGCGATAGAGGAGATCCAGAAGAACATCTGCCAGCCGCCCATCACTTCGCCGGTGATCATCATCAGCGCCGGGATGGCGGCCACCGTGCCGCCGCCGGTCATGTAGCCGGCCGCGCTGGCCACGCTCTGCATGGCGTTGTTTTCCAGCATGCCGAAGTGGGTGCGGATGGCCTTGACCTTGAAGAGCGCGGCGAAGATGGCGTAGGCCAGGATGCCGGCGGTGATGGACACGCCGATGCTCCAGCCGGTCTTGAGCGCCACGTACAGGTTGGAAAGGCTCATGAAGCCGCCCAGCAGCATGCCGGCGATCACCGCCCTGACGGTCAGCTGCCTCCTCGCCTCCGCCGTAGTTCCGCTTTCCGCCCCGGTGCAAGTTTCTTCCATGTTGTCCTTCCTAGTAAAGCCCCTTCTCTATCAACTCGTCGTCGTCCATGCCGAAATGGTGCGCTATCTCGTGCAGCAGCGTGTGGCGTATCGCGCCCAGCACCGCGGCTTCGTCCGCGCGCCCGGCCGTGATATTGTCCATGAAAAGCGTGATCTTATCCGGCATGGCGCCGCTGTAGAACGAGCCGCGCTCGGAGAGCGGCACGCCCTCGTAGAGGCCCAGCAGCCCCCGGCCGAAGCGCCGGGCCTGGGCCCGGGTGGGCGCGGCCGCCACCGTGATCACCACGTTGTCGAGGCGCGCGCGGAATTCCCGCGGCAGCTTTTTCATAGCCTGAGCCGCGAGTTTTTCGAAGTCCTCTATGGTCATCGGGAGGCGCGCTATTTGGAAATGAAGTAAATGCCGCCGGAGAGCAGCAGGGTGCCGATCATCTTGTTGAGGGTGATATTTTCGCCGAGGAACAGCACGGCCATGGCGAAGGTCACGAAAGGGTAGGTGGAGCTGAGCGGCACTATCCGGGTGGCCGCGCCGCCGTCGAGCGCCTTGAGGTAGAAGAAGACGCCGCCCATGGAGACCACCACGCTGGAGATCACGAAGATGGGGCCCAGCTTGTCGGAGCCGAGCAGGGCCTGTTTGGTCTGGGCGTATTTCCACAGCACCAGCGGCACGAACAGGATGATCATGAACAGCGAGCGCACGTAGAAGGCGCCCGACGGGTCCATGTGCTTGAGGCAGGCCTTGTCGAAGAAGGCGCCCATGCCCCAGCCCAGGATGGCCAGCAGCAGGAAAATTATCGTAGAGAGTTCCATACGGCTCCTAGGGCGGCGGCAGCGGGCCTGGCAGTTCGGCGAGGGCGAAAGGATGCTTGAGGTAACGCTCTATGGACTCCGAGAAACCCCATTCGTCCTTGTAGGCCCCGGCTTGTTTGTAGTAGGCCAGGGCTTTGCCGCGCAGGCCCATCAGGTCATGCACGTTGCCCAGGCGCACTATGGCCCAGACGCCCCAGCGCGCGGGATGCGCCTTGGGGTCTTCCTTCAGGGTGGCGGCGGCGCGGCCGAAATAGTCGGCGGCCTCGGCCAGCTTGCCCTCCACTAAATAGGTGGTGCCGATGGCCGTCAGCACGCGCGGCAGGTAGCGCCGGCGGTACGGGGCCTTGCCCTCGTTGACGGCCTTCAGGTAGTCCAGCGCCTCGCGGCGGCTCTCGGCGTACTGCTTGTCCTCGAACAGCGAGACGATCTCCACAAAATGCATCTGCGGATGGTTGTGATAGGCGGCGCGCAATTCCTTGGACCACTTCACCGCCAGCTTCGAATTAACGTACGGGCTGCCGGTGGTGGTATAGATCTCGATCAGCAGCAGCTTGGCGGCCAGCGCGTTGAAATAGCCTTTTTCCTTGCACAGGGCCAGCATCTCGATGCCCTTGGCGGCGTCGCCCTTCATCAGGATGCTGGCCAGCACCTTGATGGCGCCGTGCAGCGTGCCGGCGTAGTACTCGTACATGCCGAGGCCCAGGTAGGCGTCGTAGAGCTCCGGCTCTATCTTGAGCGAGCGGTGCATGTAGGCCAGCGCCTTGCGGCCGTCGAAATAGGCCTTGATCCAGCGGTGCTGCAGCACGGCCAGGCGCGCGCGCAGGCCGTACAGGCCGCCCAGGCACAGGTTGGCGTTGGCGTCGCCGGGGTGCTTTTTCAGCCAGGCCTTGCCGGTGTCGATGGCGCGGTCGGTCATGGCCTCGTACTCTTTCTCGAGTTTGGGGTCGGACTCGTCCTCCAGGTATTCCAGCGTGGCCCACTTGGTCATGGCCATGCCGAAATGCGGGTAGGGGTGCTCGGGGTATTTTTCCAGCGCCGCGGAGAAATTCTTGACCGCCTCGGGGATATCCACGGCGTAGATGGCCTCTATGCCCTTCTTGGAAAGGAGCCGGAGGTCCTCGGGAAGAGGTTCCGACTTGGGCGTGGCGGCCAGGACCGCCGAGGCGCACAGGGAGAAAGCCGCCGCCAGGAGTATTTTCCTCATATCGTTATCTTGTCCGCACCCATATATTTGCGCAGGGCCTCGGGCACCGTCACGGTGCCGTCCGCCTGCTGGAACTGCTCCAGGATGGCCGGGAACAGCCGGCTGGTGGCCATGCACGAGCCGTTGAGGGTGTGCAGCAGCTCGTTCTTGCCGGTGGCGGCGCGCTTGAAGCGCATGCTCCCGCGGCGGGCCTGGTAGTCGTGGGCGTTGGAGACGGAGCTGACCTCCTTGTAGCCCTTCATGCTGGGGATCCAGACCTCTATATCGTAGGTGCGGGCCATGCTGGCGCTGCAGTCCTTGGCCGCCAGCTTGACCAGCCGGTAGTGCAGGCCGAGCGCCCGCATGACGGCCTCCACGTGGCCCACCATCTCGTCGAAGCACTTCGCCGAGTCCTCGGGGCGGGCGAACTGGATCAGCTCCACCTTGTTGAACTGGTGGCCGCGGATCATGCCGCGCTCGTTGGCGCCGTAGCCGCCGGCTTCCTTGCGGTAGCAGGGGGTGTAGGCGAAATACTTTTTAGGCAGGTCCTCTTCCTTGAGGATCTCGTCGCGGTGCAGGCTGATCAGCGCGGTCTCGGCCGTCGGGAGCAGGAACTGCGTCTTGTCCTCTGCCCCGGCCAGCAGGAACACGTCGTCCTTGAACTTGGGGAACTGCCCGGCGGTATAGCCGCACTCGTAGTTGAGGATATGCGGCGGCAGCGTGAAGGAATAACCGTTGGACAGGTGCGTCTCCACGAAGAGGTTCATCAGCGCCCATTCCAGGCGCGCGCCCTGGTCGCGGTAGACCCAGAAACCCGCGCCGCCCAGCTTGGCGCCGCGCTCGTAGTCCACCAGACCGAGGTCTTTACAAAGTTCTATGTGCGCCTTGGCCGCGAAAGTGAATTCGGGCTTCGCGCCCCACTCGCGCAGCACCTCGTTGTGCTCCTTGCCGCCCGCGACCACGTCGTCGGCGGGCAGATTGGGCAGCTCGGCCATCAATTTAGAGAGCTCCGCGTCCACGGCGGAGGCCTCGGCGTCCAGCGCCTTCACGCGGGCGGAGATCTCTTTCATCTCGGCGAAGACGGCCTGCTGCGCTTCCTTCGCCAGCTGCTTGACGCTCGCGGAGGCGGCGTTCTTCTTCATCTTGAGGGCATCGGCCTCCACGATGAGCTCGCGGCGCTTGCGGTCCAGCGCGAGCACCGGTTCGAGGTCCACGGCGTCGAGGCGCTTGAGCAGCGCCTGCCTGACCTTGTCGGGATTGGTCCTGATGAGGTTAATGTCCAGCATGTGGGGCTCCGTGGCCTGGCGCGCGGCTGACCGCGGTTCAGGGCTTCGCTATCTCGATGACCGCTTCGCGGATGATGGCGGCGGGTTCGTCCCCCTGCCGGGGACCGGCCATGACTTCCAGCTTGAGGGCCGTAGGAGAAAAACCGCTGTTCTTCAGCTTGTTCAGCTGGTTCTGCAGCTCGAAGCGTATCACCCGGGCCTGCCGTTCCGAGACGGCGCCCACCTTGGAGACGCGCACTTCCTCGACGTAGTAGGGCACGCACCAGAAAGCCTTGTCGGCGGGGTCGCCGTTCTTGAGCAGGCGCAGGCTGAGCACGTAGCGCAGCACCACGCCCTCGACGGCCTTGGGGGATTTGTTGCGCAGGGTGACCAGGGCGCGCAGGTAGTCGGTGAATTTCACGGCCGGGTCGGCGCGCAGCTGCGCGACGGGGGCGTAGGGAGTGCGGTCCTTGCCGGCCAGCTTGGAGATCTCCCAGTCTATCTTGACGACCTCCACCTGGGCGGCCAGCGGCGCGGCGGACAGCAGGAAGGAGCAGAAGAGCAGGAACGGCAGCGGGTTCTTTATCATGTTGTTCTCCGTAACTGTAGAAAGCGGTTTCAGGCGGCTTCGGGCGAGGCCTCCAGGGCGGCTCCCAGTTCCGCCGGGATCACGGCTATCACCTCGGCGCCGGCCTCGCTGCCGTCGAAATTCAGGTTCAGCGACACCGAGATCACGCTGTGCCGGCCGGGCTTTTCCATCGAGGCCCACAGCGCCTCTAGCAGCGAGGGCACCTCGCCCTGCACGCACCTGGGCACCGACGGCAGGAACTGCCGGTTCAGGGCCCCGGACAGGGAACTCGCGAGCGAATTCAGGATGATGTTGCCCATCTCCGAGAGCAGCAGCTCATGCGCCTGGCTGAGCTTGGGCAGCCTGGAAAAAGAAAAACCGAGAAAAGCGCGCGACAGCGTCTCCGCATCGTCGGGGCTGAAGACCACCATGGCGCTGAAGGGGTAATCCCCTTTCACGTCGAAGTACACCGCCGCCCCGACGCGGTCCGCTTCGGCGGCGCGCTCGCGGGCCGCCTCGGACATGCTGCTCGCCGTGACCGCCACGGAGCCCACGCTCCACTTGCCGGTGGAGAGGCGCGAGAGCCGGGAGACGCACTTCAGCATGCTCTCCCTGGCCACGCGCTCCAGTATTTTCCCGGCTTTCTGTCCCATTCAGGCAAGGCTTTTCATCAGCGTCTTGAAATCGTCGAAAGAGAACGGCTTGCGCAGTATCGCGCTCACGCCCTTGTCGGAGAGGCGGCGGTCTATCTCGTCCTGTTCCACCGCCGTCACCACCACCACCCGCGCGGCCGGGTCCAGCGCCCGCAGGTCCCCGAGGATCTCCACGCCCGAGCGGCCCGGCAGGATCAGGTCCAGAAAGACCACGTCCGGCTTGCTCTCGCCGTAGAGCCTGACGGCGGCCGCGCCGTCCTCGGCTTCCCCCACCACCTCGTGCCCCAGCTTTTCCAGCAGGGACTTTATCGTATAGCGCGTCAGCGCGTTGTCATCCACGAGCAACACTTTCATACGCCCCCCTTTAGGGTAAAACGCGCCGGGGCCAAACCCCCGCTTGCCCCCGGCGCGCAGGAACCTTTCAGACTAGCAGCAGCAGCAGTCGCACTCCGCCTTGGCGGTGCCGGCGGCTTTCTTGGCCAGCGCGGCGGCCATGTCGGTCTTCTCCCAGGCGAAGCCGGCGCGGCCGAAGTGGCCGTAAGCGGCGGTCTTGCGGAAGACCGGGGCGCGCAGCTTCAGCGTCTCGATGATGCCCTTGGGCGTCAGCTTGAACAGCGAGCGCACGATCTTAACCAGGTTCTCATCGGCCACCACGCCCGTGCCGTGGGTGTCGACGTAGAGGCCCACCGGCTCGGCCACGCCGATGGCGTAGGCCAGCTGCACGGTGCACTCGCGGGCGAGCTTGGCCGCCACGATGTTCTTGGCGATATAGCGGGCCATGTAGGCCGCGGAGCGGTCCACCTTCGTCGGATCCTTGCCGGAGAACGCGCCGCCGCCGTGCGGGGCCACGCCGCCGTAGGTGTCCACGATGATCTTGCGGCCGGTCACGCCGGCGTCGCTCTGCGGGCCGCCGACCACGAACTTGCCGGTCGGGTTGATGAGGATCTTGGTGTGCTTGTCCATCAGCCGCTTGTCGATGATGGGCATGATGACGGCGTCGATGATCTCGCGGCGGGATTTCTCCGTTATCTGGTGGCCGCTCTTGTCGAGGATCTCCTCGGTGTGCTGGGAGGAGACCACGATGGTCTCGATGCGCACCGGCTTGCCGTCGTGGTATTCCACGGTCACCTGGCTCTTGCCGTCGGGGCCGAGGTAGGGAAGGATGTTCTTCTTGCGGACTTCGGCGAGGCGCATGGAGAGGCGCTGGGCCAGCTGCAGCGGCAGCGGCATCAGCTCCGGGGTCTCGTCGGAGGCGTAGCCCACCATCAGGCCCTGGTCGCCGGCGCCGCCGGTGTCCACGCCCTGGGCGATGTCGGGGCTCTGGCGGCCGATCACGTTGATGACCGCGCAGGTCTCGTAGTTGAAGCCGTACTTGGAATGCGTGTAGCCGATGTCCTTGACGACCTGGCGCACCAGGCTGTCCACGTCGACGTAGGTCTTGGTGGTGATCTCGCCGCCCACGACCACCATGCCGCGGGTGATGAAGGTCTCGCAGGCCACGCGGCCCATCTTGTCGTCCTTCAGGATGGCGTCGAGCACCGCATCCGAGATCTGGTCGCAGACCTTGTCGGGATGCCCCTCCGTCACCGACTCCGAGCTAACGAAACGCTTGCCTTTAAAGTTCATGTGTTTTCCTCCGTTTTATCCCTAAATTATCCTTAAATTATACCAATTTCCCCGGGGCGGCCCCTACTTCTGCTCTATCAGCTTGAAGGCCAGGTCCAGGAACTTCCTGGTGTTCTCCTGGCTGTCGGTCTCGGCGTAGGTGCGCAGCAGCGGCTCGGTGCCGGACGGGCGCATCAGCACCCACCAGTCGTTGTCGAGCACGATCTTCAGGCCGTCTATGGTGTTGGTCTCCGTGATCTTGTGGCCCAGCAGGATCTTGGGCAGCTTCTTCTTGATCTTCACCGCGAAGGAGTGCTTGTTGGGGATGGCCTTCTCCAGCTTGAAGTCGCGGCGGACGAAGGCCGACTTGCCGTATTTCTTCTCGATCTCGGAGTACAGCTCGGACACGGTCTTGCCGGTCTTGACCGCCATCTCCATGAAGAACAGCGTGGTCAGCGCGCCGTCGCGCTCGGGCAGGTTGCCCTTCCAGGTGTAGCCGCCGGACTCTTCCACGCCGAACGTGACGTCCTCGTTGAGCATCTTCTCGGCGATATACTTGAAGCCCACCAGCGTTTCCTCGAAGGGGAGATTGGCCATGCGCGCGATGCGCTTGGTCAGGTAGCCCATGGAAACCGCCTGCGCCACCTTGCCCTTGTACTTGCCGTTAGCGAGCAGGTGCTCCAGGATGAGCGGCGCTATCTGGCAGGGGGTCATGTAGACGCCCTTGTCGGAAACGAGGGCGAAGCGGTCGGCGTCGCCGTCGAGCGCCACGCCGAACAACGCCTTGTGCTTCTTCACGGCGGCCACCAGCTCCTGCAGGTTCTTCTCCACCGGCTCGGGGGCCATGCCGCCGAACAGCGGATCGTGGCTCTCGCGGATCTTGATGATGTTCTTGGAGCTGAACAGCGAGGCGGTCTCGGCGCCGGCGCCGTGCATGAAGTCTATCACCACCGGGCCGGACAGCTTGGCCAGCACCTTGGCGGCGTTGATGCGGGAATTGAGGTAGTCGAGGTAGGCGGGGCGGAAGTCCTTCATGGCCACCGGCGCGCCGCTGGGCTTCATCGGCACGGCCTTGGCCACGTAGTTTTCGATGTCGGCGGTGACGGCGGGCGGGGCGGAGCGGCCGTTCTGTTTTACCTTGATGCCGTTATAGTGGTGGTCGTTGTGGCTGGCGGTGATCACCACGCCCATCCCGTAGCCCTTGGCGGTCAGCAGGCTGACGGCCGGCGTGGGCAGCGGCGTGGAGCTCAGCGTGACGTTGAGGCCGTTGGCGGCCAGCACCTCGGCCAGCGTCCGGGCGAAACGGTCCGACATGAAGCGCCGGTCGTAGCCCACGGCGATGGTGGGCTTCTCGGTGCGCATGTACTTGTAGGCGACGTAGTCGGCCATGCCCTGCGCGGTCTTGCGCACTATGTCGTAGGTGAAGTCCTTGGCGATGACGCCGCGGAAACCGTCCGTGCCGAAAGAAACGTGGTTTGCCTGGTGGGAGCTCATGCAGTCCTCTCTTTATACCGATAGGCCGGCCTCGGCCGGAACCTTCCGAAGGATATATATAATAATACAATTAAAGGGAGAACTCAAACCCGGCCCGGCCGGAGGGCGGCCAGCAGGGCCGGGGCGGCCCTGAATACCGCGGTTTCCAGCGCGGCGGCCGGGCGCCTGGCCGGCCCCGCTTCTATCACGCCGCGCACCCCGCGCCGGGCCAGCGGGGCGCCGCCCCGCAGCGCGGAAGCGCCGCAGGCCACTATCGCCGGAATGCCGAGCCGCCGGGCGGCCGCGATGGCGGCCCCGGGGGCCTTGCCGTAGAAAGTCTGCTCGTCGAAGCGCCCCTCGCCGGTCACCAGCAGGTCCGCCCGGGCCAGCGCCCGCCCGAAACCGGCGCGCTCCAGCACGTAGGCCGAGCCGTCGTCGAGCTCGGCGCCGAAAAAGGCGGCCAGCCCGGCGCCCAGGCCGCCGGCGGCCGCGCCGCCGCGCAGGCGGGCCACGTCTACCCCCAGAGAATTTTTCACCGCCCGGGCGTAAGTCACGAGGGCCCGCTCCATGAAGGCCACCTCGGCGGGGCCGGCGCCCTTCTGCGGGCCATAGACCCGGGCCGACCCCAGGCGCCCGCACAGCGGGTTCTTCACGTCGGCCAGGCCGCGCACGGTGATCCCGCGCAGCAGCCGCCGGGCGCGGCCTGGGAACACCGCGGCCAGGGCGGCCAGGCCGCGCGCGCCGCGCCCTATCTCGCGTCCCTGCGGGTCCGTCAGCGAAAAACCGAAAGCCTGCGCGCAGCCGGCGCCCCCGTCGTTGGAGGCGCTGCCGCCCAGCCCTACGATGATCTCCCGGGCCCCGCCGATAGCGGCCGCAAGCATCAGCTGCCCCACGCCGCGGGTGGAGGCGTCGAGCGGCCTTAATTTTTGGCCGGCCAGGCGCCGCAGGCCGGCGGCCTCGGCCATCTCTATGACGGCGGTGCGCCCGGCGCTCAGCCAGCGCGCGCGCAACCGGCCGCCGAGCGGCCCCTCCACGGAATTAACCATGAAGCGCCCGCCCAGCGCCGGGGCCAGCGCCTCCAGCAGGCCGTCGCCCCCGTCCGCGATGGGCAGCACCTCCAGCCGCGCGCCGGGGCAGGCGCGCGCCAGCCCCCGCGCCACGGCCGCCCCGGCTTGCGCCGCGGTCAAGGTGCCTTTAAAGGCGTTTGGAGCTATCAGAATTCTCACGTTCTAAATGATAGAATAATAAAGGCGAGTTTAGGAACCGCCGCACCTATGGAAGAACACAAGCCAACCATCGTTTACCGCTACGGAGAGGGTCTCTACGTTAACCTCACCAACCGCTGCCCCACGGCCTGCGTCTTCTGCGTCAAGAACTCCTGGAAGATGGACTACCGCGGCAGCGACCTGAACCTGCAGGGCGCCGAGCCCTCGCCGGCCGAAGTGCTGGCGCTGGCCAAGGTTGAATGGGCGGCGGCGCCTTTCAAAGAATTCGTTTTCTGCGGCTACGGCGAGCCCACCATGCGCCTGGAGGCCCTGCTGGCCTGCGCGCGCATGATCCGCAACGGCCGCGCCGAGCCCCTGCCCAAAAACCTCCGCATCCGCCTCAACACCAACGGCCTGGCCAACGCCGTCTGGGGCCGCAACGTGGTGCCCGAGATGAAGGGCCTCATAGACGCCGTCCACGTCAGCCTGAACTCGGCCGACCCGGTTCAGTGGCGCGAGCGCATGCGCCCGATGGACCCCTGGGCCGACACCGGCTTCGAAAAAGTAAAAGAATTTATCCGAGAAGCGTCCCTGCTGCTGCCGGAGGCCGTGGCCTCGGTGGTGGAGGACCCGGGCGTGGACCTGGCCAAGTTCCGCGAGCTGGCGGAGCGGCTGGGCGCCGAAGTGCGCGTGCGGCCCCGCCTCGAGACGGAGGCCGAAAAATGATGGAACGCAAGTCCATGCTGCTGCTGCTGGCGGCGGCGGTGTTCGGCCTCGTCAGCGTGCCCAGCGTCATCTTCAACAACGCCATCAAGAAATATTTCAACTTCGTAGGCCAGTGGAACGTGGCCACCATAAAGCCCTCGCGCACCGCCGTCATCCCGTCGATGCACGCGCGGGCCGACAAGTCCCCCGAAGCCCCCCAGCCCGAGCTGCGCTTCGCCAAATTCACCATCAAGATCGCCGGCGCCAAGGACGTGCGCATAGCCGGCGATTTCAACAGGTGGAATCCCGAGGCCCTGGTCCTCACCAAGAAGGACGCCAAGACCTGGGAAGCCATAGTGCCGCTGCCCCCGGGCAAGTACAATTATCTCTGCCGCATCGACGGGCAGGACGTGCTGGACCCGCTTAACCCCGACACCGACATGGAGTCCGGCCGCAAAGTCTCGGTGCTTACCGTAAAATAATATGAAGAATAACCGCTCTCTCCTCGCG
>Ga0209066_10005864_pt1 | contig 12744 bp, 10 predicted proteins | sample All_14_2_FD_187198 | JGI IMG/M metagenome (GOLD analysis project Ga0209066, IMG submission 187198) | Freshwater microbial communities in response to fracking from Pennsylvania, USA - Allegheny Zone_MetaG_DW_15 (SPAdes) (version 2) ...
GACCAGGCCCCATCGGGAAGGCCGGCGGTGGAAACCACCCGGCTGCATCGGCTGCTGACGGTCGGCGGGACGATCCTCGGGCTCTTCCTGCTGTACGAGGTCGTCACCTATTTCGTCGCCTTCACCGACGACGCCTATGTGCGTTCGGATCTGGTGGCGGTGGCGCCGCAGGTGACCGGGCAGGTCATTGCGGTCCATGTCGTCGACAACCAGGACGTCAGGATCGGCGACAAGCTGTTCACGATTGATCCTGAGCCGTTCCAGCTGGTGGTCAACCAGTGGAAGGCGCAGATTGATCGCGCCGCCGCCCAGCTCAAGGTGGCGCAGGAGGAGCTGGCGCTTGCCCAGGCGGCGCTGCAGGTATCGACGTCGGCCCACACCTACGCCGCCCAGGAACAGAGCCGCTTTTCCGACCTCGCCAAGCGCGAGTTTGCGCCCATCTCGGAACTCGATCGGGCCAACGACGAGCTGCGCCGCTCCCAGGCCGAGATGAAGATATCGACGGTCGCCATCGCCAAGGCGGAAACCGACATCGGCGCCCATCAGGCGGCCCTGGAGCTGGCCAAGGCGCAGCTGGCGTCCGCGCAATGGAACTTGGACCGCACGGTCGTCCACGCCCCGAACAACGGGGCGATCACCAACCTCACACTGCGCAAGGGCGACATGGCCACGACCGGCGTACCCCTCGTCGGCATCGTCGATTCCGATGCCTGGCGCATCATGGCCAACTACAAGCAATACTACATCCGCGACTTCAAGGTCGGCGACACCGCGTGGGTGTGGCTCGACAGTTCGCCCTGGCACTTCCACAAGGGCCGCATCACCGGTATCGCCCGCGGCTTCAGCCGCAACCCGGGCGTCGACAAGCTGCTGCCCTACGTGGCGCCGACCACGGACTGGATCCGCCTGCAGCGCCGCATCCCGGTGACGATCGTGCTCGAGGACCTGGCGCCCGGCTTCAAGCTCTACATGGGTGCCGACGCGCGCACCGTCATCTTCCCGTGAGGGGCGTTTCCGAGATCGGGCGCTACGGCAGGGCGGTCGTCGAGGACGTGCGCGAGGGCGCACGGCTGCTCGACCGCACGCTGACCGGTTTCGGGCGCGAGCTGGCCGACATTGGCACGCGTCCCGCCCAGGGGCGCATGGGGACCGTCGCCGCGGTCTCGGTGGTGCTCACCACGATCGTGGCGCTGATGATGCAGCTCGACGCGCCGTGGTGGGCGGCGATCAGCGGCTACATGTCCCTGATGTCGACCGGGGCCGCCTCGGTGCGACGCGGCCTGTTGCGACTGAGCGGCACGATCGCCGGCGCCGCCCTCGGGTTCGTCATGGCGCGCTGGCTTCCCTACGACCAGGTGGCACTGTGTCTGTTCCTCGGTTGTGCGACGATGATCGGCGTGATCGCCGTGCAGGTGAGCCCGCACGGACTGGCCTGGCTGTTCATGGCGATCACCTCCAGCCTCGTGCTGCTGATGAGCCTGAACGACCCGACCCAGGCATTCGAGATCGCCTGCTACCGCACCCTCGACGTGGCGGTCGGCGTCTCCTGCGCGATGGTGACGGCCAAGTTGCTGCAGGACTGGCATGCCGAGCCGCCGGCCGCGGCGCCGGGCTGGCGGCATCTGCTGGGGGCGCAATGGCCATCGGTCCTGCATGGGTTCCGCGCCGCCATCTCGGTGATCACGGTCATGATCGTCTGGGTGATGGCGGACCTGCCGGACGTGGGCGAGATGGCGGTCACGATCGCGGTCGTGATGGCCGCGCCGCTGATTGCGGACGGTGGCACGACGACGCGCCATCTGGTGGCCGAGAAGTCGTTCCACCGCTTCATGGGCTGCCTGCTGGGCGGCCTCGTCGCCCTGGCCTGCCTCGCGCTGCAGGTCGAATCCTTCTTCTGGTGGCTCGCCATGATCGGCGGCGTCGTGTGGGTGGGGATGCACATCCAGATGGGACGCCACGGCATTCCCTATGTCGGCACGCAGTTCGCCTTCGTCTTCGTCGTTACGATGGTGCAGGGGCTGGCGCCGCCGGACAGCATCATGCCGGGGGTCGACCGGTTTGCCGGGATCACCGGCGGCCTCGGTATCCTGATGGTCGTGTCGCTGCTGTTGTGGCCTTCCGACCAGGAGCTGGCGAAGGAACTGCGCACCTGACGTGCAGCCGGCCAGGGTCAGTGCCAGCATCCGGAACGACCCATGCACCAGGGGCGCCCGCTTAGTCCGTGCCTGCACTTGTTGGTCGGCGCCAGCAGGTTAAGTTGCGGCCGATGAGTGCCAGCGCGCCCCCGCCAACCGACCGGATCCTGCGGGCGATTCTCTCGATCATCTTTTCGGTCCTGTGCTTTTCCGTCCTGAATGCCATGTCCAAGACGCTGAGCCAGACCTATCCGGTCATCGAGGTGATCTGGGGCCGCTACGTCTTCGCCTTCGTCTTCATGATGGCGATCTTCCTGCCGCGTGCGGGCATGGCCCTGTTCCGCTGGCACAACGTGCCGAGCCAGATCGTGCGCGGCCTGCTGCTGTTCCTGTCCTCGTATCTCTACTTCCATGGCATCGTCGACATGCCGCTGGCCTCGGCCGCCTCGATCTCGCTCACCAGCCCGCTGATCGTCACGGCGCTGTCGTCGAAATTCCTGGGCGAACCCGTCGGTCCGAAGCGCTGGGCGGCGGTCGTCGTCGGCTTCGTCGGCGCCCTGATCGTGGTGCGGCCGGGCTCGGCACATTTCGAGTGGCATTCGCTCTGGATCGTCGGCAGCACGATCTCGAGCTCGCTCTACCAACTGTTCTCGCGGCGTTACGGCCAGGCCGAGCGGCCCGATGCCTCCGCCACCATGGCCACCATCGTCGGCACCGCGGTCGCCCTGCCGATGCTGCCGTTCGAATGGGTGACGCCGACCTTCGGCTGGCACTGGGTGCTGTTCGTCGGCATGGGCATCATGGCGGGCGTCGGCCACTATTTCCTGACCATCGCCTACAGCCAGGCGCCGGCCGCCGTGGTCGCGCCGTTCAACTACGTGCAGCTGCTCGGCGCCGCCCTGCTGGGCTACCTCGTGTTCGGCGACTTTCCCGATTTCTGGACCTGGGTAGGGGCGGGCGTGATCATCTGCTCGGGCCTCTATCTCGGGCACATCGAGCGGCAGCGGCACAAGGCGCTGGTCAAGAAATAGCATCCTTGATCGGGAATTGAGCTGAGGCGCCACAGCTGCGGGGGGTGTGCCCGCGGCATTGCGCTGTTTTTGCCGTGGCACATCCCTTGCTTCAAAACAGGCAGCGCAGAATCGCGCTAGCGCGATTCTTCTCGGTTGGCGTGCCGGCACCTTTGAGGACGGTCGCACCGATTGGCGGCCGACAAGGAGTTGTCAGTCGCAGACTCGCCCAAGCCAGCAGTCCTCATCCAAAAAATCTCCGCTGCCCGAGGAGGCTCTCCATGTGTGAACGCATTGGCTGTACCCATTTTCCGACTCTTTCGAATCTGAACTTTGCCGGCGCCGTCGCGCCGTCCCGCCGTCGGTTCCTGAAGGGAGTCGCGGCCGCGGGCACGATCGCCATGGCGGCCGGTCCCGGCCTGTTCGCAGGGGGGCCGGCCCATGCTGCCGCCGGACTGAAGTCGACGCACGGCACCGGCTTCTGCAACCTCAACCTCTTCCTCGCCCATTCGCGCCAGTACGCCAAGGCGAGCGGCACCGAACTGGTTTTCGTGAACACGCCGACCTCGGCCGAGATGGTGACCTTCCTCGGCATGGGACAGGTCGATCTCGGTCTCATGCCCTATACCAGCTTCATGGCGCTCTACGATGCCGGCGCCCCGGTGAAGATCGTGGCCGGCGGCGGTGTCGAGGGCTGCGCGATCGTGGCGCGTCCCGGCCTCGACACGCCGGAAAAGCTCAAGGGCAAGACGCTCGGCACCTTCCAGCTCGATACGCTGGAGGTCATGCCCTACGACTACTTGAAGAAGCACAACATCTCCTTCAAGGACGTGAAGGTGCGCTACATGGGCAACACGCCCGAAGCCGTCGAGGCCTTCAAGGCCGGCGCCATCGACTGGATCTGCACCATCGAACCCTATGCCTCGGCACTGGTGAACGACGTCAAGGGCGCGGTCATGCTGACGAACGGCGTCGATCTCTACGGCAAGGGCTATACCGACTGCGTGCTGGCCTCGCGGTCGAGCCTGATCAAGGACAATCCCGCCGGCCTCAAGGCGATCATCAAGAGCATGATGCAGGCCCAGCTCGATGCCGAGACCAGCACCGACGATGTCCTGAAGGAGCTGGTCGGCAAGTACTACAAGACCTCGATGGAGAACGCCAAGATCGCGCAGGGCAAGCAGCCGGCGATCGTCGATGCGCGCAGCCAGACCGACTTCATCCTGCAGCGCACCGACAGCGTCATGGAGATGGGCTACATCAAGAAGAAGCCCGGCCGCGACGCGATCGACTGGACGCTGCTCGAAGAGGTCATCAAGGAGAACCCCGACCTCTACGGCAAGCTCAAGTACAAGTCCGCCTGATGGCTGTCGTCACTCGCGACAGCGAAGCGTCGGGCCCCGCCGCCGGGACATCCCGCCCGGCGGCGGTCTCGCGCTTCTACACCGGCATGGTCAACCTCGAATGGTTGACCAAGGCCTGGTGGACCATCCTGTCGATCAGCCTGTTCGCCGGTATCTGGGAACTGTGCTGGGCGTTCGGCTGGGCCGACCCGAAGCTGCTGCCGCCGCCGCACATCTTCCTCGGCAATCTCGCGGAGCAGGGCAAGTTCTTCAACACCGCCACGCGCTGGCAGGTCGGCCAGGCGATGAACGCGGGCCCCTCGGCCTTCGAATCGGTGATGATCACGGTGGGCGCGACGACGGCCCGCGTGCTCGTCGGCCTTGCCATGGCCTCGGTGCTGGCGATCGGGATGGGCGTCCTGATCCGCTACTACCACTTCTTCGACAAGCTCGTGCTGCCGACCATCACGCTGCTCTCGCCGGTGTCGCCCATTGCCTGGCTGCCGGTCGCCATCTTCCTGTTCGGCATCGGCAACGCGCCGGCGATCTTCATGGTCGTCGTCGCGCTGTTCTTCCACATGGTGCTGGCCACGGTCGCCCAGATCGATGGCGTCAGCCCCAACTTCATCAACGTCGCGCGCACCATGGGCGCGTCGAAGCGGCAGATCTATGGGCGGGTCATCGTGCCCGCGATCCTGCCGGGCATGCTGCAGGTGCTACGGCTCAACCTGTTCGGCGCCTGGATGGTGGTGCTGGTCGCGGAATCGACCGGTGTCGGCTACGGCATGGGCCAGGTCATCATGCTGGCCCGCAACACCTTCAACCCTTCGCTGGTGTTCTTCACCATCGCCGTGATCGGCGTGCTGGGGTTCGCCTTCGACTGGATGCTGCGCCAGGCCCAGCGGCGGATCCTCTACTGGCTGCCCGACACCAAGGAGAAGCTGCGTGGCCTTTGATGCACCGCCGACATTCTCGTCGAAGGACGCCGTGGTGTGCCGCGGCGTCGGCAAGACCTGGGCCGCCGGCACCAGGCGCGCCCACAATGCCCTGACGGACATCGACCTCGATGTGGCGCCGGGCGAGTTCGTGGTCTTCCTCGGGCCCTCGGGCTGCGGCAAGAGCACATTGCTGTACCTGATCGCAGGCCTCGAGGAGGCAACGGAGGGGCAGGTCTGGTCGTTCGGCGATCTCGTCGACACGCCGTCGCCCGAACGCAGCCTGATCTTCCAGGAGACCTCGCTCTTCCCGTGGCTGACCGTGTGGGAAAACGTGAGCTTTGGACTCTCCATCCGAGGTGCCAGCAAGGAGGAGCGCCGCAGCGTCGCGGCGGAAGCCCTGCAGCGCGTCGGTCTCAAGGCTGCCATGGACAAGCGGCCGGACGAACTGTCGGGCGGCATGCGCCAGCGGGTCGCCGTCGCGCGTGCGCTCGCCATGCGCCCCAAGGTCCTGCTGATGGACGAGCCATTCGCCGCGCTGGACGTGCAGACGCGTGCTCGAATGCAGGACTTCCTGCTCGACGTCTGGCGAGACTCAGGTGCCTCGGTCCTGTTCGTTACCCATCACATCGACGAGGCAGTGGCATTGGCCGACCGGGTCGTCGTCTTCACCTCGCGGCCGGGACGCATCAAGACCATCGTGCCGGTCGAACTGCCGCGGCCGCGCACCCTGTTCTCGCGCCAGGCGGAGGATCTCCGGATCCAGCTCACCGACCTGCTGCGGGACGAGGTCGACCGCGCCTTCGCCGAGCAGGAAGCGCTCGCCGTCACCGCCTGATTCCATGACCCACACCAAGGAGAAGCCGACATGGCCACCAGCCTGATCCGTAGCCGCGCCGCCATCACGGGGACCAAGGACCGTTTCACCTGGAACGAGATCAAGGACGGCGCCGTCCTGCAGGAGGATGGCGTCATCGTTGCCGTCGGCACCTACGACGACCTGCATGCCAAGCACCCGACCGTGCCGGTGATCGGCACGGGCAAGGAGATCCTGCTGCCGGGCTTCGTCAACGGCCACCACCATGTCGGCCTGACGCCGGTCCAGCTCGGCTCGCCCGACATGCCGCTGGAACTTTGGTTCATCACCCGCATGGTGATCCGCAACGTCGACCTCTACCTGGACACGCTCTACTCGGCCTTCGAGATGATCGGCTCGGGCATCACGACGGTGCAGCACATCCAGGGCTGGATGCCCGGCACTTTGCCAGATGTCGAGAAGCGCGCGAACGATACGATCCGGGCCTATGAGGACGTCGGCATGCGGGTCAGCTACTGCTACGCGGTGCGCGACCAGAACCGGCTCGTCTACCAGGCCGACGAGGAGTTCGTTAAGAGCCTGCCGACAGAGTTGCAAGGGCCGATGCAGCGCTGGTTCGATCGCTTCAAGATGGGCCTCGACGATGCGATGGACATGTTCAAGTCGTTCCACTCGCAGCATCACAACAAGCGCCGGGTGAAGATCCAGCTGGCGCCGGCCAACCTCCACTGGTGTTCCGACACGGCGCTCACCAAGCTCAGCGAGGCCTCGGCGCAGTACAACGTGCCGATGCACATGCACCTGCTCGAGACCGCCTATCAGAAGGAATATGCCTGGCGGCGCGGCAACTGCACGGCGCTGGAATACATCGACCGGTTCGGCATGGTGAACGAGCGGCTGACGCTCGGCCATGGCGTATGGTTGAACGAGAAGGACATCGACCGGCTGGCCGAGGCAAGGGGCTGCGTCTGCCACAACTGCTCGTCCAACTTCCGCCTGCGCTCCGGCGTGGCCGCGCTCAATCACTTCGAGAAGAAGGGTATCAACACAGCCATCGGTCTCGACGAGGCCGGCATCAACGACGACCGTGACATGCTGCAGGAGCTGAAGCTGGTCCTGCGCGCGCATCGCGTCCCGGGCATGGTCGAGGCCGACGTGCCGACCATGGCGCAGGTGCTCCGCATGGCCACGGTCGGCGGCGCGAGGACGACGCCGTTCGGGGACAGCCTCGGCACGCTGGAGGTCGGCAAGGCCGCCGACATGGTGTTGATCGACTGGGACAGCGTCGCCTATCCCTATCTCGACGAGATGACGCCGACGCTCGATGCCGTGGTGCAGCGCGCCAAGCAGCAGGCCGTCACCATGACGATGTGCGACGGCGAGGTGATCTACAAGGACGGGCTGTTCACCAAGGTCGACAGGACCGCCGCCCTAAAGGCGCTGCACGACGATCTCGGCAAGGCCCTGGCCGACGACGAGGTCGAGCGCCGCAAACTCTCGGTCGCCCTGCTGCCGCACGCCCGCAGGTTCTACGAAAACTACATGGACCCGTCGAAGCACCAGCCGTTCTACAGCCCGAGTTCGCGGGTTTAGGAGGACGGCGCGAGCCACTTCTCGCAAGATCAAACGGCGATCCGCGAGGATCGCCGTTCGGACTCGATGGTACGGCCCGGCGGTCAGTCGCCGGATGCCTTGCTCTCCGTATCGTGCGTGGTGTCGTCTGGGCAAGGCGGAAAGACCGCAGTGACGGTGAAGGTGCCATTCGCATCAGCCGTCCAACTGACGTTCGTGGCGCCATTCGCGTTCCACATTGTCACCCGATGCTGCAGGTCGTTCTTGGGAACGCCACTCTGGACAAAAGTTCCACAAACCATCGCTGTACCTCCTTTGCTATTTGGCGGGGGTGTTCATTAGGGTGGTGTTGGCCAAGGCCTTCTTGCGAATGTCTTCGTAATCAACCTTGCGAGTGGGGTCTTCGGCGCTCGCGAGGCCCGTCGCCGCAATGTTCAGCGCTTTATAGTTCTTCTCGAGCCACGCCTGGAGCGCTAGCACGCGCTTAACGCTTTCGAGGCCGTCGGGCGTTAGCCACGCGTCGAGGGCCTTGGTGCTCGCCGTCTCGACATATGTGAGCTTGATCTGTTGTGCTCGCGCCTCGCTTTGCTGCTTGTCGGCGTTCGCCTTCTGGGTAAGGGCGCTGATTGCTGCTGGAAGGCTGCCGGCTTTGGCCAGCAACTCCAGGTCGACATAAGCCCGGCGAAGCGGATAGGCGGAATCCGATTGCTGGAGGCTTGTGTAGATCGCCGCCTTCGCCTGCTCACGATTGGCTTCCATCTGTGCGATCAGGGCGGCGATTGTTTGCTGGTAGTAAAGGTCCTTGTTGATGATGCCCTGTGCGCCGACGATTCCCCCGGCTGCCGCCGAGATCGCAGACTTCGTCGTGGTATCGGCGATGACCGCGCCAAGGCCGCCGAGGGCAACCCCCATGATGCCGGCGCCGACGTTGAGAAGGCTGGAATCTCGGTTGAGGGAGCGGAGGAACTGCGCGAAATAGATTTCGTAGACCTCCATGCGGCCAAACACGATTTCGTTGCGGATTGCCCTGCGCAGGTCGGGATCGTTGCGCGCAGCCGAATATTCCGTCTCCAGCTTGCTCGTCTTGGTGAAGTACTCCTGCTGAAGCTCGGAGATGGTCGTCGGATTGTTCTGTGGATCCGTGGGATAGCCCTGGATTGCGCTGCACGCAGCCGTTAGGCCGACGAGCAAGACCACTGCTGTATGCTTGGGAAGATCTGCTGCTTGCATAAGTCACCCCCCGGCTTTGTGTATCGAATTTGCCCGGGGGTAAGGGCGTGGAATGTGCGGAAACCCACACTCCACCTAAAATCGTACTGAAACAGTCCTAGAGAACGAGCCGCGCGATATAGAATCCGTCGAGGCCGCCGCGCTCGGACCACATGAAGGGCAGGGTGCGGACGTCGCCGCGCGGGGTGATGGCGTCCTCGAGGCCCGGGAGTTCCGCCGGTGTGACTCGCACACGCTTCACCTGCGGATTGCGGACGAGGACGCCGTTGATGCGTTCGACGCCTTCGTCCTCCTGCAGCGAGCAGACGGCATAGACGAGCGTGCCGCCCGGCTTCAGCAGGCCGAGCGCGTGGACCAGGAGGCGATCCTGGGTCACGTTCAGCCGCGCGACGTCCTCGTCGTCTTTCAGCCAGGCGATATCGGGATGCCGGCGCAGGGTGCCGGTGCCGGAGCAGGGGGCATCGAGCAGGATCGCGTCGAACTTCTCCTCGGGCGTCCACTTGCTGGCATCCGCCGTCACGAGATTGGCCGAGAGGCCAGCGCGCGCCAGGTTCTCACCGAGGCGCGTCATGCGGCGGGCCGAGATGTCGACCGCCGTCACCTGGGCGCCGGCGGCGCAGAGCTGCATCGTCTTGCCGCCGGGGGCGGCACAGAGATCGGCGACCCGCTTGTCGGTGACGTCGCCCAGCAGTCGGGCGGGCAGGGCGGCGGCGGCGTCCTGGACCCACCAGGTGCCCTCGGCAAAGCCCGGCAGTTCGGCGATGTGGCCGCCGCCCTTGCGCCGCAGCGTGCCGGTCGGCAGCGTCTCGGCCTCGAGCTGGGCCGCCCAGAAATCGGCATCCCGCCGGACGGTGATGTCCAGAGGCGCTTCGTGCAGGTGGGCCGAGGCGATGGCGCGCGTGGCATCCTCGCCGTAGGCGTGGATCCAGCTCTCCCACAGCCAGCGCGGCGTGTTGAGACGGGCGGGGTCGCGATCGACCAGCAGCGCGTCGCCATCGCGCGAGATCCGGCGCAGTACGGCGTTCACCAGGCCCTTGAGATGGTGCAGGCCGGCATCCTCGACCAGCCGCACCGAGGTATCGACCGCGGCGTGCGGCGGCGTGCCGAGGAACATCAACTGGGCGGCGCCCAGCCGCAGCACCTGGCGGCCGACCGCGTTGGCGCCCTCCAGCGGCTTGGTGATCAGGCCGGACAGCACGCCCTCGATCTCGCCCAGGTGGCGCAGGGTCGTGGCCAGCAGCAGGCGCACGAAGGCGCGGTCGCGCGGGTCGAGGGCGGCAAAGCCGCGATGCTGGCCGAGCGCATCGTCGAGCGGCTGGCCCTTGTCGAGGCAGGCCATCATCACATCGACTGCGGCGCGGCGGGAAGCGAGAGGGGTGGGATCCATCGTGCGGCGCTATAGCCGCCGCGGGCGCCGTTGTCATCGTCGCGCTGTCTGGGGCAGTGTGCCGCTCCGAAAGGATTCCCTGCATGAAGAGCGTGAGTTCCTACCTGGGCGACTGGTGGCGCCTGGTAATTCCCTATTTCCGCTCGGAGGAGCGCTGGATCGCCATCGTCCTGCTGGTCGGCGCGATCGGCCTCACCCTCGCGAGCGTGACGGTGAACGTCGCCTTCAGCGAGTGGAACCGGCGCTTCTACGACAGCCTGCAGAACAAGGACGAGGCGGCGTTCTGGCTCGAGATGGGCAATTTCGGCTGGATCGCCGCGCTGGCCATCGCCTTCGGCGTGGCACGCGGGCTGGTCAGCCCCTATCTGCGCCTGCGGTGGCGGCGCTGGTTGACGGGTCACTATCTCGACCACTGGCTCGACGGCCGCGGCTATTACCGGATCGAACTCGAGCGCAAGGTCGACAACGCCGACCAGCGTATCTCCGAGGACTTGCGGCTGCTGGGCTTCTACACGATGACCCTGCTGCTCGGCCTGATCAGCGCGGTGGCGACGCTGATCTCCTTCCTGTTCATCCTGTGGCAACTGTCGGGGCCGATGTCGCTGGCGTTCATAGGCCTCGACGTGGTGATCCCGGGCTACATGGTCTGGGCAGCGCTGATCTATGCCTTTCTCGGCACCTGGCTGGCCAACCTGGTCGGCCGGCGACTGATCCCGCTCAACTTCCTGCAGCAGCGCTACGAAGCGAACTTCCGCTTTGGCCTGATGCGGGTGCGCGAGAATGCCGAGGGCATCGCGCTCTATCGCGGCGAGCCGCGCGAGAACGCGGTGCTCGAGGAACGATTCACCGACGTCTTCAACAATGCCTGGCGCGTGCTGGTGACCGAGATGCAGCTGGTCTTCTACCAGATCGGCTACGGCCAGCTCGCGATCATCTTCCCCTACCTCGTGACGGCGCCGCGCTTCTTCGCCGGCGCGATCACCCTGGGCATCGTGATGCAGACGGCCCAGGCCTTCGGGCAGGTCCAGTCGGCGCTGTCCTTCTTCATCGACAACTACACCAACGTGGCCGAGCTGCGGGCGGTGATGGACCGCTTGAAGGGCCTGCAGACGGCGATCGACGAGAAACCCCCGGAGAACATCACCGTCACGCCGGAAGCGGGCCGGGCCGATGTCGGCACGCGAGGGCTGGATCTCGCTCTGCCGACGGGCCAGACCCTGCTCAAGGACCTGGACCTCACCCTGCCGAAGGGGGCGTGGACGCTGATCTCCGGATCGAGCGGCTCGGGCAAGAGCACCTTGTTCCGGGCGCTGGCGGGCATCTGGCCATTCGGGCACGGGCGGGTGCTGATCCCGGCCGGCGCGCGCGTGCTGTTCCTGCCGCAGAAGCCCTACATCCCGATCGCCACCCTGCGCGATGCCGTGAAGTATCCAGACGAACGCTCGACGGCCAACGATGCCGAGATCGTGCGGGCGCTGGAAGCGGCACGGCTCGGTCATCTGGCCAGCCGACTCGACGAGGAGGCGCACTGGAGCAACATCCTGTCGGGCGGCGAACAGCAGCGGCTGGCGATCGCGCGGGCCCTGGTCTTCAAGCCCGACTGGCTGTTCCTCGACGAGGCCACGGCCTCGCTCGACGAAGCCAACGAGGCGGCGGTCTATGGCGTGCTGAAGGAGCGGCTGCCGCAGGCCACGGTCGTGTCGATCGGCCACCGGCCGTCGCTGCGCGAATGGCACGCCACGCGCCTCGACCTTAAGCGGGCGCCGGGCGAGACGGGAACCCTAAACGTCGTGACCTGAGGAGCGTTCGATGGTGAGGCCGGGCACGCGCTCCAGGGCGTGCACGGCCTCCTCGATTGCGCGCGATTTCCAGGCGTCGCGCGCCCACCAGCCGCCGATGTCGATCGACGAGAAGCCGCCGCCCCGCGCCGGCTCGACGCTGGCCACCCTGACCCGGGAGGTATCCGGCCCGCCCAGCACGATGGTGCAGGCCGACGTGGAGAGGTGCCAGTGTACGCCCGCGGCGTCGCTCCACAGCGCGAACCCGCGGTCGCCGAGGCCGTGCGCAATCGAGCGTGGCGTGTCGAGCAGTTCCGGTGCGCTGAGGCAGCGATTGGCGATCCGCAGCGGGTCGTGCGCGTCGCTCGCCCGCACGTCGTAGCCGACGTTGAACCGGGCGATGCTGCCGGGCGAGCCGGCGGCCTGGGCGACCGCTTCGTTGGCGGCCTGCCATTCCGCCATCCAGGGCGCAGCCGCCGCCTCGAGATCACCCCAGCTGAGATAGAGCGCGCCGGCGCTGTCGCCGAAGCGGGTGGC
>Ga0209066_10005865_pt1 | contig 12743 bp, 10 predicted proteins | sample All_14_2_FD_187198 | JGI IMG/M metagenome (GOLD analysis project Ga0209066, IMG submission 187198) | Freshwater microbial communities in response to fracking from Pennsylvania, USA - Allegheny Zone_MetaG_DW_15 (SPAdes) (version 2) ...
GGTTCCATGGGCAGGTCTCGTGAATCGGGCGGCGGGAAGGGGGCCCGGGATGCCGTGCATTGTTGGGCCGCAGGCCGTTCTTGACAACCGGGGGTGACAAGGGATGTGTCGCCTGCCGACCTCAGCCCCTCAGTGTCATGGTTGCCGATCTGCCAGTTTTTGTCGGAAGCCTTCAGGCAGCGGTGCCACTTTCTTGGTGACCTTGTCCAGGAACACCACGCCGGTTTTGCCCCGTGCCACTTCACGCCCGGTGGTGGCCTCGGTCAAGCGGAACACGATGTCAAAGCCGTACTTGTTGAAGTCGGCGGGCACCATGTCCACGCGCATGGTTTCGCCGTAAAAGCCCTCGGATTGGTACTGCGCCATCATGTCGCCCACCACGATGGACAGGCCCTCGATGTTCATCTCTCCCGCGTAACCCAGCCACTTGAAAAAGCGCACGCGAGCCTCGGACACCAGGGTCAGCAACTGGGCGTTGTCGAGGTGACCGCCCTGGTTGACATGGCTGATGTAGATGGCAATGTCGGTCGAGAAGATGAACCGCTCGGGCAGGTCGATCTGGATGCGGGCCATGGGCTCTGAGGGGTCTTGGTGAAAACCCTTAATTTACCAGCCTGGCGGACTTGGTGCTTGCGGCGCCTCAAACGGGCGTCTGTCATGGTGTTGCCATGTTGGGGGACTAGCCTGTTGCCTCCGATCCAAGCGTCTGCAGGTACCCCCCATGAAAGCACGTCTCCACACCCTGGCCGCGGCCACGCTGATCCTGGCAAGCCAGGCGATTCAAGCAGCGCCTGTGTTTGTCAATGGTCTGGCCATCGACGGCGGTCTGTCCGACCTGTCCGGTGCGGCCAGCAGCTTTGATCGCCGCGTCGGCTTTTTCTCTGACATTTACTACGACACCAACCGCAATGAGTGGTGGGGCCTGTCGGATCGCGGCCCTGGCGGCGGCATGTTGAACTATGAAACCCGTGCCCAGCGCTTTACGCTGGATGTGGACCAACAAAGTGGTGCCATCAGCAATTTCCAGATTCTCGAGACGGTGATGTTCAAGAATGGCAGCGAGCCCATCAACGGCATCGCGCCCGACCCTACCCACTCTCTGGGCAACGCCTTTGATCCCGAGGGATTGGTGGTCAACCCGCGCACTGGCACGATCCTGGTGTCCGACGAATACGGCCCGGCCGTGCGTGAGTTCAACCGCGACGGTACCCTGATCCGCACCTTCATCACCCCGACCAACCTGCTGCCTCGCAACAGTACGGGCGTGCCCAACTTTGCCTCTGACACCAACAACACCGCGGGCAAGCGCATCAACCGTGGCTTTGAAGGCCTGGCCATCAGCCCCGATGGTCGCTATGCCTACGCGATGCTGCAAAGCGCCATGCTCGACGAAGGCGGTGGCAATGGGTCGGTCAACCGCATCGTCAAGTTCGACACCACCACGGGTGAATCGGTGGCCCAGTACGCCTACCAGATGAAGCGCGCAGGTCAGGGGCAGGGCATCTCGGCGCTGGTCGCGATCAACGACCACGAGTTCTATGTGCTGGAGCGCAACAACCGTGGCGTGGGTGTCGGCGCTGCATTCGAGTCGGCCGACAAGGAGGTCTACCGCATCGACCTCAGTGGTGCCACCGACGTGAGCCTCCTGGACCTCGATGCTGCCGGTGCGGTCTACACCAAGGTGAGCAAATCGGGGCAGGTGCTGGATTTGGACGCGGACACCCTGGCGGCGCTGGGCCACAAGTCGCCTGAAAAATGGGAAGGCCTGGCCATGGGTCCCCAACTGGCCGATGGCAGCTACCTGCTGCTGGCTGGCACGGACAACGACTACAGCGTGACCCAGAACGGCACCGGCACGCAGTTTGACGTGTACTTCCGCTTTGCCGATGCCGACCCTTACGCCACGTCGATCCAGTGTCCGTTGGGTGCGGTGGTCGGGTGCTCGTTCACGGCCAATGGCAGCACCACGAACCTGCCCACCACCGGCGACTACCAGTTGCTGCCGGGCGTGTTGCATGCCTACAAGCTCAGCGCCAACGAACTGGGTGCCTACACCCCAGCGGTGCCAGAGCCCGGCACCTGGGCCTTGACGTTCGCTGGCCTGGCGGCATTGGGTGCGATCGGTCGTCGTCAAAAGGGCGTGCGCTAAACTGCGGCAGGGGCGCCAAAGCCAGTCAAGCCTCGCAGGTTCATGCGACGGTCGGGCCGCCTCGCGGTCTGATTGCATGCCATGAATTCTCCAAGCCTCATCCAATGGATCGGTGCCGCCCTCTTTGCGGTGGCGGTCCTGCACACCTTTTCCACCAAGTTTTTTGAGCACCTGGCTCACACCCAACCGCGTCATGCGGGCATCTGGCACCTGCTGGGTGAGGTGGAGGTGGTCTTTGGCTTCTGGGCCATGGTGCTGATGCTGTTCATGTTCGGCATCAGTGGCAAGCAGGAGGCCACCGCTTACCTGGACGGGCGCAACTTCACCGAGCCCATGTTCGTGTTTGCGATCATGGTGATCGCGGCCACCCGCCCCATCCTGCAGTTTGCTGGGGCAGGGGTTCGCCTGGTGGCCAGGTGTGTGCCGCTGCCGCGCGGCATGGCGCTGTATTTTGTGGTGCTCTCGCTGGTGCCCTTGCTGGGATCCTTCATCACCGAGCCGGCGGCCATGACCCTGGCGGCCCTGATGCTGCGAGACACCCTGTTCGCCCGGGAGGTCTCTACCCGCCTGAAGTACGCCACGCTGGGGGTGCTCTTTGTCAACGTCTCCATCGGGGGCACGCTCACGTCCTTTGCCGCGCCGCCTGTGCTGATGGTGGCGGCCAAGTGGAACTGGGACATGATGTTCATGCTGACGCACTTTGGCTGGAAGGCGGCCATTGCCACGGTGGTCAATGCCGGTGGCGCCATGCTGTTGTTTCGCCGTGAGCTGGGCCATGTGGCCAACCCGCCCCAGGCCAAGATGGCGCCAGTGCCCTTGAGCGTGATGGCCGTGCACCTGGTGTTCCTGGCCATCGTGGTGCTGTTTTCCCACCACCCGGCTGTGTTCATGGGTGTGTTCCTGTTCTTCCTGGGGTTTTCTGCGGCCTATCAGCGCCATCAGGATCCCCTGATCCTGCGCGAGGCGCTGCTGGTGGCGTTCTTCCTGGGGGGCCTGGTGGTGCTGGGCGGCTTGCAGCAATGGTGGTTGGAGCCCGTGCTGATGAGCATGGATGCCGATGCGGTTTATTTCGGGGCCACGGCCCTGACCGCCATCACCGACAACGCCGCGCTGACCTACCTGGGGTCACTGGTGGAAGGCCTGAGCCTCGAGTTCAAGACGGCCCTGGTGGCAGGTGCCGTCACCGGTGGTGGCCTGACCCTGATCGCCAATGCGCCCAACCCCGCCGGTGCGGCCATCCTCAAGGAGAAATTCTCCGACGGCGCCATCGCGCCTCTGGGCTTGCTGTTGGCGGCATCTTTGCCCACACTGGTGGCCATCCTGGCCTTCCGGCTGCTCTGAGCACCCTGCCAGTCGGCATTCGTTGACGGTATACCGGGGTGGAAAGCCGTAACTCAGGCGATCCACGGGCCGCACTTGGGCTATCCTGACCGAAATAGTGAGGTTTTCTGTGTTCCGGCAACGCAGGGCATGAGTCCCGCACGGCGTTGAGACCTCCGCGCCCGCGCCCGCGATCCGGCTCGGATTGTCGAAGTGACCTCGTGAAGGAGGGACGCATGACGCCAGCCGATGCCCTCACCCAGATCACCTGGCTGGAGGAGTTGTACACCCTCAGCCAGACGGCTGCTGCAGCGACCGTCCTGGAGGAGGCACTCAACAGCATGTTGAACCACATCGCCGACGGGTTCTCGGCCGGCAGTGGGACGCTGGCGCTCGTGATGCCCGACGACAATCAGATGCTGCAGATTGCCGCCGGGACCGACCTGCCGCGCGAGGCCATTGGCCGGCTGGTGGCGTTGGGGCATGGCGTGTTAGGCCGGGTGGCGCAAAGTGGCTTGCCGATCTTGATCAATGGCGCACTGGAAGTGGCACAGACTTCGCGTCCGGCCGGGCTCACCACACGACGTGCACCGTCATCGTCCATGTGCTGGCCACTGGCCCTCAAAGGGCGCATCGTTGGTGTGCTCTCGATGAACCGATTTGAAGGCCATGAGGCCTTCCATGAGGGAGACCTCCAGCGCGGCACCATCATGGCCAACATGCTGGCCCTGGTGGTCGAGAACCTGCGCATGCACCGTGAGCAGCAGCAACGCATCGAGCATCTGTCCGAGCTCAATGCGCGCGTGACCGAGATGAACCGCCAACTGGCCAGCACCCATGCGCAACTGGTGCAGAGCGAAAAGATGGCCTCGATCGGGCAGTTGGCGGCCGGTGTGGCGCACGAGATCAACAACCCCATCGGCTTTGTCACTTCCAATGTGGGCACCCTGTCGGCCTACATTGACCAATTGGTTGCCGCATTGGGCATCGCTCCGGGCAGGGCAGCGGCCACGCCCGAATTGCAGGAAACACTCGACGACATCCCCTTGCTGATCAAGGAAACCCGCGAGGGGCTGGAGCGTGTCCGCAAGATCGTTGAAAATTTGCGAGAGTTCTCGAGCAACGGCACCCAGTCCCCCTGGGAGTGGGCGGACCTCTCAGCCCTGTTGCATGGCGCGGCCCTGGCGGCCCAAGGCAATGCACAGCACCCGATTGCCTGTGTTTGTCAGCTGCCCGATCTGCCCGCTGTGCAATGCATGCCTGCACAGATCCGCCAGGTGTTTGTCCACTTGTTGCGCAATGCCGCTCAGGCCTCACCTGCCGGAGGTTCTGCCGTGATCAGTGCGCAGGTTCACGGTGACCAGGTGAGCCTGAGCGTGACCGACCAGGGGTGCGGCATCAGCGCGGCCCACCTGCCTCGTGTCTTTGAGCCGTTCTTCACCACCTGGCCGGTGGGGCAGGGGCAGGGTCTGGGATTGTCCCTGTCGTACAACATTGTTCAACACCACCACGGCCGGATGGAGGTGCGCAGCGAGCCAGGTCTGGGCACCACCATGACCGTGACCCTTCCCATTCGGCAGCCGGAGGATTCCACATGCCCCTGACTTTGCGCCCGCTGGACAAGTTGAGTCACCTGTCTCTTCAGTTCATCCCGATGGTGGGGTTGCTGCTGGTGGGGCTGTTGTGGGTGGGTACCGACAACCTGATCAAGATCGAACGTCAAGGCTTTGAGCGCCAGATTCATGCCAGCAGCGCACAGATTGCCCAGGTCTATGAGGCTCACGTGTCTCGATCGATCCGGGAGATCGATGTCATCCTGGACATGTTGCGCTATGTCTGCGAGACCAAAGGCCTGACACAGGCCTTGCCGGAGCTGCAGGCCCGTGAGCTGTTTGTCCAGTTCAGTGTTTTCGGGATCATGGTGGTTGACTCGCAAGGCGTGGTGCTGGACAGCAACCGAACACACGCACCCAAGGTGGTCCGCGATGAGCCGTATTTCCGGCACCTGTCAGAGGCCCGGATCGTGCCCGACACCCCGTACTTCACCAAGGCCCGCGTCAATCCGAACACCCAAGAAGTGGAGTTGGTGTTTGCCAAAAAGATCCATGGACCGAACCAGGAATTTGCCGGTCTGGTCTTGCTGATCGCCCACCCCGCACATTTGATCGGCGGGTACGAGGAAGCGCAGTTGGGTCAAAGCGGTTTGGTGGGCGTGGCCGATCAGAACGGGATGTACCTGGCGGTGAGCGTGAGCAACCAATTGCTGTGGAATGAGCCCATCAGCAAGCATCTGAAAGATGCGTCCTGGGACGCCAACGGTCGAACCAAAGCGATCATGGGGGTCACGCCCAGCGACCAGAAAACCCGCTACCTCAGTGCCCGGCGCGTGAAGGATTTTCCCCTGGTGGCAGTGGTGGGTCTGTCGCAGGCTGAGCAACTCCTGAACTTTGAACAGGCGCGCCATACGCGCTTGTGGCAGGCTGGTTTCGCCAGTGTGTTTTTGGTGGTGGGAACTGTGCTCATCTACGCCTTTGCCGTGCAACTGGCACGCAGTCGCGTGCGTGCACGCAAGGCTCAGGACGCCTATCACGCCGCAGCCAAGATCGGGCTGGACGCTTGCTTGTTGCTTGACGTGGTCACCGACGAGCAAGGGGCGACGCTGGATTTCCGGGTGGCCGATGCCAATGAGCAGGCAGCCACGCTCACCGGCATTGCACTGACCAAGTTGGTCGGCGGACGGCTGTCGGTCCTGCTGCCTGGCGAACCCACCCAGCAGACCATCGAGGCTTTGCGCCGGGTGGTGGAGTCCCGCCAGCCGCTGGACGCAGAGTGGCGCAACACCACCCCTGAGATCCAGGCCAGGTGGCTGCAGGTGCAGGCCGTGATGGTCTCGGACAGCGTCATGATGGCCGTGCGTGACATCTCTGAGCGCAAGCAGGCGGAAGCGGACCTGCAGCAGCACAACGCTGACCTGAGCGCGCTCAACGACAAGCTCACGCAGGCGCACGAGCAATTGGTCCAGTCTGAAAAGCTGGCTTCGATCGGTCTGTTGGCGGCCGGCGTGGCCCACGAGATCAACAACCCTGTGGGGTTTGTACTCTCAAACTTTGGCAGCCTGGAAAAATACCTGACCAATCTCTTCGAGTTGATCGAGGCCTACCAGCGTGCGGAGCCCAGCCTGTCGCCCCAGGTGGCCCAGGAACTGGCCACACTCAGAGCGCGGATCGAGCTGGACTATCTCAAGGAGGACCTGAGTGCCTTGATGCAGGAGACCAAGGATGGCATCGGGCGAATCCGCCGCATCGTGCAGGACCTCAAAAACTTCTCTCATGTGGATGATGCCCAGGATTGGCAACTGGTCGATCTGCACGAGGGCATTGACTCCACGCTCAACATCGTCAACAACGAGATCAAGTACAAGGCCGATGTCATCAAGGCATATGGCCAGATGAGCCGGGTCCAGTGCGTGCCTTCGGAAATCAACCAGGTCATCATGAACCTGACGGTCAATGCGGCCCATGCCATTGGTGCCGAGCGCGGCCGCATCACGATCCGGACCGGCCAGGATGGTGAGATGGCCTGGTTCGAAATCGAAGACACCGGCTGCGGCATAACACCTGAAAATCTCAACCGAGTCTTTGATCCGTTTTTCACCACCAAGCCGGTCGGCAAGGGCACTGGGCTGGGCCTGTCCTTGTCTTACGGCATTGTCCACAAGCACCATGGGCAGATCACGATCAAAAGCGAGGTGGGCAAGGGCACGACGTTCCGCGTCACCTTGCCCATTGAACAACCTGATCAGTCCGATTTGTCCCAAGAGGGGGAGGCCACCCATGCTTGATCACATCGGGACTGACGCAGATCTTCTGCAAGCGCTGCTGTTTCAACCTCAGGTCAGTCTGAGCACCGGGCAGATCAGTGGCGTGGCGGTTGTTCGGCCCGAAGCGGCGCTTGATCCCATGGACGACAGGTTGCTGCGTGCGGTGTGCAGGCAGGTGCGTGCTTGGCAGGACAGTGGGCTCAAGGTGTTGCGCACGACCATGCCCTTGTCTTCTCGGTTTCTGCAGCGCCTTGACGTGGTCAAGCGCATCGAGGCCATCGTGCTCGAGGTCGGCGTCGGGCCGGCTTTGCTGGGCATCGAGTTCACCGAAGACCTCTTCATGCAGGACCCAACCCACACGACACGCGCGATGACGGAGCTCAAGGCCATTGGCTTCGAGTTGGTGCTGGCCCACTTTGGCGCGGGCAGTTCCTCGATCCGCTTGTTGAGCCAATTGCCACTCAATGCGCTCAAGATCGATGGCAGCCTGCTCCCCGACATCGTGGTCGATTTGCAGAGCGTGTCATTGAGCAGAACCATCATCGGCATGGCGCACGGGTTGCAGATGCAGGTTCTGGCCGACGGGGTGAAAACCGAAGCGCAACTGGCCCAACTGGTGGCGCACCGGTGCGACCGTGTCCAGGGGGATGTGTTCAGCAAAGCCTTGACCGCCAGCGATCTGGCTGACTGCTTGAAGGCGGGACATGGCCTGCCCCCTGAAACCATTGGCATCCAGTCGGCCTCCCGAACGCTGCTGCTGGTGGACGACGAGCCCCACATCGTGGCATCTCTTCGCCGCTTGTTTCGCCGTGATGGCTACCGCATCCTGGAGGCCCACAGCGGTCAGGACGGACTGCGTCTGCTGGCCGAAAACGAGGTCTCGGTCATCATGTCCGATCAACGCATGCCCCACATGACCGGGGTGGAGTTCCTGAGGCAAGCCAAGACACTGTACCCCGACACCATCCGCATCGTGTTGTCGGGCTATACCGAACTGCAGTCCATCACGGATGCCATCAACGAGGGGGCAATCTACAAATTTCTCACCAAGCCCTGGGATGATGAATTGCTTCGGCAGCAGGTGGCCGACGCATTCAAGCAAAAGGACATGGCCCATGAAAATCACCGGCTCTCGTTGCAGATCAGCGAGACCAACCACGAACTGGCCGAGGTCAATCGCCGACTGCAAAGCGTGCTGGACTCTCGGAACGAACAGATCCGCCGCCATCAGGTCCGGCTGGAAACGGCCAATCTGATGTTGGCCGGCATTCCAGTGCCTGTGGTCGGCATCGATGCCGAGGGCATGGTGGCTTTTGTCAACAACCGAGCCGAAGAAGTCATCGCCTCTGCCGGCGCGATGCTGGGCAATCCTGCCGATGAGGTGCTGCCCATTGAACTCAGACCGATGAGCTTCGCACGGCCCGAAGGCGTCGCCTTTGGGGCGGTGACTTACCGAGTGCTTCACAGCACCATCGGCAGTGACCAACAGGTGCTGGGAACGGTCATGACCCTGCTGCCCATCGAGGCGGTGTCCCCCCAGATAAACAGCCACGAACAGGAGAGTCCATCATGAGCCCCAATCCTTCGCCAGGTTCACCCCATCTTTTGCCGTCGGCACTGGATCCATCGCACCTGAAAGCGCGGCTGGATCATCTGTTCCGTCTCAGTTTGCAGCGCCAGGAAATCAACCCGTTGATGCACCTGGTCTGGCGCTATCGCAGTGATGTGACAACCCAGAGGTGACGCCCATGACGCCCATGCCCATTGATCACGAGTTGCTCAAGACCTCGATCCGAGCCCTGCCAGCCTTGCCCACTGTGGTCATGGAGATCATTGAATCCATGGGGCAGGACAACCTCAATGGCGAACAGCTGGCCGACAAGCTGTTGAGCGACCCGGTGCTGACGGCCAAGACCTTGCGCCTGGCCAACTCTTCCTTCTATGGTGTGTCTCGTCAGGTCAGTTCGGTCCAGGAGGCCGTGACGATCCTGGGGTTGCGAACCATTCGCTCCATGGTGATCTCCTCTGCGCTGGCCAGCAGCTTTCAGCGTGACCAGTGCGGCAGCATTGACTACGATGCCTTCTGGCGCCATGCAGTTGGATCCGCCTTGTGTGCCCGGGGCATTGCCAAGGCCATTGGCATGGACCCGGAACTGGCCTTCCTGGTGGGCTTGCTCCACGACGTCGGCCAACTGGCGCTGGTGACGGTGGCTGCCAAGGCGTATGGCACCGTGGTTCAGCACCAAGTCGAGCATGGTTGCCAGATCACGCAAGCGGAGCAGGACGTGCTGGGGGTGGACCATGCCCTGATCGGTGGCCATGTCACCACCCACTGGTGCTTTGCACCTGATGTGGTGGCGGCTGTCGCGCAGCACCACAACCCGCCAGAAACCAGCATGCCAACACTGATCGGGGTGATCCATGTGGCCGAGAACATGGCCCATTCGCTGGACCTGTCCCGTCTGCCTGATGACATGGTGCCACTCATGAACCTGGTGGTGTGGTCCAGTCTCAAGCTCAAGGACGAGCAGTGCCTGGCCATCTTCCGTGAAGCCGATGAGCAGCACGAAGAGCTGTGCCGTTCCCTGCTCGGTGCAACCTGATGGAGCCCTCGGTCATGGATACCTCTGCCCCGCCACCGCCGACCCTCTTGTGCGTGGACGATGAACCCAACATCCTGTCTGCCTTGAGGCGCTTGTTTCGTCCCTGCGGCTACAAGGTCCTGACGGCCGAAGGGGGCGATGCGGCCCTGGCCTTGCTGGCGCAGGAACCCGTGGACTTGATCATCTCGGACATGCGCATGCCGCACATGGATGGCGCACAGTTGCTGGAGCAGGTGTGCACACGCTGGCCGCACATCACGCGGCTGCTGTTGACGGGCTATGCCGATGTGAGCTCGACCATTGCGGCCATCAACCTGGGCAAGATCCATCGTTACATCGCCAAGCCCTGGAACGATGAAGAGATGTTGATGATCGTCAGAGACGCCTTTGAGCGCCGGGCCCTCGAGCGGGAAAAGACCCGCCTGGAGGCGCTGACCCACGCTCAGAACGAGGAACTCAAGGCGCTCAATGCCAGCTTGGAAGACAAGGTACTAGCCCGCACGACCGAGTTGGCTACCGCCCATGACCGCATCAAGAAAAACTATCTGACCTCGATCAAGGCGTTCTCCAACTTGCTCGAACAGCGAGGGGGGCAAATGGTGGGACATGCCCGGCGGGTGGCCGATGTGGCCCGTCGCACCGCTGTGGGCATGGGCATGGAAGAGCAGGCCACACGCGATGTGTTCATTGCTGCGTTGCTGCATGACATCGGCCAGATCGGGCTGTCGGACACCATCCTGGCCAAGTCAGTGCCCCGCATGACGCCGGAGGAACTGCACCTGTATCAGTTGCATCCGGTTCAGGGTGAGCAGACCTTGATGGTGCTGGACGACATGCAGGGCGTGGCTGCACTGATCCGACACCACCATGAGCGAGTGGATGGGCAAGGCTTCCCGGATGGCCTGAGCGGAGACGCCATTCCGCTGGGTGCCCGCATTCTGGCGGTGGCCGAGACCTTTGATGACCTTCAGAGTGGACACCTCGGATCGACTGGTTTGAACGTCGATCAGGCCCGAACCTTGCTCAAACGCGGCAGTGGTACACAGTTTGACCCCGAGGTTCTGCAGGCCTTCCTGGACCAGTTTCCCAAGGCGGCGCCCCCGCCGCCGCCGCCCCTGGTGCTCAAAGCCAGCCAGCTCAAGCCCGGCATGGTGCTGGCGCGAGATTTCATCTCTGATGAAGGGGTGGTGCTGTTGTCGATGGATGTCGCCCTGACAGCCGACCTGATCGCCCGAATCCGAATCCTGGAGGGGCGGCTCCATCGCGAGCTCGTGCTGTCAATCAAGCATGCTGACGCCAAGGCGTGAGCGCGACGACCCTGAAGGACTCACCATGAAACGCATCTTGCTGATCGATGACGAACCCCACGTTCTGTCCGCCATCAAGCGTCTGCTGAGAGCCAGCTTTGGCACCCGGATTGCAGTCGAGGTGTTCAGTCAGCCTGAGCTGGCCCTCCGACGTGTCCACGAGGCCGCCTTCGATGTGGTCATGTCCGACTACCGCATGCCCGAGATGAGCGGCATTGATGTGCTTCGGCATGTTCGTCAGGTTCAGCCCCATGCCGTGCGCATGATTCTCAGTGCCACCTCGGATTTCGCGATCATCCAGCAGGCCATCAACGAGGTGGAGGTCTATCGATTCCTGGCCAAGCCCTGGAACGATGACGAGTTGATGCGCCACATCCAGGGGGCGATGACCAGGGCCGACGAGGCGAAGATCGAGCGGGGCCTGGCCGATGCCATGCGTCTGCAACAGGGCGACCTGTCCGCGACGGACCACGAGGCACGCCGACTGGAAGAGATGGAGCCAGGCATCACCAAGGTGGAGTGGGGGCCGCACGGCGAGGTGCTGATGCCCGACCTGATCGAAACCATCGTGATGCCAACGCCCCCCCCTGAGGACCCTTGACGTTGCCTCAGTTCAAACGCCGTGAGGTGGCGGCAATGGCCTGGGAGCTGTCAAACGCCAGGTCCCCGGTCTCTGACGGGTTCACGCCAGCCGCCAGCCGGATGCGCAGTGACAGGTCGGTGCGCGAGTCGGCGTTGTGCAGAGCCTCGTCCAGCGAGATGCGACCGTCTGCGTACAGGAAGTACAAGGCCTGGTCAAACGTGCACATGCCCGCGCCCGTGCTGTGGCTCATGGCCTCCTTGATGGCGGCGATCTCGCCCTTGGCAATGAGGTCGCTGATGAAGGGCGACTGCACCATCACCTCCACGGCCGGTACCAGCTTTTGCTTGAGTCCAGGGATCAGGCGCTGCGAGACCACGCCGGCCAGGTTGACGCTCAAGTCGGTCAGCAACTGGTGGTGGGCTTCTTCTGGGAAGAAGTTGATGATGCGGTCCATCGCCTGGTTGGCGTTGTTGGCGTGCAAGGTGGACAGGCACAGGTGTCCGGTCTCGGCGTAGGCAATGGCCTGCTGCATGGTCTGGCGGTCGCGGATCTCGCCGATCATGATCACGTCCGGGGCCTCGCGCATGGCGTTTTTCAGGGCTTCTTCATAGGACATCGTGTCGATGCCGACCTCGCGTTGGTCCACGATCGAGCGCTGGTGCGTGTGCAGGAACTCCAGCGGATCCTCAATGGTCAGGATGTGCCCGGTGGCGTGCTGGTTGCGGTAATTGATCATGGCCGCCAGCGTGGTGGACTTGCCCGAGCCCGTGGCCCCGGTGACCAGCACCAGGCCGCGCTTGAGCATGACCAGGTCTTCCAGCACCGGCGGCAGGCCCAGCTCGTCCATGGGCGGGATCTTGGACTTGATGAAGCGGATCACCATGCCCGTCTCGCCGCGCTGCATGAACACATTGACCCGAAACCGCCCCAGCCCCGAGGCCGAGATCGACATGTTGAGTTC
>Ga0209066_10005868_pt1 | contig 12739 bp, 15 predicted proteins | sample All_14_2_FD_187198 | JGI IMG/M metagenome (GOLD analysis project Ga0209066, IMG submission 187198) | Freshwater microbial communities in response to fracking from Pennsylvania, USA - Allegheny Zone_MetaG_DW_15 (SPAdes) (version 2) ...
GGTTGTCTCAGTTGCCGCCTGTCAGCACGTGCCCCGCCTGCTGGTCCGCGTGGTAGCTGCTGCGAACCATGGCACCCACTGCGGCATGGCTGAAGCCCATCTCATAGGCTTTGGTCTCGAACATCTTGAAGGTGTCGGGGTGCACATACCTCCGCACAGGGAGGTGGTGACCGCTGGGGGCCAGGTATTGGCCGATGGTCAGCATGTTGATGCCATGCGCGCGCATGTCCTGCATGGTGGCCAAAATTTCTTCGTCGGTTTCACCCAGGCCCACCATCAAGCCACTTTTGGTGGGCACATCGGGGAAGAGGGTTTTGAATTTTCTCAGCAGGTTCAGGCTGAATGCGTAGTCAGAGCCAGGGCGGGCTTCTTTGTACAGGCGTGGCACAGTTTCGAGGTTGTGGTTCATCACATCGGGAGGGGCGGCCTTCAGGATGTCCAGTGCGCGGTCGTCCCGGCCGCGGAAGTCGGGTACCAGTACTTCAATCTGGGTGTGGGGTGACGCTTCCCGTGTGCGGCGAATGCACTCCACAAAGTGGCCTGCCCCGCCGTCACGAAGGTCATCTCGGTCCACACTGGTGATCACGACATACTTCAACTTCAGGGCCGCAATCGTTTTGGCCAAGTTGGCGGGTTCCTCGGTGTCCAGTGGGTCGGGGCGGCCATGGCCGACATCGCAGAACGGACAGCGGCGGGTGCACTTGTCGCCCATGATCATGAACGTGGCGGTTCCCTTGCCGAAACACTCTCCGATGTTGGGGCAGCTGGCTTCTTCGCAAACAGTCACGAGTTTGTTGCTGCGCAGAATGTCCTTGATCTCGTAAAACCTAGTGCTGGGGCTGCCAGCCTTGACGCGAATCCAATCGGGCTTTTTCAAGGTTTCGGCGGGCACCACCTTCACTGGAATGCGTGACACCTTCGCGGCAGATTTTTGTTTGGCTGAAGGGTCGTAGCTGATGTCTGCCGCGGCCGGTGTCGTGGAAGGGGTGGTCATGGTGATGTGGGGGCTGGGCTTGTGCTCGATCACCAGTGCGGTTGTGGGCTGGGATCGGCAAGGCTGTGTGGGCAAGTGGCGCGAAAGGGGAGGCTGTTCACCCCAGCAAACGCTGTAACTCTTGTTGCCAGAGGGCGGACACGTCGGAAGGATTGGCGTGAACGCCGATTGTAGAAAGGTCAATGGTCCGAAGTCCGGCATAACCACAAGGGTTGATGCGGTCAAAGGCTGACAGGTCCATGCTCACGTTGAGCGACGCGCCATGGTAAGTGCAGTGGCGCGTGACCTTGATGCCCAGCGCTGCGATTTTCCCCAGGCCTTCGAATGCGTCTTCCGCAAAGGTGGTGTGGCCTTTCCTGGGGCTCTGAGGCAATCGTTCGTGTGCGTGCGGATCATCCAAGCGCACATAGATGCCGGGGGCACCAGCCACCCGATGGCCAGTGACGGACAGGTGCGCCAGTGTGCGAACAATGGACTCCTCCAGTCGGTACACATACTCCTTCACAAAGTAGCCTGCGCGCCGCAGGTCGACCAAGGGGTAGGCCACCACTTGTCCCGGCCCATGGAAGGTCACTTGTCCACCCCTGTCGGTGGGGACCACCGGTACATCCCCAGGAGCCAGCAGGTGGTGCGCTGCTCCCGCCAAGCCTTGGGTGAACGTGGGGGGGTGTTCGCACATCCACAGCTCGTCGGCTGTGTCCGGTGTGCGTTCGGCGGTGAAAGCCTGCATGGCGTGGAAGTTGGCCGTGTAGGGAACTTGTCCCAATTCCCGAATCAGCATGCTTCAACTTCCTACGGCCAGACGGGTGGCTGGGTAGCGGGGGGGTGTCTCTGGCTGAGGGGAGGGCGTGGTGCTGAGGGTCACAGCACCACCTTCACCAGAGGATGGGTGGACAGCGTGCGATAGAGCTCATCAAGCTGGTCTCGGCTGGTCACTCGCACACTCAGCGTCAAACCCAAGTAGTTGCCGGCTTTGCTGGGTCGCTGCTCCACCGTCGTTGCTGCAAACGAGGGGTCGAACTGCTGGGCTATGTGAACCATGCTGTCCATAAAGTCGGGCGTTGCCACGCCCATGACCTTGATGGGAAAGTGACAGGGGTATTCAATCAACGAAGGAGGCTGTGCAGCTGGCATGGTGTGTGACAAGTTCTGATGGCGACAGTGTATGCAAAGGCAGCGCTGCCTTTGCTGCATAGGCAAGGCAGGTAGTCCGTGAACAAATCCCTTGACTTGCGCATGGGGTTTCTACGTATAATCGCGGGCTTTGCAAGGCCTGTCCACGCAGGTGTAACCTGGCTGTAATGTCCGATGACCAAAATTGACAAGTTGCCTCCGGCAATTTTGAAGTCGGGCGAACAAGTGCAGAGTCGATGCATCGATATTGAAGATGCGGACGACGCGGCGGATTTCAAGCCCATGACCGCCCAAGAAGCGGTTGAGTGGCGGCGAAGTCAGGTTTCGGTTTCGGTCTGGCGAGTAGTCGGTTGGCAGTTTGCAGGGGTTGTCGTCGCAGGGGTGGTGGCTTACATGCTGTCCGGCAGTGCGGCTGCCGGTTGGTCTGCGGCATATGGCGGGCTGGCTGTGGGCGTCCCTTCTGCCGTGATGGCATGGGGCATGTCGGTTGGAAGACTGACGCGCCTTTTGTCCGTGTTTGCTCGGGGTTCTCTGGCTGCCCTGATGTTTTGGGAAGGTGTCAAGGTCCTGTTGGCTGTAGCCATGATGGCGTTGGCGCCTGTTCTGGTGCGTGACTTAAGTTGGCTCGCCTTCGTGGCTGGGCTTGTGTTTGTGCTCAAGATCTATTGGGTGGCGTTGTTGATGCTATCCAGGGTTGCGAGATGAATGGGTTGTGTGAACTATGTCTGTTGATGCGCATGCTCTGACGCCTGGTGAGTACATTCGCCACCACTTGCAGCACCTGCAAAACCACAAGCAGTCGACGATTGTTGACTTCTCCGTGATTAACATTGACTCTGTGATTGTGAGTTCAGTGTTGGGCGCGATTGTGTGTTGGGTGCTTTATTTGGCGGCCCGCAAGGCGCATGCTGGTGTGCCTGGTCGTTTTCAGGCCGCAGTAGAGATGCTGGTTGAGATGGTTGACAGCCAGGCCAAGGCAGTCATTCACAATGCGGAGAGCCGCAAGCTGGTGGGGCCGATGGCGCTAACAGTGTTTGTGTGGATTTTCATGATGAACTTCATGGACATGTTGCCGGTAGATGCGTTGCCCGCTTTGTGGCACTCTGCCGGTCCTGCCATGGGCTTGCCTGATTACTTGCGTGTGGTGCCCACGGCCGATTTGTCCACGACGCTCGGCCTTTCCACATCCGTGCTTTTGATGTGTCTCTTCTACAACATCAAGATCAAGGGTTTGGGCGGGTGGTCGCATGAGCTTGTATGTGCGCCATTTGGCACCAGCAAGAATCCAGTTTGGGCGCTGCTGCTGGGTGTGGTGAATTTCTTGATGCAAATGATTGAGTTCGTTGCCAAAACGGTGTCTCACGGCATGCGATTGTTCGGCAACATGTTTGCGGGCGAACTCGTGTTCATGCTGATCGCCCTGTTGGGGGGTTATGCGGCGATGTCCCTCAGTGGTGGCTTGTTTTTTATCGGGCACATCATTGCAGGTACTGTTTGGACGTTGTTCCACATTCTTGTGATCACGCTCCAAGCATTCATTTTCATGATGCTGACTCTGATTTATCTGGGTCAAGCGCATGACGCGCATTGACCGGGCGCATCGGTTGTTTTTTCTTTCTCTTTCTTAACTTTCGTCATCTCAAAGGAGTCATCATGGAAAACGTTCTGGGTCTCGTCGCTCTGGCTTGTGGTCTGATTGTGGGTCTGGGTGCCATTGGCGCCTCCATCGGTATTGCCCTTATGGGCGGCAAGTTCCTTGAGGCCTCCGCCCGTCAGCCTGAATTGATGAACGACCTGCAGACCAAGATGTTCATCTTGGCCGGTCTGATCGATGCTGCTTTCCTGATTGGTGTTGCTATCGCTCTGCTGTTCGCTTTCGCGAACCCCTTTCAGTTGGTTGCCTAATTACAGGTCACCTCTGTCTTTGTCTTTGGCGAAAGATTGATTCTCTCTGGAATGTGTTCAAACCCGTTCCAGAGACTTTCGGTCTCGCTGCTGGCAAGTTCTTAGCGTACAACCCTTGATTACACAAAGAAAGGTGTTGCTGTGAATATCAATGCAACGCTGTTTGCACAGGCCATCGTCTTTGCAATTTTGGTGTGGTTCACAATGAAATTTGTGTGGCCACCCATTGCCAAAGCGCTGGACGAGCGTGCACTCAAAATTTCCGAAGGTCTTGCCGCCTCCGAAAAAGCCAAGTCTGAGCTTGCCGTCGCCAACAAACGTGTGGAAGAAGAGTTGAGCAAGTCTCGCAATGAGTCTGCTACTCGTCTCGCAGACGCCGAGCGCCGTGCGCAGACTTTGTTGGAAGATGCCAAGGCTCGCGCCAATGACGAAGCTGCCAAGATTGTGGCGGCTGCTCGTCAAGAGGCGGAGCAGCAGTTGGCCAAGGCTCGTGAAGCTCTTCGTGAAGATGTGGCCAATCTGGCCGTCAAAGGGGCTGAGCAGATTCTGCGCCGGGAAGTGAATGCTTCCGTGCACAGCGAGCTTCTGGGCCGCCTGAAGACTGAACTTTGACATCACAAGGTTGACCATGGCTGAACTTGCCACTATTGCACGCCCCTATGCGGAAGCGCTGTTCCAGGCGGTGGCTTCGGAAGCGATCCAAGCCAGTGAATGGCTGGATGAGCTGGCTGTAGTCGCTGGCAATGAAGAGCTGAAACAATTTGCAGATAACCCCAAAGTGTCTGCAGAGCAAATTTTTGATGTCATCAGCGGTGTGTTGAAAACACAGCTGTCTGTAGCCGGTCAGAATTTTCTGCGGCTCGTCATTGAAAATGGACGGCTCGCTGCGTTGCCTGAAATTGCTAGTCAATTCAGGGTACTGAAAAATTTGCGCGCCGGCGTGGCCGATGCCACGGTCTACAGCGCATTTGCCATTGAACCCGCAGAACTTTCCGAGCTGATCGGACTGCTGGAAAGGCGCTTTGAACGCAAGCTCAATCTCACGGTGGAGTTGGCTCCTGAATTGATTGGCGGTATTCGCGTTGCTGTGGGCGATGAGGTTCTCGACACCTCTATCAAAGCCCGTCTTGAACAAATGAAAGCGGCCCTGACGGCTTGAGCCGCGGCTGCCAGTCACAACTAACGAAAGAGGAAAGAGTCATGCAACTCAATCCAGCTGAAATTTCTGAGCTGATCAAGTCCCGAATCGAGGGTGTTTCTGCTTCTGCAGACGTTCGCAATCAGGGTACCGTGGTGTCTGTGACAGACGGTATCGTGCGCGTTCACGGCCTGTCAGATGTGATGCAGGGCGAAATGCTTGAGTTCACTCCCACCGCCGAAGGGGTTGCTACCTACGGCTTGGCACTGAACTTGGAGCGTGATTCCGTTGGCGCTGTGATTTTGGGTGAGTACGAGCACATTTCTGAAGGCGATACCGTCAAGTGCACGGGGCGTATTCTGGAAGTGCCAGTGGGGCCTGAGTTGCGTGGCCGCGTGGTGAATGCGTTGGGTCAGCCTATTGACGGGAAAGGCCCCATCAATGCCAAGATGACCGATGTGATTGAGAAGGTTGCACCTGGCGTGATCGCACGGAAATCTGTGGACCAGCCCATGCAGACTGGTTTGAAGTCCATTGACTCCATGGTTCCAATCGGACGTGGGCAGCGCGAGCTGATCATTGGTGACCGTCAGACTGGCAAAACCGCCGTGGCGATTGACACCATCATCAATCAAAAAGGTCAGAACATGACCTGCGTGTACGTTGCAATCGGTCAGAAAGCATCGTCCATTAAAAACGTCGTGCGTGCATTGGAGCAGGCCGGTGCCATGGAATACACCATAGTGGTGGCGGCTTCGGCCTCTGAGTCTGCTGCCATGCAATACGTGTCAGCTTACTCTGGCTGCACCATGGGCGAGTATTTCCGTGACCGTGGCGAAGATGCGTTGATCGTGTATGACGACTTGTCCAAACAAGCTGTCGCCTATCGCCAAGTGTCTTTGCTGTTGCGACGCCCTCCAGGTCGCGAAGCCTATCCAGGCGACGTGTTCTATCTCCACAGCCGTTTGCTAGAACGTGCCGCGCGTGTTAACGCCGACTATGTTGAGGCTTTCACCAAAGGTGAAGTCAAAGGCAAAACCGGTTCGTTGACTGCCCTGCCTATCATCGAAACACAGGCTGGTGACGTGTCCGCTTTCGTGCCAACCAATGTGATTTCCATTACCGATGGGCAGATTTTCTTGGAAACAAGCCTGTTCAACGCTGGTATCCGTCCGGCTATCAATGCGGGTATTTCTGTGTCCCGCGTGGGGGGGGCAGCCCAGACTAAGTTGATCAAGGGCCTGTCTGGCGGTATCCGGACCGACTTGGCGCAGTACCGCGAATTGGCTGCTTTTGCACAGTTCGCTTCTGATTTGGACGAGGCTACTCGCAAACAACTGGATCGCGGTGCCCGCGTGACTGAGCTGCTGAAGCAGGCGCAATACAGCCCGCTGCCCATCAGCTTGATGGGTGCCACTCTGTATGCCGTGAACAAGGGCTTCATGGACGATCTGGACGTCAAGAAGGTGCTGTCGTTCGAATCCGGTCTGCATGCCCACCTGAAGCACAAGCACACTGCGTTGCTGGCGAAGCTGGAAGCAGCCAAGGCGATGGACAAGGATGCAGAAGCGGAATTGACAGCCGCTATTGCGGATTTCAAGAAGAACGGCACCTACTAAGCTGTCCAGCGGACCCGACTAAGGAGCATCTATGGCAGCAGGTAAGGAAATACGCGGCAAGATCAAATCGGTGGAAAACACCAAAAAGATCACCAAAGCCATGGAAATGGTGGCCGCGTCCAAAATGCGCAAAGCGCAAGACCGGATGCGGTCAGCACGTCCGTACAGTGAAAAAGTTCGCCAGATTGCCAGCAATTTGAGCCGGGCCAATCCTGAGTACACACATCCGTTCATGGAAACCCATGAAGCAGATTCTGTGGGCTACATCGTTGTGACCACCGACAAAGGTTTGTGCGGTGGTTTGAACACCAATGTGCTTCGCTCCGTGACAAACCAATTGCGTGACTTGCAGGCGGCAGGGAAAAAGGCCCAGGCTGTTGCCTTTGGCAACAAAGGTTTGGGTTTCTTGAACCGTATTGGTGCCAACGTGATCTCCCATGCCGTGTCTCTGGGCGATACTCCTCACTTGGAAAAGTTGATTGGTCCGGTCAAGGTGATGCTTGACGCATACACGGAAGGGCGTGTCAGTGCAGTTTACCTGTGCTATACGCGTTTCATCAACACCATGAAGCAAGAGCCCGTGGTGGAACAGCTTCTTCCGTTGAGCCCTTTGGCTTTGCAGGAAGGGTCTTCCAATCACGACTGGGATTACATCTATGAACCAGATGCCGCCAGCGTGATTGACGATCTGTTGCTGAGGTATGTAGAGGCCTTGATTTATCAGGCCGTGGCTGAAAACATGGCATCCGAGCAGTCTGCCCGCATGGTGGCCATGAAGGCCGCTACTGACAATGCGGGAAGCGTGATTGGCGAGTTGAAGCTTGTTTACAACAAGACCCGTCAAGCAGCAATTACCAAAGAGCTGTCGGAAATTGTGGCCGGTGCCGCAGCCGTCTGACGCAGCACACAAACGACATTAGAGAAAAGAGAAGGATTCAATCATGGCTCAAGTTCAAGGCAAGATTGTTCAGTGTATCGGTGCTGTGGTGGACGTCGAGTTTCCCCGCAACCAGATGCCCAAAATCTACGATGCACTGAAAATGGATGGTTCTACGCTGACGCTGGAAGTTCAGCAGCAACTGGGCGATGGCGTTGTCCGTACCATTGCACTGGGTTCATCCGACGGTCTGCGTCGCGGCATGATCGTGCAAAACACCGCAAACCCCATCATGGTGCCTGTTGGTAAGGCCACGCTGGGGCGCATCATGGACGTTTTGGGTTCACCTATTGACGAGCGAGGTCCTGTTGATCAGGCTTTGACCGCATCCATCCACCGCAAGGCTCCAGCCTATGATGAGCTCTCTCCTTCTCAGGAATTGCTTGAAACCGGTATCAAAGTGATCGACTTGGTTTGCCCGTTTGCCAAGGGCGGTAAGGTCGGCTTGTTCGGCGGTGCGGGTGTCGGCAAAACCGTGAACATGATGGAGTTGATTAACAACATTGCCAAGGCCCACTCCGGTCTGTCGGTGTTTGCTGGTGTGGGTGAGCGTACTCGCGAAGGTAACGACTTCTATCACGAGATGGCGGATTCTGGCGTTGTGAATCTCGAGAGTCTCGGTGATTCGAAGGTTGCCATGGTTTACGGTCAGATGAACGAGCCTCCTGGCAACCGCCTGCGCGTGGCACTGACAGGTCTGACCATTGCCGAGTCTTTCCGCGACGAAGGCCGTGACGTGCTGTTCTTTGTGGACAACATCTACCGTTACACCTTGGCCGGTACCGAAGTGTCTGCGCTGCTGGGGCGCATGCCTTCTGCCGTGGGTTATCAGCCCACTCTGGCCGAAGAAATGGGGCGCTTGCAAGAGCGCATCACCTCTACCAAGGTTGGATCCATCACGTCTATCCAAGCTGTGTACGTGCCCGCTGACGATTTGACCGATCCGTCACCTGCCACCACGTTTGCACACTTGGACTCCACGGTGGTGTTGAGTCGTGACATTGCTGCATTGGGTATTTATCCGGCTGTGGATCCTTTGGACTCCACAAGCCGCCAGTTGGACCCCCTCGTTGTCGGTGAGGAGCACTACTCCACAGCGCGTGCTGTTCAAGGCACTTTGCAACGCTATAAAGAACTGCGCGACATCATTGCCATTCTTGGCATGGATGAGCTGGCACCGGAGGACAAGTTGGCCGTGGCACGTGCTCGCAAGATTCAACGTTTCTTGAGCCAGCCCTTCCACGTGGCAGAGGTGTTCACCGGTTCTCCTGGCAAGTATGTGCCTTTGTCTGAAACGATCCGCGGCTTCAAAATGATCGCCAATGGTGAGTGTGACCATTTGCCCGAACAGGCTTTCTACATGGTAGGCACCATCGATGAAGCCTTTGAGAAGGCCAAGAAGCTCGCCGCCTGATTGGGCCCGATCGACGCAATCTGGGATTGAGCGTGGCTGCCATGCCATGCTCAATCAACAAAGGAATATCAAATGAGCTCCATTCAAGTCGATGTGGTGAGCGCTGAAGAGTCCATTTTCAGCGGTGCAGCCAAATTTGTGGCTTTGCCGGGTGAGTCAGGTGAACTGGGTATTCTCCCCGGACACATTCCGCTGATCACGCGCATCAAACCCGGTGCCGTGCGCATTGAAAAAGAAGACGGCTCTGAAGAATTCGTGTTCGTGGCTGGGGGTATTTTGGAGGTGCAACCTCATCACATCACCGTGTTGAGTGATACCGCCATTCGTGGACATGACTTGGACGAGGCGAAGGCGACCGAGGCACGTAAAGCGGCAGAAGAAGCCATCAAGAACGCAAAGAGCGATCTCGATTTGGCCAAAGCCACTTCTGAATTGGCCGTGATGGCTGCCCAGATTTCTGCTTTGCGCAAGTATCGCCAGAAGAAATAACTCTGCAAATCTTTCCTCATTGAAGTCCGGCCTGAGTGCCGGATTTTTTTTTCGTTGTCGAGTTTCAATGTTGTCTCATCGTGCACCCTTTTGGTTGCCAGAGGGCCATCTGCAAACCATTGTTCCCGCACTCTGGGGCCGTCGAGTGATGCGCACCGGGAACCCTTTGCAAAGGACGCGATGGACCACTCCCGATGGTGATTTCATTGACCTTGACTGGCATGAAGCCTCTGGCGTACACAGCGCCTCCCGACCTTTGTTGGTTCTTTTCCACGGTTTGGAAGGGTCTTCAGCCAGTCACTATGCCCGTACCTTCTCGCAATGGGCGCTTCAAAACCAAGTAGGGTTTGTTGTTCCTCACTTTCGTGGATGCTCCGGCGAGGCGAATCTGACCCCCAGGGCATACCACTCCGGTGACGCCCCCGAGATAGATTGGGTGCTGCGTCGTTTGAAGGCAGAAAATCCTCACCGCTCGCTGTTAGCGGTGGGCATTTCCTTGGGTGGCAATGCATTGGCGCGATGGGCCGGTGAACAAGGTCTGGCTGCAGCAAATGTGGTCGATGCCCTGGCTTCTGTCTGCTCACCATTGGATTTGACGGCATCGGGGCACGCGATCGGCCGTGGTATCAACCGTTGGCTTTACACCCCTATGTTCCTGAACACGTTGATTCCCAAGGCGATTCAGAAAGCCAAGCAATTTCCTGGATTGGTGGATGTCAAACGATTGCAGCAAGCCAAGAACCTGTACGAGTTTGACGATGTGTTCACCGCGCCGGTTCACGGGTACGCCAATGCGGATGATTACTGGGCACGCGCTTCAGCCAAGCCCGTGCTCTCCGATGTGCGGGTGCGCATGTTACTGCTGAATGCCATGAATGACCCGTTTGTGCCGGTGTCTTCTCTTCCCAGCCATCAAGATGTCTCCCCATCCGTGACGCTGTGGCGACCGGCTCAGGGTGGGCATGTCGGATTTCCTGGCCGCAGCGGCCCGCGTGGCCATTGGCTCATGCCCATGCCTGAGGGTGTGGGGGCATGGCTGGTGGAAGGCGTGAATCGCTTGCCATGAGCAGTCAGGGCAAAATACAAACCCATGGACGATATTGTGATCAAGGCCATGGCCAAGTGGCCCAATGTGCCCCATTGCTTTGGCTGGCTGGGCTTGGACGGGCGCGGCTGTTGGTATTTGAGAGACCAAGTAGCCCAAGCCACAGGGAGTTTTGCCCATCAAGGTCTTGATGGCGTTCCTGACAGAGCCAGCAAAGGCTCCAAATTGACCCATGAAAAGCTGATTGGCTTCATTGAGCGCAACTACATGGCCGATGACATCGGGCAGTGGTACTTCCAGAACGGCCCACAGCGCGTGTATGTTGAACTTGAGCATGCGCCCTGGGTGTGGCGAATCGAATCGGTGCACGCGCCTGTCATCGTCTCGCACACGGGCTTGTTCACCCAAGCGGATGCTGCGCTGGTCGATGAGCGCGGTCTTCTGTATCTTCATACTGCCCTCGGTCTGGGGCTGGTGCACAGCCAAGACATGGATCTCGCGGCAGAGTTGCTCGATGCGGGCCAGTGGCCGTTGGAATCGGTTCTGCGCTGCGACTTGCCTGAGCGTTTTGGCTACGTATTGAGCCCTCAAGCGTTTGTCACTGCAGCCACAGGGGTATGAAAAAAGCCGACAGCTGTCGGCTTTTGAAAGGAGAGCGCGGGAGAAAATTCCGTTGTGTTGGTCACTTGGCCGCTGCGGGTGCCGCTGGCTCGGCAAACTTGGCACCGCTGGCGTTGGCCATGTGCACCACGGCGCGGGCCACTTCCAGATCGGTCAAGTCTCCCCCGGCTTGAGGGCCCATGGCGCCCTTGCCCTTCATGGCCGAGTTCAGCAAAGCCTCGAATCCTGTGCCAATGCGGGCACCCCAAGCGCCCGCATCACCAAACTTGGGCGCACCAACCAAGCCATTGGCATGGCATGCGGCGCACTGCGCAGCGTAGGCATCGGCACCCGCACGCAACTGGCGTTCGCCAGCCTTCAGTTCGACTGAACCGACGCGCTGAATCCGGATGGCTGTGGCCAACTCGGAGTTGTCTGCACCAGGTGACGGTTTGTTGCCAGAGGTGACGTAAAACACCAGCCCTATGATGATGAAAATCGGGGCGACGAAAGAGAAAAAAGACGTCCACAGCAATTGGCGGGGCGTCTTGATGGGACCGGTATGAGATTCGTGTGCGCTCATGGCATCCTCAATGAGTGGTTGGGCAACGGCGCCCTGCGAGATGTGAAAGCAACCGCAAATTATACCGAGGCCCCCTGCGTGGGGCTGACACCTTCCGGTGTCAGCCATCGCCACCAAACCTGTCGTTTCAGCGCGTGCTGGGGAAGCTGAACACGGCACCCTCGCGCACGCCCGCGGAGGGCCAGCGCTGCGTGATGGTCTTTCGCTTGGTGTAGAACCGCATGGCGTCGGGCCCGTAGGCGTGCAAGTCGCCAAAAAGGCTGCGTTTCCATCCTCCAAAGGAGTGGTAAGCCACAGGAACGGGCAGGGGCACATTCACCCCGACCATGCCCACCTGAATGTGGTCGGTGAAGTAGCGCGCGGCTTCCCCGTCGCGGGTGAAGATGCAGGTGCCGTTACCGTACTCATGGGCATCGATCAGTGCCATGGCTTCATGCAGACTTTGCACACGCACCACACCCAGCACAGGGCCAAAAATCTCCTCTTGGTACACGACCATGCCTGGCTTGACATGGTCGAACAGGCAAGGGCCCAGGAAATAGCCGTCTTCATGACCGTGAACGCTCAGGTTCCGCCCATCCACCACCAGCTGAGCGCCTTCCTTCACACCCTGGTCTACATAGCCCTTCACCTTTTCAAAGTGCGGCTTGGTGACCAGTGGGCCCATGTCGCAAGTGGCATCGGTGCCCGGGCCTACCTTCATCTTGGCGATTTCCACCTGGAGCGCAGACACCACGGCGTCGGCCGTGGCATCGCCGACCGCCACCACCAGTGGAATGGCCATGCAGCGCTCGCCGCAGGAGCCGTAAGCGGCACCCATGAGGGCGGTCACCGCATTGCCGATGTCGGCATCCGGCATCACGACCGCGTGATTCTTGGCC
>Ga0209066_10005869_pt1 | contig 12738 bp, 10 predicted proteins | sample All_14_2_FD_187198 | JGI IMG/M metagenome (GOLD analysis project Ga0209066, IMG submission 187198) | Freshwater microbial communities in response to fracking from Pennsylvania, USA - Allegheny Zone_MetaG_DW_15 (SPAdes) (version 2) ...
ATTTGCGTTTGTGCGAGATGGCCGGCGTGTCACCAAACGAGCCGCAGGTGCTGCACGCTTGGGTCGTGCGCGCACTCACACGGCCTGCGCTCCCCGCCGTCTGGCAGCGGATTTGAATAAATCAGGGGCGACTACATACGGCATGCACCACCAGGACCACGGGCCGCAGTGGCACCCAGGCCGCCACACCCGGTGGCAACTGTGCTCGCCGCACCCGCCAGTCCTGACACACACCTGCCACCCACGGCAGTTTTGACAGGCCCCGCAGGGCCTGTGCCCACGCGTGCCACGGCCCGCCATGGCACGCAAGCCTTTGAAAACATTTGGCTTTTCGGCTGAGCCGCCACCGTGGCACAGAACATGAAAAACAGGTGGGGTATTCCACCCACCCTGCCATGCCCATTCGCCACACCCCCCACCAACCCACGCGCGCAGCGCCACGCCGCAGTTTTCTGCTGCGCGACATCGGGGTGGTGCTGGTGGTCAAGCTGCTGGTGCTGGTCGCGTTGTGGTGGGCCTTTGTTCGGGATCAGCGCGTCGAGGTTCAGGCCGATTCACCGGCCCTGCCTTGGCTGGCTGCCGATGCTCCCTCTGCTGAAAGGAAACCCCATGGTCAGTGAGCAACTCGTCGACCTGTCGCGGCTGCAATTTGCGGCCACGGCCATGTACCACTTCCTGTTCGTGCCGCTGACGCTGGGCATGGTGTGGCTGCTGGTCATCATGGAAAGCGTGTACGTGATGACGGGCAACGTCATCTGGAAGGACATGACCCGCTTCTGGGGCAAGCTGTTTGGCATCAACTTTGCGCTGGGCGTGACCACAGGCATCACGCTCGAATTCCAGTTCGGCACCAACTGGGCCTATTACTCGCACTACGTGGGCGACATCTTCGGTGCACCGCTGGCCATCGAGGGGCTGATGGCCTTCTTCCTGGAGTCCACCATGATCGGCCTGTTTTTCTTCGGCTGGGACCGCCTGCCCAAGACACAGCATTTGCTGGTGACCATTCTGATGGCGGTGGGCACCAACCTGAGTGCGCTTTGGATTCTGGTGGCCAACGGCTGGATGCAAAACCCGGTGGGTGCCGAGTTCAGCTACGTGACCATGCGCATGGAAATGACCGATTTCTGGGCCGTGCTGTTCAACCCCGATGCACAGGCCAAGTTCGTGCACACGGTGTCGGCGGGCTACGTGACGGGCGCGATGTTCGTGCTGTCGGTGTCGGCCTGGTACATGCTGCGCGGGCGTGACTTGGAATTTGCGAAGCGCAGCTTCCGCGTGGCGGCGGCCTTCGGGCTGGCCAGCGTGTGCTCGGTCATCGTGCTGGGCGACGAATCGGGCTACACCGTGGGCGAGGCCCAGCAAACCAAGCTGGCGGCCATGGAAGCCATGTGGGAAACCAAACCCGCCCCCGCCGGGCTGACGCTGATCGCAGGCATCAACGAGGCCGAGCAGAAAAACGACTGGGAGATCGACATCCCCTGGGTGATGGGCCTGATCGGTACCCGGTCAGTCAGCAAAGAAATTCCGGGCATTCACGAGATCAAGGCGGCCAACCGCTTGCGCATCGAAAACGGCATCCCCGCCGTGGTGGCGCTGGAGGCCCTGCGCAAAGACCGCAACGATGCCGCCGCCAAAGCCACCTTCGAACAACACAAAGCCGACCTGGGCTTTGGCCTGCTGCTGAAGAAATACGTGGTGGACGTGAGCCAGGCCACGCCCGAGATGATTCAGAAAGCCGTGGACAGCACGGTGCCCCGCGTCACCCCCATGTTCTGGGCCTTCCGCGTCATGGTGGGCTTGGGCTTTGCCATGCTGCTGCTGTTTGGCTGGGCCTTCTGGTGCACGCTCAAAATGGGCTGCGCCCAACGCCCCTGGCTGCTGCGTTTTGCGCTGGTGATGCTGCCCGCCCCGTGGATTGCCTGCGAGCTGGGCTGGTTTGTGGCCGAGTATGGCCGCCAGCCCTGGACGATTTACGGCGTGTTGCCCACGCACCTGAGCGTGTCCACCCTGAGCGTGAACAGTCTGTACGGCTCGCTGGCCGGGTTCATCGGTTTCTACACCGTGCTGCTGGTGGTGGAGATGTACCTGATGGTCAAGTTCGCCCGCATGGGGCCGGGCAGCCTGGGCACAGGCCGCTACAGCAATGAGCCCCACCACACCCCCGTCCACGCCTGAGGAGCACAGACATGATTGACTACGAAACCCTCAAACTGATCTGGTGGTTGCTGGTGGGCGTGCTGCTGGTGGGCTTTGCCATCATGGACGGCCACGACATGGGCGTGGGCACGCTGCTGCCCTTTGTGGGCCGCAGCGATGTCGAGCGCCGCGTGGTCATCAACACCGTGGGGCCGCACTGGGACGGCAACCAGGTGTGGTTCATCACCGGGGGCGGGGCCATTTTTGCGGCCTGGCCGCTGGTGTACGCCACCGCGTTCAGCGGCTTTTACTGGGCCATGTTGGCGGTGCTGTGGGCGCTGTTCTTCCGGCCCGTGGGGTTTGACTACCGCAGCAAAATCCACAACGCCACCTGGCGCAGCACCTGGGACTGGGGGCTGTTTGTGGGCGGCTTTGTGCCGCCGGTGATCTTCGGCGTGGCCTTTGGCAACCTGCTGCAAGGCGTGCCGTTCGGGTTTGACGACATGCTGGTGTCCACCTACACCGGCAGCTTCTGGCAACTGCTCAACCCCTTTGCCTTGCTGGCAGGCGTGGTCAGCAGCGCCATGGTCACGCTGCACGGGGCCACCTACTTGGCGCACCGCACCGAGGGGCGCATCCAGGCCCGCACGGTGCGTGCCGGGGTGGGCGCTGCGGTGGTGATGGTGGCCGGGTTTGCCGCCGCAGGGGCGTGGCTGAAGTGGGGCGGCATCGAAGGTTTTGCCATCACCAGCGCCATTGACCCCGCCGCCCTGCCCGACCCGCTGGCCAAAACCGTGGTGCGCAGTGCCGATGCCTGGTGGACCAACTACGCCGCGCTGCCCGCGCTGTGGGCACTGCCCGCACTGGGTCTGGCGGGGCCGCTGCTGGCCGCCGGGCTGATGGCGGCGCGGCGCACGCTGAGCGCATTCGTGGTGTCGTCGCTGTCCATCGTGGGCGTGATCGGCACGGCGGGCGCGGCGATGTTCCCGTTCGTGATGCCGTCGTCCACCCAGCTCAACGCCAGCCTGACGGTGTGGGACAGCGTGTCCAGCCACCTGACGCTGGGGCTGATGTTCTGGGCCACGGTGATTTTCATGCCGCTGATCGTGCTCTACACCGGCTGGGCCTACCGCGTGATGCGCGGCAAGGTGACCGAGCAATACGTGCGCGACCACGAGCACGCCGCCTACTGACCCTCGCTTTCACACACCAAAGGACAACACCATGTGGTACTTCACCTGGATGCTGGGGGTCGGCTTTGCCGTGCTGCTGGCCATATTGAACGCCCTGTGGGGCGAACACGCTGCGGCCCGCGCCGCCGAGGAACAGCCGTGATGCCCCGCCACACCGCAGTGCCCGCCGCACCAGACGCACAGGCCCCCACCTCTGCGCCCACCGCGCCCGCACCGGCCATGCCCGGCCTGCACTGGCCCAGCTTGCTGGTGGGCGTGGGGCTGATGGTGGTGCTGACGGTGTACCCGCCCCTGCTCACCACCGCATCGGGCCAAGCCAACCACACCCTGGCCAGCGTGCTGCTGTACGCCATGTGCGCCGGGCTGGTGCGGGGCGTGGGCTTTGTGCCGCGCTGGTGGGGCTGGCGCTGGCTGTTCTCGGGCAGGGCCTGCACCGCCGCACTGCTGCTGGCCGCCTGGCTGAAATTTTCGTTTTGATCTCTGACCATGAACACCACACAACCATCCCGCATCACCGTGGTCGGCGCGGGTTTCGGGGCCTTGTCTGCCGTGCGCGAGCTGCGCCAGCGTGACCCCCATGCACTCATCACCCTGGTGGCTCCGCGTGCCGAGCTGCACTACCTGCCCGGCATCATCTGGATACCCTCTGGCCTGCGCACGCGCCAGGAACTGGTGGTGCCGCTGGACAACTTCTTTAGGCGCATGCGCGTTACCCACCTGGCCGCCGAGGCCACCGGGCTCAGCGCCGATGGCCGCACCCTGCACACCACCGCTGGCCAGGTGCTGAACGATGGCCTGGTGATCGCATCGGGCGGGCGCTTCATCAAAAAACTGCCAGGCATTGCCCACAGCATCACGCCTTGCGAGGGCATTGCCGCTGCCGAGGCCATCCGCGACCGGGTCAAGGCCATGTCTGGCGGCACCATCGCGATGGGCTTTGCGGGCAACCCCAACGAGCCCACCGCCGTGCGTGGCGGCCCGGTGTTCGAGTTTCTGTTCGGCATGGACGAGCAGCTGCGCCGCGAAGGCCGGCGCGACCAGTTCAAGCTGGTGTTTTTCAACCCATCTAAAGAGCCCGGCAACCGCCTGGGGGCCAAGGCCGTGGGCCACTTGCTGGCCGAGATGAAGCGCCGAAACATCACCACCCACCTGGGCCACAAGCTCAAGACCTTCGAGGCCGACAAGGTGGTGACCGAGGGCGGCGAGTTTGCCGCCGACCTCATCGTCTTCATGCCCGGCATGACCGGCAACACCTGGTTTGACCAGACCAGCCTGCCACGCAGCCCCGGCGGGCTGATCCAGGCCGATGCCACCTGCCGCGTACCGGGCTACGAGCGCGTGGTGGTGGTGGGCGACTCGGGCAGCTTCCCCGGCCCCGACTGGATGCCCAAGCAAGCCCACATGGCCGACCTGCAAGCCGCTGCGGCGGCCGACAACCTGCTGGCCGACCTGATCGGCAAACCCAGCCACACCACCTTCAAGGTGGAGCTGGTCTGCATCATCGACGCCATCGACCACGGCACGCTGGTGTACCGCAGCGAAAAGCGCAACCTCATCCTGCCGCCCACCCGCCTGTTCCACTGGGCCAAACGCGGCTTCGAGTGGATGTACCTGCGCCAGTACCGCTGACCTCACACGCCCACCCCGCGAACGCCCAGGATTGCCAACCCCACAAGAAGGAAGGAACGGGCCAGCCCCCGCTGCCCGCCACACACCATGCCCAGCCTCGCCACCCCCACGGATTCGCCCGCATCCCTCACCCGCGCCACCCCGCAAACCCCTTACCTCAAACTGGGCGGCGAAGCGGCGCTGCACCGCCTGACCCACCGCTTTTACGAGCTGATGGACGAACTGCCCGAGGCCTGGAGCATCCGACAGATGCACCCCGAGAGCCTGGCGGGCAGCCAGGAAAGCCTGTTCCAGTTTCTGTCGGGCTGGCTGGGCGGCCCGCAGTTGTTCATGGAAAACCGGGGCCACCCCCGGCTGCGCATGCGCCACGCGCCCTACACCATCAGCGGCCAGGCACGCGACGAATGGATGCTGTGCATGCGCTTGGCCCTGGCCGAACAAGTGGCCGACGAAGGCTTTCGCGCCGCGCTGGTGCTGGCCTTCGAGCAAATGGCCCAGCACCTCATCAACCACGACGCAGGCGAACACAGCTGCGGTTGCGGCCAGCACGGCAGCGGACACCACCCCGGCTGAACCGGGGTCGCCGTGAGGCGGCGGGTGGGTGATGAGATAGTCAGGATTGGCCGATGTGGCACGCCAACAAAACTGAAGCAATTGAACGGCAGTCAGTAGGCCTTGTTCTCAGGGGGTGTGACATAAATCGCTGCCGGAGTATGTATACCGAACAGCGTCTTTTTCCGTTTCTCCATCCATCGGTCGAATCGATTTTTCATCTGCCGCTCTACTGACCACCACCACTGGTTGAACACATCTCCTCCGGTAGGCCTGTCACGATGAAGTGCATCGAATCGTCCGTCTACAACTTTCAAAAACAGCACGGATGCTGTCCAGAAATTCTCTGGACTGTCCGCCATTTGCATGATTTCAAACCAGTGTTTCGCCCATTCATGGCGACTCATGGCGAAACGGCATGCCTTCGCTGCATCGCCGAGTAGTCCCTTGCTTTTTTCATGGGCATCCAAAACCTCTGTTGCAAGAAGTTTGTTATCGGAAAAGCCAGCCACGGTGATTGCCCGCGCAATATCCACTGGCATTGGTGCCCCCAAACGCTCACGGATGTAGTCATCCAGAATTTCAGACTTTCCGGCGTACAAGGCTGCCGCGGCCTCCTGTGCAATCTCATGATCGTTCTGGCAGCAATCCAACCGCGCAAAACGCCGCTCATTCACTTTGGTGTCGTCAGCGGCTTGCCACAAAGTCACAGCTTCCAGCGGTAACCGTGCGGTGGTGTACTGAATCTGTACATACGAAGTCTTGTTCACAACAGCTTCGTACAGGTCAAGGGCTTCGCTCAATTTGCCGTTTTGTCGGGTCAAAGCCGATGCCAGCAGCAGTCCGAAATTGCGCAATGCAGACTGGCGTGGAGTGGTCGGCAGCTTCATCAACCTGATCCATCCTTCGGCCAGATGGGGCATGGTCTGAACCAGCTCTTGCAATCCGTTCAGATCAAACGCCTCAAGCACCACGACGGCAGTTTGGAGAGTCAGGGTGCTGCGAAATGCTTCATAGGCATCCCGCAGGCGCTGCTGTCTGATCTTGAAATCATCAATGCCCGCAGAGGATGCAGTGAAAAAATCACGCATCGTCTGTGGAGGTTTGGGTGGCTCATGCAGACTGTGCCACGCGTATTCAAGCTCAGTGTTCCGGGTGATCTGAAGAGAGATTTCCACAGGGGGTAACGGCGTATCAAGCCCCGATGCTTCACGGATGCAGGCATCCAGACGAATGGCAAGCTGCTCACGCGCCTCACCATCCAGATGGCGAAAAGCAATTCCATATGTTTTTGGAGTGATGCGGTAGAGAATGTCTGTGCCTGGGATGATCCCCAGCTTGGCCGCATGAATCAAAGCAATCGAGCCGCTGATGCACTCCCGACTCTCCTGGGCCACTTTGGCTGCTGACCATCCAGATTCAGCCAGCACCTGAAATGCTGAACGGTCTTGTGTTTGATTGGCCAATTGAAGGGCCACAGATCGGGTGGCCTGATGTGGCGAATTCAATAGACTTGGGAGCAAGTCTGCCAGACCCGGAAGCTGCTGACCACATCCACTGACCAAGGCCAGTGGCACCATCACCTTGGGGTCAGAAGGCGCAAGCTCCCGCAGCATCCGGTGCAATTCCTGCAAATTACCAAGCTTCGCAATGCGAAAGACATCCAGCCAAATGCGACTTGGGTCTTGTACAGCCAGCAAACCAGCCATTTGATCGCTGGGTTCCAAGTGCGGAAAGACGGCCAACAACAACGCCTGCTGCACAGGCCCAATGGAATCCGCATCCAAACCAGCGGTGTCCCCCGACAAAGCGTTACTCAAACTCAGAATCTGAGCGGCCATCGTCTTATCCAGCAAGGCTGAGTGCTTCTCTGCCGTCCATGCAGCCTGACGCAACGGGAAACCACGCCGATCCGGTATAGAGGCCAGTAATTCGCGATGCTTGCAAATGGCCACTTCTGGTTCAAACCGAGCGAGGCCAGGTAATGCCTCTTCAAAAAGCCTGTCTTCACTGGTCTGCCCCATGTGGCAAGCCAAAAGCCCCACACCCAATTTTTGGTAACTTGCAGCCGTGACAGCGATGTTGTCCGGGCGTTGGCTGGATGGATCGCATGGGTCGGTCGCGCAATAGTCCTCTACCAACCGCCAGCTGAATCCCCGATCACGATCCCTGGTGAGTTCTTCCCAAAGTGTGTGTGCCATCTGCGCATCATTTGGGTCGCCCGTAGCTTGCCAAAGCGCAACAGCTGTCCACCGCCCCACGGCAGACGTGTCACCGGCAGTCAATTTCGCAGCCTGAACCAGCAGCAAATCACGGGTTGGCGACCAGTCGCGCCGGTTGTATCGAATCAGATTGGTGAAATCGTCATCCGGTAAGCGTAAGGATGGTGTCAACGCCATCGAAAACTTGGCACAAACCAAAGCGGGAACCAGCTCAGAGAGTGCCTGCCCTGCGCAAAGCTGGAGTCCCAGTTCCATCAACCGAAAGGGGCTGCCCCGCTGAGGCTGCAATCGGTCGAAGTACGCACGCTCGGAAGGCCCCAATGCCTGTTTGCGTTGAGTGAACTCTGCTTCATGGCGTTGGCGATCAACATCAGATAAGACTTGATCAGGTAGAGCTCGTCGCTCTACCCATTCATCTGGCCACCAAAAACAAAGCCACCGCTCAACTTCTGGCCGAATCACGCACCAGACCTCAGGCTGAAGCCTGACCGCAAGCAGTGCTTCCTGAATCCAGTCTTCATTGGGAGCGTGATCTGTGGCCAACAACACCTTTTCGGCTGCCAGGCAATACACGCGAACCCGCCGCCGGGCCAGTTCGATGAATGCCGACCACTTCGATCCATCGGGATTCTGCATGTGGGCAAACCCTGACAGCACGGCAGAGCCAATCGCATCACTCACTTTGTTGTCCAGGCAAGCAATGGTCAAAGCTGCCATAACGGCTTCTGCGGCCCGGTCAAGAGCGGTCACAGGCTCAAGCACCGTCATGAGGGCTTCGTGCAGATCACGCTCGTTGCGTTGTGCTTTGCGCAATTCATCAATGATGGCAAACCCCAGCGCCAATGTGAGCCCCTGTTCCCGAAGCGTGTAGCGATTCGGGTCATCGTCCAGCACCCGAAAAAACTGTCCCTCTGCCGTTGGCTCAAGCTGCTCAAACACCGTCCGGTCTTCGTGGACTTCGGCACGCACGCGCTGTAAAACCGTCTGCGCATGCGATTGAAGCAACCTGGCAAATTCCGCCATCGAGCGATGCTGACTGCCATCGCGATCCAGCGTGCGGAGATATTCAAACAGCAGTTGCGGAACACTCAAACCATCCAAACTGCGCAAGGTGTGTTCGCTCAGTAAACCCAAGGCAACCCCCAGCAACCGAGGATTTCGCAGCGATTGCGCAACCACGGGTTGCAAACTGGCGGCAGTCAAACCCTTGGATTTGAGAATTTCGTCTCGCTCCGTCTCCGACCATTGCGGCACGGGGTGGATCATTGCCGGAGTCAGCAGGTATGGCTTCACCATTGACTCGAAAAACTGGGTGCGCGAGGTCACCACAGTACAGCCGCTCAGTTGCTTGACGTGTAAGGCCAGACTGTCCAGCACGACACCCCACTGGATTCCAGGCCGCTGATTGATGCCATCGACTATCACCAACAGCCTTGCCTTTGTGAGATCAGGAATGCGTCGCCAACGATTGAAGCGGCGCAACCACCGTTGGCGAGAATTCTCTGTATCAACATCCCCTGTCTGAGTCAGCAGTTTGCGAATCAGAAACCGATCCCAATCAGTGTCCTGTGTGGTTTCACCAAACGCATCCGGAGTCAACACCACGGTGAGGGGAGGTTCAGGCATGTCTGCCCAGCACTTCATCACCAGCCAGGATTTTCCGTGACCTTCGTCGCCCAGCACCGCAACGAGTTGATCTTTGGGAGGAACCAGAATGGATGCTCGCAGCGCATCAACCAAGCACTGCCGACCCAGAACAGGCAAGGCTGTCGTTTCCAACGGAGACAAGCCTTGTCCCAACCTACCTTTGGCCAACCGGCGATTTTTCAGTGTTTCCTGCAACCACTCCCGATTGCCCTTCAGTGCAATCGGTGCGGCCACGCTGGCAGATCGCAGTTGGCCAACGGCTTCCTCCGCCGTGGCTGTCAACGCGGTATCGGCGGAAAGTATGTTGAGCGCAGCCACTGCCTTTTTGCAGAGCTCAGGAGGTTTCACGTACCTTTGAAGGAATGCGCCCACGGTTTGGTGCGCGGCCACCAGCACAGCAGCGAGTTCGGGGGTACTGCCTTGCCAATCGAGGATGAGCGTTGAGATGCCGTGTATGCGCCCCAGGGCGTTTAATTGATCCGCAGTTTGTGTTTTGACATCGGCTGTTGCACCCAAAACCCAAAGTTCTGTTGGGTTGTTCTGTATGGCAAGAGCTCCCAATTTATTGAGAACTTCTGACGAAGGAATCGTGTCGCGGTACAACTTTGCTTCGAAACTGACAGGAACGCTTGGATCAGCAGACCCTCCATCCACACCAAACTGAAGACCTGACTTGGCAAGGCGGAACGGCACACCAAGAAGCTGCTCAAACATCGTTGCAAGCAAGCCTTCAAATCCTTCAGGCCCAGAATTTGGAAGTGCGAGCAAGGCCGCTCGCAATATGGACAAATGATCTGTAGAGGCTTGCATTGAATCCGGGCCTTTTAAAACGTGTTGTGGCGTTGCACCTGCTGAAGCAGATCGAGGCTACCTGTGTTCGCCGTATCGGAACGCGTTGATGCATAGCTGGATGCCAACGACTGTCAGGAGTGCATCGAAACAGCCTCAATTGGTATCATATGCAATACCATGAAATCCAAACCAACCATCGTCATTGACACCAATGTCCTGGTGGCGGCCTTGCGTTCGCGGCGGGGCGCATCGTTTCAGTTGCTCAGTCGGTTGACGCAAAGACAGTTCGAGGTATTCATCACTGTGCCCCTGCTCATGGAGTATGAAGATGTGTTGCACCGCCCCGGTTTGCTGGCTTTGCCAGAACATGCCATTGATGCGGTACTCAACATGATCTGCGCAGTGGCACGCAAACAGGCGGTTCATTTTTTGTGGCGGCCACAGTTGCGAGACCCCAAAGACGAACTGGTTCTGGAAGCGGCAGTCAATGCGCGGGCCGACTTTCTGGTCACGCACAACCTGCGAGATTTCGAGCCGAGTCGGCGGTTTGCACTGCAACTGGTGACACCAGGGCAGTTTTTGAACATTCTTGACGGAGAACACCCATGAGCACCCTCAGCCTGCGTTTGCCCAATTCCATTCACCAGAATGCCAAGCTGTACGCGCACCGCGAGGGCATTTCGGTCAACCAGTTGGCGGCCACCGCCTTGGCCGAAAAGCTGGCCGCCTTGGCTGCTGAGGACTACATCACCGCCCGTGCACAGCGGGCCAGCGTGGCGGAATTTGAGGCGGCACTGGCATTGGTGCCCGATGTGCCCGCCCAGGCAGGCGATGAGCGACCTGAATGAGAACGCGCTGCTGATGGCTTCACCCGCCGCGCCGCAGGCCCCGCCGTTCAGTCGGCCCCGGCCAGTTTGAACACGCTGACAGCGGCCACGAGGTCCTGCGCCTGCTGGTTGAGCATGGTGGCGGCAGCGTCCATCTCTTCCACGAGCGCTGCGTTTTGCTGGGTGACCTGGTCCAGGTGTGTGACGGTGCGGCCGATCTGAGCCACCCCTTCGGCCTGCTGGTGGCTGGCGGTGCTCATTTCGCCCACGATGTGGGTGACTTGGCCGATGCTCTCGACCACTTTGGTCATGGTGTCGCCGGCCTGGGTGGCCAGTTCGGAGCCTTCACCCACACGCTCCACGCTGGCGGTGATCAGCGCCTTGATTTCCTTGGCCGCTTCGGCCGAGCGCCCGGCCAGTGAGCGGACCTCCCCCGCCACCACGGCAAAGCCCCGGCCTTGCTCGCCCGCCCGGGCCGCTTCCACGGCGGCGTTGAGCGCCAGGATGTTGGTTTGGAAGGCGATGCCGTCGATCACGCCGATGATGTCGGCGATCTTGTGCGACGACTCGTTGATGCCGGTCATGGTGCTGACCATGTGCTGCATCACCACGCCGCCTTGCTGCGCCACAGCTGACGCGCTGGTGGCCAGGGCGTTGGCATCGCGCCCGGCCTCGGCGTTGTGCTCCACCGCGCGGCTGAGTTGGTCCATGTGGTTGCCGGCGTCTTCCAGTGCGGTGGCCTGGCCGGAGGTGCGTTCGGCCAAGTCGTGGTTGCCCGAGGTGATCTGGGCCGACGCCACGGCCACGCCGCGCGCGCCCTCGCGCACCTTGAGCACCATGCGGGCCAGTTCGTCGCGCATGTGCACGAGATGAGCCATCAGGCTGGTGGTGTCGCCCGGGCGCACATGGGCGCTCACGCGCAGATCGCCGCTGCCGACTTGGCGTGCCAGGTGAACGGCCTCGGCAGGTTCGGCCCCCAGCAGCCCCAGGATGCCCCGGGCAATCCAGAGGCTGATGAACACGGCGGCACCGGCGGCCAGCAGCCCCCCGGCCAGAAGGGTGGAAACGATTTGCACCGCCGCACCTTCGGCGGCCAAAGTCATGGATTGGGCGCTGTTGAGCTGCTGTGTGCGGAACGCATCCAACTCGACCTTGAGCTTTTCGCTGGCCTGGTCGAAGCCCGGCGTGGCGCCGTTGCCTTTCATGAGTTCGTTGCCGGCGTCCAGCCCCTTGTCGATGTAGGCCTGGGCCATGGCCTTGCCCTGCTGGTAGAAGGCCTGAAACGCGGCGGCAATGCTGTCAAGCTGCGCCAGGGCGCGGGCGTCGTTGTCCCGCCGGGCCTGTTGCCGGAACTTCTCCACCCCGGCCATGAACAGTTGGGCAGCGGCCTCTGCCTCCTGGTAGCCCGCAGGGTCGTGGGTGGCTGACACATCGGTCAGAAACTGCTGGACTTCCGAGCGGCTGAGGTCCATTTCGGACACCACGAGCACCAAGGGCAGCGTCTCCTGGTGGATTTGCCTGACGTTGCCAACCAGGCCGCTCAGAAAGGCCCCCACCACCAGAAGGGCCACCACAAACACGGTCACCACGCTGGCGAAACCGCCCAGCAACAGGGTTCTGACTTTGACATTTTTGAGCATGGCGGTGTTCCCGGTGTTCCCTTTTGGCGCGACAGGCGCCGGTTGAACGATTATCCCGCCGCCCCAGACCCGCGCACAATGCGCACTGTCCTTCGCC
>Ga0209066_10005870_pt1 | contig 12732 bp, 12 predicted proteins | sample All_14_2_FD_187198 | JGI IMG/M metagenome (GOLD analysis project Ga0209066, IMG submission 187198) | Freshwater microbial communities in response to fracking from Pennsylvania, USA - Allegheny Zone_MetaG_DW_15 (SPAdes) (version 2) ...
GCAATAAAGAAATTGACTTTTGCGGTAATCCACTGGAGACTTTTGCGGTAATCCACTGGAGACTTTTGCAGTAATCCACTGGAGACTTTTGCGGTAATCCACTGGAGACTTTTGCGGTAATCCACTGGAGACTTTTGCGGTAATCCACTGGAGACTTTTGCAGTAATCCACTGGAGACTTTTGCAGTAATCCACTGGAGACTTTTGCGGTAATCCACTCTCACCTTGCGAATTCAAGGTTTTTCCGTCTTCAAGGCCTCAATGCAGTCAAAGGTACAACATATACCCCATCAGGACGTCTATAGGCTGCATTCGAAAGGCCACAAATTACACACAAGGAGGAAGCCGGCTTAAGAAATTTAGCCTGAATCTTTAACAACGACTGTGCAGCCGCATCAATCTGATTGGCTCCAAGCTTGATCTCAAATGCGCTCCAAGAGCCATCCGGCATTTCGATGACTGCATCTATCTCATTGTTCTCGTAATCCTGATAATGGTATAACTCCCCACCAAACGCTTGAGCATAAATCCTAAGATCCCGTACACACAACGCTTCAAACATGAACCCGAACGTTTGGAGGTCACCGATAAGCTTGTCTTCCTGGGTGATTCCTAAAAGTGAGCAGGCAAATGACGGATCAGTGAAATGACGTTTCTCTGCTTGCCTGACAGAAAGCGATGATCGTAGCGATGCTCCATAGGGTTTTTGGTTCTCCAAGATGAAGAGGCTGGTAAACACATCGAGATAATCGGTTATGGTGTCTTCATCAATTGAATCCTTCTCTACACCCATCATATCGTCCTTGAGCTTCTTCTTTCCTACAGTTGTACTCTCGTTTCTTGCGAGAGAGCGCAACAGAAGCCTCATCTTGGCTTTGTCTCTCTTGGTATCATCAATCTTGTCAACATCATCATCAACAACGTTTTTCAAGTACATCCTTGGGATCAGAACAGCATTTTTTGTAGACAATCCAATACTCCCAGGCCATCCTCCCCTAAGAATGAGAGCAGCAATAGTCCGTAATTGGACCTCCCCTGTCAACTTTGTTTCATATACTGAGTTACAAATATCCTTAAGAGAGATGAAGCCTGTGGAATCTCCAGATTCATACAGTGACATGGACATCATTCTCAATCGTGCTATTCGACCGGTTCCAGAATGCATCACTCCCCTACGCTTTGGCGTTGCAGAACCGGTAAGAATGAATTGTCCCTTTACTGCCTGGTCATCAACTTTAAACCTGACGGCATCCCAGAGGGAAGGCACTTCCTGCCACTCATCAATCAATCGTGGAAACTGCCCATCCAGTACGATTGAGGGGTCAAGCTGTGCCAATTGCCGGTTTTGAAAATTACCCGCGGGATCACTTACAAGAAATGCACTCTTTGCATGCATATGTGCAGTCCACGTCTTCCCACACCACTTTGGACCCTCAATACAAATTGCTCCAAATGCCTGTAAGTATTGTTCAACCAGCTCATCGATAACTCTAGGACGATATTGTGAAGGATCCATCTCTATTCCTCTTTTACATATAGTATAGTGCAAGATAGGAAATCATCAACATCTTTCGGTTAAATTCCCATATTTCATTCGGTGTTTTCCGGAGACTTCAATCGGTGAAATTCGTGAATACTCCTAGAGAAACGGCGTCATGTATAATGGCAGGTAGGTAATACCATCCTCCTGTCTGAAATCACTGGCATGCAGGACATACGGTGTGTGGAGCTGTTGGGCAAACTTGGCCCTGAACTTCTGAAGGGACGTCAGGGTGTAATTCTTGCTGGACTTCACTTCTATAGGTGAGATGCTGTGTTTGTTGCTGACCTTGCTCTTGGCAATGAGAAAATCTATTTCCATACGCGATAAAGCATCGTCTCGTGATGAGTTGGAATAGAAATACAGCTTGTGCCCGCTTGCAACCAACATCTGTGCCACAATGTTTTCCACGATCATCCCCAGGTTGACTGCCAGCTTATCAAAAAGAATTTTCTTGTAAATCTCTTCACTCACGATACCATTCTCATCAAACGCATGACTGACGAGAAGCCCTGTATCTGCCATATAACATTTGAAAGTCATTCGATCCATAGAGAGTCGAAGTCCGACAGCTGGTGAGCTGGAATTATAACAGATACTGGCAATCATTGCGTCGCTGAGCCAAAAGAGCGCATCCTCATACTCACGCAGTCGGGCTTCCTTCGAAAGCGATGCCCATTTGAATTTTCGATCATGCTTCTGAAGCTGTGCCGGAATATCGTCAAAAATCTGCTCGACCTTCATCTCATACCCTTGGGCATGTTTGACAATATCACCTCGATAGAGGGTAAGAATGTCACGTTTCACCCGGTCAACCCTAGTGAAATCACGGGTATTCACATAGGCTTCAACTGCTTGTGGCATACCCCCTACAATGAGATACTGCCTGAAATAATCCATTGCCTTTCGATGGAGGGCCTGGCCCAACGGTTTTCTATCGTGAAAGCAGGTTCCTATGAAATCCATCAGTGTTTCATTCCCAAGCGCCCACAGAAATTCCTCAAAATCCAACGGATGCATGGTAAGGTGTCGTTCCTCTGATGGTATAACTATGTCCTGTACATGTTTCTTGATACTCATCAGCGAGCCAGTCTCGATATAGTCATACCGACCATCGGCAACCAAGTATTTAATTGCCGCCCGTGCTCTCGGAAAGAGTTGTACGTCATCAAGAACAATCAGCGTCTCCCGTTCATAGAGCTTCACATTGTACAGGTTCGAAAGATATAAAAAGAACGTATCCAGATCATTGAGGTAATGAACGAACAGATCCATAACCTCTTCACTGGAACGGTTGAAATCAATTACGATATAACTCTTGTACTCAGCCTTTGCAAATGCTTCAACTATATAGCTTTTCCCAACACGACGGGCACCTTCAATGAGCAGGGCCGTTCGCCCCATCTCTTGTTGCTTCCACTTTAATAATTCTGCAAATATCTTTCTTTTCATAGGATATCCATCCCCATAATCACGAATTCAAGAATTTCCATATCCATTCTATCACGTTTTCAAGAATTTTATACCCCTCAATAATCACGGATTCAAGAGTTTTAAACAAAAAAAGAGCTCGACGTATGCAAGCCCTTCTTCGTACAACTGTCTATTCAGCGATTTTTACGCCTATACAACCAGCAACGGAGATTCTGCCTTCTCAACAACCTCGCCTATGATCGAAAAACCCGTTTCTTGGCTGTAGAGAAGCCCATCGGCTTTGCTCATGCTCAAAAGCAGTCCTCCGGAAGTCTGTGGATCATAGAGGATGTCCATGCGTGATTGCTCCATCCCGCCTCTGAACTGAACAGAACCCTCCAGATACTCACGGTTGTTGTACAGCCCCTCGGGATTAAGCCCCATGGCCGCATACTCCAGCGCTTCCTCGATCACCGGGATGTTTTGCGCATTGAGGATGAAGGAGACATTGCTGGCAATTGCCATCTCATGAGCATGACCGAGCAGGGAAAAGCCGGTGATGTCGGTTGCGGCATGCACGTCCTTGTCCCTTGCTGCCTCATAGGCCGCCTTGTTCAGCGTGGTCATGCTTACAATGGCTTTCTGTTGGGCTTCCTTGCTTGCAAGACCGGCCTTCACTGCCGTGTTGACGATTCCCACACCCAAGGCCTTGGTGAGAATGAGCACATCACCAGGCTTGCTGCCATGGTTCGCCCAGACCTTGTGTTCCGGTGCAAAGCCGGTGACACAGAGGCCGTACTTTGGAGTCGGGTCGCTGATCGTATGCCCGCCGGCTATCACAGAGCCGCTCTCGGCAACCTTGCTCTGGCCGCCAAGCAGGATCTGCCGGAGCACTTCCAGGTCCAGGCAGGACGGAAAGCAGACCAGGTTCAGGGCAACCTTAGGCTCCCCTCCCATGGCGTAGATGTCGCTTAAGGCATTCGCCGCTGCAACCTGTCCGAACAGGTAGGGATCGTCGACCATGGGAGGAAAGAAGTCGACGGTCTGCAGCATTACTTGACCGCCTCCGACCGGAAGGCGGTACACACAGGCATCGTCACTGCCCTCAAAGCCTTCTACAAGGTCGGGGCTGTGCATCCAGCCTATACTGTCCAGCACCTCATGAAGCTGCTTGGGAGGCAGCTTGGCGGCACAACCGCTGGTCTTCACCATCTGGGTGAGTTTCACCGAATCCATACCTACATCTCCTTGACGAACTGCGCACCTTCATGGCGGTAGACTGCTTCAAGCTCTTCGATCTTGTATCCGATATCCCAGCCCTCGCTCTCATACCAGGCACAGGTGCCGCAGGATGAGGAGAGGGAGCGGGGGACGGGCTTGAGGGTGCACGCCACCTGACGGGCCTTGGCATGATTGCGGAACTGCACCGCTCCCCAATGGTCGAAGAAGGTGGCGATGTACTGTTTCACAGCTTTTTCAGCTCCAGGGTCCAACCGTACTCGGTCTCGGCGGTGCTGACAGAGAACTTGGCCGCCTTTGCGTAGCGGCTGACATTCTCCTTTGCGGCAATGGTGTCTACAAGTACCTGCAACTCGACTGCCTTGGCATCGATTGCTTTCTTGGTCTCTATGACCGGCTGAGGGCAGGAAAGCCCGCGGGTGTCTACTATCTGCATGGTGTTAGCTCCTTGCTTGTTTCTTCATCACTGCCAAAGCAATGAGGGTAATGACGGCAAAGCCGACGAGGGTGGCGATCTTGCCCGCGGTGGTGGCTCCCTGGCCCGAGGAGGCAAGTCCGAAGTTGTGGCTCACTGCAGCACCTGCAAGAAAGCCCAGTACGGTGACGGCACTGTCGCTGTTGCCTTCCCCTGCCAAAATAGTCTGGCGCAAGGGACAGCCGCCGAGCAGTACCGAGCCGTATCCGACAAGACCCATACCCAGGAAGTTCCACAGCCACTGGGTGTGGGCAATCGGCTGGCCGGTAAAGCCAAGCTTGAAGGATCCTGTTGCCAGGTTCAGAATAAGGGCAACGACCAGGACTGCTGCCGAACCGAGCATCAACGTTGGGTCCTTGAAGAGAAAGAGGTCGCGAATTCCTCCTGCCATGCACATTCTTGTGCGTTGGGCAAGCGAACCGACGATAAGGCCGGCGGCCAGGGAGATGAGGATAGGGGCGTGCTGACTGCCCGGTCCCGAGGTGCTTGCCTTCAGAAGCATAGGAAGGAAGACGGCGATGACGACCATTACAAGTGCGGCGGCACTGAAGGCTGTTCCCTCGGCTCTTGCCTGGGGATAGCTGCGGCCAAGGCTGAATCCCTTGTTCAAAAGAATTCCCCCTACCCCGATACCCGAGGCAAAACCAAAGAGGGCCACCAGTGCATTGAGATCACCACCTGCAAGGCGCAAAATCATGCGGAAGGGACAGCCAAGGAATACCAGGGCCCCGATCATGACGAAGAAGGCGATAATGAAACGCAGAACGGGAGAAGAACCACCCCTGCTCTTGAACTCCCCCTTGATGAGGCTGATCACAAACGATCCGAGAATGAGGCCCATGATCTCAGGTCGTGCATACTGGACCACCCCGGCCGAATGCAAGCCCAGCGAGCCTGCAAGGTCACGATAGAAACACGCGATGCAAAATCCCATGTTGGCGGGGTTTCCCAAGGCGACAAGGCCTACCGCAAGAACGCCGAAAATGCTTCCTGCAATGATTAAATTCCGTTTTTCCTGCATATACTACTCCACAAAGAGTAGTAAACCATTATTTGTTTGATAATGCAATGGAAAATTTCTATGACTCTTCCTGTTTCGTCTTCTCATCGGTCAAGGTGGGAATGAAGCGCTTGATGAAGGCGGCTTTCTTGGAGCGGTACTTGAGATAAAAATAACCGGCAATACAAAAAACCACCGCGCCGATGAAATTGACGAAAAGGTCCTTCATCGTGTCGATGAGCCCGATGTCCAGATACCCTCCCACTCCCAGTTCCTTGCCGTTGACGACCACTTCCTCAATGCCCTTGATCGCTACAATCTTCTGACTCTTGGTCGGGTCGAGCATGACTGAGCGGATGGTGGTCACCACCGTATCCTTCTGCATATCCATGCCGAAGACCATGTCCATGGCGAACTCAAAAAACTCCCAAATCACGCCGATGGTCATGGAAAAGCAGAAGGCGACGATGGCCACGAAGATCGGGGAGAGGCGGAAGGAGAAACGTTCGTTCTGGTTGAGGATGTCCACCAGGGAAAAACCGATGGCCGCTGCCAAAAAGCCGTTGGCTGTATGCAGGGCGGTGTCCCAGAAGGGATAGGTCACATAGTAGGAGCGCATCTCGCCCAATATCTCTGCACTGAAGATGAAGAAGAGAATGATGTTCTCCAAGGTATCGGGAATGTCGATGCGGGTGTTGGTTTCGATGAAGGAGGGGACGGCAAAGAGCATGAGTGTCAATATACACAAGAAGACGTTCTCATAGTTCTTGTTGAGCACTTGGGCAATAAGAATGAGTATGACCACCAGGCGAAGCAGGTAGTGTACAAGGCGGGCGCTGTCGCGCTGGACGATCATCTGTTTGAGGGTTTTCTTGACTGGTCTCTTCCACTTCTTCATACAAGCTATACTGCAGGCAGATGCGGGTGTGGTCAAGCATCGGTGTTCAAGAATATGCTTCCAACTCAAGGATGGGTGGAAGTTTTCTTGATTTACATCACCTGTCTCAAACTGACAGGAATAAATCATTTGAGGAATGATTGGGAAGATTCATATTCGGGCCAGTTGTTGAAATTTTCCAAGAAATAATCCTTGAACGCTCGGAAATGATGGCTTATAGTATAAGGCAAGAGGAACCAACGATTCCTCAGCAGACAGGACTGAAAATCCGGTTGGTGTGTTGGTAACCATCAGACGACCAAGGGAGGGACTATAAATCTCTCCCTTGTGCTATGTATCGGGCTAGTCTCAAGTCGAAGGTCAAAGAATACCAGGACGTCAATATCTTTCTTGCTTGTAACCAACCTTATCTTATGGAGTGTGTCCAGTAATGCCTTCTCCTTAAAAAACAGCATTACTGCGCTACAATGAGAAACTCAAATTTCAAGCTACCTCTGATAAAAATTGTGTTCCAAATCGAGAAAGACACTATAAAAGGTATTATCATCCAACCGAGAATCCTGCCTGCAATAGCTCTTTGGTATTGTGAAACCAATAAGCCGTTTCTTTCCATCTAAACGGAATCTTGCCCAGTCAACATCCGACGGGACATGTGGAGGGTGACTGAACCCTGATTTTCGAGGATAAGCTCCATAGATTTCAAGCATATGCTGTCTATGAGAACCAGAACCGACACATTGCTGTTGCCAATACTGTAATGGCTTCGCAGAAAATGCTTTAAGCTTCGTAAACAATTCTCGAAGGTTTTGTTCATCCCACACAGCAATATCTGTAGCACACTCTTGATTATTGTCAAAATATGAAAAATTGAACTTACACCGCAAGGCAATATCTGAATCAGTATCTCCAAGAGTGAGTTGAGGGAAGTTTCGAAGAAACTTGTCTTTTCTACTGTTCTCTCCTTTCTTCATAGATTTGGAGTCCCCCCGAGTTTCCCAGTCTTGTAAATAGTTTCCAATGAACGATCATTTCTCACAATGTTTCCTGGAAGCTCATCAATGCGATACAGAAAGCTCTCATTTTCTTCTTTATTGACCAAAACAATTCTGTATTTACCCAGCGTATCCATTACTCCTGTATTATGAGTGCAGAAAACCAGCTGAGCATTATTGGTATTGTTTTCAGGATCAAGAAAAAGGTTCACAAGTTTCCCAAGAATATCCGGATGGAGGTTATTGTCGAATTCATCAATGAGGAGCACCCCACCGCAATCTAGAACCTGCTTATAAATTGAAAGTTGAGAGAAAAGTGAGCGTGTTCCATTTGATTCTAAATAGTATGGTACAGTGACATCACCCTGCTTGGTAGTATGGTTAAAAAATGGGAAGAAATAATCATCGTCTGTTGGACCTTTCAACTTTTCGATTGATACTCCATTAATTCCTGTATCAAATAAAGCTAGTTTTTCTCGAACGAAATCCAGCGTCTCTGAGGATTCGTAGTACGTCTTTGAGATGGAAAAAACATTGGCTGTTTGTTCATTGTATTTAACTTCACCGGCAAAAGGATCAATATTGGAAACAATATGAGAAAAAAATACATATACCTCTTCTAACCCTCTGATTTCATACTGATGGGCAGCACTAAGCACGGATACATTTTTTCTAAGTTTCATCGTCTTCAATTCTTGGAGCTCTTTGATACAGTACTCAAGTTCCTGCCTCTTTCGAGAAAATACCTTGATTTTCCTCGATGCTTTTCTCTCCAGCGTTTCACTAAGTACTTCTGTATTCGTAAGTTCAACCTCATAATAGTACCGAACATCGCCAATGTTGAACTCCATAAAAAATGAAGAGGCTTCAGTACTAAATCCAAATGAGGTGACCGATAGACGTTCTTCGGGTTTATTGGAGAATGAATTGCAACAAAAATCCGAAACGAAGGTGAGAGCTCTAATAACATTCGTTTTTCCAGAAGCATTCGGCCCTATGATACACAATACATTTGAGACACCCTTCCCTGCCGAAATAGCAGGTGGACAACCAGGACTCAGCTCCAATGACACTTCAAATCCTTCTTTGAAGCTCAGATAGTTTCTTGCACCAAATGAAATCAACATCATAGATTCTCCTCTGCAGTATAGAGAATATGCCAAGAAACCATAAAACACAAGTCTTAACGCAATTTATTGTCTTTTTTGTCTAATAACTCAAATAAGACATGTGTTTTTTAGACTCGACAACTTCACAACGGAAGACATTTCCATACCTATCCGGAAAAACAACTCTCTTTAGGAGAGTAAGGAGACTAATTCACTTCTATTGAGCTTTTCTCCATCGAAGCAGTGTATTCAGCGTTGTACTGTGGTACAGCGGCACCAAGGATTGGATGAAGGGCCAATCCAATTGCATGATGGCTTCTTCTTCCAATCGAAGATCATCGAACAACAGCTCTTGTAGATTTTTCCTGCGTGTAACCGACCGTATCTTATAGAGAGTGTCCAGCAATGCCTTCTCCTTGGTAGCCAGACGAAAACCATGGCCTTGTTCCATTGCCGGCTCCACAGCCCAAGGAAACACTGCTTCGGGTATATATAAGAAACTGTAGCGACCGAATGGTGTATCGAAGTGCTTCTACTTCAGTTGAAACCCTGCGCTTTTTACTTCAAACACACGCTCGGGTATCATCTGGTGGTACGCCAGTGCCGTCTCGAATGAGATATAGCAGGGGCTGTAAATCATGGAAGCTGCCGCAAGCTTTGGATCCGACAGCGAGTCGGCATACACAGTACGAACTAATTGAATGATCTCACCTTTCTTGATCATCTGTGTAAGTTTGGATTTTGGTGAGGCGTATGAACGCAGCTCGTACATAACATAGTCGCGTGTCTTAAGCAATGTTATCTCCTCCAAGTACGATTATATCATACTAGAAGGAGATAACAGCTTATCTGACTTGCTTCATGACAAGAGCCTCAGCTTTCAATCCACCTTGGGAAACAGAACTCTCCGCGGTAGTTGGAAGCATTGTAGTGCGGGTATTTGATCGGAAGGTAGGTCTTCTTGCTCTCGGGTTTTGCGCGGTCCTGGCTGTAGACCCACAGGCTCTTCAGGTCCCAGACCACAATCTCATCACGCTCATCGCCGGTTATGTCCAACACATCGCAGCACAGCTCGGGATGGCCGTCGTCGGGGAACGGGACAACGATGTCCCCCTCTCCGTCCATCAAGCCGCCATGCTCCGTACTGGCACTGAGCAGCACCAGGTCCTGTCCTGAGCCATCCCAGTTCACCGGTGCGATGACAGCCCCATTGCACCGCAGTTCCCTGGACCAGAGCTCCTCGCCCTTGCAGTTGTGCATATAGAGGATGCCTTGGCTGCCCCAGTAGGTGGTGGTAAGAATCTCAAGACCTTTGTTGTCAGGCAGGTAGTTGCCTACGCTGATCCTCTGCCCATGTCCGTTGATCGTGCGCTTGAGGATGGTCCCGTCCGGCTTGAGGAGCATGAAGCCCTCCCAGCCGGAGACAATGGCGATAAGGTCGCCATGGTCGGGATCGATCGGGCCGATGACGATCTCATCGGTATGGTCGATGGCAATCGGCAGCTCCCACTGAAGATTTCCTTCACAGTCGATCATATTGTAGCAGCTGAAGATCTCATCCTTGCCGTCGCCGTTGAAGTCGTAGGCATAGGGGAAGTGACCGGTATTGTTGTGGGTGAACTTCCAGACCAGATTGAACCGGTCGTCGTAGATCCAAAGCCGAGCATACCGATCCTTGATCAACAGGTCTGTCGGCCGGCTCTTGCCCGTCACATTCACAATCCTGATCGCATCGATATTCAGATGCTCGAAAGCATGATGACCGAACTCAACGCCGCACAGGTCATCAGCAGGCTCCTCGTTGGGCGGAGTGTCCATCTGTTTCTTCACCTCCCCGGTCCTGCCATCGAGGATGAAGAGCTTGAAATCCCACGAGGCGATGACTTCGTCAACACCGTCGTTGTCGATGTCATAGACCTGGAAGGGAAGGTCGGTGGTAAGCTGAGCCACATCATCGTCCTGTCTCGGTTCACCGAGCTGCCACAAGATCGTACCAGTAGCCAGACTCACCGCCGTCAGGCAGCTGATGACCGGATAACGGTCTTTGTAGACCCTCCTCTGGTGTTGGGCCATGACAAAGAAGAGCTCATCGGTTCCGGTGAGGTGACCGAAGCGGATCTGCCGACCGGCGCCATAGTTTTTGAGGTCGATTTTCCTATCGGCCTTCAGCTGAGGATACAGCATTCGCTTCTCTTGGATACGCTTCTGTTCGTTTGCTTTCTGTTCGGTTAGTCTGTCCTGTTCAGCCTGGGTGGCTTTCACCTCAAGATTTGCATATTGGGTGGGCATGCAGCCGCACAGGGCGATGGCCCCATGGGAATAGCGGTCGTCCTCAACACTCATCACTTCCCGGCCGTTCAAGCAGACGGTTATCACAGTACCTGTTGTGGTTACCACAAGATTCTGAAACTCCTGGGTCGACCAATCAATCGCCGCCGTCTTGAGGGTGGTGCGTTCGGTGAGGTCGACCTTCTGCACCTCAAGACCTTCCTTGGTGAAAAACACGCCGTAATGCCTCAGGCTCGTCTGATAGCGCACCAACACCCCGCTGAAAAGATCCTTTGAGAGCGGACGCAGATGCACGGTCAGTTGGCAGTCCCGCCATCGTGTGTCACCTGAAACCAGCGTGGGAAGCGTTCCCTTCTCAACCGGCTCCTGAATGCGCGAAAGCTCCATCATATGAGTCCCGTCCATCAGGGGGTTGGTCACCACCCAGGACGGGCCTTTATAGTTGTAGTTGGCGATCGGGTCGTGCCACTGCCCCTTGTAGCCGGTTTCGGGATAGTAGTGGTACTCGCCCATCGCCGAATGTTCACTGTCGAAGGGAAAGGGTCCGAGGGGAAAGGAGGAGAAGTCTTCTGAGAATAACAGGACATCGTACACGAATAAGCTCCTTATACCCTTACCAATGCAGGAGGGTGTCAACATCTACAGGAAGGCCGCTGGCAATACTCTTGTTGGCGGCGATACCGGTGAGGATCGAACGCAGACCGTCGGTATGATCGGCACTTCTATGCAGAGGATCGAAGGGAGGGTTCTCAAGGAAGATGTCGTCAAGCATGGTCGGGTCTCCCCCGCCATGGCCGCCTTCCTTGGTCTGGACCTCCACCTCATAGGGGGTGTCGAGCAGGGGGCAGACCCGTACCTTGTGAAAGACCGTCGCCCCCTCATCGCACTGCTTGCCGCCGGCGTTGATATACGGCCGTTCGAGGGCGGTATACTCGATGCGGCCCTTGCTGCCGTTTATGGCCACGTTGAACCCTTCCCAAGGAAGGTAGGAGTTCAGCGAGTAGGAGAGCATGGCCCCGCTCTTGTACTTGACCAGGACGGCCATGGTGTCCTCGATGCTGATATCGTCGGAAAAGACGGAGCGGTCGCGGATGTAGCCGCTCTCAGCCTCGGCATCGAGGTAGAGTCCCTTGAGGGTGGGATTATTCTCCATATCGATGGCAAACGGGTCGCCCTTGGCGGCCTCGCTGCCGTGGCAGCGTGCATAGAAACTCTCAACACCCCGCTTCTGGGCGGCAGCCTGCCCATAGAAGTTCAAGGCACCGAAGGCGAAGACGGTCTTGGGCTGGGTGCCCAGCCAGAAGTTGACCAGGTCGAAGTGGTGGGTGGACTTGTGGACCAGAAGCCCTCCGCTGTTGACCTTGTTGCGATGCCAGCGGCGGTAGTAGTCGGCCCCATGCTCGGTGTTGAGCAGCCATTCGAAGTGAACGGAGTACACCTCTCCGATTACTCCGCTTGCGATAAGCTCGCGGACCTTGGAGTGGTGGGGGGCGTAGCGGTAGTTGAAGGTGACGCGGATCGATCGTCCATAGCGCTTCTGGGCGTCCAGAATCGCCTGTCCCTTCTCGCTGTCGGTGGTGATGGGCTTCTCGCATATGACGTCGCAGCCCTTCTCCATCGCCCGGATGATGTACTGATCGTGGGTGCGGTCTACGGTGGTGACGATGATCACATCGGGCTTCTGCTCGTCGATCATGCGGTCGAACTCGGTATGCTTATAGGTGGGAACCGGACTGTGGTTGCATTTCTCAACCAGGATCTTATTGGAAAAGTCCATC
>Ga0209066_10005871_pt1 | contig 12730 bp, 15 predicted proteins | sample All_14_2_FD_187198 | JGI IMG/M metagenome (GOLD analysis project Ga0209066, IMG submission 187198) | Freshwater microbial communities in response to fracking from Pennsylvania, USA - Allegheny Zone_MetaG_DW_15 (SPAdes) (version 2) ...
AGGGTCAGGCGGCGGCCGTCGACGGCGGCGGTCAGCAGGCTGGCGGCCTCGGCCAGGCGGTCGAAGGCCTCGCGCAGGGCGGGCAGGGCGGTCTGCGCGGCGTCGGTCAGCAGCAGGCCCTTGGGCGTGCGCTTGAACAGCGCCGCGCCGACATAGTCCTCAAGGTTCTGGATCTGCTGGCTGACGGCGCCGGGCGTCACCGACAGTTCGTCGGCGGCGCGGCTGAAGTTGAGGTGGCGCGCGGCGGCCTCGAACGCCCTCAGGGCGTTCAGCGGCGGCAACCTGCGGCGCTCGATCGACCGTTCCATGAGAATAACTGAGGCCCCCGGCAGAAGTCTTGGATTGCGATCTGGGTCCGCCGAACCCAGTTTGCAATGGTCCGATGGCGTATCGGCCCTTTTCGTCAACGGACAGGAAGCGGGGTGGGCCGATGGTTCACCCCGCTTCGATTCCCGGGATTTAATCCCCATTGTGTTTGTAGAGAAACTGAAAGTTAGATGGCCCGGCCGACCCCTTCAAAACCCAAGCGCCTGGTCGCCCTCGACGGGGCGGGCAAGGCGGCTGTCGCTGGTCGCGTCTGGCTGGTCGGCGCCGGTCCCGGCGACCCGGACCTGTTGACCCTGAAGGCCGCGCGACTGATCGCCGCCGCCGACGTCATCGTCCATGACGGCCTGGTCTCCGAAGAGATTCTGTCGCTGGCGCCGGCCTCGGCCCGCCTGATCGACGTCGCCAAGCGCAAGAGCCGCCACACCCTGCCGCAGGACGACATCAACCGTCTGCTGGTCGCCTTCGCGCTTCAGGGGCTGACCGTGGTGCGCCTGAAGGGCGGCGATCCCTTCATCTTCGGTCGTGGCGGAGAAGAGCTGGAAGAATGCCGCGCCGCCGGCGTGACCTGCGAGGTCGTGCCTGGCGTCACCGCGGCTCTCGCCGCCTCGGCCGGCGCCGGCGCGCCGCTGACCCATCGCGGGATGGCCCAGGCCGTGACCTTCGTGACCGGCCACGCCGCCCACGGCGATCCCGACCTCGACTGGACCGCGCTGGCCAAGGCCAACCAGACCGTCGTCATCTACATGGGCCTGACCACCGCCGGCCTGATCGGCGAGCGTCTGATGGCCGCCGGCCGCGACGGCGCGACGCCGGCGCTGATCGTCGTCAACGCCAGCCGCGCCGACGAGCAACGCCATCCGACCACGCTGGCCGCGCTTGCCGCGACGGCCGAGGGCCTGAAAGGCCCGGCGCTGCTGATCGTCGGCGAGGCGATGAGTTTGGCGTCATCGAAGACCGGCCCTGCGTCCTTCGCGACGCCGACTTCGTCGGCTCCTCAGGATGACGAAGGGGAGGGGCTGCACAGAGTTCGTCATGGTGAGGAGCGAGCCCTCGGGCGAGCGTCGCGAACCACGCAAGGACGCGCCCAATGAAAGCCCTCACCGCCAACCGCCTGATCGATGGCGAGGTCGTGTTCTGGAAGTCCGGTCAATGGATCGAGCGCTTCGCCGACGCCCAGTTCTTCGCCGATGACGACGCGGCCGGCCCCGAGGCCGTGCAGGCGGCGCTCGCCCAGTCGCGGGTGATCGTCGAGCCCTATCTGATCGACATCGTCGAGGCGCCCGGCGGCTGGGCTCCGGTCAGCTATCGCGAGCGCCTGCGGGCGCTCGGCCCCACCAACGAACCCACGCACGGCAAGCAGGCCGAGGGCGGCGCCGGAGTCGAGGCCATCCTCGCCGCCACGGGCGCGGCGCGCTCGACCGGCCGTGTCGACCTGATCCGCAGGAAGTAGCCGCCCATGTATCGCTACGACGCCATCGACAAGGAATTCCTGGCCGACCGCGCCAACGAGTTCCGCGAGCAGGTCGGCCGCCGGCTGGCCGGTTCGATCACCGAGGACCAGTTCAAGCCCCTGCGGCTGATGAACGGCCTGTACCTGCAGCTGCACGCCTACATGCTGCGGGTCGCCGTGCCCTATGGTTCGCTGGACAGCCGTCAGATGCGCCGGCTGGCCCATATCGCCCGCACCTATGACAAGGGCTACGGCCACTTCACCACCCGCCAGAACATCCAGTTCAACTGGATCAAGCTGGGCCAGGCGCCGGACATTCTCGACCAGCTGGCCGACGTTGACCTGCACGCCATCCAGACCAGCGGCAACTGCATCCGCAACACCACCGCCGACCCCTTCGCCGGGGCCACGGCCGAGGAGATCGACGATCCGCGCGTCTGGTCGGAGCTGATCCGCCAGTGGTCGACCCTGCATCCCGAGTTCTCGTTCCTGCCGCGCAAGTTCAAGATCGCCGTCACGGCGGCGGCGAAGGACCGCACGGCGGCCCGCGTCCACGACATCGGCCTGGTCCTGCGTCGGAATCGCGCCGGCGAGCTGGGCTTCGAGGTCATCGTCGGCGGCGGCCAGGGGCGCACCCCCTACATCGGCCCGACGATCCGCGAGCATCTGCCCGTCGGCCGGCTGCTCAGCTATCTGGAAGCCGTCCTGCGCGTCTACAATCGCCACGGCCGCCGGGACAACATCTACAAGGCGCGGATCAAGATCCTGGTCGCCGCCCTGGGCCGTGACGAGTTCGCTCGCCAGGTCGAGGAGGAGTGGTCAAAGCTCGACTCCGCTCTGGCCGATGCGCCCGACACCGAGCTGGCCCGCATTCGCGGCGCCTTCACGCCGCTGAACTTCGAGGCCCTGCCGGCGACCTCCGCGGCGTTCGACGCCGCCAGGGCCGCCGACCCCGCGTTCGCCCGTTTCGCGCGCAACAACGTCAAGCCGCACAAGAAGGCCGGCTACGCCATCGTCGAGATCTCGCTGAAGGCCCACCACGCCACGCCGGGCGACGCCTCGGCCGACCAGATGGACGTCGTCGCCGACCTGGCCCAGCGCTACAGCCTGGACGACGTCCGCGTCACCCATGAGCAGAACCTGGTCCTGCCGCATGTGAAGCTGGACGACCTGCCGACCGTCTACGCGGCGCTGCAGGCGGCCGGCCTGGCGACCCCGAACATCGGGCTGATCAGCGACATCATCGCCTGCCCGGGGCTGGACTACTGCGCGCTGGCCAACGCCCGCGCCATTCCGATCGCCCAGTCGATCGCCCAGCGCTTCGAGGACGCCGACCGCGCCGAACTGATCGGCGAGCTGAAGATCAAGATCAGCGGCTGCATCAACGCCTGCGGCCACCATCATGTCGGCAACATCGGCATCCTGGGCGTCGACAAGAAGGGCGAGGAATTCTACCAGCTCAGCCTCGGCGGTTCGGGCCAGGAGGACGCCTCCCTGGCCCAGATCCTCGGCCCGGGCATGTCGGCCGAGAAGGTGCCGGACGCCATCGAGGCGCTGGTCGACACCTACCTCTCCATCCGCCAGGGCGAGGAGCGCTTCCTCGACACTGTCCGCCGCGCGGGCATGGCCCCCTTCAAGGAGGCTGTCTATGCCGACGCTCATTAGGCTGATCGAGGGCCGCTACGAGGCGGCCGAGGACGTCTTCACCGACGTCGCCGACGAGGACGTCACCCCTGATGGGCCGGTGATCCTGTCGCTGGCCCGCTTCCAGGCCGAGGGCGACGCCCTGATCTCCGCCGGCCGCAAGGTCGGGGTGCGGATCCAGTCGGACGAGGAGGTCGAGACCCTGGCCTACGACCTGCCGCGTCTGGCCCTGGTGGCGCTGGTGTTCCCCAAGTACCGCGACGGCCGCGCCTACACCTCCGCCCGGCTGCTGCGTCAGCGGCTGGGCTTCACCGGAGAGGTGAGGGCGGTGGGCGACGTCCTGCGTGAGCAGGCCGGCTTCATGGTCCGCTGCGGATTTGACAGTTTCGCGCCCGCCGACGGCTCGACGCCGGCGGAGTGGGCGCACGCCGCCGGGCGGTTCCGGCATGTCTACCAGCGCGGGGCCGACGCGCGGGCGCCAGTCTTCGAGGAGCGCGCTTAACATGGCCTTCGACCAGCTTGACCGCACCCTGGACACCCGCGCCGCCCGGCTCGACGCCGAACTGCGTAACGCCCATCCCCGAACCGTGATCGAGGCCGCGTACGCCGAGTTCGGCGACAGGCTGGCCCTGGTGTCTTCGTTCGGGGCGGAGTCGGCGGTGCTGCTGCATCTGGCCAGCCAGGTCAGCAAGGACATCCCGGTCCTGTTCCTCGACACCGGCATGCTGTTTGGCCAGACGCTGGACTACCGCAAGCAGCTGGCCGCGCGGCTTGGCCTGAAAGACGTGCGCGACCTGCGCCCGACCTTCGCCGATATCGCGGTCCATGACCCCAAGTCGGACCTGTGGAAGACCGACACCGACGCCTGCTGCAACATTCGCAAGGTGATCCCGCTGGACAAGGCGCTGGGCGGCTTCGACGCCTGGCTGACCGGCCGCAAGCGCTTTCACGGCGGCGACCGGCTTCGCCTGTCGGTGGTCGAGCAGGCCGAGCATCAGCTGAAGTTCAATCCGCTGGCCAACTGGACGAAGGAAGACCTCGACGCCTACGTCGCCGAGCACGACCTGCCGACCCATCCGCTGGTCGCCCAGGGCTTCCCGTCGATCGGCTGCTGGCCCTGCACCAATCCCGTCGAAGAAGGCCAGGACGTCCGCGCCGGCCGCTGGGCGGGCCAGGACAAGACCGAGTGCGGCATCCACGTCGCCCGGGCGCCGGCTGCCCCGAACGTCGGCGGCGGGATCTAGGGGCGCGCCAGACTCTTCGATTGCGGTTGCACCAATACTCCGTCATGGCCCGACGTGTTCGGGCCACCCATGAACACGGACGGCCGAGATTGAACGCTGACGCTTCGGACAACCACCACGCTCACCACGCATGGGTGGCCCGAACGAGTCGGGCCATGACGGCGGGAAGCGGGCGCATGTCGCCGCGCGCTAGCGGACTTCGAGGATTTGCGGCCCCTTCGAGCCGCCCGCGGACAGGGAGCGGACCTGGCGAATGAAGTCGTTGGAGTCCGGAACATCGAAATGGGCCTTGAGGGCTGCCATGTCCGACCACTGCTCGAAGAAGAAGATGCGCAGGGGGTTTTCGGTGTCGATGTACGAGTCATGGCTGACGCAGCCCGGTTCGGCGCGGGACCGGCGCGAATGGGCGATGCAGACGGCGATCAGGGCGTCCAGCGTGTCAGGTTTCGCCAGGATGTCGCCGGTGACGATGATCACGTCAGCGCATCGCCACTTGGACGACCGGCTTGGGGCAGCCCTCGAAAGTCCCCACGCGCGACACGGTCACCGTCTTGAGGTTCAGCTTCATCATCGGGCCCATGGAGGCCCGGCTGTGGCCGGTGAACAGATCGATGCGGTTGCCCTTCACCGCGCCGCCGACGTCGGAAGCGTACCAGTAGCCGTCATGGACCGAGCCGTCCGGCATCGGCATCCCCACGGTTTCCTTGATGTACAGAATGGTCCGGCGGGGGACGAGGGTGCGGTCGGTGGCCGCCGTGCGCATCGCCACGGTCGGGCAACCCAGCGAGTCGCGGCCGCCCACGCCGGCGGCGCCGGTGTGATAGAGGGTCGCCTTCAGCATCCAGTCCGGGGCGAGGTCGCGCAGGGTCTGAAAGGCGCGGTCGGCGGCGGACGGAGTCCGTACAGCGGCTTGTTCCAGCGAGTCCTGGATGAGGTCCCCGATGGGGTCCACAGGGTCGTTCGACCGGGCATTCGCGGCCGGAGTAAGCAACCCGATCGCAAGGGCCGCGAGGCATGGCAGGATGCGTTTCAAGCGCGCCCCCCTGTTTGTTTCTCGTCGTGGAGGCGGCTTCTACCCGCATCCGCCGCGTGTAACAACCCGTGAGGCTCAATCGGAAGGAGGGTCGCATGACCTTGACGATCTACGGCGACGGCAAGTCCGGCAACTGCCTCAAGGTCAAGTGGACGGCCGAAAAGCTCGCGATTCCATATCGTTGGCTGGAGCTGGACGTGCTGCGCGCCCAGACCCGGACGCCTGACTTCCTGGCGCTGAATCCAGCCGGACAAGTTCCACTCGTGATCCTGCCGGACGGCCGGGCGCTGGCGCAATCCAACGCCATCATCGTGCATCTGGCCGAAGGCTCGGCGCTGATTCCCGCTGATTCCTACGACCGGGCCAAGATGTTCGAATGGCTGTTCTGGGAACAGTACAGCCACGAGCCGTATGTCGCCGTGGCCCGCTTCCAGATGGCCTATCTGGGCAAGCCCCGCGAAGACCTGGACCCCAAGCTGGTCGAGCGCGGCCGGGCGGCGCTGCAGCGGCTCGAGGACGGGCTGGAGGACACGCCCTTCCTGGTCGGCGACAATGTCAGTCTCGCCGACGTCTCATTGGTCGCCTATACCCGCGTGGCGCACGAGGGCGGCTTCGATCTGGCGGATTTTCCGCGGACGTCCGTCTGGGTGACGCGCGTGGAGGCCGCGCTGGGCATCAGCTGACGGTCTGACTCTGGAGCCCGTCATGCGTCTTTCCGTTCGTCTGTCCGCCCTGGCGCTCGCCGCCGGCCTGTTGCTCGCGCCGACGGTCGCCGCCACCTGGGGCTCTGCCGGCCACCGGATGATCGGCGTCCTGGCGGTGCAGGCCCTGCCCGACGAGGTGCCGGCCTTCCTGCGCGGCCGGCAGGCTGCCGAGGAACTGGGCGAGCTGGCCCGCGAGCCGGACCGCTCCAAGGGCTCGGGCCGTATCCACGGGACCAACCGCGACGCGGCGCACTTCGTCGACATCGACGACGAGGGCAAGGTGCTGGGCGGGCCGCTGTTCACTGACCTCCAGCCGACCCGGGCCGACTATGAGAAGGCGCTCCAGGCGGCGGGCACGGACAGCTGGAAGGCCGGCTACCTGCAGTACGCGGTGATCGACGGTTATCAGCAGCTGGTCCGCGACTTCGGCTACTGGCGGGTCGCCAAGGCCGGCGAGAAGGCCTCCAGGGGCGCGCGCAAGGCCTGGTACAAGCGCGACCGGATCCGCCGCGAGAAGCTGCTGTTCGCCAGCCTCGGGAACCTCGCCCACTACGTCGGCGACGGCGCCCAGCCGCTGCACACCTCGGTCCACTACAACGGCTGGTCGGTGCAGCCCAACCCGCAGGGCTTCACGGCCGAGAAGATCCACGGCCCGTTCGAGGGCGACTTCGTGAAGGGCGCGGTGACGGCCGACATGGCCCGCGCGGCCATGGTCCCGTTCGCCGACTGCAAGTGCCCGATCGAGAAGCGGGTCCTCGGCTACATCGGCCGCACCAACACCTTCGTCGTTCCGCTGTATCGCATGTGGGGCGAGGGCGCGTTCCGCCCGGGGCAACCCAAGGGCGCGGAGTTCGCGGCCGAGCGATTCGGCGCCGGCGCCTCGGAGCTGCGCGACCTGATCGTCCTGGCCTGGCGCGACAGCGCCACGACAAAGGTGGGCTGGCCGGTGATCAGCGTCGCCGACGTCGAGGCCGGCAAGGTCGATCCCTACGAGTCGCTGGTCGGCGTCGACTGATGCTGCAGTTCGGGGTCCCGACGCCGGGCAAGACCCACACGCCCCGCCCGGCAGCCTTCGGGATCGCCGAGCGGGACGGGACCATCGCGCTGGTCCGCGTTCGGCCCGCGGCCGGCGGCGACTGGCTGGACCTGCCCGGAGGCGCGGTCGACCCCGGCGAGGACGAGATCGCCGCCCTGGTCCGCGAGTTCGGCGAGGAGACCGGCCTGGTCATCTCGGTCGGCGAACCGGTCACGGCCTTCGCCCAGTATTTCGAGAAATCCGACGGCCAGGCGGTGAACAACCAGGGCCATGTCTACGCCGTGACTGTCGGGGCGGAGCAGCCGGCGCTGAAGATCGAGGACGATCACACGCTGGTCTGGGTTGATCCGGCCGACGCGGTGCGCACACTGCGTCATGACGGCCACGCCTGGGCGGTGGCCAAATGGATGAGGGGCACGGGACAATGACGGGTTTCTGGGATCGTCACATCATGCCGCGGCTGATCGGCTGCGCCTGCGCCAGCAAGCCGATCATGAAGCAGCGCGAGAAGGTGGTGCCCAAGGCGACCGGCAAGGTGCTGGAGCTGGGCATCGGCGGCGGCCTGAACCTGCGCTACTACGACCCGGCCAAGGTCCAGAGCGTGTCCGGGGTCGATCCGTCCGACGAATTGCGTGAGCGGGCCATGACCGCGCCGCGCGCCGACGGTCTTCAGGTCGAGATCCGCGAGGGGATTGCCGAGGATCTGCCGTTCGAGTCGGGCAGCTTCGACTGCGTGGTCTGCACCTTCACCCTCTGCTCGGTGCAGTCGCCGGAGAAGGCGCTGGCCGAGGCGAAGCGGGTGCTCAAGCCCGGCGGCCGCTTTCTCTACGCCGAGCACGGCCTGGCGCCGGACGCCGGCGTGGCGGCCTGGCAGCGGCGCATCGAGCCGGCGTGGAAGGCCATTGCCGGCGGCTGCCACCTGACCCGCCCGATCACCGACTCCATCGCCCGGAGTGGTTTCGCCATCGATCGTTCCGACCGCATGTACCTGCCCGGCACGCCCCGTATTCTGGGCTGGAGCGAGTGGGGCGAGGCCCACGCCGCCTGACCCTGCATGGCGGCCTTGACGATCGTCGGTTGACGGTCGATGACCGCCCCCGTCAAATGCCCTGCCCGCTTCGGGGGACGGCCATCTACGGCAAGGGCATGGAAGACGACTCCGCCGTGATCGAACAGCTTCGCGCCGCCGTGGATCGACGGCTCGCGGACCTGTTGCCCGATCACAACGCGCGGCCCGCCCGGCTGGCCGAGGCGGCCCGATATGCGGCGCTGTCGCCGGGCAAGCGCTTCCGGCCCATGCTGACCCTGCTGACCGCCCGCGAGTTCGGGGCCGAGCCGCTGGCGGCGCTCGACGCGGCCTGCGCGTTCGAGATGGTGCACGCCGCGTCACTGATCCTCGATGATCTGCCCTCGATGGACGACGCCGCGCTGCGACGGGGACGGGCGACGACTCACCGCGCGTTTGACGAGGCGACAGCCATCCTGGCGGCCGTCGGCCTGCTCAACCACGCCTTCGGCGTGATCGCCGGCGACGCCCGGCTGCCCGAGGCGGCCCGCGGGGAGCTGGTCCGCCGCCTGTCCGGGTCGGTCGGGTTCCAGGGACTCGTTTCCGGCCAGGCCCTGGACCTGAACGACCGCGATCATGCCCGGACGCCGGACGACATCGATCTTCTGAACCACCGCAAGACCGGCGTCCTGATGGTCGCCGCGGCCGAGGCGGGGGCCCTGATCGCCGGGACGTCCCAAGCGGTCGTCACCGCCGTCGGTGAATTCGCCCGCCACCTGGGCCTGGCGTTCCAGATCCACGATGATCTGATCGACGCCGCCCTCATCGCCGAGGCCGGCAAGGATCTGGGCAAGGACGCCGACATGGCGACTCTGGTGACGGTCCTGGGTCCGCAAGGGGCGGCGGCGGCCGTCGGCGCCCACCTGGAAGCGGCCGAGGCCGCGCTGGCCCGGGCCGGATGCACGGGCCTGCTGGCGCGCTACGCGTTCGGCCTGTTCGAGGCCCGGAAAGCCGCCGCGTGACCGACAGACCCATCCTCAACGTCTGGCGCGCCGAGCACCAGTACGGAACGCGCAAGGTGCTGCGCGGCATCGACCTGGCCCTGCGGCCGGGCGAGATCTACGCGTTGCTGGGCCCCAACGGCGCGGGCAAGTCGACCCTGGTCGGCGCCATCTGCGGCCGCCTGAAGTTGTCGGGCGGCGAGATCGCCATCAACGGCGAGGACCCGTTCACCACGGCCTCTGCCCGGGCCTCCCTCGGCCTGGTGCCGCAGGAGATCGCGCTGTACGGCCATCTGACGGTCCGGGAGAACCTGGAGACCTTCGGCCGCCTCGCCGGCGTGAAGGGCAAGGCGCTGCGCGAGGCGGTGCAGCGGGCGCTGCTGCTGACGCGAACCGTCGACCGCGAGAATGTGCCGGTGAAGCATCTGTCGGGCGGCTACAAGCGCCGGGTGAACATCGGCGCGGCCATCATGCACCGCCCGGCGCTGCTGATTCTCGACGAGCCGACAGTCGGCGTCGATCAGGACGCCAGGGAGGCCCTCGACACGGTGATCCGGAATCTGCGCGACACCGGGGTCTCGGTGCTGATCGTCACCCATGACCTGGAGCAGGCCGGAGGCCTGGCGGATCGCGTCGGGTTCCTGCGCGAGGGCCGCAAGATCATGGAGGGCGCACCGCGGGCGCTGATCGAACAGGCCTTCGGTCAGGAGATGGAGATCCTGGTCCACCTCACCCTGGAGCCCGACAGCGCCGGGGAGATCCTGATGGCCGGCGAGGGCCTCGAGCGGCAGGGCCGGACCAGCGTCTGGAGCAAACTCGACCCGGGCGGCTATGCGACCGCCGGACGGCTCGACACGCGGCTGCGCAGGGCCGGGCTGGAACCGCGCGAGATCCGGGTGCGGCAGCCCTCGCTGCAGAACCTGTTCGCCCTGGTCGCTGACTGGAGCCGGGCCGCATGACCTTCGCGATGTTCCGTGTCATGGCCCTGGAGCTGTGGCGCGACCGCGGCGCGCTGGTGATGACCTTCCTGCTGCCGCCGCTGGTGTTCCTGATCTTCTCGGCCGTCTTCTCCGGCGCGACCGGCGAGGACATCAAGCTGAAGCTGGCCGTGGCCGACGAGGCCCGGACGGTCGACTCCCGTCGCCTGCTGTCGGCCCTCGTCACCGATGCGGACCTGCGGGCCGATGACGTGGCGTCCGGCGACGAGGTCCGGCGACTTGTCCGCGCCGGCCGGGCCGACGCCGGCCTGATCATCCGCGCCGATCCCGGGCTGGAGACCCGGCCGGTGCTGATCGTCTCCGATGCCAGCCGCGCCGTCGCCGCGCCGCTGACCATGGCCCGTGTGCAGCAGGCCATGGGGCGCGTGATGCCGGACGTGCTGCTGGCCCGCACCCTGGCCGAGACCGCGCCGAGCTTCGGCGGCCTGACGCCCCGGCAGCAGGCCAACGCCGCGCGAACGCTGGACGCGCTGGCCAAGGCGCCGCCGACGGGGGAGGCCAGGACCGGCCTTTTCGCCCGGGAAGACATCGCCGGCGCCAGGAAGGGCGGTGGCACGATCGCCTACTACGCCGGGGCGGTGACCATCCTGTTCGCGCTGTTCTCGGCCATGCAGGGCGCGCTCAGCCTGATCGACGAACGGCGCTCGGGCGTCGCCGACCGTATCCTGGCCGGCGCGGCCGGCATGGGACCGGTCATCAACGGCAAGTTCGTCTTCCTGCTGGGCCAGGGCCTGCTGCAGGCGATCGCGATTTTCGCCACAGCCCAGGTCATCTACCAGGTGCCCGTGCTCGGTCATCTGCCGATGTGGCTGGTCACGACCCTGCTGGTGGCGGCCTGCGCGGCGGGCCTGGCCATGGCCATCGTCACCTTCTGCAAGACGCGCGAGCAGGCGCAGATGCTTTCGACCTTCGTGATCCTCATCCTCGCGGCGGTGGGCGGCAGCATGGTGCCCCGGTTCCTGATGCCGCCCTGGCTGCAGACGCTGGGCTGGGGCACGCCTCACGCCTGGGCGATCGAGGCCTATCAGGCGATCCTCTGGCGCGACGGCGGGATCGGATCGGTGTATATGGCGTGGATCGTACTGGGCGGCGTCGGCGCCGCCGGACTGGTCCTCGCCCATCTGGCGGCGAGGCGCATTCGCTAGAAGGTCCCTATGGTGGACGTCGTCATCTTCGCGGGCCTGATCCTGGCCGCGTTCGCCTTCATGGAAGGCTTCGCCTGGTTCACCCACCGCTATGTCATGCACGGCTTCATGTGGGTCTGGCACAAGAGCCACCATGAGCCGCGCCAGGGCGCCTTCGAGCTGAACGACCTGTTCGCCGTGGTCTTCGCGGCCCCGGCCATCATCGGCATCTGGCTGGGCGTGAACACCGACCTGACCTTCATGCTGCCGATCGGCATCGGCATCACCGCCTATGGCGCGGTCTACTTCCTGTTCCACGACGGATTGGTGCACCGCCGCTGGCCGATGCCCAAGGCGCGATCGGCCTACTGGAAGCGTCTGATCCAGGCGCACCGCTTCCACCATGCGGTGAACACCAAGGACGGCTGCGTCTCCTACGGCTTCCTGATGGCTCCGCCCGTGCGGAAGCTGAAGGAACAGCTGAGGGCGCGGGGCGTGGAGGCCTAGGGTTCCTCCAGGACCCGCCCCAGCGTTCGCCGGCTGATACTCGCCAGCGTTGGATTGCTGTTCCGATAGAAGGGCAGGGCGATGGCCCCGGCGTAGAGCGCCCAGGCTCGCGCGCGCGCTCGCGCGGCGGTGCCTGCGCCGGCCGCCTCCAGGAATGTCTCGCGCACGTCCGCGTCGAACACCGTCCAGCCCGCCATGAGGTCCACCGCCGGATCGCCGACGCCCATCAGACCGAAGTCGATCACGCCTGCCAGTCGTCCGCCGCGAACCACCAGATTGCCGGGGTGCAGGTCGCCATGAATCCAGACGCGCGGGCCGTCGTGGATCGCCGCGGACAGGCCGGCTTCCCAGACCCGCGTCGCCTGGGCCGTATCGATGTCGTCCTCGAGCTGGACAAGGCATTCGCGGACCCGCTGGTCGAGATGGCGCAAGGCGACGCCGCGATAGTTGTTCGCGGGTCCGGCCCGCGGGCCGTCGGCCGCGTCCGCGCCGCGCAGGGCCGTCAGGAACCCGCCCAGGGCCCGGGCCGATCCGGCTTCGTCGGCGATCGACATGCTGACGGCGTCCCGGCCCTCGACCCAACGGCAGACGCCCCATCGCCAGGGGTAGCTATCGGCGGGGTCGCCCAGCCCGAGGGGCGTGGGGTGGTCGAGGGC
>Ga0209066_10005872_pt1 | contig 12729 bp, 14 predicted proteins | sample All_14_2_FD_187198 | JGI IMG/M metagenome (GOLD analysis project Ga0209066, IMG submission 187198) | Freshwater microbial communities in response to fracking from Pennsylvania, USA - Allegheny Zone_MetaG_DW_15 (SPAdes) (version 2) ...
CAGACCGGCCTCACAACCAGCCAAAAGTCGCTTCTGATTGCGCCTTAGGCATAGCCGCCCGCACCGCTCAAATCAACCTCGAAGCCCGCTTCTGGCGCATTCCGCGGCAATTTTGATAAGTCACTGAAATATGTCGTTTTTTCTTACCCCTTGAGCACGATCAAACGCTGACCGAGAGCTTGCCAAGAGCTTCATTGTATCGCCATGGGCCATGGGGTAACTTGCGCCCACAGGTGCAGCGATTCCAGACCGCTTGCCCCGCTCTCCCTATGCCCGGCGCAGACCTCGGATCGCGCAGCAATGTCTCGGGCTAACCGATTGGAATCAGGACATGAGCCGGCGCAGACGCGTGTTTGAAGGCAAAGCCAAGGTTCTCTATGAAGGCCCGGAGCCGGGCACGCTGATTCAGCACTTCAAGGACGACACCACCGCCCTGAACAACCAGAAACATGCCACCATCGAAGGCAAGGGCGTCCTCAATAATCGCATTTCCGAGTTCATCTTCTCGCGGCTGAACGAGATCGGCGTACCGACCCACTTCATCCGCGCCATCAACATGCGCGAACAACTCATTCGCGAGGTTGAAATCATCCCTTGCGAGGTGGTGGTTCGCAATGTCGCGGCCGGATCGCTTTCGACCCGCCTCGGTATCGAGGAAGGCACGATCCTGCCCCGCTCGATCATCGAGTTCTATTACAAGTCCGATGAACTCAACGATCCCATGGTCTCCGAGGAACACATCACGGCATTCGGCTGGGCCACGCCGCAGGAAATCGACGACATGATGGCGCTTGGCCTGCGTATCAACGACTTTCTGACAGGGCTGTTTCTCGGCATCGGCATCCGCCTTGTGGATTTCAAGGTCGAGTTTGGCCGCCTTTATGAGGGCGACATGGTGCGCGTCATTCTGGCGGACGAAATCAGCCCGGATAGTTGCCGTCTTTGGGACATCCGCACCAATGACAAGCTGGACAAAGACCGCTTCCGGCGCGATATGGGGGGCCTGATCGAGGCCTATCAGGAAGTCGCCCGCCGACTCGGCATCCTGTTTGAGAACGAACCCAAGCGTCGTGGCCCGACGCTGGTGAAATGATGATCCTGTAAGATCGTCATGCCCGGACTTGATCCGGGCATCCAGAGCTATAAATGCCGAGCTTGCGACCCTGGATTGCCGGGTCAAGCCCGGCAATGACAGATGACAAGAGGTTAGACGCGACACATGAAGGCCCGCATTAAAGTCACCCTGAAGAATGGTGTTCTCGACCCACAGGGCAAGGCGATTGAAGGTGCGCTCGGCGCGCTTGGTTTTTCCGGTGTCGATAGCGTCCGTCAGGGCAAATATATCGAAGTCGAATTGCTTGAGCAGGACCGTGCCAAGGCACATGCCGCCATCGACGAGATGTGCCGCAAGCTGCTCGCCAACACCGTCATTGAAAACTACGCCATCGAGCTGGACGAGAAGTAAGCATGAAGTCTGCCGTCGTCGTTTTCCCCGGCTCCAATCGCGAGCGTGACATGCTCTACGCGCTGGCGCACATCACCGGCGTCAAGCCCATCGCTGTCTGGCATACCGAAACCACGCTTCCCGATGTGGACCTCGTCGTTCTGCCTGGCGGCTTTTCCTATGGCGACTATCTGCGCACCGGCGCGATTGCCGCCCGCGCCAACATCATGGCCGATGTCGCCCGCAAGGCGAAGGCGGGGACGCGTGTGCTCGGCGTCTGCAACGGTTTCCAGATCCTGTGCGAGGCAGGTCTCCTGCCCGGCGTCTTGATGCGCAATGCGCAGCTCAAGTTTGTCTGCCGCGAAGTCTTGCTGGAAGTCGCGAATGCCAAAACCGCCTTCACCTCGAAATATCAGGAAGGTCAGATTTGGCGCTGCCCTGTCGCGCATGGCGATGGCAATTATTTTGCCAGCCCCGAAGATCTCGCCCGCCTCGAAGGCGAAGGCCAGGTCGCGCTGCGCTACGCGCCGGGCCACAACCCCAATGGCTCGCTCAACGACATCGCGGGCATCATCAATACGCATGGCAATGTCTTTGGCATGATGCCGCATCCTGAAAACATGATCGAACCGCTCAACGGCGCCACCGATGGTCGCGCGCTGTTTGAAAGCGTGCTGGAGGCCGTGGCGTGATCCGCAACGATGTAACCATTACCCCTGAACTCGTTGCCGAGCATGGTCTGAAGCCCGACGAATATCAGCGCATTCTCGATCTGATTGGCCGCGAGCCAACGCTTACCGAGTTGGGCATTTTCTCGGCCATGTGGAACGAGCATTGCTCTTACAAGTCATCCAAGAAATGGCTGCGCACCCTGCCGACAACCGGCGAGCGCGTCATTTGCGGCCCTGGCGAGAATGCCGGTGTTGTCGATATTGGTGACGGTCAGGCCATCATCTTCAAGATGGAAAGCCACAACCACCCCTCCTATATCGAACCGCATCAGGGCGCGGCGACAGGCGTTGGCGGCATTCTGCGCGACGTTTTCACCATGGGCGCGCGTCCCATCGCCGCCTTGAATGCCTTGCGCTTTGGCGAACCCGGCCACCCGCGAACCCGGCACATCGTTTCAGGCGTGGTGGCAGGCGTCGGCGGCTATGGCAATTCCTTCGGCGTGCCAACCGTGGGCGGCGAGGTCAATTTTGACCCGAGCTATAATGGCAACTGCCTTGTGAACGCTTTTGCGGCGGGCCTTGCCGACACTGACAAGATTTTCTATTCGCAGGCCAAGGGCGTCGGCTTGCCCATCGTCTATCTCGGCTCCAAGACAGGCCGCGACGGTATTCATGGCGCGACCATGGCTTCGGCCGAATTTGATCACGACACGGAAGAAAAACGCCCGACCGTCCAGATCGGCGATCCCTTCTCCGAAAAGCTATTGCTCGAAGCCTGTCTGGAGCTGATGGCCTCAGGTGCCGTCATCGCCATTCAGGACATGGGCGCCGCGGGCCTCACCTGCTCCGCCGTTGAGATGGGCGCCAAGGGCGACCTCGGCGTTGAACTCGACCTCGACAAAGTACCCTGCCGCGAAGACGGCATGACGGCTTACGAGATGATGCTGTCGGAAAGCCAGGAGCGCATGCTCATGGTTCTTGACCCGACACGCGAGAAAGATGCCGAAGCCATTTTCACGAAATGGGGTCTCGATTTTGCGGTCATCGGTTTCACAACCGATGATCTGCGCTTCCGCGTCAAACGCCATGGCGAAGTCATGGCCGATTTGCCGATCAAGGAACTCGGCGATCAGGCCCCGGAATATGACCGCCCCTGGATCGCAACCGCCAAACCCCAGGCGCTCGCCATCGCCAATGTGCCTGCGCCCGAAGACATCGCTGCGACACTCGTTGAAATGCTCGCCTTGCCTGACATGTGCTCGCGCCGCTGGGTCTGGGAGCAATATGACAATCTCATTCAGGGCAACACGGCCATCGGCCCCGGTGGCGACGCCGCTGTTATCCGCATTGGTAATGGTCCCAAGGCGCTTGCCTTCACGCTCGACGTGACGCCGCGCTATTGCCAGGCCGATCCTGTCGAAGGCGGCAAGCAGGCTGTGGCCGAATGCTGGCGCAACCTGACGGCCGTTGGTGCCGAACCACTCGCCATCACCGACAATCTCAATTTCGGCAATCCCGAAAAGCCGGAAATCATGGGCCAGTTTGTCGGCTGCATTCAGGGCATCGGCGAAGCCTGTCGCGCCCTCGACTTTCCTGTCGTTTCGGGCAATGTCTCGCTCTATAACGAAACCAATGGCAAGGGCATTCTGCCAACACCCGCGATTGGCGCCGTTGGCCTGCTGCCCGATGTTACCGCACGCGCCACCATCGCCTTCAAGGCGGAAGGCGAAGCCATCATGCTGATTGGCGAGACCAAGGGGCATCTCGGTCAAAGCATTTATCTGCGCGACATTCTCGGCCGCCGCGAAGAAGGTTCGCCGCCGCCGGTTGATCTGGCCACCGAGCGCCGCAATGGCGACTTCATCCGCCAGGAAATCCGGGTGGGCAATGTCACGGCCGTGCATGACCTTTCCGATGGCGGTCTCTTTGTCGCGCTGGCTGAAATGGCCATGGCCGGCCGGATCGGCGCCACAATCGGGGTGAGCGAGGCCCTGCCCGCCCATGCCTGGGGCTTTGGCGAAGATCAGGCGCGCTATCTCGTGACGCTGCCTGAGGCGCAATTGGGCCATTTCCTCGCCCGCGCCGGACAGGCGGGCGTTCCGGCCCGCTTCCTCGGCCTCACCGGCGGTGAGCAATTGACACTTGGCAAGGCCTCTCCCATATCATTGGAGAGGCTGCGCATGGCGCATGAGGGTTGGCTGCCTGCCTATATGGCGCAGGCGCATGAAGTTTGATCGACTGGATGTGAAGGGGAGTAACCCGGCATGGCGATGACAGCTTCTGACATTGAGAAACTGATTCAGCAGGCCATTCCTGATGCCGTGATCGAAATCCGCGATCTGGCGGGCGATGGCGACCATTACGCCGCCAGCGTGGTTTCCGCCTCCTTCAAGGGCATGACAAGGGTGCAGCAGCACCAGATGGTTTACAACGCGCTCAAGGGCGGCATGGGGACCGAGCTGCACGCTCTGGCACTCCAGACCTCCGCCCCCGAATGAGCCAGCGGCCAGAAAGAATCAGAGGACTTTGAACATGAGCGACAATCCCGTATTCGACCGCATCCGCGCTGAAGTCGAGGGTAACGACATTGTTGTGTTTATGAAGGGCACGCCGGTTTTCCCGCAATGCGGCTTTTCCAATGCGGTCGTGCAGGTGCTGACCTATCTCAACGTCCCCTTCAAAGGCATCAATGTGCTGGAAGACGACGCCATCCGTCAGGGCATCAAGGAATATTCCGATTGGCCGACCATTCCCCAGCTTTATGTGAAGGGTGAGTTTGTTGGCGGTTGTGACATCGTGCGCGAAATGTTCGAGCAGGGTGAACTGCGTGACTATCTCGCCGCCAAAGGCATCACCGCGCAAGCCGCCGAATAAGGATCCCTGACCATGGCCGAAGCACGACAACCTGTCGTTTTCTTCGGCCATGGCAGTCCCATGTATGCCATTGAGCCCAATCCCTATGCGGATCACTGGGCTGCATTGGGCGCCAGCCTGCCCCGCCCCAAAGCCATTCTCTGCATCTCTGCGCATTGGTACACGCAAGGCACAGGCGTCACCGCGATGGCGCAGCCGCGCACCATCCATGATTTTGGCCGCTTTCCACAAGCACTCTTCGATGTGCAATATCCGGCACCGGGTGATCCGGCCCTTGCCAGGCGCGTCGCCGATTTGCTCAAGCCGCTTGATGTCGTGCTCGATCAAAGCTGGGGTCTCGATCACGGCACATGGTCCGTGCTGCTGCACGCTTTTCCCGCTGCCGACATACCCGTCATTCAGCTCAGCATTGATGCCACCAAGCCCGCTTCGTTTCACTACGAGATCGGCAAGCGACTGGCACCGCTTCGCGATGAAGGCATACTCATCATCGGATCAGGCAATGTCGTGCACAATCTTTCGCTTGTAAAATGGCGGGGCGAGACGAGCGCCTTCGACTGGGCTTCAGGCTTCAACAGTTTCGTGCGCAACTGCATCATCAAACACGAACATGGTCCATTGATCGCTTACGAGCAGCTTGGTGAAGCGGCCATGCTCTCCGCACCAACACCCGACCACTATCTGCCATTGCTTTATGTGCTCGGCGCAACGCGATATGACGATGCCATCGCCTTTCCGGTTGATGGCATCATCATGGGTTCCCTGAGCATGTTGACTGTAACTGCCGGTCACTACCCGCCCGCGTTTTCGCCATGATGCCCGACTTAGAAATATTGCGGCATGGCATCGCCTGCCTGGCCTTTCACCCTCAGTGAAAGCGGGGACTGACGAGCCCCGCAACCAAGGGGCCCCGGATCAATCCGGGGGGTTTTGCATTTGAGGTGCAGGCCTATGCCGTTGCGGCGTCAGGGGACTGGCCGTCGCGCCCGGGCGGCGCGCATGGCAAATCGACACGCACGATCAGCCCCCCGCCCTCGCGATCCATAAGGGCGATGTGGCCATTATGGCGCTGAACGATATCGGCGACGATGGCAAGGCCGAGCCCAAAGCCGCCCGTATCGAGATTGCGCGCCCCATCACGCCGATAAAACGGTTCCAGAACCGATTGACGCTCCTCAGGCGGTATGCCTGGTCCCCTGTCTGCTACGATGAGCCGCACGATCTGACCCTCGCGCATCAGGCTGACTTCAGCCGCCTTGCCATATTTGAGCGCGTTGGAGAGCAGATTGCCGACCAACCGCCCCAGCGCAACGGGGCGTCCCATCACCCGGCATGGCTCCTCATCCAGATCATGCGTCACCCGTTCGCCCGCATTGGCAAGGCTCTCGACTTGCCGTCGCACAATGGCGCCAAGATCGACTGGCGTCATCAACTCGCCCGCATTTTCAAGTTTTGCCAGCGTCAGCGTATCTGCCATCAGCGCATGCATGTCTTCAATGTCGCGGATCGCGCTCTCGCGCTGCCGCGCATCGCCGATAAATTCGGCGCGTAGCCGAAGCCGTGTCAGATAGGTGCCAAGATCATGTCCGATGGCGGCAAGAATGCGCGTCCGGCCATTCACGAGATCGCGAATTCTGGCTTGCATTCTTTCAATCGCACCAATGAGCTGGCGCACTTCCTTGGCGCCCTCATCCGGCAAGGGCGGGATTTCCAGTTGCGCACCAAACACATCAACAGCCAGCGCCAGTTGCCGCAAGGGCTTGATCTGGCGCTGCACCGCCCAGAGCGAAATGCCGCCAATCATGATCGAGACGATCAGGACCAGTAGCGCCAGACGCAATCCTGTCAGCCGGGCAAACAGCTCGCCTGTCACTTCGACCACAAGCGTGCGCCCATCACGCAGCTCAACAAGCAACCTGACAGGCCGCATGGCCCAAAACACGCCAGCCCTTTCAGACACGCCCTCCCCTATGCGGCCATGGGCGATGTCGACCATGGCATAGACATGCCGTCCGCCAAGTTTGTCGAGATAGTTCGTGAGCAGGCGCGTCACATTGGGAAGCCTGACAGTCTCGGTCGTGTCAGGCGCCTTGGCCACAACGCGCACGGTCATGCTTGATGAATTGGCCGCACGCAGAAAGAGATTCTGCTCTTCAGGCGAAGCCGATTCCAGAAACTCGACCATAGCGGAAATCTGCTCGGGAAGAGGCAGACGAAATCCGCGATAGGACGCATTCGTGTTCTGGACGTAAATCGCAACAAAGATCGCGAGCAATATGAAGAAAAGCGCGCCCGCCAGGATAAGACAGATGCGCAAGGTGAGGCTGCGCAGCCCGCTCATACCCGTTCCACCGGTACGGTCAACATGTATCCGGCATTGCGGATGGTCTTGATCAGGGCCGGTTGCGCCGGGTCCGTTTCGATCTTGCGCCGGAGCCGCGACAGGGCCACATCGATGGAACGATCAAAAGCCTCCCAGCTGCGCCCCTTGGTCATGTCCATCAATTGGTCGCGTGTGAGCAGGCGGCGCGGATTGGCTGTCAAGGCAAGCAGAAGATCATAATCGCCCGTCGATAATTCGATTTCCACGCCATCCCGTATGAGCCGACGCGCCTCGACATCAAATATGTAGCCCGCAAAATGCCGCCGCTCCGAACCGACGACATCGAGTCTGGCTGTCTGCGCGGTCCGTCGCAACACCGAGCGGATCCGCGCCAGCAGCTCACGCGGATTGAACGGTTTGCCCATATAATCGTCGGCGCCGATTTCGAGGCCAATGATGCGGTCAATATCATCACCCTTTGCCGTCAGCATGATGATGGGAAGGGCGCTGCGCGACCGTAACCGCCGACAGATCGATATGCCATCTTCACCCGGAAGCATCAGATCAAGCACCACCAGATCGACCGCCTCCTGCATCATCAATTGATCCATTTCCGCGCCAGAGCGCGCCAGCCGGGCGGCGAAGCCCTCACGGGTCAAAAGATCAAGCACCAGATCGCCAATCTCGCGGTCGTCCTCGACGATCAGGATATGAAAAACGGCTGCTTCCTTGTTCATTGTGCATTTTTGTCATCGCCGCCGACTTATCTCAAGGCCCGTTACATAATGTTACATGCCGAAACAACCCCGCAATCGGCAGGCGCTGCCTGCCGTTTAATCTCCTCGTGCCACCAACGACACTGACCGGAGCCAGTCACATGACGAAAAGTGCTTCTCTGAAAGTTGCTCTGCCCATCGCTGCCAGCCTGTTGTTTGTCGCCTTTGCGGCACCAGCCCTCGCCTTCGGTATCCTTGATCTCGACTCCAATCATGACGGAGCGATTGCCTCTCTTGAAGCCCAGCATGCTCTCGAAGGGCAATTCGACAAGATGGACGCCAACAGGGACGGCCAACTCACCAAGACCGAATTCACGGATGCACGTCTGGCCGAACTCAGCCGGCTGGATGGAAACGGCGACGGACAGATCACACGCGCCGAACTTCGCGACACATTCAAGGGCCTGCGCCGCTAATCCCTTCCCCCCCATTTCCAATAGGAGCTTCATCATGAAAAAGACAATTCTTCTCACCGGGACATTGGCGCTTCTTGCCGGTCTTGCCACGGGTTTCTTCATCGATTACGCCGAAGCGCGCGACATCTCGCGCGGTGGTTCCGCCGTTGGCGCTGCGGGTCGCGGCGGCAGTTGGTCAGGCTCGGTCTCGCGATCCCCCGGCAGCGTCTCGCGCAGCCGCGAGATTCAGACGAATGGCGGCTATGGCGGCACCCGCACTTATGATCGCAATTGCGGCGATGGGGCAGGCTGCTCCAGTACGCGCACCACGACAACCAATTCCGGCAACACCTATTCGCGTGAACGCGAAGTGACGCCAAATGGCGACGGATCTGTCAGCTCATCGACCACTTACACAGGGCCCAACGGGTCAGCCACTTCATCGGGCACTGCTGTCAACAATGGCAATGGCAGCTGGTCGCGCAGCCGCGAAACGACAGGCTCCAATGGCTATAGCGCCAGCACCACGCTTGATGGTAGCTGCACCCAGGGCAGCGGCTGCTCGCGCAGCATCACGCATACCGGCCCCAATGGTACTACCACGCATGACACAAGCACGGTGAAAAACGAGGATGGAAGCGTCACACACCAGGAATCCACATCGGGTCCCAATGGTGGGGAAGCCTCGCACTGGGTCACCGTTCACTGATCGCCCATCCGGCATGACCCCCCTCCCCCATTGGGTTGTCATCCCCCTGTCGACCCAATGAAAAAGGCCCCGGATTGCTCCGGGGCCTTTTGCAGTTATAGCCTCCGCGCGGCACGAGCTGCGCGAGGAGAATTCGACGACAAGGTTGGGTTCCATCTGAACCGGGTAAGGCACATCGCCGAAAGCGGGCGGGCGTTCCGGCCCGCTTCCTCGGCCTCACCGGCGGTGAGCAATTGACACTTGGCAAGGCCTCTCCCATATCATTGGAGAGGCTGCGCATGGCGCATGAGGGTTGGCTGCCTGCCTATATGGCGCAGGCGCATGAAGTTTGATCGACTGGATGTGAAGGGGAGTAACCCGGCATGGCGATGACAGCTTCTGACATTGAGAAACTGATTCAGCAGGCCATTCCTGATGCCGTGATCGAAATCCGCGATCTGGCGGGCGATGGCGACCATTACGCCGCCAGCGTGGTTTCCGCCTCCTTCAAGGGCATGACAAGGGTGCAGCAGCACCAGATGGTTTACAACGCGCTCAAGGGCGGCATGGGGACCGAGCTGCACGCTCTGGCACTCCAGACCTCCGCCCCCGAATGAGCCAGCGGCCAGAAAGAATCAGAGGACTTTGAACATGAGCGACAATCCCGTATTCGACCGCATCCGCGCTGAAGTCGAGGGTAACGACATTGTTGTGTTTATGAAGGGCACGCCGGTTTTCCCGCAATGCGGCTTTTCCAATGCGGTCGTGCAGGTGCTGACCTATCTCAACGTCCCCTTCAAAGGCATCAATGTGCTGGAAGACGACGCCATCCGTCAGGGCATCAAGGAATATTCCGATTGGCCGACCATTCCCCAGCTTTATGTGAAGGGTGAGTTTGTTGGCGGTTGTGACATCGTGCGCGAAATGTTCGAGCAGGGTGAACTGCGTGACTATCTGACAGAAAAAGGCATTGCTGCAGAAGCGGCAGCTGAATAAGCTCGCCGACACACGGCAGGGATAGCGCGCCAGTCAATGAAAATTCTCTTCATTACCTCCACCAGACTCGGCGACGCCGTGCTCTCGACCGGTTTGCTCGCCGGTCTCATGGAGCGCTATCCAGATGCCCGCTTCACGATTGCCTGCGGGCCCGTCGTGGTGCCCATTTTCGAGCATGCACCGCGCGTCGATAAGGTCATCGCGATGCGCAAGGAAAAGCGCGCCGGTCACTGGCGCAAATTGCTCAAGGAAACCTTTTTCACGCGCTGGGATCTCGTGGTCGATTTGCGTGGCTCTGCAACAGCCTGGGTTCTCTGGACAAAGAAGCGCCATGTGCTGCGCGCAGACCATGAACGACATCGCGTGCTGCATAATGCCAGTGTTGGCAATTTTGATCCGGCCCCTGCCCCGCGCGTCTGGCCGGGCGAAGAGGCGCGCAAGCAGGCTGCTGAACTCATACCCGATGGGCGCATTGTGCTGGCGGTCGGCCCAACCGCGAACTGGGCGCGCAAAATGTGGCCACTGGATCGCTTTGTGGAAACCGTGCAGCGCCTGACTGCCCCAAAGGGACCGCTGAGTGGTGCCTATGTGCTGATCACGGCGGGTCCTGATGAACGCAAATTCTGCGAACCCCTTTTTAAGGCGATCCCCAAAGAACGTCAGATCATCATGATTGACAGGGACGGACCGGAAAGCGGTGCATTGCCCCTCGTCGCCGCAGCCTTGGAACGCTGTCGCCTCTATATTGGCAACGACTCCGGGCTCATGCATCTGGCAGCAGCCGCAGGCGTCCCCACACTCGGTCTCTTTGGCCCCACAGCTGATCATCTTTATGATCCTTGGGGCGAAAAATGTACGAGCGTGCGAGGCCGTCCTCTGGCAGACATTATCGCCGAAACGGGCGATGGTTATGATGGCGAAAACGGCATGCAGGATCTGACGGTCGATAAGGTCCATGAAGAAGCCTGCAAGCTCCTCGCCCGCACGTGAGCCATCATTCAAATTTGGTGTAGGATTTTTCTTCCACAATCGATGAGCCCATCAGGAGATTGATCTCCTTCTTCAAGACCGCACGCTTGTCATTCTGCATATAGACCGAGCGAGCCAGATCAATGAATGTCTGGCCGAAGTCCTTATTCGCCTCACACTGACGAATATCATCCTCAATCACCCAGAGCGCTTCATTGACTGCCTTGAGCTCCCCCTCCAGACGGCGAAGCTCGGCGCTGTCCTCCAGGTTCTCCTTGCGCGACTTATCCAGCACACTCAATTCATGGCGCACATTGACGAGCTTGGCCGCATCACTCATGCGTTCAGACTTGATGCGCAGAATAGTGATTTTGTCGATCAGCTCACCCGGTCCGACTTCAATCAGGACGGGTTTTTCTTTTTTGGGCTGGGACATGGGCTCGCTCCGCTGCGTCAGTTTCAGGGCCTGCTATAGCGCAAAGACCAGATGGCTGTCATCAGGCATGGGATACGCTCTCGCCCTGCCCCAAAGACAGTTCAACAAAAAAGCCGCGGACACAGGGTCCGCGGCTTGCATTCTTCTGACCATAAAAGGCCAACGCGGACTAGCCTGCGCGAGGAGAATTTCCGTCCGCGCGGCGTTAGCTGCGCGAGTAGAATTCGACGACAAGGTTGGGCTCCATCTGAACCGGGTAAGGCACATCGCCGAAAGCGGGCGTGCGCACGAACTTCGCCGTCATCTTCTCATGATCGACTTCGAGATAATCCGGCACATCGCGCTCGGCACTCTGGGCGGCTTCAAGCACAGCCGTCATCTGGCGCGACTTCTCGCGCACCGTGATGACATCGCCATCCTTCACGCGATAGCTGGAGATGTTGACGCGCTCGCCATTGACCAGCACATGGCCATGATTGACGAACTGGCGGGCCGCGAAAACGGTCTGCACGAACTTGGCGCGATAAACGATCGCATCGAGACGGCGTTCCAGAAGGCCGATCAGCAGCTCGCCCGTGTCACCACGCAGACGTGCCGCTTCCTTGTAGATGCCCTTGAACTGCTTCTCGGAAATATTGCCGTAATAGCCCTTCAGCTTCTGCTTGGCGCGGAGCTGGATGCCGAAATCCGACAGCTTGCTCTTGCGGCGCTGACCATGCTGGCCAGGGCCATATTCACGGCGATTGATGGGGCTTTTGGGACGGCCCCACAGGTTTTCACCCATACGGCGGTCAATTTTGAACTTCGCATCCTGGCGCTTTGTCATCGCGGTTTCCTGACGTCATCAATAGAGGAAACGCGCCCTCCTCTGTCCTCCGGCTTGTTTAAGCCTTTGAACCGACAGGGAAATCCGCTCAAGCAGAGCCAATGTCCCGCGGGTGCGTGATAAATGAAATCGGGCCCGCCGCAAGGGACAGACCCGTTTCAATCGCGGTTTCTATACGGGTGAAGCCATCGTGTCAATGAAAGGCGCAATGACGACTAGGTCATGAAGCCAGAGATGAAATGGATATTGTGCTATGAACAGTCATTCGTACTCACAAATGACTGACCCCGGGAGCATATCATGAGACAGAGGCCGACCCGGGGTGCACGAG
>Ga0209066_10005873_pt1 | contig 12725 bp, 10 predicted proteins | sample All_14_2_FD_187198 | JGI IMG/M metagenome (GOLD analysis project Ga0209066, IMG submission 187198) | Freshwater microbial communities in response to fracking from Pennsylvania, USA - Allegheny Zone_MetaG_DW_15 (SPAdes) (version 2) ...
ACCAGATTGCCGCGCGCGGTCACGGTCGCCGCCTCGCGCTCATCCTCCACGATCACGCGGCAGGCGGCCGCCACACCGGGCGAATAGGCCAGCGACAGATCGCGCTGGCTCGCCAGCGGCTTGGTCGCCACGATGCCGAGCTTGCCCGGCGGGTCCATGCGGTGATAGGCGAGGGCTGCGTCGTCGAGCTTCTTCGAATCGGTCATGGTGGTAAGGCGTCTTTCCCTGAAATCGAAACGGATGATCCCGCGGCAAGATGGGCTTTTGGCGCCCGTTTCGTCCTGATTAGCGCGTCCCGCGCGCCAGGGGAAGCCTGCCCGCGCGGAATGCGGCCATGCGGCGCGTGCATAGCAGGCTGTGCTGCATTGCAGCAAACGCAGGTGTCGGGAAGAACCATCCCGCGCCATGCGGCATCAGAACAGCGGATAGATCGCTTCTGCGCCGTAAAGCGACCCTTCCGGCCGCAGAATGCTGGAATAGACGATCATCTCCTCCGCCATCCAGCCGGGCAGAACGGCCCCGATATGGCTGGACAGCCAGCGCTCCATGCCGGCTGCGTCCACATCGCGCCCACAGCGACCGATGGTGACATGCGGGGTGAATTTCCGGGCTTCCGGCTCCAGCCCCAGGGCGCGGGCGGTGCGTTCCACCCGGCCCTGCAGGGCCATCAGCTCCGCACCCTGCTCCAGCAGCACGACCAGGGATCGGGGCTGGTGCGGCCGGCCGAAGGCGGAAATCTCCTTCGGACGCAGCGGGATCGGGCCGGTCGGCAGATCGGCCAGCGCCTGCATCAGCTCCTCGGCATCCGGTTCCCGCGTATCGCCCAGAAAGACCAGGGTCAGATGCAGATTGTCCTGCGGCTGCCAGCGCACGCCGGGCAGGCCGCCCTGCAGGCCAAGGAAAGCCTCGACGGCCTCCTCGGCAATCGGCAGGGCGACGAACAGGCGCAGCATGGCAGGGCCTCCGGCCCCCTCTCCCTCACGGGCAGGGATAGGGGATATCCTTGTTGACATAGTCCAGCTCGTCCAGCACCGCCTGGGGCAGGCTGACCTGTACGGAATCCAGCGCCGCCTTCAACTGCTCCAGACTGGTGGCGCCGACGATATTGGCAGTCAGGAAGCCGCGCGAATTCACGAAGGCATGCGCCATGGTGGCCGGGTCCAGCCCGTGTCGGGTCGCGATATCGACATAGCGTTCGGTGGCCCGGATGCCGTTGGCGTTGCGGTAGCGCGGATAATATTCCCAGAACTCAGTCATGCGGGCACCTGCCGGCTGCCTGCCGTTCAGATATTTGCCTGACAAGGCCCCACCCGCCAGCGAGGCATAGGCCAGCAGCCCCACATCATTGCGATGGGCGAATTCCGCCAGCCCCACCTCAAAACTGCGGTTCAGCAGGCTGTAGGGATTCTGGATCGACTGGATGCGCGCCAAACCCTTTTCCGCCGACAGGCGCAGATATTCCGCCACGCCCCAGGCGGTTTCGTTGGAAATGCCGATATGGCGGACTTTGCCGGCCTGCACCAGCTCGTCCAGCGCGCCCAGCGTTTCCTCGATCGCAACCGGGCTTTCCTCGGCATCATGCCGATAGCCGAGCTGGCCGAATTTGTTCACACTGCGCTCGGGCCAATGCACCTGATACAGGTCAATATGGTCGACCTGCAGACGCTTCAGGCTGGCATCGCAGGCAGCCAATACCGAGGCGCGATCCAGCCGCGTACCGGCTTCGGTCCGGTCCCGCACATTCTTCAGGCTCGCATTCGGACCCGTGATCTTGGACGCGATCACCAGCTTCGCACGTTCCGCCTTATTGGCGCCCAGCCAGTTGCCCAGGATTTCCTCGGTCCTGCCGAAGGTTTCCGCCGTGACGGGGGACGGATACATCTCCGCGCAATCGATGAAGTTCACCCCGGCATCCAGCGCCATCCGGATCTGGGCATGGGCTTCATCCTGGGTGTTTCTGCGGCCCCAGGTCATGGTGCCAAGACAGATCAGACTGACGTCAAGGCCGGTGCGGCCAAGCTTGCGGTACTGCATGAAAAGGGCTCCGAAAGGCGGGATTTGGGCCAAGGCGAAGATGGATAGTATTGCGAAACAACTGGACCGAAGCCCGCCTTGCGTCAACCCGCTTTGCCGCCTTCGCACTTTGCAAGTGGCCGTGCCATCGCTACTCTGGCGAGCCATGCGCATCCTGACCGCCATGCTGAAGCATGAGACCAACAGCTTTTCCCCCATCCCGACCGATCTTGACCGGTTTCGGGCCTGGGCCTGTCACTATGGCGCGGATGCCGATCACGCCATGCGCTCCACGCGCATGCCGATGGCGGCCTATCTGCGCCTGATCAGCGAGGCGGGCCATCAGGCGATCACGCCGCTTGCGGCCGAAGCCATGCCGTCCGGCCCCGTTTCCGCCACGGCCTATCGCCATCTGACCGAAACCATTCTGGAGGCGGTGGACAAGGGCTGCGACGCCGTGATGCTGGATCTGCACGGGGCGATGATCGCGGAATCGACCGAGGATGGGGAAGGTACGCTGCTGGAGGCGATCCGGCGTCTCAGGCCTGGAATTCCGATCGCGGTCACCTGCGATCTGCACGCCAATCTGACCCCGGCGATGGTGGCGAATTCCAGCGCGCTGATCGGCTACAAGACCTATCCCCATACCGATCTGTATGAGGTGGCGGAGCGGGTTGGGAAGATCCTGCTGGCCCAGCTGCGCGGCCGTTGCGATCCCGTAATGTCCTGGGGAAATGCGCCCCTGCTCGCCCACACCCTGATGCAGGGATCGGATATGGAGCCGATGGCCGGCCTGCAGCAGGAAACCCGCGAGCTGGAACGCAGGCCGGGCATTCTGGCTGTGACCCTGTTCGGCGGCTTCAATCTGGGCGATATGGCCTATGCCGGCTCCTCCGCGGTGGTCATCGCCGATGGCGACCGTTCGATCGCCGATGCCGCCCGCGACCGGCTGCTGGCCAAGCTGTGGGCCGCCCGGGAAGGCTTCATCTATCGCGGCACGTCGCTGCTTGATGCCCTGAAGGATGCGGCCGGGCGGACCGACGGCCCCGTCGTGCTGCTGGACCATGCCGATAATTGCGGCTCCGGCGGGACCCAGGATGTGATGGACATCGTCCAGGCCGTGCTGACTGCTGGGCTGCCGGACGTCGCCATGGCCGCGCTATGGGACCCGGAGGCGGCGGCGGCGATGCAGGCAGCCGGGGTGGGGGCGGAGCTGACCCTGGCCCTGGGCGGCAGGACCGACATGCCCGCGATCGGGCTGAAGGGTCGGCCGCTGACCTTGACCGGCAGGGTGATCGCGCTGTCCAACGGGCGTTGGCGGGTGGAAGGGCCGATGTATACCGGGGTGGAAGTGCGAATGGGGCCGTCGGCCCTGTTCCGGGTCGGCGGCATGGATATCATCGTGGTGTCGCGGCATCACGAACCCTGGGATGTCGGCATTTTCAAAGCGTTGGGCATTGATCCGGAAACAAAACGATATCTTCTGCTGAAATCACGGGTGCATTACCGTGCCGGGCTGGGCCGGATGGAAAAGTACCGCATCGCGCTGGACGGGCGCGGGGTGACCACATCGGATTGGCGGGTCCTGCCCTATGCCAGGCTGCGTCGCCCGATTTTTCCTCTGGATCAGGAGGTCCGCTTTCCATGACCGGTGCCGAACCCTTTCCCGGCCCGCTCGACCGTATCACCGATGTGCCGGGTATCCGGGTAGGTCAGGCCGAGGATTCCGCGGCGCTGACCGGCACCACCGTGATCCTGCCGCCGGCCGGCACGGTGGGGGCGGTAGACCGGCGCGGCGGTGGCCCCGGCACGCGCGAAACCGATGCGCTCGCCCCCGAAACGGTGACGCAGGAGGTGCATGCCCTGGTCCTGTCCGGCGGATCGGCCTTCGGGCTGGACGCAGCGGGTGCGGTCGCGGCAAGGCTGGCGGCCGATGGCATCGGCTTTGCGGTCGCAGGAAAGCGGGTGCCCATCGTGCCATCAGCCATCCTGTTCGATCTGGCGGTCGGCGCGAAGGATTGGGGCGCGGAGCCACCCTACCGCGCACTGGGAATGGCGGCGTTGGCCGACGCCTGGACGGCGCCGGCGGCCTTCGCGCTGGGCAATGCCGGGGCGGGGCTGGGGGCCACCACCGCCGGGCTGAAGGGCGGGCTCGGCTCCGCCTCCCTGACCGATCCGGACACCGGGGTTACGGTGGGCGCCATCGTCGCGGTCAACGCCGCTGGCTCCGTCATCATGGGCGATGGCTGTTTCTGGGCCTGGCCTTTCGAATGCGATGGGGAATTCGGCGGCCGCCGCCCTGACCCCGCCCATCGCGAAAGCCTGTCACCGCGCTTCAAATGGAATACCAGCGCGGGCGCCAACACCACCATCGCGGCGGTGGCCTGCGACGCCACGCTGGACAAGGCACAGGCGCTGCGCCTGGCCGTGATGGCGCAGGATGGGCTGGCCCGGGCGATCCGGCCCGTGCATACCCCGCTGGACGGCGATACGGTCTTTGCCCTGGCGACCGGGGCGAAGCCAGCGCCCGATGTGCAGCAACTCGCACGGATCGGGGCGCTTGCGGCCGATTGTCTGGCCCGCGCCGTGGCGAAGGGGGTTTATGCCGCCCGATCCATCCCGGGATTTCCGTCCTGGCGGGAGAAATGGGGCGCGGATTGACGCCCGGTCATCCTGCACCTAGATTCCCCCTATCATGATCGTAGAACTGAACAACCGATCACGCGAAATTCTGCGTCTGGTCGTCGAATCCTTCGTGGAAACGGGCGGGCCGGTCGGCTCGCGCCAGCTTGCCCGGCGGCTGGCCGACCAGCTTTCCCCGGCTTCCGTGCGCAATGTACTGGCCGATCTGGAGGAGATGGGGCTGCTCTACGCCCCTCACACCTCCGCCGGGCGCATGCCGACCGAGGCGGGGCTGCGTCTGTTCGTCGACGGGCTACTGCAGCTGGGCCAGCTCTCGCAGGAAGAACGCGGCCGGATCGAGGACAGCGTGGCCGGCTCCGGCCGCTCGGTCGGGCAGCTGCTGGAGGAAGCCTCGCAGGTGATGTCCGGCCTGTCGCGCTATGCCGGTCTGGTGATGGCGCCGAAGGTCGATTCCCGGCTGAAACATATCGAATTCGTCGGGCTGGGGCCGGGTCGCGCCCTGGTCGTGATGGTGACGGAAGACGGCCAGGTCGAAAATCGGGTCATTCCGCTGCCGGACGGGCTGCTGCCCTCCTCCCTGACCGAAGCATCCAACTATCTGGCCTCCAGGCTGGTCGGGCGCACGCTGGGCGAGGCGCGCGGCGTGCTGGATGCCGACATCACCCTGTCGCGCCGGGAAATCGATGCCCTGACCGCCAAGGTAGTGGAAGCGGGATATGCAACCTGGGTCGATGTCTCCAAGGGTGATGGCGTGCTGATCGTCAAGGGGCAGGCCAATCTGCTGAACGATGTGGAAGCCATCACCGATCTGGAACGCATCCGCGCCCTGTTCACCGCGCTGGAACGCAAGGAAGGGCTGCTGCGCCTGCTGGATGCGACAGACCGGGCGGAAGGGGTGCAGATTTTCATCGGCGCGCAGAACCAGCTGTTTTCGCTGTCGGGCTGTTCGCTGATCATCGCCCCCTTCTCCAACCGCGACGACCAGATCGTGGGCGCCATCGGCGTGATCGGCCCGACCCGCATGAATTATGCCCGCATCATCCCGATGGTCGATTACACCGCGAAAGTGGTTGGACGGCTGATCGGTTGATCCTATATCCAGCACGGAAAGTGCCGCATCGCGGCCGAATGAGACTTAGTGTCCGAGGTATTGTCGCATGAGCCAGAACCAGAACGACCCGATCGATCCGAACCAGGACCCGCTGCCGGAAGACCATATCGATGCGCCGCAGGACGCAAGCGGCGGCGATCTGCCGGCCGAGCTTGAAGTCATCGCCAGGCTGGAAGCGGAAAACAGCCAGCTGAAGGATCAGGCCCTGCGAGCCATGGCCGAGGCGCAGAATGCAAGGCGCCGTGCCGATGAGGAAATCGCCAAAGCGCGCAAATACGGCCATTCCGCCTTTGCCAAGGATATCGTCAGCGTCGCCGACAATCTGTCGCGTGCCCTGGCCTCCGTCCCCCCGGAAGCGCGGGATGCGGCCGGCGAGTCCGTGAAGAATCTGGTCCTGGGGCTGGAAATGATCGACCGCGAGATGCTGGCGGTGCTGGAGCGCCACGGCGTGAAGAAGCTCGATCCGATGGGCGAAAAATTCTCTTACGAGAAACATCAGGCCATGCAGGAACTGGAAGGTACCGGCCAGCCGGCCGGCACCGTCGTGCATGTGCTGCAGGCGGGCTATGTGCTGCACGACCGGCTGTTGCGCCCGGCCATGGTGATCGTCGCCAAGGGCGATTCCGCGCCGCCGGAGCCGAAGGCTGACGGGGTGGATGTCACGGCGTAGTTTCGGCCCGTTGCGTGATCAAGCCCCTGGCACATCGTGGCCGGGTTGTGCGGACGATACTTCCGTGTGCGAGATGAGTTGTCACCCTGGGCGAGCGTTTGAGACGCGAGACCCGGGGCCTGTTCGCCATGGGATGAAGATCCCGGGTCTTCGCCCTTGGGGCTCAGCCCGGGAAGACAGCGACGGGACCCTTGCCCGCATGGCTTGATGCGGCTTCAAGAGCCCCTTCGAAATGTGAAACTTGAAACGCTTTACCGCGCCTGCGACAGCTCGGCCAGCAGGGCGCGGAAGGCCTCGGTCTGCCGGATCGCGGCGAAATGCGGATCATCCGCGATCATTTCGGGTTCGATTCCGCCGGCCTGATCCGACACCGCGCGCAGCAGATCGGCCGCGCCGGCGGCATCGCCATCGCCCGCCTGCAGGCAGGCGGATAGATACAGCGCGTCGATCACATTCTGACGCACCGCCAAATCGGCATGGTCGCGGAATCGTTCCGTCAGTGCAGCGAAGGCCTGCAGGGCCTCCGCACCCTGACCCTGGCGACCCAGCAGCCGACCCAGATTAAGCTCGGCATGCGCCAGAAGCGCCTCCATGTCCGGCCGGTCATAGGCCATGACCTGCGCCACGCTGCGCCGATAGCCCGCCATCGCGCCGCCCAGATCGCCTTCCGCTTCCAGCGCCTGGCATAACAGCAGACCCGCCTCGGCCAGATTGCTCTGGATATCAGGGTGCACGGTACCGTCATAGCGATCCAGGAAGGCCTGCACCGCCTGGCGCATCGCCTTGGGATCGGCCGCCGGGTCCAGGCGATAGAGCGCCTGACATTGCGCGGCAGCCTGGGCTGCTTCGGCGCCTGGCAGTTCTTCCTCGCCCGACAGGGCAAGCACGGCGTTGTGATAGGCATCCGCGCGCTGTTCCGCGCCCTGATGGGCGGCAAAGCCGGCCGCCAGATTCAGGGCCCGGATGGTGATGGCACGCAGGGCCGGATCATCATTCTTCTCATGCCGCTCGGCGGCTTCCAGCGCGGCTTTTTCGCCTTCCAGGTCGGAAACGGAAGCCCCGATCGCCCGCGCCCGGTTCAGCCCCGCCAAAGCAATACCCATCTGCAATTCCGGCTCCTGGCGGTCGCCCAGGGTGAACAGCACATCCTCGAACACCTGAATCCCGTCGGGAAACCGGCCCTGCCGGGCCAGCGTCGCACCCAGATTGATGCCGCAGCGCAGCAGCGCATCGACGGTATCGACCGGCGTATCGGCCTGATGGCTGTCCAACGCACGGTCGCAGGCATCCATCGCGGCATCAAGATCGCCCGAGGCCAGGGTCGTTTCCGCCTCGGAGATCAGGGCATGCATATCGGCAAGGGTCATGTAGCGCTCTTCACTATTCGGACTAGGGTGCTTATCGGCCCGCCTTGCGGCGCAGGGCCTGGCGGCCAATGGCGGCGGCGGAATGCAGGGCGCGGCCCGACATGGCGATATCGGGAATGCCGGAACGTTTGCAGGCCGCCTCCGCCTCCATCACGATGGTCAGCGCATCACGCGCCTGGTTGGGCTGCCAGGCGGCAATCTGGCGGGTGAAGCGGTCCTGCAATTTCCAGAAACGCACCAGCGATTTCGCCACCGCCTGGGCCTGGCCACCGCCAGCCACTTCCGAGGCGCCACGATGCAGGCGCATCAGATGGCTACCCACCGCGCGCAACAGCCCGACCGGGCTTGTACCGGCTTCGAAGGCCGACGCCATGGCCCGGTCCAGCGCACGGGCATCGCCATCCCCTACCGCATAGGCCGCGTCATCCAGCGCCAGCGCGGCGGAATCCCCAACCAGCGCCATCGCATCCTCTAGCGATATCCTGCCGCCCCGCCCGGCATAGAGCGCCAGCTTCTCGATCTCCATCCGGCTGATCGCGCGATCGGAACCCAGATGGGACAGCACATATTGCGCGGCATCGGAATCGATGCGTACCCCGTCCTGGTTCAGGCGGTCCATCAGCAGATTATCGAGTGCGCGCCCCTCATCGCCATAACAGGCGACGGCGGCCGCATTTTCCGCCTTCTCGAAGGCCTTTACCAAGGCCCCGGTGCCCTTCAGCTCGCCAGCGGCGATCACCACCATGGCGTCGCCCGGATTGTCGGTCAGGAAGGAATCCAAGAGCTTGGCCTGACCCTCGCCAACATCGCGCAGGCGCACCACGCGCCGACCGCCGATCATGGCCATGGCCGCCGCCTCATCCGCCAGCCGGGCCGGATCGTCCTTCAACTGGTCGCCGGTCAGCTCCGCCACCAGAAAGGGGTCGCCCAGATCGGCCACCACGAGCTTGGCCATGGCGGCAGCGCGTTCGCGCACCAGCCCGCCATCCGGGCCATAGAACAACACCGCGCGCACGGCAGGCGGCGGCGATTTCAGGAAGCGGTCAATATCGCGGGGCTGGACCTTCATCCCGCAATGCTCAGCCGCCCTGGCGTTTCTGCAGGACGGCGGCAATCCGGATGCGCAGTTCATCGGCAGCCAGGGCGAGGGCGCGGCGCGCGGCGGCGTCCTTGGAGGTGTCACTGGCGAATTCGCTGGCCGACAGATTCAGATTGGCGATCTTGCGCACATTGCCGTCATCCAGCACCAGCCCGTCGCGATCGCTCAGCACATAGGTGACGGTGACATAGACCTGGGCACGGGTTGCCACCTCATCCCGCCGGATGCCGAGCGAGGAGGAGGACACCGCGAGCGAAGCGTCGAGCAGATAATCCGCCCGGCCATGGGTGTCGCCCAATCGATCAATCAGCAGCGAGCGCAGAATCTGCCCCTCCCGCTCCTCGATCGGGCCAACTTCCACCGCCGGCAGCCCGCCGGAAGTCCCACGCGTGCCGTGCAGGGGCTGGAAGCCGCAGCCCGCTACGAGACCGAGCCCGAGAACGGGTCCGATCAGGCGGAGAAGATTGCGGCGCTTCCTATCCATCAGGCCACCACGTTCACGATACGGTTGGGCACGACGATCACCTTGCGCGGGGGCTTGCCGTCCAGCGCGCGTCGAACATTCTCATGCGCCAGGGCCGTTTCACGTGCAACATCTTCGGCTGCATCGCGCGGCAGATCAATGGTGGCGCGCATCTTTCCATTCACCTGGACGGCCAGGGTCACGCTGTCTTCCACCAGCCAGGCCGGATCGGCGATCGGCCAATCCTGTTCCAGCAGCAGCCCATCCGGGCCATGGCCGAGCTCGGCCCACAATTCTTCAGCCAGATGCGGCATCATCGGCCCGACCAGCCGGATGATGGTTTCTGATGCGAAACGCCTGACCCAGGCTACATCCGCCCCATCGCCTTCCAGCCCGGCCAACGCGTTCGACGCTTCGCGGATCCGCGCGACCGCCTTGTTGAAATGCAGCCTTTCCAGATCCTCGGTCACCGCAGCGATGGTTTTGTGCACCAGCCGCAGGCAAGCGGACGCCGCATCCCCCATCCCGGTCGGCTGGGCGGCCCCTATCGGCGCCATCTGCCCGGCCTCTTCCCCCGCGATCAGACGGAACAGACGGTTCACATAGCGCCAGGCGCCTTCAATACCGGCATCGGTCCATTCCAGATCACGGTCGGGCGGGCTGTCGGACAGCATGAACAGCCGGCAGGTATCCGCCCCAAACGTCTCCACGATCTTCTGCGGATCGACCACGTTCTTCTTGGATTTCGACATTTTCTCGGACCGACCGACCGTCACCGGCCGTCCATCCGCCGTGCTTACCTGTCCACCTTCGCCGCGCTGGATTTCGTCGGGCTGCAGCCATTTGCCATCCGGATCGCGATAGGTCTCATGGCAGACCATGCCCTGGGTAAACAGCCCGTCAAAGGGTTCGGCGATATCGGTATAGCCGCAATCCTTCAACGCGCGCATGAAGAAGCGCGAATAGAGCAGATGCAGCACCGCATGTTCCACCCCGCCGATATACTGATCGACCGGCAGCCAGTAATCCGACTTGGCCTTGTCAAAACCCCTCTCCGCGTTCTTCGGATCGCAGAAGCGCGCGAAATACCAGGAGCTTTCAAAGAAGGTGTCGAAAGTGTCCGTCTCGCGCCGTGCGGGCTTGCCGCAGCAGGGGCAGGCGACATTCTTCCAGGTTGGATGGCGTTCCAGCGGATTGCCCGGCTTGTCGAAATCGACATCGTCGGGCAGCGTCACCGGCAGTTGATCTTCCGGCACCGGAACGACCCCGCAATCCTGGCAATGGATCACCGGAATCGGGCAACCCCAATAACGCTGGCGCGACACGCCCCAGTCGCGCAGGCGATAGGTGATCTTGCCCTCGCCCACGCCCAGCCCGGCCAGACGGTCGATGGCGGCGCGCTTGCCCTGGGGCACATCGGTGCCGTCCAGGAAGCGGGAATTGATATGCACACCGTCGCCCGTATAGGCCTCGGTCCCGATCTCGAACCCGGCCGGATCGGTGCCCTGCGGGCAGACGACCGGCGTTACCGGCAGGCCGTATTTCCGTGCGAAATCCAGATCGCGCTGGTCATGGGCCGGGCAGCCGAAAATGGCGCCGGTGCCGTAATCCATCAGCACGAAATTCGCAACATGGACGGGCAGCTCCCAATCCGGATCGAAGGGATGGCGCACTTTCAGCCCGGTATCGAAGCCCTTCTTCTCCGCCCGCTCAATGGCTTCCTCACTGGTGCCCAGGCTGTTGCACTCGGCAATGAAGGCGGCCAAAGCCGGGTTGTTCTTCGCCAGGCCTTCGGAAACCGGGTGATTGGCGGCAATCGCGATGAAGGAGGCGCCGAACAGCGTGTCGGGCCGCGTGGTGAAGACCTCAATCCCCTCCTCGCGATCCGAAAGCTGGAAGCGCAGCGTGGCGCCTTCCGACCGGTTGATCCAGTTTTCCTGCATCAGCCGGACTTTGTCGGGCCAGCGTTCCAGCGTCTGCAACGCCTGCAGCAGTTCGTCGGCGTAATGGGTGATCTTCAGGAACCACTGGCTGAGCTTGCGCTTTTCCACCGGGGCGCCGGTGCGCCAGCCCTTGCCATCCACCACCTGCTCGTTGGCGAGCACGGTATGGTCGACCGGGTCCCAGTTCACCCAGCCTTCCTTGCGATAGACCAGCCCCGCCTTCAGCATGTCCAGGAACATTTTCTGTTCATGGCGGTAGTAATCGGGTTCGCAGGTCGCGACCTCGCGGCTCCAATCCAGGCTCAAGCCCAGCATCTTGAACTGGGCCTTCATCGCCTGGATGTTGTCGCGGGTCCATTTGCCCGGATGCACCTTCTTTTCCAGCGCGGCGTTTTCCGCCGGCAGGCCGAACGCATCCCAGCCCATCGGGTGCAGCACATTATAGCCCTGCGCCTTGCGGAACCGTGCCACCACATCGCCCATGGTGTAGTTGCGCACATGGCCGATATGCAGCCGGCCCGAAGGATAAGGGAACATTTCGAGGACGTAATATTTCTTTTTCGCCGGATCAGCTTCGACCGCGAAAACATTGCCTTCGTCCCAGCGCTTCTGCCAGCGCTCTTCGGTGACGGCGAAATTGTACCGGCTCATGCCCGCCTCGAAACTTCTGGTTATGCGTTCAATGCTCACAGTTCCGGCAGGCTTCCCGGCCGGGATGGGGGCTTCTATACCACGTTCCCCAGCGGTTTCCAGGCTTCTCGCGCATGCAGGGGCGTTATCGGGGCCCTCGCCCGCCTTGCAGGCCTGCGCCTGCTATGAGACAGTGACCGATCAAAGGGTTAGCCCCGTCCGCCGACAAAGCGGGCGAAGTGCTGGGGGTCATGGGGCCGCATGCCGGCTATCGCGCATTGGATACTGGTCGCGCTGTACGGCGCCGCGGCGGGGGTGATCGCTGCGGTGTTGCCCGGTATTTCCCCATCCGTGACGCAGGGCCAGGCCATTGTGATCGGGCTCGTCACCTTCATGCTGTTCGCACTTGGGCATGAATGGGGCGCGCGCCGCGCGGGAGAAAAACACACCGCTCGCCTGCTGTTGATCCTGAAGCGGGCCTTCGACGAACAGCGCCAGGAGCTGGAGGCCGCAAGGCGGGAAATCGCCAGCCTGCGCCAGGACGGGCCGCGCGGCGACCCGCCGCCACGCCGCGGCTATTCCGAACCCGCCCCGGCCGAGACGTCCGCCTATGCCGAAGCCTTCCCGCCTTACGGCCGGACCGGGGTTCGGGGCAGCGAAGCACGCCAAGACCCGCCGACCACACGGGATGACCGGCAGGACAACCGACGTGCCGCCCTGGCGGAGGCCCTGCGCGAACCCCCGGCGGAATCCAGGCTGTCCGCCGCCCCCGCCATGGGGGAGCGC
>Ga0209066_10005874_pt1 | contig 12724 bp, 10 predicted proteins | sample All_14_2_FD_187198 | JGI IMG/M metagenome (GOLD analysis project Ga0209066, IMG submission 187198) | Freshwater microbial communities in response to fracking from Pennsylvania, USA - Allegheny Zone_MetaG_DW_15 (SPAdes) (version 2) ...
ACCTGCAGGGGCTGGTCGCGCCACTCCAGCGACGCCTCGCCCAGCGCGGCCTTCACGGCATGGATGGCCAGTTCGACCTGGGTCGTTTCCGGCCATTTGCCCCAAGGGTGCGCCCCGACGCCCAGCACGTAGACCGGCCTCATGCGTCCGCTCCATCGTCGGGGACGAAGCTATGGGTCACGACGGCTGTCCCGGCATCGTCGTTCAAGACCAGCGTGGAAAGGCGGAGCGGCATGCCGATCCGGATATCGTCCGGCGGCGCATCCACGATGCCCATCACCCGCAGACCGTCCTCGACGGCCACGAGCCCCAAGGCATAGGGCTGCCATGGCTCGAGCGCGAACAGGGTCGGCGGTCGGTAACGCTGGATCGTGAAGCTGTAGAGGCTCCCGCGTCCTGCAATCCGTGCCGGAACGACATGCTTGCCGCCACACTCCGGGTTCCGGCAGCTGACGACCCGGGGATAGTAGAGCGACCCGCAATCCCCGCAGCGGGTGCCCAGCAAGGCCGGCGCCGCCTCGTCCAGTGCGAGCGACTCGGCGACGACGGCGGTGATGGCAGAGCCCGTCATGAACGGCCCCTCAAAGCGAGAGGATGTCGCGGGTTTCGCGGAAGTAGAGGAGACCGCTGTTCACGTCGGCGACCTCGACCGCATGGCGCACGTAACGGCGGCTGCGCTTCTCGAACTTCTCGATCGCACGGGTCGTGATCCGGACCGTCGCGCCGACGGGTATGGGCTCCAGGATCTCGGAGTCGTGATAGGTGTGGATCGAGCCGATCGAGAACGGCCGGGTGGCGTCGAACTGCACCGACAGGACGAAGTGGGAGACCAGCAACGGCGGCACGATGGCCCCGCCGAAAGGCGATTCACCCTCGATGTGCCAGCTGTTCATCCGCCAGCCTTCGTACCAGGGATTGAAGTCCTCGACGCCGTCCGAATACAGGATCACCAGCTCGGCGGAGAGGTGGAGGTCGCGCGACAGCTCGTCTCCGATCTCGACCATGTCCCAATAGGGTCGCGCTTCCGAGGCGAGACCGTCGATGAAGGTGCGCGTCTGTCGGGCCTGAAGGGGGCTCATGGGCTTGAGCGCGTCGGTAGCCGGGCGGTGGGATTGGGTCTGCGGTGTCATGGCATCAGTTCCTTGCAGGGCGCGCGATCAGACGCCGACATCGACTTCGACCCAGCCGGCCGTCTTCTTCTCGCCGGCCTCGTTCTCGGCCCAGACATCGACGACGAAGCGATGACCGCCGCCCTTCGGCTGCTTCTCGCGCACAACGCCGTGGGTCGAGATGATCTCGTCGGCGAAGGTCGACGCGACGTATTTGAGAACCACGCGCGAGCCCTTGAAGAAGGCTGCCCCGAAATGATTGACGCACATCTCGGCGATGTAGGCCGATGACATCTCGCCGGTCTGGATCGGAGCCTTCAGACCGGTCTCGGCGGCATAGACCGGATCCCAGTGGTTCGGATTGAACCGGCCCCACAGACGCGAACCCATCAACTGGATCGCGGCCTTCTTGCGCAGACTCTGCAGTCGGTAGCCGACCGGTGTCGTCGGCGTGATCGCCAGGTCCAGCGGTAGCGATGCCCCAGTGCCATCCATGGCCCACTCCTACTCCCATCTGCGCGACTCTGACGGCCGCTGCCGGGGCGATGGTCGCGACGCACGACCGTCTGGAGCCCCTCCATCACACTATCAACGCGCTCGTTGATTTCTGTCAACACCGGTATTGACAGATCGTACGCCACCGGTCTTCCTGAGCAGGTCGCAAAGGACTCGCACAAGACGAGCGAATGGCGACAGGGATTGGAAAATCAGGGGAGAGCCATGGCTGTATCTACGAAATCGCTGCTGATGGCGGGTAGCGCCGCAACCTTGCTGCTGGTCGCTTCGGGACCTGCGTTCGCGCAATCGGCCGAGACCCAAAGCGCGACACCAGAGCAAGATTCCTCGTCGGTCGACGACATCGTGGTCACCGCCCGGCGGCGATCCGAGACGCTGATCAGCGTTCCCGTCGTCGTCAATGTGGTGACGGCCGAGACGCTGGAGCGGAACCGTGCCGACGACCTGTCACGGATCGGCGAACTGACCCCGACGGTCGTCGTCGGAGCCTACAAGTCGAACGGCGGCGGATCGATCGCCATTCGCGGCATCAGTTCCCCGGCCAACCAGACCGGCTTTGAACAAGCGGTGTCGGTCGCCATCGATGGCGTCCAGACCAGCGACGGCCGGATCACCCAGATGGGCTTCTTCGACCTGCAACAGGTCGAGGTCCTGAAGGGCCCGCAGGCGCTGTTCTTTGGTAAGAACAGCCCCGCGGGCGTTATCTCGATAAAGTCCGCAGATCCCACCGACCAGTTCGAGGCGGGCTTCCGCGCCGGTTACGAGTTCGAGGGCGACGAGGCCACGATCGACGGCTACGTCTCCGGTTCCCTGGCGGAGGGCCTGAATGCCCGTCTGGCCCTGCGCTATCGCAACCTGGACGGCTGGCTCACCAATACCGCCCAGCCCATCGCCAACCCGTTCTATACGGTGGCGTCCGGGGCCCCGATCGGTGCCGCGACGCTACCGGGCGTCTCCGACAGCCGCCCCGGCGACGAGGAAATCCTCGGCCGCCTGACCCTCACGGCCGAGATCGCCCCGACCATCACCGGGCGACTGAAACTGTTCATGGGCCACAACGAGGACGCGGGCCCCGGTGTCGCCACCCAGAACATCGGATCCTGCTCCGGCGGCTCCAATCCGAGGGTCTATGGCATCGCCGACCCGTTCGCGGACTGCGTCGCCGACAACCGGACGACCAGTGGGGACCTGCCCGACGCGATCGCGCGCACCATGCGCGGCTATCGCGGCAACAACAAAGCATACGGCGAGTTGGACGTTTTCACCGGCGTCCTAGATTTCGACTGGGCGTTGACCGACGCGCTGAACCTGTCGTCCACGACCGGCTATGCCTCGACCCAGTACGAGTTCCTGTCGGGCCTGGACCAGACCACCTATTCGCAGCTGGCCTTCTATAATCGTCAGACGAACCAGGAGATCAGCCAGGAATTCCGGCTGGCCAGCGACTATTCCGGACCTCTGAATTTTATGCTGGGTGCCTTCTATCAGGTCACCGATCTGTTCACGACGAACGACACCAAGCTGCGTGACAGCAACTACCAGGCCGCGTCCGGCCGGTTCTCGACCTATGAGGACTACGCCAAGCAGAGCGGCGAAACCCAGTCGGTGTTCGGCCAGTTGATCTATGACCTGACCGACACGATCGAGATTGCGGGCGGCGTGCGCTGGACGCGCGAACAGAAGGATTTCGCCAAGCAAAACCTGTACGGCATCGGCACCTTCGCGACCCAGAACACGACCTATGCCGGATCGACGAGCATCGGCCAGATCCAGGGCCAGTTTGAGGACGAGAACATCTCACCCGAGGCGACGATCACATGGCGCCCCGACAGCAACCATACCGTCTTCCTGGCCTACAAGACGGGCTACAAGTCGGGCGGTTTCGGCCTGACCAGTCCGTTCCAGACGACCACTGTGATCGGTGACATCGACTTCAGCCCTGAATCAGCCAGCGGCTTCGAGGCCGGAGCCAAGGGAATCTTCGCCGATGGTCGGATCCGGGCCAACATCGCGGCCTTCGCTTACCGGTTCGAGGACCTGCAGGTGAACACCTACGATCCGTCGCGCATCGCCTACACGATCAACAACGCCGGCGAGGTCCAACAGCGCGGGGTCGAGGCCGATGGCACATGGCAGGCGACGGACGGCCTGCAACTGCGCGGCGCAATCGCCTATGTCGATGCGCAGTTCAAGGACTTCGTGGGCCAGTGCTACTCCTACGCCTTCCCGACCGGGACGGTGAGGGCGACGGCCGTCGCGCCGGCCAACTGCTCCTTCGTCAATGCGACAGCCCTGACGCTGCAGCAAGACTTCGAGGGGCGAGCGCCTGCCCGCGCACCCCAGTGGTCGGGCAGCGCCGGCTTCACCTATGAGACCCAGATCGCGGGCTTCGGCGTGGCCCTGACCGGCGACGGCTTCTACAGCGATAGCTACTACGCTTCGGAAACCATGGCCCCGGCGACGCTGCAGGAGGCCTTCTGGCGCTACAATGCCGGGGTCACCGTGACCTCGCCGGACGGCCGCTACTCGGCGCAGTTGATCGGTCGCAACCTGTCGGATGAGAACTACATCCTCTATGCGGCGGACCGGACGGGCGGGGCCAGCGTGCCCGGCGCGATCGGGGAGCAGCGCGGCGTGATCGCGCGGGGCCGCGAAGTGGCCCTGCAATTCTCGGCCAAGTTCTGATGATGGAAACCGCCCAGGCCGCCGGATCGAAAGATCCGGCGGCTTCTTCGTTGAGAGCCCCGCCCGCGACCGGCTACGCCTGGTACACGGTCGCCGTCCTGACGGTCTGCTACACCCTGTCCTTCATCGACCGCCAGATCCTCAGTCTGCTCGTCGGCCCGATCAAGGCCGAGTTCGCGGTGTCGGACACCCAGGTCGGGCTACTGGGCGGCCTGGCCTTCTCGCTGTTCTATACCATCGTCAGCCTGCCCGCGGGACGTCTGGTCGACCGGCTGAACCGTCGCAACATCATCGCCGCAGGGGTCTTCTTCTGGAGCCTGATGACCGCGGCCTGTTCCATCGCCATGGGGTATCCCGGTCTGTTTCTCGCCCGCATGGGTGTCGGTGTCGGCGAAGCGACCCTCGCCCCCGCCGCCGTCTCCATGATCTCCGACACCTTCCCCAACGAGAAGCTGGGCGCCGCCATGAGCCTGTATGGCGTCGGCATTTATCTGGGGTCGGGCCTGGCGCTGCTGGTCGGCGGGCTGGTGGTCCAGCTGGTCACCCAGACCGCGACCCTGACGCTGCCCATCTTCGGCGAGGTCGCCTCGTGGCGTGCGACCTTCCTCGTCACCGGCATTCCCGGCCTCTTGGTCGCCCTCTGGGTCCTGACCCTGCGAGAGCCGGCCCGTCGCAAGACCATCGTGGCCGCCGACGGGGCGGTCGCCCGTCTGACGGTTCGCGAGACCGTCGCGGAGATCGCCAAGCGACGGGTCGCCGTGGCCTCGATCGCGCTCGGCCTGATGTTCCAGGCCGTCGCCCTCTACGCCTTCATGCTGTGGTCGCCGGGCGTCCTGCAGCGCTCCTTCGACTGGACGCCGCAACAGACCGGGCTGGTCATGGGTCTGGTCGTGCTCTTCGGCGGCAGCTTCGGGATGCTCATGGGCGGGCGTCTCAGCGACAGCGGCCTCGTGGCCGGTCGTCGGGACGCCGCGCTGCGCATCGCAACCTTCAGCTCCATCCTCGGCACCCTCGCCTTCGGCGCGCTGATCTGGGCCCAGGGGTCTTCAGCCATCGCCACGGTCACGGTTTTCGCGGTCGGGGTCGTCCTTCTCGCGATGCCGGCGGGCAGCTGCTACGCAGCCTCGCAGATGGTCCTGCCCAACCAGGTCCGGGGCCAGGCCCTGGCGCTGATCCTCTTCGTCGCCAACCTGGGCGGACTGACCATGGGGCCCCTACTGCCCGGACTGCTCAACGACTACGTGTTCCATTCCGAAACCGCGCTCGGCCTGTCTCTCGGCATCACCCTGTCGATCTCCACGCTCCTGGCCGCGCTGGCCTTTGGCTGGGGACGGCGCGACTATCGCAAGCACCATGAGATCCTGAACCCCTGACGATGGCTTTCAAGAGCGCCCGCGAACCGATCATGCCTGCCAGCGCGTCCCCTCCTTCCGTCGCCAAGCGTCAGGCTGCCACGGCGCGCGGCTTCGATCCCTGGCGGCCGCGCACCCTCTACGACATGCTCGTCCATGCCGCGAAGCAGCATCCCGATCGTCCCTATCTGATCACCGATGCCCGGACCTGGACCTATCGCCAGATGGCCGACTGGGCGGCGTCCGTCGCCGGCGGCCTGGTCACGGCCGGAGTCCGGCCCGGCGAGCACGTGGCCCTGGTCATGGCCAACTATCCCGCCTTCGCCGCCCTGAAGTTCGCGATCGCGGCGGTCGGTGCCGTTGCCGTTCCGGTCAATATCCTGAACCGCAGGGACGAACTGGCCTATGTGCTGCGCCAGTCCCGGGCCGTCATGCTGGTCACGATGGACCGGTTCCGGGACCTCGACTACCTCGGCATGCTGGATGCGATCGCGCCGGACTGGGCGAGCGGTGGCGGCACGGCCCTGCCCGACCTGCGCACGGTCGCGGTCTTCCAGGCCGAGGGCGACGGGCGGCCCGGCGCGACCACGTTCCAAGACCTCGAGGGCGGTGCGGGCGCGCTGCCCCAGGTCGACCCGGCCGCCCCCGCAGACATCATCTACACCTCGGGCACGACCGGCTCGCCCAAGGGCGTCGTCCTGACCCACGACATGCTGCTGCGCGCAGCCTTCGGCAGCGCCTATGCCCGGGCCTTCGAGGACGGCCGGCGCATCCACTTCAGCCTGCCGATGAACCATGTTTACGGCTATGTGGAAGGGCTTCTGGCCGCCCTGTTCGTGGGTGGTGCGATCGTACCGCACCTGAAGTTCGATCCGCGGGCGTCGCTGCGGGCGGTGGAGCGGCACAAGGTCACCGACCTCCTGCTGATCCCGACTATGACCCTGGCCGTGCTCGACGCACTCGTCGACACGCCGATCGATACGACATCGCTGAGGGGGATGCTGTCGTCTGGGGGCCGCACGCCACCCGGACTGTGGGATCGCATTCTGGCAACCTTCGACGGCATCGAGATCACGACCGGCTACGGCATGAGCGAATGCACGGCCTCCACGACCGTGACCCGGCCAGACGACCCGACCGACCGGCTTCAGACAACCAACGGCCGGCTGCGCGACGTCGGGCCGGCGGGCGATCCGGCCATCGGACACCGCATCGTCGATTACCGTGTCGTCGACCCGCAGTCCGGAACGGTTCTGCCACCCGGCGAGGTAGGGGAACTAATGGCCAGGGGACCCGGCGTGACCGCTGGCTATTACGACAAGCCAGAAGCCACGGCCGAGGCGTTCGATGCCGAGGGCTGGCTGCACACCGGCGATCTGGGCCGGATCGATGCCGACGGCTATCTAAGCCTGGTCGGGCGCGTGAAGGAAAGCTATCGCTGCGGTGGTGAGCAGGTCACGCCCTCGGAAATCGAGGACGTGCTGATGGTCCATCCGTCGGTGCTTCAGGCCTACGTCGCGCCGGTGCCGGATGACCGCATGGGCGAAGTCGGTGTCGCCTTCGTCGTCGTCCGTGCCGGACAGGCGCTGGATCCACAGGCGCTGATCGACTGGTGCGCGGGGCGGCTAGCGCGCTTCAAGGTGCCGCGTCACATCCTGCCGATCGGGGCCGAGGACGTGCCGCTCACGCCATCGGGGAGACCCCGCAAATTCCTGCTGTCGCGCATGGCCATCGAACGTCTGGACCTGTCATGACCCAAACCTCGCGCGTCGCGCTCGTGACCGGAGCCGCGCGCGGCATTGGCGCCGCCATCGCCGAACGCCTGGCCGCGGACGGCTGCGACATCGCGGTGATGGATCTGGACCCGGCGGCGTGCGGAGACACCGTCGTGCGGATCCAGGCGCTGGGGCGTCGGGCCATCGCCGTGGCCGTCGATGTCGCCGACGAGGCTTCGGTCCAGACAGCCGTCGCGGCGGCCGAGGCCGCGCTGGGACCGCCCGCCGTTCTGGTCAACAACGCCGGCGTGCTGCGCGAGAAGACCCTGGCCAAGATGACGCTCGACGACTGGCAGGTCGTTCAGGACGTGAACCTGCGCGGTGCCTTTCTGATGTGCCGGGCCGTTCAGCCGGCGATGCGCCGCCTCGGACATGGCCGGATCATCAACCTGGCCAGCATCGCCGCGCTCGGGGCCTATGGGCAGGCCAACTACGCCGCGGCCAAGGCCGGGCTGATCGGCCTGACCAAGACTCTGGCTCTGGAGATGGGCAAATCCGGCATCACTGCCAATGTCGTCGCGCCGGGCTTTGTCGTCACGCCGATGACCGCCGCCGTCGCCGATCGGCTGGGCGTGACCTTTGAGGCTATGATCGCGGATGTCGTGCGCGATATCCCCGCGGGCCGCCCGGGCCAGCCCGAGGACATCGCCAACGCCGTCGCCTTCTTCGCCGATGCCCGATCAGGCTTTGTGTCGGGTCAGGTCCTGTTCGTGGCGGGCGGGCCCCGCGGCTGAATGGGCCGGCTTGGTCTTTCGCCGCTCGCTCGCTAATCAGGTCGCAGGATGAGTCCCACCAGCGACAAGACCAGCGGTATCGGCAAACGCCGCAAGGCGGCGAAGGAAGAGAGTTCCGACGCCTACAAACGACGTCGGCGCGAGATCGCCGAAGCGGCCGTCCGTGTATTCGACCGACTGGGCCTGCAGGGCGCCAGCATCAGCGCGGTGGCGGCCGAACTCGGCATCGACCGCGCCTCGGTCTACTACTACATCTCGTCCAAGGAAGAACTGTTCGATGAGGTGCTGCGCGCCGTGGCCGAACGCAACTCCCAGATCGCCACCGACATCGCCGCCAGCGCCCTGCCCGCGCCCGAGAAGCTGTGGAACCTGATCGTCTCGATCATGGAATCCTACGGCGAGCACTATCCGCTGCTCTTCATCTACATTCGCGAGAACCTGGGTCGCGTCTCGGGCACCCGTTCGGGGTGGTCATCGGACATGCGGCAGGTCAACCGCATCATCGAGAACGCCTTCATCTCGATCATCGAGGAAGGCTATGCCGACGGCACATTGCGCGACGTCGGGCCGTCGCGCGTGGTGGCCTACGGCATGCTGGGCGTCGTAGGCTGGACCCATCGCTGGTTCCGCCCCGAGACCTCGCCCCAGAGCGCGCGCGAGATCGGCGAAACGTACGCCAACATGATGGTTTCCGGCATGCGGGCTTGATCTACTGCTAATCCCGACGCAGTCCTGACGCACACATCGACAAGCGTTCAATGCTCGACACCGCAGCCAACCGCGGGTTCCCATCGTCGAGCCAGTCCCAGAGTGGCGTCCCGAAGGCGGACCTTTCGAGCGTCCCAGACGAGTCAGATTCGGTCAGTCGACGCATAGTCGCGGTTAGGGACACACGTCAACTTGGATGAGTTGGTGTTGCCACGAGGCTTCCAAACCCACCGCCTGTTCAGCTTCCGACCGGTCCCAAAGTGCCATCCGATGAACCATGTGCGCTGGCTGTAGACCGGCTGCTTCTAGCTGTTTGCCAGCAGCCCGTGAGCTACACCCAAGCCGCTCTGCGATTTCGTTCGAGAACGTGTAGCATTGGCTGAAGTCGCGCAGATCGCTCAGGCGAATGCTATGGCGCTGGTTGCCCGCTTCGCCACCGATGACCCCGGCCGCCATCGCCTTGCCAACCAGAACGTCGCTCTGCCCGACCAGCTTGCCTGCGGTGATGCAAGAGACGCCGACATGGCCGGGCAGAGGCCACCTACGCGACATCAAGTAGACCGACAGCGACCCAGGATCGACCGCGAGACGATCAACCAGAGCCGCCTCTGCGCCGTGGTCGAGAACTCTGCCAGAAGACAGCGCGAAGGTGATCGAGGCGGCCCACGCGTCAGGGGCGAGGATGTGCCGCATCGCCTTAGACAAGGCCATCTGCTGGTCTGCGTCGATCACTTTGAAGTTGCAAACCCGCGACAGCAACGCATCCTGCGAACGGCGGGTGACCATGAGAACCTCCCCTGACAGCCTGATCGCGTCTTCCTGGATTTCGAGCTCCAGAAGGCCGGCGTTGGCCAAGGCTTTCAGGCAGTAAGCTGGCACGCCCAGCGAGCGTGATACCTGGCTGGCGGGCACGGCCGCACGGAAGGCCGTAACGGACCGTTCAAGACGCTGTCGATCATACAGCTTGGTCACACTGGCGCGGCGCAACACCAAGGCCTCGCTGCTGTCGTCGAGACGACGGAGATGCTTTTGGTAGATTGGGAATTCGGCCAAGATCTCCTTCTCCGAGATCAGGCCGTCGTCGGCTGCGCGCGAGATTCGCGACAGCGCTGTCGATTTCACCGGGACCCGGGCGGCCCGGAACGCGGTCGCCGCCTCTTCGGCGATTACCATGGCCAGTGGGGACTTCGCCTGATGCGCAGCCGCGAACTTGCCGAGCGGGCCCAGGCATGACCGCAAGGCAGCCGAACCGGCCACATTCGCCGACTTGCCGACATCATCGAGAAAGGTCGTCAGTGTTTGCGGCCAACCGTCTATGAACCTGATGCCTGACACCACCGTCTGGGCGCTGATCGCCTGGTACCGACCATCGCTCAGGATGATGGCTCCCCCATCTTCACCACCTTGCACCAGCCGATCGACCGCAACCCCCAGCTCAACAATCGCCTCGAACAGCGAACCCGAAGCCCAGGTGTTGAAGGGCGCCGGCAGGGACGACTTTGCACGATCCCGCTCGACAGAATCGACGGCGATGATGCCTGCGACGCGTGCGGCGTCGATACGGTCGACGAAGGGGACTTTCTCTGGCGCCCAGTCGGTCAACCAGGCCAGGCAGAATTCGCACCGGTCGGTCCCCCGCGTATGATCCCACCCCATGGATCGACGGCACTGGGGGCAGCTTGAGCTGAGCAGTTCAAAGGAGGATGGGCAGTAGGCCAACGGCCGAAGCATCCAGGACGCCCGATGATGGGCAGACTGGCGCAGGCTTTCAGGCGAGTAGCGGCGCTCGGTGGCTTCGATAAAGGAACGCCTCAACGGCGTGCCGAACCAATCGACCGTATCGCGGGTCCCGCTATGCATCCGCGCGGTCACCTCGACCGGAGCCACCCGCAGCAGAGTGGAGATCTCGTCCGCGGCTCCCAACCTGGTGAACGGCACGAACGGCGGGCGGGAATTGACGCCTATAGACGACAGGACCGTCGACAGATTTCGGAAACCGCTGGCGACGCACGTGCGCGCGATCAACGACATGAGGCTTTCGCCCGGTATCGGATCGCATCGTCCAAGCAGTGGGGCGACAGACGTCGCCACCGTCGCGCCCGTTTCTGAATGGGCGGATGACATCAGGCAGCCTTGGCGTTTCGGTCGACGCCCTGTGCGCGGTACGGATTGGCCTTCTTGTAGAGCTGCGTGAGGATGAAACCCTCGTCGACAGCACGAACAATGTCGGTGTCGTTCATCTCCGTCCGTCCGTCCAGCAGGGCATTCGACGCAATACCCTTGATCAGATTGCAGGCCGCGCCGAGCACGCCGTCGGTGACATCGTGAATTCGGAAGACGTCCGTTTTGTTCAGAAGCGCCAACATGTTGGTTACGCCAGAAACCTCCGCGATCTTCGGCAGATATGCCTCCAGAAACTCTTTCAGCAGTTTGCGGTCGTCCGGCGTGTTCGGATCGAGCCGGTCAAGACGGATCGTAGCCTCCGAGCGCTGCGACAACTGCGAGTTTTGGATAAACGGTTCCTCGGCGCCCGCGACGCCGGACAGGACAAGCGGGCAGATGCCGTTGATCAGGAAGACCTTGAGCATCTCCCCGACGAGGTAGGCCTTCTTCGCCTTGTCGATGTGGTTCAGGTGGTGGACCTCGTCGAGAACCAGAAGCCCGACCTTTGCCGCGCTAATGGATGCGTAGACCCGCGCGGTCAGTTCGTCCTCGTTACCGCTGTAGGGGCCGGTGAAGAAGCCGTAGCCCTGCAGTCTGCGCAGGATGCCCTGGGCAAGCATCTTGGTGGTGATGTTTGCGTTCAGCGTCACGGTCAGCACCGGGATGTGACCCTCTCGGAGAAGTTCGGGCTTGTTCATCTGGTCGGCGAAGCTGTCGATGATCTTCGATTTACCCGACTGGGACGGTCCCACGATCAGTTGCCCACGTTTCGCTTCCTGCCCCGCCGCCGCTCCATGGGCCATCAGGTAACGAAAGCGGTCATGGGCGAGCGACATCCGCGGATGATCCACGACCACCCGATCCATTTCAGCGCGAACCCGGCCGACTTGCTCGTAGGCATTGATCATTGGACGCCTCCGCCGAAGTCCATATCGCCGTAAGGGTTCTGCGTGGCGGCAACGGAGTAATCGAAGGCGTCATGCGGCGCCGAGCCGACGTCGGCGAAATCCTCATCGTCATAGGGATTACGCACCTTCGCCTCGACCACGCGCGAGGGCGCCGGCTTCGCCTTGCAAGCGGCCTTTTTGGGGCCGCGCTGACGGCGACTGGGAATCGCATTGCCGGTGATGTTGTTCAGACCGCCGATGGGGATCTGACAGTGGTTGTCGGGGTCCACCTCTGTCATCCGGATAGCCTGCGGCTCTTCGGTCCGCTCCTTCAGTCGCTGATCCTGGCGGCGGCTCCGGATTTTGTTGGTCAGGATTCGATCATCGATCTTGTCCTGAAGGCGCACGTGGGCCAGCGACATCTCGTCTTCGCTCTCGAAGGCAAGATTGACCTTCCTGACCCAAGCCTCCAGCTCACGATGATAGTGGACAGACTTGCCCTTCGCGTAGGCCGGCTTCGTACAGGGCAACTGGACGTAGCTGTTACGCTTGGAGTTGAAGACCCAGATGTGGCCAATATCCGCAGGATCGAATTTGATCTTCACGCGGGGCCCGGTGCGTGAGCCCTTGCTGCGCCCACCAGGCATCAGATCCGCCAGCAGTCCACCCAGTTCTGTTTCGGAACGATAGGTCAGGCCGCAGAGCTGGATGCCGTCGCGCGTCAGCGTACGTTCCTCGACCTGCGTCAGCGAGGCTTCGAGCGCAGCCAGATCGGGCGCGTAGAACGTTCCCCAT
>Ga0209066_10005875_pt1 | contig 12724 bp, 5 predicted proteins | sample All_14_2_FD_187198 | JGI IMG/M metagenome (GOLD analysis project Ga0209066, IMG submission 187198) | Freshwater microbial communities in response to fracking from Pennsylvania, USA - Allegheny Zone_MetaG_DW_15 (SPAdes) (version 2) ...
AGCCTCATTGATTTTGAGTTAGATTGAAAATAAACTTTCCTTCCAATATATTTTTTTGATTTTTTAACGATTCACAGCGGTCTGGCACTAAATTTTCATGGTATGCAAAAATGAATTGTTTCTCTTATTTGAGAAATAACCAGCATATTATGATGAATACACCAGAATTAAAGTTGGTTGTCACCGACGACCAGTCCATTTTTATTGAGGGCTTAAAAGTGGTACTTGGCAAAAACGAGAAAAAGAAATTCAGCATCATTGCCGAGGTGCATACAGGAAACGGCCTCCTGAAAATGATAGGCGACCTCCAACCCGACCTGCTCATCCTCGACCTCAGCCTACCCGACATTGACGGAATTGAAGTATTGAACCTGTTGAAAGCCAAGGGAACGGAATTTCGAATCCTAGTTTTGAGCATGTACGATGAGCCGAAGGTGATTCGTGCTGCCTTCAAGGCAGGTGCTGACGGGTATGTACTGAAGAACAGCAACGCCTCTGAGCTTTTCCATGCCATTGACAAAGTAATGGAAGGTGACACATACCTGAGTCTAGGGCTATCGCTCACCAACCAGTCGGGCATGAATTCCCGCTTTCTTCAAAACGGCAAACTTTCACCTTCCTACGATGACCGAATTGTTAAAAAATTCAGCCTAACAAAACGGGAACTGGAAGTGCTAAAATTGGTAGGGCAAGCCTTGACCAATAAGGAAATAGCAAGCGAACTCTACATAAGTGACCAAACGGTGAGCGTCCATCGGAAAAACATCATGCGCAAAATGGGGGCATCCAGTTCGGCAGGATTGATAAAGATAGCTTACGAAAATAATTTATTTTAAAACCTGAAATTTTGGGTAGATTGGCACAGCGATTGCCTACTACTCTGAGACAAGAAAATATTTTGCATCCACATCTTACTTAGCCTTCTTTCCTTTCCGAAGAATTCATTGGTTCAAATTTTGCCAGTTATTTCCATTATTGAAATAAAGTGATTAATTTTGCGGAGAAACTGATTTATCTGATTCCCATGAACTACAGCATTACAAACTGTTCCCATAACTGTTGCCTTTCCGTTAATAGTTTTCATTTTCCTATTGTTTGGGTCTAGCCTGTTCTGTAGTTGTCTTTGAGAGTCATTTCAAAGCGGTTTTTGTTTTGGTCAATTTCGCACGATTAACATTTTTTTCTTGATTTTCATTGCTTTGGTTACGGTGTAACCATCACTTGCACTGAATGACTGGGCGGTTACATGGCTTTTGGCTTTGTATGTTTTCGGTTTTCAACGGTGTTTTAACAAATTATCATCCATGATCAGAACGAATTTTACCAAGATTTTCTTTTCATCTTGGGTACTTCTTTCCCTTCTGCTGCTTACCAGCGCCAATCTATCGCAGGCTCAACCCATGGTCTGTAACGACCTTGTCCAAGTCTCCGTTGAAAACATTCCCAATATCTGTCAGAGCGGTTTCAACGCAGACCAAATCTTGGAAGGTAACATGATACCTGGGCACGATTACCTGATTGAAGTTACTTATGGTTATACACCGGTCGTGACCGGTGTGAACCAGGTGACAATTTCAAACTCTAGCCAATGGTTTCCTTACAACCTTACGGTTAAGGTGACCGATCAGGTGACCAATAACTCCTGTTGGGGGCAAATCCATATTGAGGATAAGCTGCCACCAGTGCTCAATTGCGGCAACATCACCGTTAGTTGTTCCGACGACCTGAGTATCGTGGCTGCGCCAACCGCAGTTGACAACTGCGACCCAAATCCAGCCATCAACCTCACTGGCGAGCAGGTAAACACTGCTGGCCAATGTGCCAATAATTTTGTAACACTTACTCGCCACTATGTGGCAATTGACGCTTCGGGCAATACTTCTGCACCTTGCACGAGGGTCATCACGGTGACTCGCCCGACTGTCGTGGATTTCCCCAACGACATCACTTGGACCTGCGAGCAATACAGTGCCTACCAAAATATCATCACGGCCACGCCCAAGCATCCTTACGTAGGAGATTCGAACCCAGCAACAGGTTTGGTAATTGATGTAAACCTGAACCCAGACTGCAACGACGACAACGACCCACAGGGCGACAACCCTGCTATCAACAGCACCAACGTCCAAAATGGCGGCACAGGCTGCCCCGGCGCAGGTTTGGACGATGCCGATGTGCTTGCACTGACTGGCTCAGGCGTGGTGGCAAACATCGTTGGCCAATACTGCAATTACCAGCAGTCAAAAAGCGACCAAGTCATTGCCATTTGTGGCCAAAGCTACAAGGTGGTTCGTACTTGGACGGTATTGAACTGGTGTACTGGTCTCGTTGTAACGACAGGTGTAGGTGGCGAAGACAATATCCAGGTCATCAAAGTGATGGACAACAAGGCACCTGTCATCACAGTTGCACCATTTACTGTAAGTGCCAACGTCCCTGCCCAGCATCCACAACCTTGCAAATCGTTAGGCTTTTTGCCTCCTCCTACTATTTCTGACAACTGCAACAACACTTCCTGGACCGTCAAAATCAACACGCCAATTGGCGAAGCGATTTATCTCGGTGGAAACCCCGCTAACGGTGGCATGATTCCACCGCCGGGCCTCCCACTTGGGCCAGCTATCATTACCTACCAAGTAACTGATGCCTGCGGCAATGTTGCTAGCCTGCCAGTGACCATCCAAGTGGTGGACGATATTGCGCCAGCAACGATTTGTTTGTCCTACACAGATGTAAACTTGACGACAGGCGGGCCGACTACGGTTTTTGCCAATGCCTTCAACAGCGCAACTTACGACAACTGCTGCCTCGACCATTTTTCGGTTCGCCGCATGAACGACCCCTGCAACGATGGCCACGACGACACAGTTTTTGGACCATCCGTGGTGTTCTGCTGCGATGATGTCACTAGCAGCCCTATCCAGGTGGTGTTCCGTGCCTACGATTGCTTCGGCAACTACAACGACTGCATGGTGCAGGTCAATGTGAACGATAAGCTGAATCCAACATTGGTTAGCTGCCCTGACAACCAGCGCATCACCTGCAACTGGTATGCTGACAATCTTGAAACCCAGATGGCTAACCAAAACAACCAGCAGCAGTGCAGCACTTTGTCCAATTTCTTTGGCTCCCCAACCTACTACGACAACTGCGGCGTGAGCATCACCTGCAATACGAGCATCAACCTTGACCAATGCTTGGAAGGTACCATCGTGCGCACCTTCACTGCCAAGGACGGCAGCAACAACACCACGCCACAAGGCTGCTCGCAAACGATTTTTGTTGACCACGTATCTGATTGGGCTGTGGAATTCCCCGCCGACAAGACAGTCACTTGTGGAACTACCGTGCCTGATTTTGGCGAGCCAAAGATTTTCTATGAAAATTGCGAACTCGTGGCCGTTTCATACGATGATGACCTATTCACAATTACTGATGCTTGCTACAAAATTGTGCGTCAATGGACAGTCATCAACTGGTGTGTGGTGGGTGCCAACGTTGACCAAGAAGTCATAGAACAGCCTGAGAATCAACTCGGACTGGCTTTCCCACAGTGCGATATAGACAACGACGGCGACTGTGATGCCCGCACCTTCCGGGATTCTTGGAGAAGTGGTAGCCCGAACCCGAACCGTCCGACCCTTTTGGACGCAACCCGAGTTTTCGGCCCTGATACCGATTCCGATACCGACCCTTGGGATGGTTACATTACTTATCAACAGGTTATCAAAGTGATTGACAATGTTGATCCAGTATTTGTAAACAACTGTCAAATTCCGCCTGTCTGCATTGATGGCAACACTTGTGCGGTGGCATTGATACTTCCACAGCCTGAGATTGATGACTGTAGCCCAGACCTGACCGTTACGGCCAAAATCAATTTTGGCGGGGTTTGGGTAAGCGGTTTTGGTCCATTCGCCAACGTTGGCCCAGGCACTTACGTGGTTCAGTACATTGCAGAAGACCATTGCAACAACCAATCGGCTTGCAATACAACAATAACGGTTGTTGACTGCAAAAAGCCAACGCCTTACTGCAAAAACGGAATCGTCATCGAACTGATGCAAACAGGCATGGTGGATGTTTGGGCGTCTGACTTGAACGCTGGCAGCTTCGACAACTGCCCCGGCACGATGAAACTCTCGTTCTCACCAGATGTGAATGACATTGGCAATACCTACACTTGCGCTGATGTTGGTCAGCAAACTGTGCAACTTTGGGTGACGGACGTCGCTGGTAACCAAGACTACTGCGAGACTTTCGTTATTGTCCAAGACAATATGTCGGCTTGTGCTAGTAGCCCACTTGTCGCTGGAACTATTTCAACAGAAGATAATCTTGGGGTTGAAAATGTGAGTGTGAACATCAACAGCCCAGGTGGTTTCAACCAAACAAATGAAACCAATGTGAACGGCAGCTACGGCATAGCGCCAAGCCTTGGCAACGATTACACCATCACTCCTGCGCACGATGTTGACCCGTTGAATGGCGTGTCCACTTTCGACCTCGTGCTCATCAGCAAGCACGTACTTGGTTCCACACTGCTTAATTCTCCTTACAAAATCATTGCTGCCGACGCAAACAACTCTGGCACTGTGACGACTTTCGACATCGTTGAAATCAGGAAACTCATTCTGACCATCACGACCGAATTCACAAACAATACTTCGTGGAGGTTTGTGGACAAAAACTTTGTGTTCCCGAACCCAAGCGATCCATTCGAGTCCTCGTTCCCCGAAATCATCAACATCAATGATTTTGATGCTACCATGAGCAATATCAATTTCGTGGCCATCAAAGTAGGCGATGTGAACGGCAGCGCTGCTACCAACCTGCTTGGCAGCAACGAAGAACGTAGTGCGGAAACCTTCGTGCTAAACACCCAGGACCAGGAGGTCAAAAAAGGCGAGGAAGTTACGGTTGAGTTTTCAGCAAATGACCTAGACCTGCTTGGCTTCCAGTTCACCCTCAATTTCGATGTGGAAGCACTTGAATTACGGGAACTGCTGCCAGGTGTGGCCAGCGAGGAGAACTTCGGCTACGCACTGCTGAAAGAAGGCGCACTGACTGCAAGCTGGAATGGCACTGCCACCGAGAATTCGATGTTCAGCGTGGTTTTCCAAGCAAAGGCAAACGGCAAACTGAGCGATTTCCTACAATTGAACTCCCGCTTCACCAAGGCCGAGGCTTACCGCACGAACGGCGATTTAATGAACGTGCAACTAGCATTCAGCAATGTCGCTGACCAACAGTTTGCGCTGTACCAAAATACGCCGAACCCGTTCAAGGGAGCCACCACAATTGGCTTCAATTTGCCGAAAGCTGGAATTGCCAACTTGAAAATCACGGATGTTTCCGGCAGGGTATTGAAGGCAATCGAGCGTGAATTTGCCGCAGGCTACAACGAAATACAACTGAGCAGCAGTGAGCTACCCGCAACAGGTGTGGTTTACTACACCCTCAAAACTGCGGGCGAAACCGCCACGAAGAAGATGGTTATCATCGAATAATTTGAAAAGCTTTAAAAAGAATGGTGGCCGATGCAGGTTTTGCCCAAAATCGGCCACCATTTCTCGTTCATATTAAGTTTTGGCAAACTACTTGCAATACCGATTATCATGAAAATGCCCAATTTTTATTCCCTCCTCGTTGCCATGCTAATGGCCTTTGGCTTGAATGCCCAAAACGTTTCCATTGCCGTTCCCGATATGACGGTTGACCCAGGGGAATGGTTCAGCGTGGAAATCAAAGCCTCCGATTTTGAAAACATTGTCAGCATGCAATATGCTTTGCTTTGGAACCCAAGCGTCATTCAGTTCCAGTCGGTAACGGCCCTCAACAGCAACATGCCGGAGTTTACGGTGGTGAGCAGTTTCAACAGCACTGCTGCCAATCTAGGCCGCATGAAAGTGAGCTGGTACTGGTTCGACCCTATTACAGAAGAGGGCGTAACGCTGGACGACAACTCCACGCTTTTCAAAGTGAATTTTAAGGCAGTTGGAGGGATGGGCACCAACACGATGCTCGAAGTTGCCGAAGACACCACCGTCATCCCGACATTTGTTATTGAATTTGCGAATTTCGATGAAGTGGTTGATGTAAACATCGAAAATGGCAAGATTTCCATTTCTGGCGTTAACGCAACCGAGGAGACTTTTACAGAAGATTTCACATTATTTCAGAATAGCCCGAACCCTTTTACGGAAACCACGTACATCAGCTTTAACCTCAATGTCTCAACCGAAGCTAAACTGACCGTTTTCGATGGAAGCGGAAAAACGGTTTTGCACCAAAACAAAAAATTTCCTGCCGGATTGAGCAGAATACCTGTACAACGGGATATGCTATCCAGCGCAGGGTCGTACTTTTACACCCTTGAAACTGAAAGAGCTACTGCCACGAGGCAGTTGATTATGCAGTAATGCCTAGTCAAAAGACATTGGCCAACTCGGTGGAATTACGGGAATAGCCAATTTTTTTTCCGATTACATTTTTTCACAATTATTGTCCCAATTCCGAACATATGAAAAGACCGATTACCAATCTCGTCATTGGGCTATTGGCGTTATTCGCCACGCACCTTGCTGCCCAGCCTACTTTTACAATTACACCGCAGACCGTTACGGCGAACGTGGGAGACCAGTTCACCGTCAACATTGTTGCATCTGACTTCGACAACATCCTGAGCTTCCAGTATTCAATCAATTGGAACTCAGCAGCTATCCAGTGGCAGTCGCCAGTGGGGAGCGTTAATCCATCCGCATTGCCGGGCATGACCAGCGCCAGCTTTGGCACCACTCAATCCGGCAACGGCATGATTGGCGTATCGTGGTCCGACCCAAATGCCAGTGGCGTGACGGTTCCCGATGGCACCATTCTGTTCAGTTTAACATTCACAGTGTTGACCTCAGCAGGTACGAACATCAGCTTCACCGGAACACCCGTTCCTTTTGAAGTCGTCAACGGAAACGGGGTTGAGATTACCTCTTCCACGGACTTTGAGGGTGCGCAAGTGAATGGTGGCGGCTCAGGTGGCGGCGGCGGTGGTAACAATCCTCCTGTCACTGGCTTTGCCGTAATTGCCTCCGACGAAACAACCGCACCTGGCACGCAAATCTGCGTGGATGTGACGGTGAACGACTTTGACAACATCCTTTCCATGCAATACACCATGGAATTCAACGAATCGAAATGGTCGTTTGGCAATATTCCTGTTTCCAGCTTTGGTTTGCCAGGATTGAGTGCTGCGAGCTTTGGTACGACACAGACGGGGCAGGGTTACATCAGCTTTTCTTGGTCGGATCCAAATGCTACCGGAGTCACGGTGCCTGATGGAACGGTGATTTACCAAGTCTGCCTGAATGCAATTGGCTCCAATAATTGCGGCGCCACTACGCCTTTCCAATTCAACAGCGCTACAACCCCCATTGAAGTTTACAACGGAAGCAGCCAGCCCGTCACCTTCCAGAGTGAGCCTGGCGACCTCGAAATCTGCGATGGCGGTGGCGGAGACCCTCCTGGTGGTACCGACCTCACATTCACTGCCGGAGAAGTCGAGTCGCCTAATGGCTCGCAAATTTGTGTTGATTTCACGACAGATAATTTCGACTGCATCGTCAGTGCGCAATACTCCATTCATTTCAATCAGAATATAATTCAATACGTTTCGACCCAAAACTATGGCCTGCCAGACATGACTGCGGCCAGTTTCGGAACGACGAACTCTGCAAACGGAACCATCACTTTCTCTTGGTACGACCCAACCACGACCGGCGTTACAGTGCCTGATGGCACGGTGATGTTCCAAATGTGCTTCAACGTGATAGGTACAACCGGGCAAACTGCAAACATCACCTTCAACGGAACACCCACTGATATTGAGGTAACAGGCTGTGTTGGCAACCAAACCATTACGCCAGTTTTCGACCCAGGTTCCGTGACGATTGGTATTACTTGTGCAGGCCCTTTGACAATTACCAGTTCACCACCAACCAACGTGTCCTGTAATGGCGGCACAAACGGCGGTGTGGCCATTACGGTTGCTGGTGGCAGTGCCACAAAGACTTATGTTTGGAAAAATGCGGCTGGAACAACGGTTGGTACTTCGCAAAACCTGACTGGCGTTGGCCCAGGCAGCTATTCGGTGACTGTTACAAGCTGCGGCGGGTCTGAGACTGCCTCAGCCGGCCCGTTTAACATCACCCAGCCATCACCGCTGCATCTTGACTTCACATCTTCCGATATTGCTTGTTTTGGGGAAACAAACGGGGCCATAGACATCACCGTCACTGGTGGAACAGTGACCGGGACGGGTTGCAACGGCTACACCTATGCCTGGAGCAACAGTGCTACGACTCAAGACCTTTCAGGCTTGGCTGCGGGCAACTACAAGGTCACGGTGACCGATTGCAACGCATGTACAATAGTTTCTAATAACTATACGATAGTGGCACCGTTAAGCTTGTTGGCAATTGGCACACCCGTTGTCACCAATATCACTTGCAACGGTGCAAACAACGGCACCATCACTATCAATGCGACAGGTGGTGGCAATATGAAAGAGTACCGCATTACCCCAGGAAACAACACTTGGGTGACAACCAATGTGTTCATCGGGCTTGCTGCTGGCGCTTACAACGTACAGGTTCGTGATGAATATGGTTGTGTAAAAACTGCAACGGCTACGATTACGCAGCCGGACATCATCGTTGTTGCGCTGGCTGCCACCAACCCCACTCAGGGCCAAAACAACGGCTCCATCACCACAACAGTTACGGGTGGCGTTGCGCCTTATACTTACAGTTGGACAGGTCCGAACGGCCCAATCCCTGGCAATCCGCCGAACCCTACGGGCTTGGCGGCGGGCACTTATTGCGTGACGGTGACGGATGCCAACTCCTGCTCCAAGACCAAATGCGGCCCAGTGTATGCGCCCATGTCGGAAGATGCTTCCAATCCTAGCACGAAAAAAGACGCTTGTGCTGGGCAGTGCAATGGCTCTATCTGCGTGCATGCTGTAGGTGGAGTGCCGCCTTACCAGTACGCTTGGAGCTTGGCAAGTATCGGAAATAATTCATGCCCTACAGGCCTCTGTGCGGGCACTTATACCGTAACGGTTACAAGTCCATCCATCGGGCAGACTTTCGTGCAGACCTTCACAATTGCGCAGCCATCCCAAGGGGTTAGCTCGTTGGCACCAAACCTACAGTTGCCAACCAACTCATCAGCCTGCAACGGTTCTATCACTTTGAACCCAACGGGCGGTGCGGGTGCGCCTTATTCCTATGTTTGGAGCACCACACCAGCGCAAACCTCCAACCCTGCTTTTTCGCTTTGTGAAGGCTCGTACAATGCAACCATCACCGATGCAAACGGATGTACTGGCACGGCTGGGCCTTTTACCTTGGATTTCGTGCCACCTGTTTTGGAAAGCCCGACGGTGTTATCCAGCAATGCTTGTGATAACCAATCGAATGGCAAAATCGAATTGACTATTTTCGGTGGAATTCCGCCGTACAAATTCCAGATTTCCAGCCCACTGCAATCATTTACCACGGTACAAAATACCTACACGTTCCAAAACCTGCCTGCTGGCACTTACAACTACACCATTACCGACAGTGGTGTTGGCACTGACCTGCAGTCCAAAACTGGAACCGTGACGGTGAATGAAACAGTACTGACTTTGTCCACACAGGAAGTAACTCATGCCACCAGTACGACCTTGGGCCATATCAATATTGAAGTGGCTGGCGGAAGCCAGAATTATACTTACCAGTGGAACAATGCATATACTGGCGAAGACCCCTTCAATGTTCAACCCGGTTGCTACGATGTGACCGTGATTGACAATGTTTCGGGATGTATCCAAGTATTCGACAACATCGGTGTTGGCCTGCTTTCCGCAAACTTCTCGGACGTTCAGCCAAATTGCCCGCAGGAGCTTGGTGCAATCACTGTAACTCCTTCGCTATCACCAAATTGTGCAGTGGCAAACCAGCAATACACCTACAAATGGAGCGCTGCGAATGGAAATACTGTAAGCACCATGCAGACCGCAAGCAACATCCTGCCTGGGACTTATTCCGTGACCATTACCTACGGTGCGGGTACGAACACAGAAGTCACGTTGATTCAAACCTATGTGTTGGAGGCCCAATCCAGCCTGAGCGTCACTGCCGAAATCACATCCGATTATAACGGCTTTGACATTCGTTGCTTCGGTGGCAATGAAGGTAAGGCAAAGGCCTTCCCGGCGAATGGCGTAACTCCTTATTCTTACAGTTGGAGTAATGGTGCCAACACACAAGACGTAACAGGTCTGAGCGCTGGTGTAAATTACACAGTGACAATCACGGATGGCCAAGGCTGCCAAATGTCTGCCACCTTAAATCTGTCAGGTCCGAGTTTGCTTACTTCAAATGCTGACGCTTCTGCAAGTGGTTGTACCTCATCGGATTCAGGACAGGCAACTGTAAACGTGAGCGGTGGCGTTTCTCCTTACGATTACCACTGGAGCAATGGCGATACCGACAAAACCGCCGATAAGCTCACACCGGGTGAGAATTTCTCGGTCACAGTGACTGACTTCAACGGCTGCACCATGATTGAAAATGTTGCCGTTCCAGAAGTGGTGGCACTCGAAGCCCAAGGCTTTTCGGTCTCCGATAGCGGCGGCCCAAGTGGCGTGGCAGGTGTGGTCGTGGATGGTGGAACCTATCCTTACACCTACTTCTGGCCTGAATATGAAATAGTAACGGACAGTGTTCTGACGGAGCTTTTCCCCGGCACCTACGTCGTGCGGGTAACGGACGCCAATGGCTGCCAAGTCATCGAAACCATCAAGGTGGACGATTCGACCGAGTGCGGCGAAGTGCGTACCGTCATCACACCAGAAGGCGACGGCAGGAACGAAGAGTTCGTTATCAAATGCCTCAGCCGCTTCAGCGACAATACCTTGGAAATCTTCAACCGCTGGGGCCAGTTGGTTTACCATACAGATGATTACAACGACGACGACCTCTGGCGTGGCACCGATGTGGGTGGCAATGACCTCCCCGATGGCGTTTACTTCTATGTTTTCAACTATTTCGACCCAGGTGTCAACGCCTTTGTCACCAAAAAAGGTAGTGTAACTGTGCTTCGAAAATAAATTAGTGATTTAGTGATTGGTGATTAGTGATTCGGGGGAACCCAATCACCAGTCTCCAATCACCAGTCACCTGCTTCAACCAATCACCGATTAAATCCAATGAGCATGAAAAAGCTTATTTTACTCATAGCTGCTGCTTTTGCCCTTCATACAGCCTGGTCGCAGGAGCAGTCTTCCATTTTTTCCCACTACATCGTCAACCCAATCCTGATTTCGCCCGCAGTGGCTGGTTTCAATGAAAACCACCAGATTTACATGGGCGTACGCAGCCAATGGACGGGTTTCACAGAAAACCCGAAGAGCTACGGCATCGGCTACAATGGCCCAATCGGCAAAACGCTCGGCCTCGGCCTCGGCGTCATGTCCGAGAACCTCGGCAACGTGACCAATACCCGCCTGCAACTCAACTACGCCTTCCGCTACGAACTGAAAAACGTCAAGTTCGCCGCTGGTTTTTCCACGGAGTTTTTGACCAAAAAAGTAGCGGAGTCGGTGCTGCAAAGCCCGCTGTACGAGGAGGGTGACAACATCATCGAAAACGCTGTGGAAGGCAATAAGATATTTGATGCCTCTTTGGGTGCATGGGCTACCATCAAGAAAAACACTTTCGTGGGAGTCACCTTCCCGAACCTCGTGGTAGCGAAAATCGGCGAGATAGAAACCGGCCAAAACGAAGGCTCCTTCCTGAAATATTCCATCATCACCTTCGGCCACGAGTTCGAAGTGGAGCCTTACAATTTCAAGCTGCGCCCATCGGTGTTGGTGTACAACATCAAGGACAGGCCCTTGCAGATTGACTTCAACATGCTAGGCTCGTTCATCAACGACAAACTTATTGCTGGCGTCTCCGTCAGGGGCGGCACGGGCGGTGCCACGGGCATCCTGCTCGGCACCAATGTGGATGTGTTCAAACTGTACTACAGCTACGACCTGACCTTCCAGAAGTTCCAGAAATACAACAGCGGCTCCCACGAGCTGACGCTGATGTTCAACTTCGACCGAGGCAAGCGCCGCTACGACCGCAGCCCTAATTAAGGCAGCCTACACGCTAAAAGATTTTTTGAGACACCGAATTTGAAACCACCCAATGGTTTTTGAAAAATAAAAATTGGAATCAAGCCTAAAAAATCGGGCTTGACAGAAGAAATAGATGTCCTTTAACAATTGGTTTTTGGGATGGCCCCCCTCGTAAAGACGAGGCGGGGCTACTTTTTTTACAAAAAGAAAAATCTGAGCAAAAAATAACCTTTGATGGGCCGCTTTGATTACTTTTGCCCATCAAGCAAAGCTTCAAGAACGTTTCCAGCAATCAGGTTGGAAACGTTCTTGAATTTTTGGCTTGACAGCCAACAACCTGTGACTTTCGACGGAGTCCGCCCAAGGTCCCAATCCAACAAACGGGCCGCAGGGTACTCCACAGACTTATTTTCCCAGTTTTTGATGAAATGCCGCTTTTTCCGAGGGCAATACCTCGGAAGACACGGCCTTCGTCGCTGTTGGTTGCTGGATTTTTTTTTACGAGTTAAATACAACGACATGAATGTTACATATCTGACACAGGAAGGCCACGAC
>Ga0209066_10005877_pt1 | contig 12719 bp, 14 predicted proteins | sample All_14_2_FD_187198 | JGI IMG/M metagenome (GOLD analysis project Ga0209066, IMG submission 187198) | Freshwater microbial communities in response to fracking from Pennsylvania, USA - Allegheny Zone_MetaG_DW_15 (SPAdes) (version 2) ...
GGTTTGCAGCTCGACAACTGGATCTCCGCCGCCGCCCGACAGGCGTTTGGCGGCGCCGACAAGCAGCGTACTCAGCCCCTCGGTCAGATAGGTCCGGCTAAAGAATTGCTGCGGATCACGGTATTCTGCCGGAGCGCTGCCCGTATGAACCTTGCCGAGATCGGCCGCGAATTCGGCCTGCTGGAATTCACCTGTCGCAACGTCCTGGTGAGGCTCGACCACTTCACGCCATGGGAAAAGGCCGGCGACAGTTTCGACAGAGATGTCCAGCCGCTGCGTCTTGCGACGCTCTTCATTCCGCTGAAGCTCGGTGAATTTCGTGCGCAGGATTGTATCGCGCATCTTGGAAAGCTGCTCGGCAGTCTCGCCGGCGCTGATCGCCTCCATTAGACGGCGCATGGAGTCCAGCGCGCGCTCGGCGTCATCGTAGGTGAAGGTCTCATTATGCGAGAGCTTGTTGCGGACGTCGACCAACTCGTTGACCAGTGACCGCTCAGCTCGACCAAGCACGGCCTTGAACGCGTCCATCCAGAAGCGGTCCATGGCGTTGAAGAGCGCGGCCTGATCCCAGCCCACGTCGCCTTTACCGTTGGGTCGCAGGCCGGGGAGCTTCTCCAGCACCTGGACCTGCCAATGACCCTTAAGCGAGCTCTCCAGACGCTTCTCCACAAAGGGGATCAGCGCCTCGGGCAGCAGCTCCATACCCTCAAACACTTGCTGGCGCGTACTTTTGGCCATCTATTCGTACCCCTCAGAGATCCAACCGGGTCTGGCGATTGCCGCCCGTGTCGTGGATTGCTGCAGCCTGCCGAGTAAGCTCGGTCCAAACGGCAATCAACGCGTTGTAAGATGTGGCTTCCTTGGCATCGGCTCGCTTCTCGCAAATGCCGTACAAGCAATAGGCCAGATCCTTGACGGCTTCCGCCATCTCCGATCCCAGCTTCTTCAAAAGCAACGCTGCGCTGGCTTCACCGTCATTCTCGAGAGCGCGAACGAGATGCTGGCACGCCTCCCAGACTGTCAGATGGCCGTCTGCGGCAGGATCCCACTTGTCGTCCAACTCGTCGCGCGCGAGAATGCGAACCTTGCCAGCTTGGCCTTCAACGATCCCAGCATGGCGGACACTCTCCACCGACACGCCGCGTGCTTGAGCAATGGAGTTCGCGGTGCCGTAATCACCTGCCTTCAAACCGTTTTGCTCAAACCATGTGATCGCAAAGCGGGTGTCGGGATCAAATTCACCTTGGATGCCGCCAAGGTATTCATCGAGCTCACTGAGGTGGCGCCGGTTCTCCGTACAGTTTGGCGGCTTGGCTAAGGTTGGTTCGGGTTCAGATTACGCCGCCAGTTTGTGCTCAGGGTTGGCCCTATCCGGGGCGAGCCCCGGATAGGGCGGCGCCTGGATTTGTCCATAGGCCTCGTCGGGGGTGGCCCCGGCAAGGGCCGAGTGGGGCCGGTTGGTGTTGTAGTAGCCGATCCACTTGGTGAGCCCGGTCCGCAGCTCCGATCCGGTCTCGAAGGCGTGGATATAGACGCACTCATATTTGAGGCTTCGCCAGAGCCGCTCGATGAAGACATTGTCCATCCAGCGGCCGCGGCCGTCCATGGAGACCCGCACGCCGGCGTCCTTCAGCACGTCGACGAAGCGGGGGCTGGTAAACTGGCTGCCCTGGTCGGTGTTGAAGATCTCCGGCGTCCCGTAGCGGGCCAGGGCCTCCTCCAGGGCCTGGATGCAAAACTCTGCGTCCATGCTGTTGGAGAGCCGCCAAGACAAGACCTTCCTGGTCGCCCAGTCCATCACCGCCACCAGGTACAGGAAGCCCCGCCGCATCGGGATGTAGGTGATGTCGGCGCACCAGACCTGGTTCGGCCGGTCGATGGTCAGGCCGCGCAGCAGGTACTTGTAGGCCCGGTGCTCGGGGTGCGGGATCGTTGTGCGCGGCTTCTGATAAATCGGCGCCAGGCCCATCTTGGCCATCAGCCGACGCACCCGCATCCGGCCCACCTCATAACCCTGGCGGCGCAGATGCCGGGCCATCTGGCGCGAGCCGTACCAGGGCGTCTCCAGGAACGCCTCGTCGATCAGCCGCATCAGCGCCAGGTTCAGCGGGGTCTCACCCGCCGGCTGGTAGTAGAAGGCCGACCGGCTGATCGACACCAGGGCGCACTGGCGCTGGATCGACAGCCGGGGATGCTCGGGCTCGATCATCTGCCGCCTCCGGTCCAGGCTCAACGACCGAAGGCCTTGGCTAAAAAATCCCGCTCCACCACCAGCTGCCCGATCTTGGCGTGCAGCTTATCGATCTCGCCCTCCCGGGCGCCCTCGCTCGCCTCGGCCTTGCCGGAGAACACCCCGGAAAGACCCTCGATCGCCTGCTTCCGCCACGCCGCGATCATCGTCTGATGGACGCCGTGTTTCGTCGCCAACTGCGACAGGGTCAGCTCACCCTTCAACGCCTCCAGCGCCACCTTGGCCTTAAAATCAGCCGTGTACCGCTTCCGCTTCCCAGTCATAAAGTCCGTCCTTCATCGAGGTCGAACCTACCTTAGCCAACTGTCCGAATTTCCGGCGCCACCTCACATCGCGGTGGTCCTGCAAGGTCGAGCGGCAGACGCCGCTGGGGTGATCGCCGGTGCGACGCTCCTCGCCCTGCCCACCGCAGCCCAGATGAAGACTCAGATCAGGGCGGAGCTGATTTCTCGCGCAGTCGGCGTCAATTGAAGGCGTGCAGACCCCGTATCCCTGCCCCCCGAGATCAGCGGGCGGCCATGGCGAGGGCGGCTAGCACGCGATTTAGAGGGTTGCCCTAGGCTGGCTCAGAACCGCAGCCGTCCGGATGGGCGGCCATCGCGCCGGAGATGACCAACATGATGAGGGTGTCGACGTCTCCAGCGTCGGACCCTGAATCGGCCACCTTTGAGGGAAGCACCGGTCGGGCGCGTAGAGATACACAGGGCCAGGATCGGCCAATGTCTGGAGACGATTATGCGTAACTTCAATCCCGCGCCCTTCATCGCCGTCGCGGCGGTCGTAACCTTCGCCGCTGGACCGGCGGCGGCTCACGCCCGTCTGGTCAGCGCAAACCCCGCGCCCAACTCGACCGTGGCTGCGACTCAGACACTGACGCTCACCTTCAGCGAGCGCTCTGTTGCCGCTTTTTCCGGCTTTGACGTCGTCAATGCGGCGGGGGAGAAGGTCCCACTTCGGAATTCGGTTGCTGAAGACGGTAAAACCCTGACAGGGACCCTGGCCCGCCCGCTGGCTGCTGGCGCCTACCGTATCGACTGGCGCATCGCGTCAAGCGACGGCCACCGGATGACGGGTTCCTACACCTTCTCAGTGCGCTGACGCCGTGCTCGAATTCGCGATCATCGCCCTCCGCTGGCTTCAATACAGCGGTGCGGTCGTCCTTCTCGGCGCGCCGCTGTTCCTGCTCTACAGCTTCAAGGGCGGCGACGCCCTGAACCTGACCTGGGCGCGTCCCACGTTGATCGTCTCGTCGGTCGTCGTGGCGATAGGCTCACTGGCCGCCTTGGTGATGCAGACCGCCGTCATGGCGGGTTCGTTGAGCGAAGCCGTCAAGCCCGCTTCGCTATCCTTCATGGTCACCGGCACGACCTTGGGCATGGCCATGGTCGCTCGGGCTGTCGTCGCAATTTTCAGCCTTGTCGCACTTGCCTCTCTGAAGCCTGGGCGAACGCTCTGGGGACTGACGGTGGGGGCAGGATTGATCGTGGCCGCCAGCTTCGCCTGGACCGGCCATGGGGCCGCGACCGAGGGGGCTGGCGGGCTTCTCCACCTTGTTGCCGACATCATCCATGCTGCGGCCGCCGCATTGTGGCTGGGGGCTCTGGCAGCCTTGACAATCCTCCTGCTGCGCCGGGCCGCGCCGGACGATTTGACCATCCACAACGCCCTGCACGGCTTCGCCGGCCTTGGGACCCTGGCCGTCGGACTGCTGGTCCTGACCGGCCTCGTGAACAGTTGGTTCCTGGTCGGCCCCGCACGCGTTGGAGACCTGGGAGCCAGCGTCTACGGCCAGCTTCTGATCGCCAAACTCGTGTTGTTCGGCCTGATGCTCGCCCTGGCGGCCGGAAACCGCTTTCGCCTGACACCTGTCCTGGGTTCGGCGCTGGCGGGCGGCGAAGACACTCGACAGGCGCTTCAACGGCTCCGACGCAGCGTCGTCGCGGAGACGCTGGTCGGGGCTGCGTTGCTGGCCGTCGTCGCGGTGATGGGCACGCTCGCCCCGCCGTCGGCCATGTGACGTAGCGGACGCCTAACTGGGGGCGCGCGACGACCAGTGGATGTGATGGATGCGCCAGCCTTCGGCGTGCCGCTTCAGGACCATCGTCTCGGTCGTGAGCCGGTCCACGGCGCGGCTGTTGAATTGGCCCGTCGTGCGGCCTTCGCTGGTGATCCAGGCGACATCGCCGTCGGCCCAGCCGGACCGCCGCGTCACCGTCGCCTCAGACGCAGCGGCGAAGGCGGCGTCTGAGCCCAGGTGGTGGGAGGCGTATTCGTCGCGCGACCGCTCGGCCCCGCCTTCTTCAAAGATCATCACCTCCGGTGCCAACAGGGCCAGCGCGGCAGCCGTATCGCCGGCCTTGAGCGCTGCGTGAAAGGCATCAACGGCGGTGGCGGCGTCCGCTGCTGCCACAGCTACCGAACCTACGGCGGGATCATGACCGTGAGCGTGGTCCTGGGCGAAGGCGGGTGTCGCCGTGAACACGGCGAACGACAGGATGAGGGCAAGGGATGTGCGAGACATTACAGGCTCCGGATTGTGGGTGATCTGAATGGGCTGAGCGCGATCTGCGTCAGGCCAGTTGGTTGTGGCGAGCGAACACGCGGGTCGCGCCCGAGCGAAGCACCAGCAGGGTGTCGTAGGGCTCCTTTTGTCCCTGCGGCGTCTCCATGCCGGGCGAACCGAGCGGCATGGCCGGCACGGCGATACCGATTGCGGTCGGTCGCTCGGCCAGCAGGCGGATGACATCCTGAGCCGGCACATGACCCTCGACCAGATAGCCATCGATCAGGCCGGTGTGACAGGAGGCCAGCGCGTCCGGCATTCCCCGACTGCTCCGGATCGACTGGAGGCTTGGAAGAACCGTGATGGTGGTGCTGAAGCCTGCCGCGCGCATGTGCGCGATCCATCCGTCGCAGCAGGCGCAGGTCGGCGTCTTGAAGACCGTCAGGTTCCTCGACGGACGCGTCTGAGCGCAGGCGGTTCCGGTCAAGCCGATGAACAGGCCGACGCCCAGCAGCAGGCGACGGTTCAAGTTGGCGGGGTTCAAAAGGGTTCTCCTTGATCGCTGTGAATGGATCGTCTGGCTTCCACGGGATCAGCGCGTTGCGGCGCCATCCACGCCCGGAGCAGCCGACGGCCGGGGCGCTCGACGAAGACATGGATGGCTGCGGCGGCGGCGAGCGTCAACACCAGCATGGCGGCCAGCTCTGCCATGCCCATCCGGTAGTCACCGGGCCAGCCGAAGAACGCTTGCGCCGCGTTGCGCCAAACCATCAGGATTGGGATGTGGACGAGGTAGAGGGCGAACGAAGCCTCGCCTGCGAACAGGGCCACGGGATGGGACAGGCAGGTCCGCACACGTGCCTTGGCCAACAGAGCGAGCGACAGAACGAAGGGACCGGCCGCCGCGACGATAATGCGGTCGTCGGCGCCGAGTTGCATGAGAGTGAGCAGCGCGGCCGTGGTCGCCAAGGCGCCCATGACCGACACGCGGGGCGACGGCGTCCAGCGCTGACCGAGGTAGTAGAGACCTATGCCATAGAGGAATTCAGGGACGATGCGCAGGATGCCCATGCTGTCCTCGGCCCGAGGCAACACCCGACCGAACTGAGCGCGATAGAATGCGTCGAGCGCGACGAACAGTATCGCTGCAAGTGCGATGATGACCCACGGTCTCGCCCGCAGCCGGAGAGCCAGAGCGGCGTAGGCGGGAAACGCAAGGTAGGCGAACCATTCCGCCGAAAGAGACCAGGCTGGACCATTCCACAGGACCATGGTTTCGCGCGGAAACCAGGCCTGGACGAGCAACAGAGTGCCGGCGAAGTCAGCAGGGTTGAAGCGGCCCGGCTCCAATCCGACGCCGAACAGAGGCGCAAGCAACACAAGTCCAAGCATGCCCAGCAGGATGAACAGATGAGCCGGATAAATCCGCGCGAACCGCGCCGCGAGGAACCTTCGGTAATCGGGGACGCCGTCCCCTTGCAGATACACGTGCGTGAGGATGAAGCCTGACAGGATGAAAAAGACGTCCACGCCTAGCCGCGCGCGATCCAACAGCCCGACGGCTTCGTCGGGAAGCGTCCATTGAAGCTGGTAGTGAAACAGGACGACGCCGAGCGCGAGAAAGAACCTCACGCCGGTGAGCGGATCGAGCACGTCAGGAAAAGGAACCCGTATGGGGCCTGATCTGTCGTTCATATCGCTCCCCCTTGGACGACGGGATGTCCCGGTCGTTCTCTGGTATCTACGCGGGCGGCGGCTCATCCCCTCGTAAGGGGAACGCGAAGCTGGCGCGTATGGCAGATGGGGCGTGAGGCAGGTGCGGAATGATTGATGATATGGACAGACTGATTGGAATGGTTGCGCCAGATGACACCGCGCTGCTCGCCGGCGTGGAAGATGCCGTCTGGGCGCGGGTCAGTGAACGCAAGGACCGTGCGCGCCTAGGCCACGTCCGGGTAGCGGCTGTGGCGCTTGCCCTTGTCGTCGGCGTCACGAATGGAGGTCTGATGCTTCTAGCGCCTCGGCCGGAGCCTTCCGAAATGCGGATTTTCACCGTGTCGGCCGGTTTGTCGCCGCTCACCACCCTGGACGTCCAGGGATGAGGGCGAACTGGAAGTCCATACTCATCACGGCGATCCTGGCGGCGCTGGCCAGCGGTGCGGCGACCTGGGGGACCGCGACCTGGGTCATGCGAGAGCGGCAGCCTCCTAACCTTCACAGCATCGTCCATAAAAAACTCGATCTGAGTCCAGATCAAGACCATCGCCTTGACGTCATCGAAGCCCGCTTCGCCGTTCAACGACCCGCGCTGGAGGCCGAAGTCCGCGCCGCCAATCGCGAACTGGCGGCCGCCATTGCCGCCAGCAACGGCGACACGCCCCAGGTTCAAGCGGCGGTGGATCATTTCCATGTCGCCATGGGCGATCTCCAGAAGGCGACAATCGCCCATGTCTTCGAGATGCGATCCGTGTTGACCCCGGCCCAGGCCGAGGTGTTCGACAAAGCGGTCGTCGACGCTTTGCGTCACGACGCCGGATAAGCGCCGCGCGTGGAAGCCGAGCAGAGCATCGAGGTTCGCGCGGCAGGCGGAGACCGAGCCTCCTTCACCGCCCTGATGGCTGCGACCAAGGGCGATCTGCATCGCTTCATCCGCCGCTATGTCGGTGACGAGGACGAGGCCCACGACCTGTTGCAGGAGACCTATGTCGCCGCCTGGCTGGCCGTGCGACGATACGATCCGACGCGGCCCTTCGATGTCTGGCTGCGCTCCATCGCCCTGAACAAATGTCGCGATTGGAGCCGTCGGAGAGCGGTTCGCCGCGTCGTGCGCGGGGTCATGGGCCTTGATGCGCCCGAGGCGACAACGGTGAGCGACGATACGCCTACACCCGAGGTCCGGCTGGACGACCAGCGCAGGGTGGCGGACCTGAAACGCGCGTTGGCAGACCTTCCGGACGGCCTGAAGGCTCCCCTCCTGCTCGCGACGCTCGAAGGGCGGTCTCATGCCGAGATCGCAACAATCCTGGGCGTCACGCTGAAGGCTGTGGAGACCCGCATCGCCCGCGCGCGCAAGAAATTATCAGAGGTCTTGGCGCGCCACGCCGAGCGAAGGCGCCTGACCCCGCCATGATGGGAAGGCGCAGAAGGCTTTGATCTGGGTGGCTGTGGCGTCCTGTCGCAAGGGCTTGGTCGCCAGGATGCGTATCTGAACGAATGGCTGAATAGCAGATCAAGGAACTTCTTGCTGATGTCGACCCCACACTTCGATCGTCGAACCCTTCTTCGTGGCGCCGTCGCGGGTGGCGGCCTGCTGGGATTGCAAGGGCTCCTACCCGCTTGGGCTCAGACCGGATCAGCCGGGCTGCGCGCCGATTTGCCGACGCTGGCGGGGCCGAATATCGACCTGACGGTGGGCCGCTCCGAATTCATCGTCGGCGGGCGCACCGGCCATGCGGTGACGGTCAACGGCCTGTTGCCCGCCCCCCTGCTGCGGATGCGCGAAGGCCAGAACGTGCGCCTGTCGGTCACCAACACCCTGGACGAGGACACCTCGATCCATTGGCATGGCTTGCTGCTGCCGTTCCAGATGGACGGTGTGCCAGGCGTCAGCTTCCCCGGCATCCGGCCGCGCGAGACCTTTGTCTATGAGTTCCCGATCAAACAGTCGGGCACATACTGGTATCACAGCCACTCGGGATTGCAGGAGGCCTTAGGCCATTACGGCCCCATCGTCATCGACCCGGCGGGGATTGATCCCGTCGGCTACGACCGGGAGCATGTGCTGGTCTTGTCGGACTGGAGTTTCATGCACCCGCACGAAATTCTGGCCAAGCTGAAAAAGAATCCCGGCTATTTCAACCAGCAGAAGACGACGCTCGCGGGGCTGCTCGACGGCAGCGACCGTATGAGTGTGGACGAGCGCCGGATGTGGGGGGCCATGCGGATGGACCCGCGCGACATCCTGGACGTCAACGGCACGACCTACACCTATCTGGTCAACGGCCACGGGCCTGAGGAGAACTGGACCGGCCTGTTCCGGCCCGGCGAGCGGGTGCGGCTGCGCATCATCAACGCCTCGGCCATGTCGATCTTCAACGTCCGCATTCCCGGCCTGGCCATGACCGTGGTCCAGGCTGACGGCGAGCACGTCCGCCCGGTCGAGGTCGATGAGTTCCAGATTTCGGTCGCCGAGACCTATGACGTCATCGTCCGTCCGACTGACGACCGCGCCTACACCATCGTCTCCGAGGCCATCGACCGTTCCGGCATGGGGCGGGCGACCTTGGCGCCTCGCATGGGCATGACCGCCGAGGTTCCGCCGCTACGCGAAGTCCCGAACCTGACCATGACCGATATGGGTATGGGCGGCATGGCTGGGATGGACCACGGCTCGATGGCTGGAATGGATCATTCGGCCATGGGTCACGGAACCGCTGCGGGGGCCGCAGCAGGGGCCGCCGCAGCGCCGATGGACCACGGCGACATGAGCATGCGCGACCCGAACAACGCCCCAGCCGACATGGCGGTCGGCGTCGGGGTGGACGCCATTGCGCCCGCGCCCGCCAATCGTCTGGGCGAGCGGCCTCAGGGACTTCAGGACGTCGATCACCGGGTGCTGGTCTATACGGATCTGCGCTCGCTGACGCCAAACACGGACACGCGCGCGCCTTCACGCAGCATGGAAATCCACCTGACCGGCAATATGGAGCGGTTTATGTGGGGTTTTGACGGTCGCAAATTCTCGGAACTGGTCGAGCCAATCCGGTTCGAGTTGAACGAGCGGGTGCGCGTGACCCTGGTCAACGACACCATGATGGCCCACCCGATCCACCTGCACGGCCACTTCTTCGAACTGGTCAATGGCCATGACGGCTATCAGCCGCTGAAGCACACGGTCAACGTCGCGCCAGGGGGCAAGGTCACCTTCGACCTGACCGCAAACGCGCCTGGTGACTGGGCTTTCCACTGCCACCTTCTGATGCACATGCACGCGGGGATGTTCAACGTCGTCACCATTCGCCCGCTGGACGGAGCCGTCTCGTGAAAACCCTGGCCCTGGCGCTCGCGCCCCTGATCCTTGCCGCCAGCCCGGCCGTCGCCCAGAGCCACGCCGGACACGCTGGCCATGCTCCAGCGGCGCCCGCCCCCGTTCAGCAGACGACGCCTCCCGCCGCCGAGCCCGCGCACGACTGTCCGATGATGCGTGAAGGTCGCCCGTGCCCCATGCACGGCAAGCCGCCGGAAGACCCCCACGCTGGCCATGACATGAGCGGGATGCAGGCTGCTCCGACCCAGACGCCCGCCGTCGATCCTCATGCGGGTCACGACATGAGCGGGATGCAGACGGCGCCGGCGCAGACGCCTGCCGTTGATCCCCATGCAGGTCATGACATGAGCGGTATGCAGATGGCCCCGGCCCAGACACCCACCGTTGATCCTCACGCGGGTCACAACATGAGTCAGGTTCCTGCGCCCACCGCCGACCCGCATGCCGGGCACGACATGAGCGGCATGGCGGGCGGCGCGCCGAACATCCCCACCAGCGTGGACAGCGTCAGCGGACGGATGGTCGAGACGCCGCCGCCCGCTGCGGCCCGCGCCGCGCCTGCCCATGCGGCGGACCTGCTGTTCGACCCGGCTGTCATGGCTGCGTCACGCAGGCAACTGCTGGTCGAGAACGGCGACGTCCGCACTACGGCCGTCTTTGTAGACTCGATCGAGGCCAGCTTCGGCGACGGCGAGGAGGGCTATAGCTGGAACGCCCAGGGCTGGACCGGCGGCGACATCAACCGCTTCTGGTGGAAGACTGAGGGCGAAGGCGATTTCGGCGGCAAACTGCACGAAGCCGAGGTCCAGGCTCTCTACAGCCGCGCCATCGCCCCCTTCTGGGACGTTCAAGCGGGCGTGAGGCAGGACTTCCGCCCCGACGGCGACGACACCACCTATCTGACCGTCGGCGTTCAGGGCGTCGCCCCCTATTGGTTCGAAATGAACGCCGCCGCCTTCCTGTCGACCGAAGGCGACCTGACCGCCCGTGCCGAGGTCGAATATGACCAGCGCATCACCCAGAAGTGGATCGTTCAGCCGGCCATTGAAGTGGCGATGTCGGCCAGCGACATTCCAGAACTGGAGATCGGTTCGGGTCTGACCTCGGTCACGGCGGGCCTGCGCCTGCGCTACGAAATCCGTAAGGAGTTCGCGCCCTACGTCGGGGTCGAGTGGAGCCGGTCGCTGGGCGACACCGCCGACTACGCCAGGGCGCGTGACGAGGATGCCGAAGATGTTCGCCTGATCGTCGGGATCAAGGCCTGGTTCTAATCGAGGATATTGGACTCATTATGCGTATTTTCGTTCTCACCGCCGTTCTGACGGTCGCCGGAGCCGCCGCCGCCCAGGACCCGCACGCCGGCCACGCCGGGATGCAGCAGTCGACCCTGGCGCCATCGGGCATCGTCACCACGCCCGCCGACGGCGCGATGACGAATGGGTCACCGGAACGCTTCAGTGCGACCTTCCCGCACCCCATGATTCTTAAGACCGTCACCCTCACCGCCGAGGGCCAGGCGCCGATCGTGGTCGCAGCCCCGCCCGCGCCCGCCGCCGCGATTGTCAGCGTCGCCCTGCCGCTTCTCGCTCCGGGGGCCTACACTGCCGTATGGACCGCCGAAGCCCCGGACGGGCACAAGATGTCCGGCTCCATCAGCTTCATGGTTCACTAGGATCAACAACTGTCGGCCCGACATCGGGTCGGGCGCCGGATCGATCTGCGATTGAAAAGGGGCGGCTCATGGCCGAGTCGAAACACAACGCATCTGCTGGACCTCATGGGTCCGCAAGTCATGCACAGCACGGGCCGGACGGAATCTCCGACACGGCCGTCGATCCGGTTTGCGGCATGACCGTCGATCCGCAGAAGACGGCCCACCACGCCACCCATGCCGGCCATGATCACCATTTTTGCAGCGCAGGCTGCCGAGAAAAATTCGTCGCCGATCCTGAACATTACCTGAGTCCGTCTGTTGATCGGATTGTGGAAGCCCCGGCGGGGTCGATCTGGACCTGCCCGATGCATCCGGAAATCCGACAGGATCACCCTGGGGCCTGCCCCATCTGCGGCATGGCGCTCGAACCGGAGATGGTGACCGCAGGCGCTGGCCCCAGCGCCGAACTGACCGACATGTCGCGCCGGTTCTGGGTTGCACTGGTGCTGACCCTTCCCGTGTTTGTCCTTGAAATGGGCGCGCATCTCTTCCCCGCGCTGCATCATCTCGTGCCCATGAAGCTGTCGATCTGGATTCAGTTCGTCCTGGCGACGCCGGTCGTGCTCTGGGCAGGCTGGCCTTTCTTCGAACGCGCATGGGCGTCGCTGAAGACCCGCAATCTCAACATGTTCACCCTGATCGCCATGGGGACAGGAGTGGCCTGGGGCTACAGCGTCATTGCGACCTTGATGCCGGACATCTTCCCGGCCGCCTTCCGGGCCTCGGACGGGTCGGTTGCGGTCTATTTCGAAGCTGCCGCCGTGATCACCACCCTGGTGCTGCTCGGGCAGGTTCTCGAACTGAGGGCGCGCGAGCGGACCTCCGGCGCGATCAAGGCCCTGCTCAACCTGGCACCGAAAACCGCGCGGCGTATCGCCGATGACGGCAGCGAAGAGGAAGTCGCGCTCGAACTGGTTGTGGTCGGGGACCGGCTGCGCGTGCGGCCGGGTGAAAAGGTGCCGGTCGATGGTGTCGTCGAGGAAGGCCGCTCGGCGCTCGATGAATCGATGGTGACAGGCGAATCCATGCCGGTCACCAAGACGGTCGCCGACACGGTGATCGGCGGGACGATGAACCAGAGCGGCGCGCTGGTAATCCGCACAGACAAGATCGGCCGTGACACCATGCTGGCCCGCATTGTCCAGATGGTCGCCGAAGCGCAACGGTCGCGAGCGCCGATCCAGCGTATGGCTGACCAGTCCGT
>Ga0209066_10005878_pt1 | contig 12718 bp, 12 predicted proteins | sample All_14_2_FD_187198 | JGI IMG/M metagenome (GOLD analysis project Ga0209066, IMG submission 187198) | Freshwater microbial communities in response to fracking from Pennsylvania, USA - Allegheny Zone_MetaG_DW_15 (SPAdes) (version 2) ...
GGCCTTGCCGGAACCGCTGATGCGACTTATTTTACTTCACTTACTGACAATTGGAATTATTCCAACAACCCGGTTAGAAATAGTGGCAAGCGGATTTTTACAGGAATAGAGGCTGATTACTACTACAGTTTAGAATCACAATCCACTGATTATATTGTGCCCGAAGAGACTCCAACCAACTCAGATTTAAAAAGACAAAATGCAGGCGTTTTTGCTATTGTTGGAATTGCCTATGAAAAGCCTGAAAGCCTTAAATGGCAAAACTCCGCTAACATGAAGGTGGGTTTTGGGTTTCGCCAAACTTCGCTCCATATTGATAATAATGATAATGTTGATCCGCTAACCATGTACACTGAAAATTCTCCTTCCGTGAATTTGTCAGGCGATTATGGGTTCGGTTACTATCCAAACTCACGCACCTGGCTAATCTTCGATTGGTGGATTCGCAGCGGCTGGGAAAAAGAAATGAATGGATATTCCAAACAAGATAAAGAAGATTTATATAATAGATTTTATACCTATACCGGACCGCAATTTCAGGCGTATTTTTATTTGTCAGAAAAACTTCGGCTCAGCCTGGTATTTTCAGGAGAATTCCGCTTCGATAACTATAAATATACCAGAGATGTATTAGAAGGCGATCCCGAAAAAGTTAGTTCTACCTGGTGGAACCAGAACATAAGTGCAGCACTGACGTACAGTCTGTTTTAAGCCGGATTCGGTTGTTTGCTCAATAATGTTTGTAAAAAAGTATGAATTTGCGAATTCGCACTTATGTAAATTGCTGTTGAACCTGCACAATGAAATGAAAAGCAATGCGTTAAATGCATAGATGTTTTCTAAAAAATCCTTTCTGATATGCAGGAGGATTTTTTTCGATCACCCCTGCAAGGATATAAATATCAAACTGATGCAACCATTTTAATCTGATGCTTCCCTTTAGTATCAAAAAGCTGAAGAAAGCGAAGCAGTAAAGCAAAAGTGGTAGCTGAAACAAAATGAAGTAACTTTGTTACAGGCTAAACCAATACTGTTTTGAGGAACGTTGTTAGACTTTTTACCGGCAAAAGCGAAGTAGAGCGGGAATTAGTGCTTGGATGCACCCGCAATGATCGTATTGCCCAACGCGACCTCTACCATAAGTATTGCGATGCTATGTTTACCATTGCCTACCGCATTGTTAACAACCGCGATGATGCCCACGATGTGCTTCAGGATGCCTTTATTCAGGTATTCCGCGACATAGGGCAATACCGTTTCGATTCAACGTTAGGAGCATGGATTAAAACCATCGTTGTTCGCACTTCGTTACGGCAGCTTTCAAAAAACCGGAATCTGGCTTTTGCCGACATGGATGAAACAAAAAGCGATGAAATGATTCTGATACCTGATACGCTCAACAGCGAATACCTTGAAAAAGCTATTCTCTCTCTGCCTGATGGATACAGAACCGTTTTCCTGCTCACCGAAGTGGAAGGTTACACCCACGACGAAACTGCCAAAATGCTAGGCATTTCGACCGGAACCTCCAAATCGCAGTTGCACCATGCTAAGAAAATGCTCAAAACCAGACTTTCGGCATTGATAGATTAAACATGGACGAAACTAAGAAACCATCCGTCAACAGGTTGAGCGAACAACTGCCAACTCATGCTCCCGATCAGGGATCGTGGCAGCGTATTTCAGCTAAACTTGATTTGCTGGATGCCGAATCAGTCTTTAGCGAGAAACTCGCAAACCTGCCGGTTCATTCGCCTGATACCGGAACCTGGAATACTATACTTTCCCGTTTGAACCGCGCGGCTTACCTCAAAAATGGTGTACGGATAGCACTTTCGGCAGCAGCCGGATTGCTATTGTTTTTTACAATATCGCGTTTTGCTAATACTAACCAAAGCACAATTCAGGCTCCTAAACTTGCCATTCAGGAAAACGCTGCAATTACACCCGGTAATACTAACCAGAACGAGATTCCGCAGCAAAACCAGGGTCAGGATTCGGGAAATCAAAAACGAGCAGCTGACACCAAAGTTGCAGTTAAAAATTTGGCAGCTAAAACTACTAAACCCGATTTTGTAGTGGTAGAAACATCTTCGATTCTATCCGAAACCGAACTTGCCCTGAATCAGAATTTTAATATCATTGAAATCGATACAACATATTCACTTTCACAAGAATTAGCCTACCAGGAAACATGGCTTCCGATTGAAGAGATAAGCAGTATGGATATCGGTTCCGACATTTCAGTAATGAAACAACAACAACCTGTTAACGCAACAGTTACTCAGTCAGTAAAATATTATACACCCGAAGATCCACAGGACAGAAAAAGCAATAATCATTTTGGCCTTGGCATGTATTACCTGCCCGAAAATATAGATAACGGTGACGGAAATTCTGTATTTCACAACGTAAACCTTACTGCCAGTTACAACAAGGAAAAGGTAAGATATAACACCAGTTTGGGTATAGCTTACAACGAAGAACAGCTTGTATTCGAAATGAATTACGATATCAATACTCCTGTTATGGGAACCGGCGCCGATGGGCAGCTTGATACACTCGGATACAGAGTTGACAAAATGGAATCGCAATACGAGGGTACTGAAAAACATCAATATTTCACTTATAACCTTGGACTGGGTCGCAAGCTTTTCAGCGCCGGTAAATTTTCAACCTGGATTTCGGCCGGAGCAGGTTTCGGTATAAGATTGAATGATCCCGATATTATTGCAACTACCGAAAAATCAATAAAAGGCCAATACAACGCCCAGATAACCAGCGTGCAAGCAAGCAAACCGGAGTATAATGATGTGTATGTTAATTTTGCCACCGGCATCGATTTAAACTACAAACTCTTGAAAAGACTTAGTTTTACATTTACTCCAACAAGTCTTTGGTACTTCAAACCGGTACTTACAAAGGACAACCAACCTACCGACGAGCTTACACTTGGCTTTAAAACCGGCATGAAATTTGATTTTTAAATCCGGAACAATACCTTTGTTAAAATTCCGGTATCATGAAACTGATTTTATCAATACTTTTTTCGACAATATTCGCATCCTCATTTGCACAGCATGGACGTGAGGACCAATTGATTCCTGTTACCAAGCCTGCCTCCACTCCTGCTTTAAAAAGCCTCGAAGCAATTTTTACTGCCGATGTAACCGAAGGAAGCGCTCCACTCACTGTAACATTTACTGATCAATCCACCGGCAATCCAACCTCCTGGAAATGGACATTTGGCGACGGCGATAGTAGTCTTTTACAAAATCCGGTACATATTTATCAATCAGCAGGTACATACACTGTAAAACTTTCCATTTCCGATGGCTCCAACGGATTCGCACTGGAGAAAAAAGATTACATAAAAGTGAATAACAATTATGTTAATTGCGATACTCTGCGCTTTCCGCTTCCCGAACCACTTACGTATTACATGATTAATGGTAAAGGCTATGTAACCGGAAACAATTCTTACGGGGATAAAGCCATTTGCGATTTTTTCGAAAACATGCAAACTAACCTGTTGATTACAGGCATGATATGTGAACTCAGCAAAGCAAAACAAGCAGCTGGTCATGCTGAAAAAATTCCTGTAAGGATATGGGAATCAAATGCATTAACCGGCAAACCCGGAGCATTAATGGCTACTGATACAGTTCTGCTTTCAACGCTGGTGAATGATGTTATCAATACTAAGGTTACAAACATTGATTTTAATAACCCGGTTCAACCCGGAGCTTCCTTTTCGATGGGCATTTCGCTACCCGCAATTCAAGGCGATACAGTGTGTTTTTGGTCAACCAGTTCAGGCAAACTACCTGCAAACACAACATGGATATTGCAGAGTAACAATGAGTGGGAATCAGCGAAAGTTTTATGGACTCCTTCAGGCGGACCTGATTTTATAATTTCCACAGCCATTTATCCAAAAATCTGTTTACTGGAAGGCACTGATAAAATCGTAACACCAATTCCGTTTGCCATATGGCCAAATCCGGCCAAAGATTTAATTTCTATTGTTAACCAGCAGCACAACAGCAATTTTTCGACATACTCCATTACCGATATGAGTGGAAAACAACTTGTTACAGACCAGCTGACCGATTCGGTAAGTACAATTGTCGATATAAGCACTCTGAAGCCCGGAGTTTATATAATTCACTTTACCGGTAAATCATCAATATTCTCTTCAAAGCTGGTTGTGAAATAACCTGATTATATGTTTCCCGCAATTGTCATATCTTATAGTCTTGCATAAATCGAAGATATTCAGTATATTTGTTCAATAAAAGTATAAACGTATTAAAATTCCGTACGATGGAAAAAATATTAGTTGCTGTTGACCTTTCGGATCTTGCCAGTGTAGCACTTGATTATGCTGCATCAGTGGCAAAAGCTTTTAAAAGCCAGATCCGTGTTTTACACGTTGTTTCACCTGTTCCCTCCTACATTGGAAATGAAATAGCCCCACCGGTAATTCCGGCAGAAAACCAGGAAGAAATTGCAAGAATGAGTATGGATCTGGCAGCTATGGCCGAATACCTGCAACAGCAGGGGATTGAATCGCATTACGAACTCGTTCATGGACCGGTAATTGAAACTATTCTGGAGAATGCAGGTAGCTACAATGCTGATCTTATTGTGATGGGCGCTCACAGCCATGGATTCCTTTACAGGGCATTTATGGGAAGTGTATGTTCAGGAGTGGTGAAGCACAGCCATGTTCCGGTTTTAATTATTCCAGGGAAATAAAATTGCATTAAGGGTTCAACAATTTTCTGAAACGCTTTAATTGCATAAAAGCAACTTTGAGCTTAAAGTTTTAAAATTAAACCAGTATTAAGCTTACAAATAACAGATTAACAATGAGATTTCATTCGACTGTCGTGTTTGTAAATGATATTGAGATATCAAAGGAATTCTATACGCAATATCTGAAATTCACAATAGAACACGATTTCGGGAAAAATGTAGTTTTAAGCAACGGAATTACCCTTTGGGAAACCGGCAAGGAACATTCTATTAACAATCAATTGAAAACCGGTAATGAATCAAACCGCTTCGAATTGTATTTTGAAGACGAGAATATTTATGAAGTGTTTCTTGCCCTGGAGAAAGCAGGAATACGTTTTTTTCATCCCATTCACGAAGAGCCCTGGGGGCAGCGGACTTTTCGCTTTTTCGATCCCGACAATCACCTGATTGAAATAGGCGAGCCATTGGATGTTTTTGTAAATAAAATGCATAACAGAGGATTAACACCAGCGCAGATTTCAGCTAAAAGCGGGATACCAATCGAAAAAGTTGTTGGTTTAATCTGGAAATGAAAATGAGCGCTCAACTTATTGCTCCCTGTGGCATGAATTGTGGAATCTGCCTTGCATACCTTCGGGCTAAAAACATTTGCTATGGGTGTTGGAATGAGGATGAAAATAAACGAAACCATTGCAGTAAATGTTCCATCAGGAATTGCGAATTATTAGAGGAATCTAATTCGAAATTCTGTTATGAGTGCACAAAATTCCCATGTGCCCGTTTGAAACAACTGGATAAACGATACCGGCTGAAATACAAAATGAGCATGATCGAAAACCAACTTTATATTAAAGAATCGGGATTAGAAAATTTTGAAAAGAAGGAAGCAATCCGATGGAAGTGTGATACATGCGGAGGAATGATTTGTGTTCACCGGGGAATTTGTTTGAAATGCAGAAATCAGTGTATACTCCCGGATACATTGCAGAATCAAACCTGTTAACAAAAAAAAGTTCAGCATTCTGAAAATATACGCATTTATTCCATATCAAAAAAAGCGGATATTATCTATTCTAATGTCAAATTACAAATCCTGCTCTACATGAAAACGGATACCTATTAAAATCCTATTTTTTCGTATTTTTGTGATCATGGATAAAACATCGGAGCATATCAGCAAATTAATCAGTAGCAACATCGCGGAAATTGATCCTGCTGCTCAGGTTATTTTATACGGTTCCAGAGCTCGCGGTGATGCAAGAAAAGATTCGGATTGGGATATTCTTGTGCTTACAGATTATCCGGTTGATTTAAAAAAAGAAAGTTTATTTCGCGATCATCTCTATGAATTGGAAATTCAGACAGGTGAATCACTTTCATTATTTGTATATTCGTTAGCAGATTGGAATACAAAACAAAGAATATCACCCTTTTATCAGCATATAACTAAACAAGGTCTTCTGTTATGACACTGGAGGAACGACGCGAATACGCAAAAAACAGAATTGAAACAGCACATAAAACAATTGAAGCTGCTAAGCTTTTGGCAGATAACGGATTTTGGAATTCTGCTGTAAATCGTCTGTATTATGCATTATTCTATTCAGTAAATGCATTGCTTGTTGTTAATGAAGTCTATCCACAATCGCACTCAGGGATGAGAAGTTTGTTTGCGCTACATTTTATCAAATCCGGTAGAATGGATATGAAGTATGGCAAACTTCTTGCCCAATTGTATGACTGGCGTCAAAAGGGTGATTACGACAATATGTTGATTACGATGCAGAATCTGTCATGACACTGTTTGAGCCTGTTATGGAAATGGTGATACAAATAGAAAGAGAAATTAATCCGACAGTATAATCCGAGAATTTTAAAAGGGGAATTCAAATGCTCTTATTTACGAGGTAACAATCAGATTACCGGGCCTTCCCTCCAAGCAACCTATCTGCCAGTCCCGTTTCCCCCATTTTCGCCAGCGATTGCCTGATCCACTGACGGTTTTCGGGTTTATACCAAAAGAAAAACTTCCGCTGATCTTCTTTTTCCTGTCGGCTTCGCGCTGTAAAAACCTGTTCGCCGGTGTAAGGATGAATTCCGGAATAGTAAATAGCACTTGCTAAGGTTAAAGGCGTTGGCGTAAAATCCTGAACCTGCTCCAGTTGAAAACCAAGTTCCTTTGTTTCGCAGGCTAAATGAGCCATATCGTTCAAATCACTTCCCGGGTGACTCGAAATAAAGTATGGAATAATCTGCTGCTTTAATCCTTCTTCGCGATTTAGTTTATCAAACGTTTGCTTAAACTGGTGAAACAGCTTAAACGAGGGTTTCCGCATAATCTTCAGGATATGATCACTGGTATGTTCCGGTGCTACTTTCAGCCTGCCCGAGACATGGTTCTTAACCAGATTTCGGGTATAATCCGTTAAGCCAAAACGTTTATCGTCTTCAGCACTGCGGCTAGTCAGCATATCGTAACGGATTCCGCTGCCGATATAAATCTTTTTAATTCCTTTGATAGCAGCGGCCTGTTTATATAAACTGGTAAGTGGTTTGTGATCGGTATTCAGGTTGTTGCAGATGGAAGGGAAAATACAGGAAGGCCGCTTGCATTTCTCACAGATATCCAGGTCGAAACCCTGCATCTTATACATATTGGCCGAAGGACCGCCCAGGTCGGAGACATTTCCGCTGAAATCGGGCATTTCGGTAATGGCTTTCACTTCGTTTAGAATAGATTTCTCTGAACGGCTCGAAATAAATTTGCCCTGGTGCGCGCTCAATGTACAAAAAGCGCAACCTCCAAAACAACCCCGGTGCATGGTAACCGAATGGCGGATCATTTCATAAGCCGGAACGGTGCCTCGCTTTTTGTATTTCGGGTGTGGAAGCCGGGTGTAAGGCAAAGCATATACGGCATCCAGTTCCTTTGAAGTCATTAACGGGAAAGGCGGGTTGATGATCACAGCTTTATCGCCCGAAGGCTGAATAAGCCTTTTCGCCGAAGCTTTATTGCTTTCCTGTTCAATATGTTTAAACGATTCGCCGAAAGCTTTTTTGTCTTTCAGGCAAGCTGTGTACGAAGGCAGTGTTATAGACTTGTCGTGACTCTCAAATTCTTTTAACGCAGCCGCAGGAACAACAAATCCGGTCTGTGGCACATCGGTTATCCAGCCGGGTTCGGGATTTTCATTTAGCCTTTTCAGAACTTCAACAATTCCTTTTTCTGCCATTCCATACACCAAAAGATCAGCACCACTATCAATGAGAATGGAAGGTTTAAGCGTATCCGACCAATAATCGTAATGAGCCAGCCGCCGCATACTGGCTTCGATACCGCCAATTACAACGGGAACATCAGGGTATATTTTTTTCAGGATTTGTGTATAAACTACCGTGGCATAATCGGGACGAAATCCGGTTTTTCCACCGGGCGTGTAGGCATCATCCGAACGCAGCCTTTTTCCGGCAGTATAATGATTTACCATGCTGTCCATATTACCGGCGGCAACCGCAAAACAAAGTTTTGGTTTACCGAACTTGCGGAAATCGCGTAAATCGTCTTTCCAGTTGGGTTGTGGCACGATGGCAACGGTAAAACCTGCATTTTCAATCACCCGGGCAATCACCGCCATTCCGAATGCCGGATGATCCACGTAAGCATCGCCCGAAATAATTACAACATCCACTTCATCCCAGCCACGGGCAAGCATTTCGTCGCGGGTAATCGGAAGCCAGGCTTTGAGGGGGAGTTGATCCATATTTGAAAGTGAAAAGTGTTGCTTCGCTTCACTCGCAATGACAGTGAAGAGTGAAAAATATTAAGTTTGAGTTTCGCTATCGAAACATTTACAAAGATACATATTGACAGAATATCGGTTACATTTGCACAACACGAACATTGAGCATAAAAACCACACTGTTGTATGATGAATGAATCTAACGAAAAAACTCAGCATTTTACCTTACGCCCTGCTGTTGAAAATGATGTTGCACTCATACTTAAGTTTATAAAAGGATTGGGAGAATACGAAAAACTCAGCCACGAGGTTGTTGCTACCGAGGAGAAACTGCGAAAAACCCTGTTTGAGCAAAAAATGGCCGAAATAATTATCGGTGAATATGGTGTTGAACCGGTCGGGTTTGCATTATTTTTCCACAACTATTCAACCTTTTTAGGCCAGGCAGGGATTTACCTTGAGGATTTGTTTATCATCCCTGAAATGCGTGGAAAAGGTTTTGGCAAAACCATGCTTAAGCACCTGGCAAAATTAGCTGTTGAACGGGATTGTGGCCGGCTCGAATGGGCCTGCCTCGACTGGAATGAACCATCCATTTGTTTTTACAAAGGCTTAGGCGCAAAAGCGCTGGAGGATTGGACCGTTTATAGGGTTACAGGGGAAACGCTTCTTAAATTGGCAGACGTTTAAAGGGTTTGAAGAGTTTGAAAGGTTTGAAATGTTTTCTATATGAGAAACTCTCTAAACCCGAAACATTTCAAACTCTTCGAACCCGAAACCTTTAAGCCCGAAACTCTTCAAACCCTTCATACCCGAAACATTTTCTATGCAACTAAAAGACTCATACGATTACATCATCATCGGCTCAGGATTTGGCGGTTCTGTTTCTGCGCTTCGGTTAGCCGAAAAGGGATATTCCATCCTGGTTATTGAAAAAGGAAAATGGTTTGAAAGCACTGATTTTGCCAAAACAAACTGGAACCTTCGCAGGTGGCTCTGGATGCCGTGGTTAAAATGCTTTGGTATCCAGAAACTGAATTTTTTAAGGCATATCAGTGCTCTGAGTGGAGTAGGTGTTGGAGGTGGCTCATTGGTTTATGCCAATACACTTCCAAAACCTAAATCACCGTTCTTTGGGCAGGGTTCATGGGCAGGACTCGAAAACTGGGAAGAAGAACTGTCACCTTTTTACGATACTGCCTGGCAAATGCTGGGCGCGATGGAAAACCCGGTGCTGGCCGAAAGTGATCGTGCCATGCAAAAACTGGCGGTACAAATCGGGAAAGCGGAGCACTTTGCGCCAACTATTGCTGCCGTTTACTTCGGCGAACCTGACGTTACTGTTAAAGATCCCTATTTTGACGGAAAAGGTCCCGACCGCACAGGCTGTATAAACTGCGGCGCCTGCATGACCGGCTGCCGGAACAATGCAAAAAACACGCTGGATAAAAATTACCTCCACCTCGCACAACAGCTTGGAGTAACCATACTTGCTGAAAACAAAGTTTGTTCAGTTAAACCACTTGGAGAAAAAGGCGAAAACGGCTACCAGGTTGGTTTTCGAAAATCGACGGCTTACTTCACTTCCACTCAGACCGTAACAGCCAAAGGAGTTGTATTTGCCGGGGGTGTTGTTGGAACCGTTCCGCTTTTGCTAAAACTCAAAAAAACTATGCTTCCAGGGTTAAGCGCCAGAGTTGGCGATATGATCCGGACCAATAATGAAGCCCTGATTTACACCACCACGACCGATAAAAACCTTGAACTGCACAAGGGAATTGCAATTGGTTCCATACTCGAAATGGACGAAAACAGCCACCTCGAACCTTGCCGATACGGCGAAGGATCAGGATTCTGGCGAATTACCATGTTACCCATGGTGAGCGAGAAAAACCCTGTTTTACGGGTACTGAAACTTGTCATTCTGCCATTTACCGCGCCTTTAACCTGGTTGAAAGTGTTTTTTGTCCGCGATTTCGGACGAAGCAGTACAGTACTTCTTTTTATGCAGCACCTTGATAGTACACTTAAGCTGCGGCTGGGATTTTACGGCATGAAAACACAGCTCGAACAAGGGAAAGCGCCCACCCCGTTTATACCGGAAGCACATAGGATAGCGCATATTTTTTCAAAAATTATAAGTGCCAAACCTCAGATTATGGTGAACGAAGTTTTTGCCGGAATTCCTTCAACAGCTCACATCTTAGGCGGTGCCTGCATGGGGAGAACGCCCGAAGAAGGCGTTATTGACAGCAGCAACAGGGTTTTCGGGTACGAAAATATGTATGTTTTTGATGGCTCAATGATTTCGGCCAATCCGGGAGTAAATCCGTCACTTACAATAATGGCAATTTCCGAAAGAGGAATGAGTAAAATACCAATCAGGAAATAAGAAATGGAAATCCAACCAATAGTTGATCGTCAGAAAGTTTTTTTTAAAAGTAAAAAGACTAAAGATATTGCTTTTCGCAAAGCCAGTCTGCAACGCCTGCTTTTAGAGTTGGTGAAACGCGAAAAGGATATTGCCAAAGCCATGCACAGCGATTTCAGGAAACCGGAATTCGAGAGCGTAATGACCGAAACCGGAATTGTAATCAACGAACTGAAACTCGCGATCCGGAAAGTGAATTCGTGGGCAAGATCGCGATATGTTCTGCCCGTGTTGGTAAATTGCCCTTCAACAAACCGGATCTACATGGAACCTTACGGAACAGTTCTGATTATAGCGCCCTGGAATTATCCCTTTCAACTGGTTTTTTCGCCCTTGATCGGGGCTATAGCTGCAGGGAATACGGTTGTGATAAAACCTTCGGAGCATTCGGCTCATACCAGCAAAGTTGTTTCCGAAATTATTGCGGCTGTTTTTGATCCCGGACATGTAACTGTTATTGAAGGTGAAGTAGCTGTTGCCGCCAGGCTGCTGCGCGAACGCTGGGATTATATTTTCTTTACCGGAAGTATTGCTGTAGGCAAAATAGTGGCAAAAGCAGCCGCTGAGCATTTAATTCCAACCACCCTGGAGCTGGGAGGCAAAAATCCCTGTATCGTTGACGAAACCGCCAATATCCAACTTGCAGCTAAGCGGATTGTGTGGGGAAAATTCATTAATTGCGGACAAACCTGCATCGCACCCGATTATGTGCTGGTTCACGAAAGTGTGAAAAACGAATTTGTGGAACAATGCAAACTGGAAATCAAGTCAACTTATGGCGAAAACCCTCAGTTGTCGCCGGATTACAGCCGGATTATCAACCAGAAGAATTTCAAAGAATTGACACACTACCTGGATAACCAGCAATTGCTTGCCGGGGGTGAAACCGATTTAAAAGACCTTTACATTTCGCCAACTTTAATTGATAATCCGGCGCGGGAAAGCCCGGTGATGAAACATGAAATTTTCGGGCCAATACTTCCTATAATCAGCTACAATACTGAAGACGAGATAAATTACATGATCGCATACTACGAGAAACCATTGGCGCTGTATGTTTTCTCCAATCATTTGAAATTCATCAGGCGGATTATCGCAAACCATTCATTTGGCGGAGGCACAATTAATGATACCATTGTTCATTTCGCCAATCACCGTTTGCCATTTGGCGGCGTAGGACATAGCGGTGTTGGAGCTTATCATGGAAAACATTCGTTTGATACCTTCACTTTTGCAAAAGGAATCACTACGCGATACAACTGGCTTGATTTGCCGGTTAGGTATGCTCCTTACAAGGATAAAATGAAAGCGTTGAAGTTTTTTATGAGGTGGTTTTCGTAAGAATCTGATCGGTTTTTACACTAAAAGTGAAATGAATAAGAGGTAAAAAATGAAAGGCGCGAATTTAAGATTTCATCCTAATTCACGCACCTTTCATTAATATTTGAAAAAACTCTGCTAACTTTTGAGTTAAAAATCAGGCTATTAAAACATTCTATACGTTAGTGAAATACTGTTGACCGCTTTTATAGGATTATAAAAACTCATATCCGGGGATAAATTCCTGCTGCTGGCTATACGCAGCCCTAGTTTATTGATTTCGATTCCCAAAAAAGGTTCTAAAAAGAGCAGGCCATTATCATACACACTTTCAATATTAGAATTATTCTTTCTTGTAACAAAAGAATATCCAAAAATAAAGTTTGCACCATAACTGAGGTATGCAGGTAACTTAAATGCAGTAATTTGGCGTTTGCCGGCAAACGGGAACAGCATCTTATAG
>Ga0209066_10005879_pt1 | contig 12717 bp, 13 predicted proteins | sample All_14_2_FD_187198 | JGI IMG/M metagenome (GOLD analysis project Ga0209066, IMG submission 187198) | Freshwater microbial communities in response to fracking from Pennsylvania, USA - Allegheny Zone_MetaG_DW_15 (SPAdes) (version 2) ...
ATGGCCTGATCCAGCGACAGGTACTGCCCGCCATCGGAGAACGAGTCGGGGGTGACGTTCAGCACCCCCATGATGTTTACCCGATCCAGCCGCAAGGTTCGACCGCGACAATCGAGTTGCGGTATCAAGTCTGCTTCGAACATGCGTTCGCCCCTGGAGCCTGTCCGACTTGAAGAATCGAAGCGAAAATTCGGCTGGGTGCGGACAGTTTTTGCCAGTTTCGCAGGGCAATAGTTGACCTATTGCCCAAGGAAGCGGCGAAAAATGGACCGTCCAGACGGATTTGCAGCCGATTCCCCTTCAAGTCCGACAGGCTCCTAAATCTGTGCTGCAGGACCACCCACGGCACCGGGCGCGGACCCGGCGTCATCACTGCGCGGCGGCTTGATGTCGCTGCGACCCCAATCGGTTGGCGGTGGTGGCGTGCGGCCTTCCATGATCGCGTCTATCTGTTTGGCATCGATGGTTTCGTAGGTCAACAGCGCCTCCGCCATCGCATGCAGCTTGTCCAGATGCTCGGTCAGAATGGCCTTGGTTCGCGCATAGGCACGATCCAGAATCGCGCGCACCACATCATCGATCTTGCGGGCTGTTTCGTCGGAAACGTTCTTGTGCTGGGTCACCGAGCGCCCCAGGAACACCTCGTCTTCCTGCTCACCATAGGCCACCGGACCCATTTCGTCCGACAGACCCCACTTGGTGACCATGTTGCGAGCCATCTTGGTGGCACGCTCGATGTCGTTCGAGGCACCCGTGGTGACCTTGTCCGCGCCGAAGATCAGTTCTTCGGCCACGCGTCCGCCATACAACGAGCACAACTGCGACTCGATAGCCACCCGGTTGTAGCTGTAGCGATCCTGCTCCGGAAGATACATCGTCACACCCAGCGCTCGACCGCGCGGGATGATGGTCACCTTGTAGACCGGATCGTGCTCGGGAACCATGCGTCCGACAATCGCGTGTCCCGCTTCGTGGTAGGCGGTGAGCTTTTTCTCGGATTCGCTCATCGCCATCGAACGCCGCTCGGCGCCCATCATGATCTTGTCGCGCGCCTTGTCGAAGTGCGTCATGCGCACTTCCTTGGCATTCTCGCGTGCCGCAAACAGCGCAGCCTCATTGACCAGATTGGCAAGATCGGCGCCAGAGAATCCCGGCGTGCCGCGCGCAACGACCGAGGGGTCCACGTCACCCGCCATCGGCACCTTGCGCATGTGCACCTTGAGAATCTGCTCGCGCCCACGCAGATCAGGCAGTGGCACGACGACCTGACGATCAAATCGGCCCGGGCGCAGGAGCGCGGGGTCCAGCACGTCAGGGCGGTTGGTGGCAGCAATCACGATGATGCCTTCGCTACCCTCGAAACCGTCCATTTCGACCAGCAATTGATTCAGGGTCTGCTCGCGCTCGTCATGCCCGCCGCCCAGGCCCGCGCCACGATGCCGACCCACCGCGTCGATCTCATCGATGAAAATGATGCAGGGCGCATGTTTCTTGGCCTGCTCGAACATGTCACGGACGCGCGACGCGCCCACACCGACAAACATTTCGACGAAATCGGAACCCGAAATCGAGAAGAACGGCACCTTGGCCTCGCCAGCAATGGCCTTGGCGAGCAGCGTCTTGCCGGTACCCGGTGAGCCGACCATCAGCACGCCGCGCGGGATACGACCGCCCAGCTTCTGAAATTTGCCCGGATCGCGCAGAAACTCGACCAGTTCGGACACCTCTTCCTTCGCCTCGTCGCAGCCCGCGACATCCGCAAAGGTGATCTTGATCTGATCCTCGCCCTGCAACTTGGCGCGTGAACGACCAAAACTCATTGCACCACGACCGCCCGAACCGGCCTGCAACTGGCGCATGAAGAAAATGAAGATGCCAATGAAGATCACGTAAGGCAGGACGGTCAGCAACACATCCAGCAGCCCCGGGCCCGGCGGCAATTCCTGTTTGATCTGAACCTGGTTTTCCAGCAACTCATTGACCAGGAACTGGTCGCGCGGCGCTTGGGTGGTGAACCGCGAGCCGTCCTTGCGCTCGCCGGTAATGCCGATGCCGTTGGCGTCGATGTCGACCTTGGCGATGCCGCCGTCCCGGACCTGGGTCAGGAACTGGTCGTAGGACATCGACTGCCCGCCCGCAGTGCGTGGCGAAAAGCCCTGGAATACCGCCATCAGCACGACGGCGATGACGACCCACAGCAGGAGATTCTTGGCAAGGTCATTCATGATTTGGCCTCGTTGCCACGAGCGCGCTTGCCCGTGGCCAATGCGTACACTTCCGGAGAACGATTGCGCGACGCTTTGGGTTTGCGAATCTGCACCTTTGCATAGCGCTGGCGCAGATCCTGGATGAAAGCGTCAAACCCCTGCCCGTGAAACATTTTCAGCAACAGGTTGCCGCCGGTCTTCAAATGCTGGTCGGCGAACTCCCGCGTCAGCTCGCACAAATACATTGCACGCGGTTGATCGACTGCCGTCATGCCGCTCATATTGGGGGCCATGTCGGAAAGCACAAGGTCCACCGCATCCCCCGCCAGAACGGACTCAAGGCGCGACAGTGCTTCGGGCTCTCTGAAATCGCCGTGAATGAAATCGACACCCGCCAACGGCGGCATGTCCAGGATGTCCAGTGCGACCACGCGACCGCGATCACCCAGCTCACGGCGCACCAGTTGTGACCAGCCGCCCGGCGCCGCACCCAGATCCACCACGACCATGCCCGGCTTCAGCAACTGGTCGCGCTCGATCAATTCCTCCAGCTTGTAGACCGCCCGCGAGCGCATGCCCTCGGCCTGCGCCCGTTTGACGAAGGGATCGGAAAAATGCTCCCGCAACCAGCGCTGGCTGCTCTTGCTACGCGACATTCGGGGCTCACAAAGCGTGCTTCAGTGCCGCATGATACCCTGCCCAACCCTGATTCCTATGCGTTTTATGTTCCATCAACTGAGCAATACCCAACAACGTTATCTGCGTGGCCTGGCCCACACCTTGCGCCCCATCATCCTCGTCGGCGGCAAGGGATTGACGGAAAGTCTGATCACCGAGCTGGATGGCGCACTCGAGCACCACGAGTTGGTCAAGGTGAAAATCAGCGCCGAGGATCGCGAATCGCGAGACGAAATGGTGGCCGAGCTGGTGCTGCGCAGTCGCGCCCAACTGGTTCAGCGGATTGGTCACGTCGCCACCCTGTATCGACGTAGCCAGACCCATCCGCAGCTCACCCTTCCACGCTGATCCCGTCGCGCCACCATGTCCTTGGTCGAACACCGCGCGGAAGGAATCCATGTCGTCAGGTTTGTCGCGAGCGACTGCATCCGCGTGGATGACCGGGACTTCCGGGCGAGCTTCGTTCTGCTGCCAGATCGGGTTGATGCGACCGATTGGCCTGCCCATTCGGCCGCACTGGCGACGACCGATCTGGACCGCCTGCTGGCGCTGCAACCCGAACTGATACTGCTGGGCACGGGCGCACGTCAGACGTTTCCGAAGCCCGAGTTGCTTGCGCACGTGCTGACCCGCCGGGTGGGAATGGAGGTCATGGACAACGCTGCCGCTGCACGCACTTTCAACCTGCTGGCGGCCGAGGGCCGCAACGTGGCGGCGCTGTTCCTGCTCTGAGACGACTGGCTGGGGAGGACAGACGCGCCAACGCCCACACGCGACGCCCGGCGACATTGCCGACACCGGGCCGCAACGCCACCGACTAACGACTGGGCAGATGCGCCAAGGGATCGACCGGCTTGCCCTTGCGCCGTATCTCGAAATGCAACATGTCGCGCGCCGCGCCAGAGCGCCCCATTTCGGCAATCGGCTGTCCCGCCTGGACCTGCTCGCCCTCGGCGACCAGACGTTTACGGTTGTGCCCGTAGGCGGAGAGAAACTCATCGTTGTGCTTGACGATGACCAACTCACCGTAGCCGATCAAACCCGCGCCCGAATACACCACCACGCCGTTGGCGGCGGCATGCACCACCTGGCCGGAGGAGCCGGCGATATTGATGCCTTGCCGGGTGGGATCACCGGCCACAAAACGACTGACCACGTCGCCGGATGTCGGCCATCGCCAGACCGGCGCCCCAGTGCTCGGCGGGGCGGTCGGCGTTACTGTCACGGCTGGCGCAGCGGTATCGCCCGCGGGCGACGCGGGCGCTTGGGAGGTTGCCTGCTCGCGCACCGGCGCCGGGGGCTTGCCAGCGGGCGCATTGGCAATGCGCTCGACCGTACCCGAACCCGCCACCGGCCGAGGATCACTGCGTGGCGACGCGGGACGTGGCACGGCGATGGTCGCCGTCGAACGATCCGACGCACTCGCCGTGCGCAGACGCAGAACCTGCCCCGGATAGATCAGATACGGCGGGCGAATGCCGTTCCACTCCGCCACATCCTTGAAATCAAGCCGATGCCGGAATGCAATGCCGTACAGCGTGTCACCGCGCTGCACGGTGTAGCTTGGCACCGACGCAGCCATGGCCGGGGTACGCGTCACCGGTCGCTCGACCGGTTTGCGGGTGACCACGGTGGACTGCCCGCAGCCCGCCAACAGCGCCAGCAGGCCAGACAGCAACAGCCATCGCGTCGCCTTCATGCCAGACCTCCGCGCCACCAGATCACGCCGATCAAGACCAGCAGCGCGACCATCGCCAACCATCCAATCCGCTCCGCATAGCGGTGCAGCAGTGCCTCGGCACGCGCGCCACCCCATCGAATCGCCGCCGCCACCAGATAGACCCGTTTGCCGCGTCCGATCATCGCACCCGCTACGAACGGCAACATCGGCATGCCCACCGCGCCAGAGGCCAAGGTGAAAATCTTGAACGGCACGGGTGTGAACCCGGCAATCAGGAGCAGCCAGAAACCATTGGCCGCCGCCTCCCGCTTGATGTCCTCGAACTGCGCGGCATAGCCGAAACGATCCAGCCAGGGCATCACCATCTCGATCGCGTAATACCCGATCGCATACGCGACGAACATGCCCAGCATCGAACCCAGCAGACTCAGGGTCGCAAAGAACCAACCGCGCCGCGGCTGTGCGAGACACATCGGTGCCAGCATGACCTCGGGTGGAATCGGAAACACGATGGCCTCAAGAAAGCTCAATGCAGTCAACAAGGAAGGCGCGTGTCGATGTCGCGCCCATTGCATCGCGCGCAGGTAAAGCGGCTCGAACAACTTCATCCCAGAGTGCCTCCCAGCAACGGCACGAACATGGCAGGCCCCAGATCCTCTGGATGCCAGCGCTCATCGACCCAGCGAAGACGAACCAGTCGCTGCCCATCCGGCCCGCCCACAGGCGCGACAAACACCCCTCCGGGTCGCAACTGCGCGATCAATGGCGGCTCCACCCGTTCGGTCGCGGCGGTGACGATGATGGCGTCAAACGGTGCGTGCTCGCTCCAGCCAAGGCGACCGTCCTCGAAGCGCGCGCGAATGTTCGACAAGCCGAGGCGGCGAAATCGCTTGCGCGCCGTGCGCGACAACTCTTCGATACGCTCGACTGAATTCACCTGCTTCACCAGCATGGCCAATACGGCCGCCTGATAGCCCGAGCCCGTACCCAGCTCCAGCACGTTCTGCGGAATACCAAATTCGATCAGCGCCTCGGTCATCCGGGCCACGACATACGGCTGCGAGATGGTCTGTCCACGGCCGATCGGCAGTGCCGTGTCCTCGTAGGCACGCGACGCGAGCGCCTCATCGATGAAGAGATGGCGCGGCAGAGTCCGCATCACCTCCAGCACCCTCGGATCACGGATGCCCTGTTCGCGCAGCCGCTCGACCAGGCGGTCGCGTGCACGCTGAGAAGTCATGCCAAGACCCGCCGCTTCCTGGGGCAGGCGCAAACCCGAACTCATGCCTGATGCGCCCTCAAATCCAGCGACCCCACCCACCCGGCGACCTTTTCCAGTGCCTGGTAGCGGGTCAGATCCACATGGATCGGGGTGATCGACACAAAGCCCATTCGCACCGCATGAAAATCCGTTCCTGGCCCGGCATCCTGCTCCGGTCCTGCCGGACCGATCCACCACATCGGACGCCCGCGCGGGTCGTGTTGCGGAATGCAAGGCTCGGCGCGGTGTCGATGCCCGAGCCGGGTGACTTCAAAACCGCGAATGGCGTCCCACGGCAGATCCGGCACATTGACGTTGAGGATCGTGTCGGCAGGCAAAGGATCGGCGATCAGGCGTTCAACCAGCGCGCAGGCGGCGCGCGCGGCCGAGTCGAAGTGGCGTCCACTGCCCTCCTTGGTGACCAGCGACATCGCCACCGCCGGCAAACCCAGGAAGCGCCCCTCCATGGCGGCAGCGACCGTGCCGGAGTAGATCACGTCATCGCCGAGATTGGCGGCGTTGTTGATGCCCGAAACCACGATGTCCGGCTCATGATCGAGCATGCCCGCCAGCGCCAGATGCACGCAGTCGGTGGGCGTTCCGGCGACACGCCACACCGCCTCACGCACCGGCACCGCACGAATCGGCTGGTCCAGCGTCAGCGAGTTGCTCGCCCCGCTGCGATCACGGTCCGGCGCCACCACGGTCACCTGCCCCAAGCGGGCAAGCGCGTCGGCAAGCACCTGGATGCCTGGCGCATCCACACCATCGTCATTGCTGACCAGAATTCGCATCACGCATCCACACTCGGCCGGAACAGGCGCGTCATGATACCGGCAAGCACAGCGACTTCCGCTTCACAACCGCAGGCGATAGCCTGAGCGCATGAGCAAACGCCGCCCCAATGCGCCCAGCGACGATGATCTGGCCCTGTTCCGCGAGGCCATCGGGCCGGTACGGCGCATGCAGGAGGTGGCGCCGCCGCCGTCAACACCGGCGCCCGCTCCGGTGCCTCGGCAACGAATTGCCGACGAGTTCCAGGCCGCCGTCGACTTCAAGACGCGGCCGTTCGAGTTCGGCGACATGGAGGGCAGCGATACGCTCGCTTTCCTGCGCGACGGCTATCCGCCACGCACCCTGCGCCGTCTCAAGCGTGGCCTTTACGCCGTGCAGGACGAGATCGACCTGCACGGGATGAGCGTCAGCGTTGCCGAAACCGTGCTGCGGCAGTTTCTGGCCCAGGCTCGTCAACGCGGACATGGCTGCGTGCGCATCGTGCACGGCAAGGGCCTGCGCTCCAAGGACAGCGGGGCCGTCCTCAAACAGATGACCGACCACCTGCTGCGCCATCACGGCGAAGTGCTTGCGTTTGCCTCCGCTCCCTTGGCGCAGGGCGGCACTGGCGCCGCCTTGGTTCTGTTGAAGCCGCAGCGCGTCGGCGAGTCGCGCCTCGCCGACGAGCAAGACACCGCTCTGCCGTGGCGCTAAGCTGCGGTGTCCCGCCCGTGCGTTCACCGTCCATGAGCCCATTTCGCCATCACAGGCCACTGCTCCGCACGCCAGCGCGCGTCGCGACCGCCTTGTTGGGTGCGCTGCTGAGCGCCTGCAACGGCCAGCCCGAGAGCACGACAACGCCCGCTTCGACTCCCTCTGTGCAGCCCGCCCCACCCGCCATGAGCCTTCGCGTCGCCACCTACAACACCACGTTGAACGATGACGCCGCAGGCGGGCTGATCCAGCGCCTGCAGGGCGATGACCTGCACGCCCGCAAGATTGCTGCGGTCCTGCAGCACCTGCGACCGGATATCGTGCTGCTCAACGAGTTCGACTTCGACGAGCAAGGTCGTGCCGCCGACCTGTTCCAGCAGCGCTATCTGCAGCAGGGACAGTTTGGTCAGGCGGCCATCGACTATCCGCATCGTTATCTCGCGCCGGTCAATACCGGGGTTGCCAGCGGGCTCGATCTTGACGGTGATGGCCGTACCGATGGGCCTGGCGATGCCTGGGGCTTTGGCAAACATCCCGGCCAGTACGGCATGCTGTTGTTGTCGCGCTATCCGCTGGATGCCGCCAGTGCGCGCACCTTCCAGCACCTGCGCTGGTCGAGCCTGCCGGATGCGCGCCGACCCCGTTTACCGGATGCCGACAGCGACTGGCACAGCGATGCGATATGGACACAGTTGCGCCTGTCATCCAAATCGCATTGGGACGTTCCCATCGACACGCCGCTGGGCCGGTTGCATGTGCTGGCCTCGCACCCAACACCCCCGGTGTTCGACGGCCCGGAGAAGCGCAATGCGGCGCGCAACCACGACGAGATCCGCCTGTGGGCCGAGTACCTCGGTGGCGACGCGCAGCCCTGGCTGGTCGACGACCAGGGCCGTGCTGGCGGTTTGGCGAACGAGTCCGCCTTTGTCCTGTTGGGCGACCAGAACGCCGACCCGATCGATGGCAGCAGCGTCGATCACGCCATCCGCCAACTGCTGGAGCATCCGCGCATTCTTCCCTACCCCGCACCACGCAGCGCTCGGGGCCGGATCGCCGCGCAACAGGCGGGTGGCGCCAATGCGAACCAACAGGGCGATGCGGACGAAGACACCGGCAACTTCGGACCGCGCTCGGGCAATCTGCGCGTCGACTACGTGCTGCCGTCGCGGCAGTTCGAGGTCGTCGGTAGTGGCGTGTTCTGGCCTGCGCCGGGCGAGACCGGCGCGGATTGGATCGAGGTCAGTGACCACCGCTTGGTGTGGCTGGATCTGCAGCGTGCCGCCAAGGCGCATTGAGACCTGATTCACCACGCGGCGCGTAGCGGCGATCCAGCCAGATCGCTGCGGCGGTGCTCAGCAGCACCGGAACAAACCAGGGCAGGATGCCCAGCGTCGGCGTCGTTTCCAGGCCCAGCCACTGCAGCACCCGACCGAGTCCGATCGACAGAAACGCCACGTGGGTTGCCGCGCCCGCGCCGAGCATCGCGCCCAGATGTTCGCGAATCCACCACCGTGGCGTCGGCAGAGGCTGCACACGCCGTCGCCACATGCTCACGGCCAGTCCCAAGCCAATCAGACTGAAGCCCATCATCAGGACCTGGCTTTGCCAGAGGCCATACAGCGCCACGACCAATCCGCCCAGACCGTTGCAGAACGCCAGCACGAGGTAGCGCGAATCGCGAAATCCCGTCTGCGTGGCCTTGCGGCGGATCGCCCGCCAGCCCAACCAGCACGAACTGAAGGTGATCAGCACCAGATACACCAGGAAGATCGCCGTACCCGGACGACCCCGCGCGAAGAAGTAACCCGCCATCGGCACCGCGGTCAGCATGATCACGATCATCGCCAGCAGATAGATTTGCCCGCTGCGCCGATGCAAGGGCGAGCCCTTGCGGGCCAGGGCGGCCAACCAGAAGGTGGGCAAAGCGATTGCTCCGGCCAAACCATGCAGACTGACCAACATCGAATACAGCGCCATACAGACATCTCCCATCGGATCGGTGGCCACAGCAGATCCGTTTGGTCGACGCATCGTCGTGCCTGCCGTGGTGATCGACAGCTTGGGCGTTCGCCACCCCGCGCGGCAGGTGAGCAAGGTCACCCGGCGAGGGTGAGAAAAGTCACCTTCGCCCTGTGCGGCCTTGTGGTGTTCGCCTCAGACGGCATACTCACGCCATGTCCGTTGACGTCCGTTCCACCGATTCACGCCGCTTCGCGACCCAGTGCGCCGAGGTTTGCCGATCCCCATTGAACTGGGTGGCCGCAGTAACCTGGCTCGCCGTCACCCTGATCGTGCTGGAGCCCGCCCGCCTGCGCGCGGGAGAGCTCACCGAATGGGCGGGGCTGGCTGCCTTGGCGACCATGTGGCTGGCCTATCTGTTGCTGGTCTGGAACGTCAGGCGCGAAGCGGCGGCGAGTCAGCGCGCGGAACTCCTTATGGCGCTGCAGGGCATGGCAGTCGTATTGGCCGACTACTGGCTGGCCGAAGGACAGACCTCGATCCTGCTGATCGTCGTGGCTGGTCAACTCATGCACCTGCCACAGCGTCGTCGCGCGATCGGCTGGTTGCTGCTGTTCAATCTGCTGATGCTGGTCAGTTGGACCGCACGGCTTGGTCATCCAGCGCAGGTACTGTTGTGGATGATGCCGATGCTGGCTTTCCAGGCATTTTCTGCACTCACGAGCCACTACCATCTTCGCGCCGAGCAAACCCGCGATGCGCTGGCGGCAGCCAATGCGGAGCTGTTGGCAACCCAATGTCTGCTGGAGCAAAGCGCGCGTGCCGGCGAACGTCTGGCGCTGTCGCGCGAACTGCACGATGTTGCCGGTCACAAGCTCACCGCGCTGAAACTGCACCTGCGCCGTCTGGCGCGTGACCCGCAAATGGCGGATCGCGAAGAGGTCCGCGTCAGCAGTGAACTGGCGGACGAATTGCTGGCCGACATCCGCGGTGTGGTCAGTGAACTGCGCCGTCACGATGGCCTGGATCTGCACGAAGCCCTGCAGGCGCTGGCGCGCCCGATTCCCGGCGTGACCTTCGCCCTGCAACTCGACCGCGACCTGCGGGTGGCCGATGTCGCGCAGGCCGAAGCCTTGCTGCGCATTGCCCAGGAAGGCATCACCAACGCCCTGCGCCACGGTCGCTCGCAAATACTGCAGCTCAGTTGTCGTCGCGATGGCACGCAGATCGAGCTGTGCGTGGAGAGCGATGGTCCGGTCGCATTGCCGATCCGCTTCGGCAACGGACTGACCGGCATCCAGGAACGCCTGCAGGCACTCGACGGCGAGCTGCACCTGCAGCCGCTGACGCCATCCGGGCTGCGACTCTGTGCCCGTCTGCCGGAGGCCCCGGCGTGAGCACGCGCGTTCGCATCGCCCTGTGTGACGATCAGGCACTGGTGTTGCGTGGCCTCTCCGCCTTGCTGCGCGACAGTGGCGAAATCGACATCACGCTCGAATGCAGCGACGCCGAGTCGCTGCTGGCGGTGCTGCCACAGCATCCCGTGCAGGTCATCGTCAGCGATGTCCGCATGCCGGGACTGGGTGGCCTTGGCCTGATCGCTGCGCTCCGCGAACGCGGCGATGGCACGCCCGTCCTGCTGCTCACCACCTTCGACGACAGCGAGTTGATGCTGTCGGCCGTGCGCGCCGGTGCGCAGGGCTTTCTGCTGAAGGATGCGCAACCCGAAGAACTGTGCGCGGCGATCCGGCGGCTGGCCGACGGCGACACCCTGCTGCAACCGATCAGTCTCGGTGCGCTGCGCTCGCAGTTGCCCGCACAGCCCGCGGGCGGCCACCTCACCGAGCGCGAGGCCAGCATCCTGCGTCTGGTGGCGGGCGGCTGCTCGAACAAGGAAATCGGCCGTGCGCTGCATCTTTCCGAGGGCACGGTGAAAAACTACATCACCGATATCCTGCTCAAACTCGACTGTCGCGACCGCACCCATGCCGTACTGAAAGCGATCACCCAGCGATTGCTGTGACCGCGCGGAATGTGCCTCAGGCGAACTCGTCCAGTCGTCCGGCAGACACCCGCCGCGCTGGCGGAGGCGGCGACTCGGAACCCGACACATCCGGCATCGCTGTCTCGGCCGATGTGGCTGCCGGGGCGAATGTCGAACGCGACTCGCGATGCTGCTGTCCGACCTGCGCATCGCCCAACTGGAAGCCTTGTGCAGCCAACATGTCGCGCAGACGCGGCAGCTGCGATTCGATGGCCGCGCGCACCTCGGCATGACTGCTGCCGAACTCCGCCCGCAAGGACTGGCCATCCAGTTCGAGTCGAATGTCCAGTGGGCCCAACTCAGCGGGATGCAGTTGCAACTCGGCGCGCTGCACCTTCTGCTGTCCCATCCATTGCATCTGCACACTGAGTTTGTCGGCGAAATCGGCCTGTTGCGGATTGAGCGGGTCGGTGGCGATGGCCGGTGACGTACTGACGCTCGGCGCCGACGGGCTCGAACCCGACAGGAACGCCGATCCACTGATCGCGTCCTGGCGTGCACCAGGCGTGATCGTCGGAGTCAGATCCACCGCGGTGCCGTCCTTGCCCTGCGCCTGCGGCAGCAGGTCCGACGGGAGCCGCTGAACCGCGTCGATCGGCGCGGCCTCGTTCATCGCCGCGTCGGGCAGAAGCGGGCGGCCGGACGGCAGCGCACTCACAACAGGACGCGAGATTGCGACCGGAGCGGCGACGGACGCGGTGTCGGCAGCTGTCGGCGTATCCGTGCCTATGGCGGTCAAGTCGTCAACCGGCGTTTCAATGCGCGCTCGCGCATCGATCACACCCGGCACGGCGGACCCAAGCGGCGCCGGTGCGTCCTTCGTCAGTGTGGCAACGGGCCGCTCGGCAGGCGCAGGCGGCGGCTCAGCAACAGCCGCGCTCCGTGGTAAGGCAGTGTCCGCCAAGCGCGGTGCATCGCCCTCACCCGGCAACGCCTCCGACGCCAGCGTGTCCGCGCGGGCTTGCACGGCGATCCGATCCCATTCGACAGACGGCTTGCCACGCAAGGCGACATCGACCGGCGTAGGCGTCGTTTCCGCTGCGCCGACAACGACAGGCGTCGCCAGCGGGGCGTCGGCGGCGTTCGCCTGCCATTGTTTGGCGGCATCCAGCCAGGGCAGGCCAAGCACCACGGACAGATCGGCGCCCGGCAAGGGTGTCGCGGGAACCGATGGCGTGGGGACGTTGCCACTGACGACCTCGGTCGATTCGCTCAACGCGTCGGCAGCCGGTTTGTCGGCCGAACCGGTGGTGCTTTCCGCGTCGGCACCCCACTCGCTACCGAACAGACTGGCGAAGTCGTTCGCCTCCAGCTCGCTCTCGGTGGGCGATCCTCCCGCTCGTTGCGCGCCCGCCAGGATGCCACCGCCTCGGGTGTTCAACAGCCCGCTCAGCGCAGT
>Ga0209066_10005880_pt1 | contig 12717 bp, 12 predicted proteins | sample All_14_2_FD_187198 | JGI IMG/M metagenome (GOLD analysis project Ga0209066, IMG submission 187198) | Freshwater microbial communities in response to fracking from Pennsylvania, USA - Allegheny Zone_MetaG_DW_15 (SPAdes) (version 2) ...
GGCATGGACCCGGTTTCATCGGCTGACGCCCTTGAGCGGCTCCCTGAATGCGGCCACCCAGGCCTGGCGACTGAGCCACATCAAGCAATGGCATGTGGTGGGCGGGCGCGACACGGTGATGCCGCCCGAGCTGGCCCACCAGTGGCCACAGGCGTTCACCGGCATCGGCCTGTCGCGCTTGCAGGTGGTGCCAGAGGCCGATCACGCCTGCTGCTGGGCTCAGCATTGGCCGGCCATCTGGGCCGCCTTTGAGGCCCCTTGAGGGCCTTGGGTTGACCCGCCCCCAGGGAGACGACCAGGGCTGGATGTGAAATGGCCCCCGTCCACGGTCATTCGTCAGACCCACTCGCAGCGTCACAAAACTGCTGGTAGAGCACACGCATCACGGCCAGGGCCTGTGGGCTGTCAATGCGGTAGTAGATGTGCTTGCCCTCACGGCGCGTGCTGACCAAGCCCTCATCGCGCAAGACCCCCAACTGCTGCGACAGCGTGGGCTGCACGATGCCCAGGAGAGACTCCAGCTCCCCCACCCGCTTCTCAGCCTCGGCCAACTGACACAGCAGCAGCATGCGGTCGGGGTTGGACAACACCTTCATCAGGCGACTGGCCTTGAGGGACGATGCACGCAAGGCCTCAAGGTCCATGACAGTGCTGGCATTCATGACGATGGGGACTCCAGATCAAGGACAACGCATTCAGTATATTGACCAACATTATATCAGTCAATATACTGTTAGCATTGGGACAACTTCAAGTCCAGGACCACGCCATGAACCCCACCGTGCAAGGCTTTTTTGACCCCGCCACCTGGACCGTGAGCTACGTGGTCTACGACAAGCCCGGCTCGGCCTGCGCCGTCATTGACTCCGTGCTGGACTACGACCCCAAATCGGGGCGCACCAGCACCACGTCGGCAGACCAATTGATCACCTTTGTACGCGCCCATGGGCTGCAGGTGCAATGGATTCTGGAGACCCATGCACATGCCGACCACCTGTCAGCGGCCGCCCACCTGCGGCAACACCTGGGCGGCCAGGTCGCGATTGGTGCCGGCATCACTGGCGTCCAGGAAGTGTTCAAGGGCATCTTCAACCTGGAACCTGAGTTCCGCCCCGATGGCCGCCAGTTCGACCACCTGCTGCAGGACGGCGAGTGCTTTGCCATTGGCGCCCTGACCGCCAAGGCCATCTCAGTGCCCGGGCACACCCCTGCCTGCATGGCCTACCAGATCGGCGACGCCGTGTTCGTGGGCGACACCCTCTTCATGCCTGACGTGGGCACCGCGCGTTGCGACTTCCCAGGCGGCAACGCCCACCAGTTGTACGCCTCGGTGCACAAACTGCTGAGCCTGCCCGATCACACGCGCCTGTTCATGTGCCACGACTACCCGCCCACCGACCGTGCCCCCGTCTGGGAAACCACCGTGGCCGCCCAACGCCAGGGCAACATCCACGTGCACGACGGCATCAGCGAGGAAGCCTTCGTGAAGATGCGGCAGGCGCGCGATGCCACCCTGGACATGCCCGTGCTGATCCTGCCTGCGGTACAGATCAACATCCGCGCCGGCGCAATGCCGCCCAAAGACAGCAACGGCGTGTCTTACCTCAAGATCCCTCTGAACGCACTGTGAAGGCCACCCCATGAAAACCGCCCACGATCTGGTCACCCAGGCCAAGACACGCATCCAGGAAATCCCCCTGGATCAGGCCGAACAGGCCATCCGGGACGCCGATGTCCTGATCGATGTCAGAGAAGCCGATGAATTTGCCGCCGGGCACATTCCGGGCGCCATCCTCTTGCCACGCGGCTTGCTGGAGTTCAAGCTCAGCGGCATGCCCCAGATGGCCCCACGGGACCTCCGGGTGGTTCTTTACTGCAAGACCAGTGGCAGGGCGGCATTGGCGGCCTGCGCCATGCAGGACATGGGATATCTCCATGTGAAGTCCATCGCGGGCGGGATCGACGCATGGGCGCAAGCTGGCAAGCCCCTGGTCAAACCTGAACAACCCTCTTTTGATTAACCCCCGTCACACCCCAGGAGAAAGACCATGAAAGCAAACGTTGGAACCATCGATCGCGTCCTGCGCATCACCGCAGGCCTCACCTTGATTGGCCTGGCCGCCACCGGCACCATTGGCCTGTGGGGCTGGATCGGTGTGGTACCCCTGGCCACGGGCACCTTCCGCTTCTGCCCCGCCTACCTGCCCTTCGGCTTGAGCACCTGCTCCATGAAAAAAGGCTGATGTCACGCTGGAAGCAACACCTCGGCACCCTTCTGATGGTGCTGGTGGCCCTGCTGGGCGTTCAGTGGTGGCAAACGCGTCACGTGCCGGTGGGGCTTGCGCCCGACCTGCCCCTGGCGCTCCTGCGGGCCGATGGCAGCACCCACGTCGTCACCCTGGGCCAATGGCGTGCCGCTCACCCGGGCCAGCCCGTGGTGCTGCACTTCTGGGCCGAGTGGTGTCCCATCTGCCGCACCGAAGAGCACAGCATCACTCGACTGAGCCAGGACTGGCCCGTGTTGACCGTGGCCATGCAGTCCGGCAACCCGAGCACCGTGCAACGGGTCCTGCGCCAGCGCCAATTGAACTGGCACACCGTGGTGGACGCCCAAGGCGACATCGCGCGGGCCTTTGGTTTTCAGGCCGTGCCCGCCATGGTCGTGATCGATGCCAAGGGCCGCCTCAGAAACCCCACGGCTGGCTACACCAGCGAGATCGGCATGCGCCTGCGCATCTGGTGGATTGATCTGGTGGGTTGATGTCTCGTCAGATCGGGCGCGTCGATGTACCCTTGAGGCATGAGCATCCGCAACCTTGACGCCCTCTTCGCCCCGGCCTCCGTGGCCGTCTTTGGTGCATCGCACCGTGCCGCCAGCGTGGGGGCCACCGTGTGGCGCAACCTGCGCGAGGGAGGCTACGCAGGCACGCTCTACCCGGTCAACCCCAAGCTGGACGGGCACATCGACGGCGTGCCTGCCTATGCCAGTGTGAGAAGCCTGCCTGTGGCCCCCGAACTGGCCGTGATCTGCACCCCGGTGGACACCGTGGTCACGCTGATCAAAGAGCTGGGTGAGCGCGGCACGCGGGCGGCCATTGTGGTCACCGCGGGCATGAGCCCTGAGCAAAAGCAGGCCATGCTCAAGGCCGCCCGCAAGCACACCCTTCGCATCCTGGGGCCCAACTGCATCGGCATGCTGGTGCCCCACCTTGGGTTGAACGCCAGCTTCGCGCACATCGGCGCCCAAAAAGGCGAGCTGGCTTTTGTGTCGCAATCGGGCGCCTTGGTCACGGCCATGCTGGACTGGGCCGGCTCACGCGGGATTGGCTTTTCGCACTTTGTCTCGCTGGGCGAACATGCCGACGTGGACTTTGGCGACATGCTCGATTTCCTTGGCAGCGACCCCAAGACCCGAGCCATCTTGCTGTACGTCGAAAGCATCGAGCAGCCCCGCAAGTTCATGTCAGCGGCACGTGCGGCGGCCCGAAACAAGCCTGTGATCGTGGTCAAGTCGGGTCGGTCTGCGGCCGGGCAACAGGCCGCCGCCTCGCACACGGGCGCGCTGGCAGGGTCGGACGCCGTGTTCGACGCGGCCTTTGCACGCGCCGGCATGCTGCGCGTGGACACGCTGCAGGATCTGTTCCTGGCGGCCGAGACCCTGTCTCGCTTCCGTGATGGCCCCTCCGGGCAGTTGATCGTGCTGACCAACGGCGGGGGCGCCGGGGTCATGGCAGCCGACGCAGCGTCTGCTGAAGGCGTGCCCCTGACCACCCTGACGCCCGACATGCTGACCCGCCTGAACGCCGTGCTGCCCGCCAACTGGTCCCACGCCAACCCGGTCGACATCATTGGTGATGCACCAGCGGATCGTTATGCCCAGGCGCTGGAGGCCCTCTCTCAGGACAGCGACAGCGCCATCTTGTTCATCCACGCACCCACGGCCATCGTGCCCAGCACCGACATTGCCCAGACCCTGTTGCCACGGGTCAGCACCAAGCCACGTCGGGTGCTGGGATGCTGGCTGGGCGATCAGGCGGTGGCCAACGCACGCCAGTTGTTCCGCGGTGCCGGCGTGCCTGACTTTGACACCCCAGAGCAGGCCGTTCGGGCTTTCTCTTTTTTGCGAACCTATCGCCTGCACCAGGAAGAGCTGATGCAGACCCCACCGGCCCGAACGGCCGAGCAGCCGGTGGACCTGCCCCTCATGCGCCAGATCGTCAAAGAGGTGCTGAGCAGTGGCCGCGAGCTGTTGACCGAGCCTGAGGCCAAGGCCCTGCTGGCGGCGGCCGGCCTGCCCGTGGTGCCCACCCGCGTGGTCGGCCCCACCGCCAGCGAGGCACAAACGGCGGCCGACGCCATGGGCTACCCCGTGGCCCTCAAGATCCTGTCCCCAGAGATCAGCCACAAGTCCGACGTGGGCGGTGTGCGCCTGAACATCGGCAGCGCGGCCGAGCTGGCCGAGGCCTGCCGCAGCATGCTGGATCGGGTCACCCAGTTGCGCCCCGATGCCCACGTGCAGGGCTTCACCGTGCAGCCCATGGTGCGCAAGAAGCACGCTCACGAGCTGATCATCGGCACCAGCACAGACCCGGTGTTTGGCCCCGTGATCCTGTTTGGCCAGGGCGGCATCGCCGTGGAAGTGATGGCCGACAGCGCCTTGAGCCTGCCGCCCCTGAACACCAACCTGGCCCTGGCCCAGATCAACCGCACCCGCGTGGCCAAACTGCTGCGCGGCTACCGCGATGAGCCTGCCGCCGACATCCATGCCGTCGCCCAGGTGCTGGTGGCGGTGTCCCAGTTGCTGGTGGACCTGCCGGAGCTGGCCGAACTGGACATCAACCCCCTGCTGGTCAACCACGAAGGGGCCGTGGCCCTCGATGCCCGGGTGCGGGTGTCGGCCCAGCGACCCGCGGGCGCTGACAAGCTGGCCATCCAGCCCTACCCCCAGGACCTGGTTGAGTCCTTCGATTGGCGCGACCAGGCCATCACCCTGCGTCCGATCCGCCCCGAAGACGAAGCCCAGCACCTGGAATTTTTGTCCCGGATCGACCCGCAGGACATCCGCATGCGCATCTTCTACAGCCGCCGCAGCATCGAGCACAGCGAGCTGGCCCGGCTGACCCAGATCGATTACGCCCGCGAGATGGCCTTCATTGCCACGCGCGCCCTGCCCGATGGCGGCCAGGAGACCTTGGGCGCTGTGCGGGCCAGCGTGGACCCGGACAACCACACCGCCGAATTTGGCGTGCTGGTTCGCTCAGACCTCAAGGGCAGCGGCCTGGGCCGCCGTCTGATGAACAAGCTGATCACGCACCTGAAGGCTCGCGGCACCCATGAGGTGGTGGGGACCGTTCTGCGCGCCAACATCGGCATGCTGGAGCTGGCGCGCAAACTGGGCTTTGTGATCTCGGACCACCCCGACGAGCCTCAGGAACAGGAGACCCGCTTCATTCGCCTGGCGCTGCAGGCTTGAACCTCAACTGCTGACCTGATCCCGCCCGGCCACCGTGGCCCGCGCCAGGGCGCGCTGGGCGCGCTCCACCAGGGCCTCCGGTGAGCTGGCAGCATCGGCGGGCACCGCCGTGGCCACGCCAATACTCAGGGTGATCTGCTCACCGTCCGAGGCGGGTGACGGCACACTGCGCACCAGCTCCAGCAGCCGATCGGCCGCCACCATCGCTTCGATGTTTTCAGCGTCGGGCAAGATGGCGGCAAAGGTCTGCGCATCGAAGCGGACCATCAGGTCCTTGGGCCGCACACTGGCACCCAGCACCTGGGCCACCTCGCGCACGCATTGTTCGATCATTCGGCGATCGGCACTGCTGGGCGTGCCGCCGCGCAACTGATCGACCTCGATCAGCAAGAGGGAGACGGCCTGAGGCTCGGCCTGGGTGCTGGCCCACACCTGGCGCAGGTACTCGTCCATGGCGCGGCGGTTGGCCAGGCCGGTCAGCTCATCGGTCTGTGACAGCAGGATCAGCTCGGCATGCGCCGACTGCAGCTTGTCCAGCAGGTGCGATTCCTGAGACAGCAGCAGGTAACGGCGGCGGGACTGACGCTCCAGCACGTAGTTGAACGCCAAAGTCGATGCCGCGCTGAAGACCAGCAAAATCAGCATGGGAATCTTCAGGCTGGGCGGATAGTCATCGCGGTTGAGCACCATCAGCACCGGCAGTGCCACCACCGCCACCGAGAAGGCCACCGCCACATTGAAACGCAAGCGCTGCAGCAGGTTGCCGTACATCAGCACCACCACAAAACCGGCGTGATAGAGATTGGCATTGGGGTTGTGGCTCTGCATCAGGATGGCCGCCACCGTGAGCGCTGCCAGCCATGAGGTGAACATGTTGACCCAGTCCAGCCAGAACAGTCCCGCCCAACGAAGGGCGGCGGCACCATACCGATGGCTGGCGGCAATCGCCACCAGCGCCAAGGGTGTGAAGATCGCCAGGCGAACCCAGGCCCCCAGCTCGAACACGTCAGGCAACAGCAACCAGTCGGCGATCAGGAACAGGTCATAAACCACCAACGCGAACAACGCCGTCTTGAGTGTGTAGCGCAGCCGGTCGATGTACTTGTCCTCTACAAACCGTGACTCCAGTGCAGGCGGAAAGCGCAGTCCCCAGCCTTTGTGGTTCAAAGCCTGGTCCACCAGATCGAGCATGACTTTGTCCATCAGACCACCGGCCTTTCAGACCAGGACACGACCATCTGATCGCCCCCCTGTCGTTTGGCGGCCGCCAACGCGTAACGAGCCATGCTGAACAGGGACTCGGACGAGTCGAACTCACTGACCGAAGCCAGGCAAGCCACGCCAATGCTGACGCGCACCTGCACGCGCTGATCACTGCCTGGGACCGTGGTCACGGCACGAACGGCCGCCAGGATGCGCTCGGCCACAATGCTGGCGGGCTCGTTGCCGGTGTGGCTGAGCACGGCCACAAATTCGTCATCGTCATGTCGGGCCACGATGTCGTTGGGGCGACGCAGGCAACGCTGGATGGACTGGGCCACCTCGTGCAGACAGGCATCGGATTGTCTGGCGCCATGCAGGATGTTGTGCTGCCCGAACCGATCCACATCGATGACCAGCACGGCCACCGGCTCGCCATCGATCTGCAGGCGGCTCCACAGCCGCTCCAGTTGTTTGCCAAAGTGGCGCCGGTTAGGCAACTGTGTGAGCGCATCGACCCGGGCCATGGATTCGACCTCGCTGATGGTGCGCTGCAAATCCTGACGGATCAGGGTCTGCTTGAGGGCAATCAAGTAGTTGCGACGCGACTCCTTGTCCAGGTGATACAGCGCATAGAGCGAGAAAGCCGCGGAAGAAAAAATCATCAACATGACGGGCAGGCCAATGTCCAGCGTGCGTCGGTCCGCCGGCATCAAGGCATAGGTCACCACGGCGGCCAGACACAGCCCCGTGATCGAAATCAGGCCCGACCTGAAGCGCATGCGCAAAAAGGCTGCGGCAAACAGGATCACCATGGACAGGGATGCCAGGTGGACCTGAGCCCACTCGCTGCGGCTGAGGCTCACGATGGCCAGGTGTACCAGTCCCGTGGTCAGCACCCCGATGACCGCCACGGTCTCCAGCACCCGGGTGGTGCCCATCAAGTTGCGAAACAGGTGCGCCAGCAGGGTGTAGGGCGCCATCGCCAACAGGCGCAGCATGATGGCCACGCTCCAGACATCCGGGATCAGGAAGTGATCGCAGTACATCATGATGGCGATGGCCGGCGCGATCCAGTTGGACCCTTGGATGAACGCCTTCTGGTGCTCCTTGTAAGTGTCCACCTCATAACGCATCTCGAGTTCAGGCTCGAATCGCAGGCGCATCGACCGGGACGCCAGTGCCTGGTCGATCTGATCCCAGGGTGCAGGCGCCAGCATCTCTTCGCGGACCGAATCCGGAATGGCGGACTCTGTGGCTCGACGGCGATCGGGCGGGGACGCAGGAGAGCCTTCGCGAGGGGTCAATCGAAGCGCGGGTTTGGACATGGGCAAAGAGACGCAAGGCTCAGGAAGCTGGGACGCATCCGAGATGGTGCAGGATCCTGAGGCACTCGACCACATGGGTCTCCCCGCATGGGAACCCCCGCCCCCAGGAAAGCCCGCACATCTGGGAACCCCCATTTGAGGGGGTCATTGATCACAGGGCGCTCAGTTTCGAGGGGAAACCCCGGAAACACCGGCAATTTTGGACAGACCCACAGGTTTCCCCCGAGGAGTCCGATTAACCGGGAACGTTACAGTGAATCCCAATGGTCGTAGCGAGGAAGACAAAACAATGAAGCCCTCAAACTACAGTGTTTATTTGCAGACGGTTCGTCAGCGCACCCGCCGCTCGGGTGGCACGGTGCTGTCCAGTTTCATCGATGCCATCGATTGGGATCAGGCCCTCGCACGCCTGGCCACTTGGGCCCGCATGCGGGAGTCCCGTTATGTCTGCCTGTGCAATGTGCACTCTGTGGTCACAGCGGATCAGGACCCAAAGTTTCACGATGTGATCTCTGGCGCCGACATGGCACTGCCCGATGGCGCCCCGGTGGCCTGGGTCCTGCAAAACACAGGCTTTCCTGAACAGCAACGCATCAATGGTCCTGACCTGATGTGGCGCTACATGAAGGTTGCCGAAGAACTGGGCCAGTCCGTGTTCTTCTATGGCTCCTCGGAAGACACGCTGTCGCAACTGCGCAAGCAGATCAGCAAGCACTTCCCGACGCTGCGCATCGCCGGCATGATCTCGCCCCCTTTTGGCGACGTCTCTCCCGAGATGGATCAGGCCCATGTGGACACCATCAACCGCTCTGGTGCACATGTGCTGTTTGTGGGGCTGGGTTGTCCCAAGCAGGAAGCCTGGATGGCCGCTCACAAGGGCCGCATCACCTCCGTGATGCTGGGCGTGGGCGCCGCGTTTGATTACCATGCGGGCACCTTGCGTCGTGCCCCGGTGTGGATGCAGAACCATGGCCTGGAGTGGGCGTATCGCCTGGCGTCCGAGCCCCGTCGCCTGTTCAAGCGCTACCTGCTGACCAACTCCACCTTTGTCTGGAAGCAGACCCTGCGCTGGACCACCCGCAAGGCCTGAGGCCTGTGCCGCCCAAAAACAAAGCGCCCTGCGGGGCGCTTTTTTCATGCCGGCCTCGTCATCGCCAGTTGCTCAGTCGGTCCCGCACACCGGGCAATCGGTCTGCCGACGCACGGTGATCGTGGTGGTCTCCCCATGGCGCCCATCGAACATCAGCAGGCGTCCGACCAGACCGGGCCCTGCGTCAGGCCCCACCCCCGCCAGCAGCTTGAGTGCCTCACCGGCCTGCATCACCCCCATCATCCCGACCAAGGGTGCAAACACACCCAGGGTGGCGCACCGCACTTCGGGCGGAGGCGCATCCGGAGGGAACAGGCAGGCATAACAGGGTGAGGCGGCCTGACGCGGGTCAAAGACCGTGAGCTGCCCGTCAAAGCGCAGGGCCGAGGCCGACACCAGCGGCGTGCCATGCTTCACGCTGGCGCGGTTGATGGTCTGGCGGATGCTGAAGTGATCGGTGCAATCCAGGATCACGTCGACCTGAGGCGCCCACTGATCCAGCAAGGCCTCGTCGGCCGCCTGGGCCAGGGCATGGACCTGTACCCCGGGGTTCAAGGCGGCCAGGGCCGCCTGTGCAGATGCCACCTTGTGCTGGCCAATGCCATCGGTGCGGTGCAACACCTGGCGCTGCAGGTTGGTCAGGTCGACCACATCGGGGTCCACCACCGTGATGCGCCCCACGCCACTGCTGGCCAGGTACATCAGGGCCGGTGCGCCCAGGCCGCCCACGCCAATCACCAGGGCATGAGACGACAGGAGGCGCTCCTGCGCCTCCTCGGACCATTCATCCAGCAGAAGGTGCCGGCTGTAACGCAGCCGTTGCTGATCGTCCACCGGCGCTGCTCCTCAGGCTCACTCGCCCTTGGGCTTGTCTTCCTTGCGCTCGACCATGGTCTTGGAGACCAGGACCGGCTGGCCCTTGAGCTGGTTCAGGGCCTGCTGCAACTGGAAGTCTTCCGGGCTGCCAAACTCAGCCAGCGGCTTGGGCTTGTCGTCCTTCTTGGCCGTGGCGGCATCTTCTTCCAGCTTCTTGATGGCTGCATCGCGGGCCATTTCACGGGCGGCGTCCTTGGTCTCGGGGCCCTGGCCACTGCCAATGTGCTTTTGCAGATCGGCCTCGCGCACACGCAGCACGCCAAAGACGTTGCCCTCGGCACTCTCGTCGATCATGACGTCGGGCACGATGCCCTTGGCCTGGATGGAGCGCCCCTTGGGCGTGTAGTAGCGGGCGGTGGTGATCTTCAGGGCCGTTTCTTCAGACAACTGACGCACGGTCTGCACCGAGCCCTTGCCAAAGGTCTGCGCGCCCATGATCACGGCGCGCTTGTGGTCCTGCAGGGCTCCGGCAACGATCTCGGAGGCCGAGGCCGAGCCTTCATTGACCAGCACCACGATCGGCACGGTCTTGAGGGCCGCGGGCAGTCGCGCCAGCACGTCCGAGCTGGTGCGGCGCGAATAGTCTTCAGGCCGGGCCAGCAGCTTGGTCTTGGATTCGGGCAACTGACCGTCGGTGGTCACCACCACCACATCCTTGGGCAGGAAGGCCGCCGAGATGGCCACGGCCCCCTCCAGCAAGCCACCCGGGTCATTGCGCAGGTCAAGCACCAGGCCCTTGATCTTGGGCTCTTCCTGGTACAGCTTGGCCACCTTGGTGGCAAAGTCCTCGACCGTGCGCTCCTGGAACTGCGTGATGCGAACGTAGCCATAGCCCGCCTCGGGCACGCGGGTGCGCACGCTTTGCACGCGGATCTCTTCGCGCACGATGGTGATGGGGAAGCTGCGGCTCTCGGACTTGCGGAAGATGGTCAGGATCACCTTGGTGGCGGGCTCGCCGCGCATGCGCTTGACGGCCTGGTCCATGGTCAGACCCTTGACGAAGGTGTCGTCAATCTTGGTGATCAGGTCACCGCTCTTGAGCCCGGCGCGAAAGGCCGGCGAGCCTTCGATCGGCGAGACGATCTTGACCAGGCCATCTTCCATGCCGATCTCGATGCCCACGCCGACAAACTTGCCGGTGGTGCCTTCGCGGAATTCCTTGAAGGTGGTCTTGTCGAAATACTGGGAGTGCGGATCCAGCCCCGAGACCATGCCGCCAATCGCATCGCTGATGAGCTTTTTCTCATCAACCGGCTCGACATAGTCGGTCTTGATCATGCCAAAGACCGCCGCCAGTTGCTGCAACTCCTCCAGCGGCAATTGCGGCGCGGCATTGCGGGCCGTGGCCTGGAATTGCAGGGTGGTCAGGCCACCAGCCAGGGCGCCTACGGCCACCCAGCCTGCCATCTTCATCTTGGAGGTCATGATCTAAAGCCTCGATCTCTCAGCCAGCAGGCGGCACATGCCGCCCAGCTATGTATTGGAGCAGTATAGGAGACGGCCCAGTGTGGCAAGGGGCAATCACCGGGTGAAGGGGGTGCTATTCCATGGCCGAGCCACTCAAACCGTCGCTGGCGCGTGCGCCTGTCGCGCAAAGGTGACGATGTGATCGATCTGCAGACGGATGCCGATGCGCTCACCCACCGCATGGTCATGGTGGGAGGGCACCAGCGCCATCACGGTTTGCCCGCTGTCGAGTTTCAGCGTGTAAAGGAAATCAGCCCCTCTGAAGGCCTTGCGCAGGATCGTGGCCAACACCTCGCTGTCATCGTCATGGACGATGTCATCGGCGCGCAGCAACAAGTCGCAATCGCCCAGGCCCCACTCGGGTGGCAGGCCATCGGGCAGCGGCTGCTCACCCAGGGGTGAGCGCAGGCGGGCGTGCCCTTGCTCGTCGGTGTCGACCCGGCCCGGCACAAAGGCGCCATGGCCAATGAACTCGGCCACAAAGCGGGTGGCCGGCCGGTGGTACAGCTCGTAGGGCGCGGCCCACTGGTGCAGGCGCCCCTGTTGCATCACACCGATGTGATCGCCCAGGGCAAAGGCCTCCAGTTGGTCGTGCGTGACAAACAAGGCGGTGGTGCCCGTCTGCTTGAGGATGGCGCGGATCTCGTGGGCCAGGCGCTCGCGCAGGTCCACATCCAGGCTGGAAAAAGGCTCGTCCAGCAGCAGCAGGCGCGGGGCAGGTGCCAGGGCACGGGCCAAGGCCACACGTTGCTGTTGACCGCCAGACAGTTGATGGGGCCAGCGATCTCCAAGACCGACCAGGCCGACCAGCGTGAGCATCTCGATCACACGGGCCTGGCGCTGCGATCGCCCGAAGGCCTTGAGGCCAAAGGCGATGTTCTCGGAAACGGTCAGGTGGGGAAACAGGGCAAAGTCCTGAAAGACCATGCCGATGCGGCGCTTTTCCGGGGAGACATGCTGGCCACGCTCACCATCCACGATGGTCTCGTGCGCCAATTCGATGTGCCCCTTGCCGGGTCGCTCCAGCCCGGCAATCGACCGCAGGAGCGTGGTCTTGCCACAGCCCGAAGGCCCCACCAGGACGCCGATCTCGCCAGCCGCCAAGGCCATGCTGACGCCGTCGACCGCCGCACGACCGCTCGCGCCACCAAACCGGACCTCAAGGCCTTGAACCGTCAGAAACATGGCCTCATGATATCCTCAAATCGATAATGAGAGCCGTTCGCATTCACTGGAGTTTCTGGATCGCCGCCCTGTTGGCGGTGCCGGTCCTGGGCGTCATG
>Ga0209066_10005882_pt1 | contig 12716 bp, 5 predicted proteins | sample All_14_2_FD_187198 | JGI IMG/M metagenome (GOLD analysis project Ga0209066, IMG submission 187198) | Freshwater microbial communities in response to fracking from Pennsylvania, USA - Allegheny Zone_MetaG_DW_15 (SPAdes) (version 2) ...
GTGTGATCGACTTCGGCGCGGCCAGTACCTGCCCACGCTCGATCTCATCCCGTTTCACCCCTCGCAGCAACGCGCCGATGTTGTCCCCGGCCTGTCCCTCATCGAGCAGCTTGCGGAACATCTCGACACCGGTGACCGTTGTCTTCACCGTCGGCTTGATCCCGACGATCTCAACTTCCTCGCCGACCTTGATCACACCGCGCTCGATCCTCCCGGTGGCTACCGTGCCCCGGCCGGAGATCGAGAAGACGTCCTCGATCGGCATCAGGAACGGTTTGGCGATATCACGCTCCGGCTCCGGAATGTAGGTGTCGATCGCATCCATCAACTCCCAGATGCACTTCGCCGATGCCTCGTCTTCCGGATTCTCCAACGCCTTCAGCGCCGAACCCTTGACAAATGGCACCTCGTCTCCCGGGAATTCGTACTTGTCGAGCAACTCCCGCAGTTCCATCTCGACCAGTTCGATCAGTTCCTCGTCATCGACCATGTCGCACTTGTTGAGGAACACCACGATCGCCGGGACACCGACCTGGCGGGCGAGAAGGATGTGCTCACGGGTCTGGGGCATGGCCCCGTCGGTTGCCGCAACCACCAGAATCGCGCCGTCCATCTGCGCCGCCCCGGTGATCATGTTCTTGATATAGTCGGCATGGCCGGGACAGTCGACATGGGCATAGTGCCTCTTGGTCGTCTCATACTCGACATGGGCGGTGGCGATCGTGATACCACGCTCCTTCTCCTCCGGCGCCTTATCTATCTCGCTGAAGTCCGTGAACTTCGCCATGCCTTTCGTCGACAACACCCGGGTGATAGCTGCAGTCAAAGTAGTCTTGCCATGATCAATATGACCTACCGTTCCAACATTGACATGCGGTTTTGTTCTTTGAAATTTTTCCTTCGACATGTTTGCCCCTCGATATTCTTATTCTATATTCCTCTGATTTTCTTAATTATCGCTTCTGCTCTGGCGGCAGGCACAACATCATATTCAAAAAATTGCATCGTGAAATTGGCACGCCCTTGGGTTGCTGAACGCAAGGACGTCGAGTATCCGAACATCTCGGACAAAGGTACATGCGCTTTCAATGTCTGGTAATGGCTTGCGGCATCCACTCCGATAATCTTCGCTCGCTTGCTGTTCAGATCAGAGATCACATCTCCCACATACTCTTCAGGAGTTACAACCTCTAAATCCATCACCGGTTCAAGCAAAACCGGTTTCCCGTCCACCGCAGCCCGTCGCATCGCCATCGAGGTCGAGATGCCGAACGCCATGTCCGTCGATTCGTCTTCGTGGTACGACCCACCTACCAGACTGACCTTGACGTCGGTCAGCGGATATCCCAACAGTGGTCCGGCATCGAGGCTGTCAATGACGCTCTTGCGTATTGCTGCCAGGAAAACGGACGGTATCTGAGCATCATCGACCAGGGTGACAAACTCAAACCCTTGCCCGCGTCCCAGCGGTTCGATCTCGAGTACGACATGCCCGTATTGCCCTTTCGCGCCGGTCAGCTGGTCAAATTTTCCTTCCGCCCTTCCTTTGGCAGTCAAACTTTCTTTGTAGGCCACCTGCGGCTTGCCCACGTTTGCAGAGATCTTGAAGTCGTTCAGCAACCGATCGACAATAATTTCCAGATGCAACTCGCCCATACCGGAAATAATCGTCTGCCCGGTATCGCCATTGACACTGATGGTGAATGACGGGTCTTCCAAGGCAATCTTCTTCAGCGTTTCTTCAAGCTTCTTTTCTTCGGCCTTGCTCTTCGGTTCGATTGCGACTCCGATAACCGGTTCGGGAAAATCCATGCTTTCCAGCACGATGAAATCCCCTTTTTCGCACAAGGTATCCCCTGTCGTCGTGAACTTCAGCCCGACGATGGCCCCGATATCACCAGCCGTCAGGTGGGCCACTTCTTCACGTTTGTTGGCATGAAGCTTCAGGATCTTGGCGATCTTTTCCTGTTTCCCTTTACAGGAATTGAACACCTTGTCGCCTACCGCGATACTCCCCGAATACATTCGGATAAAAGCCAAGTTCTCGACGAAGGCATCGCTCATCAGCTTGAATACGAGGCCGCAGAATCTCCCGCCGGCATCCGTTTCTCTGCTGACCGGGCTACCGTCCTGGTCGAGTCCGGTTACCGGAGGGACGTCCAAAGGAGACGGCAGATAGTGGATAATTCCGTCGAGGAGCGGCTGTACGCCTTTGTTTTTAAAAGCGCTTCCGCACAAGACCGGCACCACCTGCAAAGCCAGCGTCGCCTTTCTCAAGGCAGCGTATATTTCTGATTTCGATACCGAAGTATCTTCAACAAATTTTTCCATGACACTCTCATCGAAGTCGGCCAACTTCTCGATGAGTGCCATTCGTGCGGCCGTGAATTCTTCTATGTAAGGCGCAGGAATTTCCTTCTCTATGATTTCCTGCCCGAGAGACTGCTCGGTAAACAGCAGCATCTTCTCTTCAATGAGGTCGACGACCCCTTCGAATTCGGTTTCCTTTCCCACTGGCAGTTGCAGGGGAAGGGGACAGGCGCCCAGCCTGTCAGCAATCATTGACACACATCGATGGAAGTCGGCACCGATCCGATCCATCTTGTTGATGAAGGCAATCCGCGGGATTCGATACCTGTCCGCCTGCCTCCAAACCGTTTCCGACTGCGGCTCAACCCCTCCAACAGCACAGAATACAGCTATTACCCCGTCCAGTACGCGTAGACATCGTTCCACCTCGACGGTGAAATCGACATGCCCGGGAGTGTCAATGATGTTTATTTTTGTATCTTTCCAAAAGCAGGTGGTCGCTGCCGAGGTTATGGTGATCCCTCTTTCCTGCTCTTGCTCCATCCAGTCCATGACGGCCGTGCCTTCATGGACCTCCCCAATTTTGTACGACTTGCCGGTATAATACAGTATACGCTCGGTTGTCGTTGTCTTACCCGCGTCAATATGGGCCATGATGCCAATATTGCGCATGTTAGTCAGCTGTTCTCTATGGGTCGCCATCGACGTTCCTCAGAATAGCATCTTGCGCCGTTGACGCGGACCCTCTTCGTCTGACGTTATATTCCTACCACCGATAATGGGCAAAGGCCTTGTTCGCCTCAGCCATACGATGCGTGTCATCACGTTTTTTCACGGACGCCCCGCGGTTATTATAGGCATCCATAATCTCACCCGCCAGTTTTTCTGACATCGACTTCCCGGAGCGCGATTTGGCATAATTGATGATCCATCGTATCGCAAGGGCGTTCCGCCGGGTCTGACGGACCTCCATCGGCACCTGATAGGTGGCGCCACCCACGCGGCGAGACTTCACCTCAACCTTGGGACGAACCTTCTCCATCGCCTCCTCGAACACCGTCAGCGCATCGGCTTCCTGCACCTTGGAGGTAACTATATCCATAGCGTCATAAAAAATACGCTGGGCGATGCTTTTTTTCCCCCGTTCCATCAGGCCGTTGGTGAATTTGCTTACCAACACACTGCCGAAACGCTCATCAGCGTCAATTGGCCGCCTCTCTGCTGTCTTTCTACGCGACATTCCTACCTCTCTTTTTCAGCAACCAGCCATCAAGAAGGCCGTTTTGCCCCATATTTCGAACGACCTTGTCGTCGTGCAGTCACACCAAGTGTATCCAAGGTGCCACGAATAATATGATAGCGAACACCAGGAAGGTCTTTGACCCTGCCTCCACGAATCAGGACCACCGAGTGCTCCTGAAGGTTATGCCCGATACCGGGGATATAGGACGTCACCTCGATACCATTGGTGAGCCTCACCCTCGCAACCTTGCGAAGAGCCGAGTTAGGCTTTTTCGGGGTTGTGGTATATACACGCACACAAACCCCCCTTTTCTGGGGAGATCCTTTCAAGGCAGGGGTGTTTGTCTTTTTGACAATCTTTTCCCTCCCCAGCCTTACCAGTTGATTAATTGTCGGCATTGCGTTTACAGCTCCTGTTTTTCTATCTTTTTCCTCTTTATCCGACTACCGGGATGCAGGTCATGAGACAAATTGCAGCACGAAAGCAGAAATAATTACTCTAACTCCTGTTAAGTGTCAAGACGAAAAACTAACGCCCCTAAAGGAATTATTGGTCGATCCCATTACCCTTTAGGCCGGTTCCGGCAGAGATAAGCCGTCCCATGATGACATTTTCCTTCAGTCCAGCGAGTTCATCTATCTTTCCAGCCATCGCCGCATTGGTCAGGACCTTCGTCGTTTCCTGGAAAGAGGCTGCAGAGATGAAACTCTCGGTGGAAAGAGAGGCCTTCGTCACACCCAACAGCATCGGTTCAGCAACCGGTGGGGTCTGTCCAGCGGCAATCAGCCGATCTCGTTCATCCTCAAATTTCCACCACTCTACCTGTTCTCCAATCATGAATCTGGAATCGCCGGACGAAGTGATCTGCACCCTCCGCAGCATCTGCCGGACAATGACCTCGATATGCTTGTCATTGATTTTGACACCCTGTAACCGGTAAACTTCCTGGATCTCGTTCACCAGAAACTTGGCAAGCTCCTTGACACCGAGGACCCGAAGAATATCGTTGGGGACAACGGTACCCTCCATAAGCGGTTCGCCGGCCTGGACGTAGTCTCCCTCATGGACGATGATATGCTTGGCCTTGGGCACGAGATATTCCTGGGGCTCACCATATTCAGGGGTAATGAGAACCCTTCTCTTTCCCTTCAACTCCTTGCCGAAACTGACCCGCCCGTCGATTTCCGAGATGATTGCCGGCTCTTTTGGCTTGCGGACCTCGAACAGTTCGGCGACCCGTGGCAGACCACCGGTAATATCCTTCGTCTTGGAAGTTTCGCGCGGAATTTTTCCGACGATCGTTCCCGGCATGATCACGTCACCCTCGCTGACCGATATGATCGACCCGACAGGAAGACTGTAACGGGCATAGGCCTCGGAATCAGGAAGCTTGAGGGTTTTGCCCTTGTCCCCCTTTACTGAAATACGGGGGTTGAGCTGGGAACTTCCAGCCGAATGGATGATGACCATCGAAGATTTTCCGGTGACGACATCCACCTTCTCCTGCATCGTGATGCCCTCGAAGATATCACCATACTTGATTGTTCCCCCCACCTCGGCGACGATTGGGATCGTATAGGCATCCCAGTCGGCAAGTATGGTTCCGGCAGCGACCTCCGCCCCTTCTTCGACGGTTATCTGGGCACCGTAGTTGACCTTGAACCGCTCGCGTTCGCGTCCGAGTTCATCCATGATCGAAATCTCGGCATTGCGATTCATAACGATCTTTACGCCATCAGCATTCTCGACGAAGTGGAGGTTCTTGAAGCCGACCTTGCCGCCACGTTGGGTCTTCAGCTCGGCCTGCTCAACCGAACGACGAGCCGTACCACCGATATGGAAGGTCCGCATGGTCAACTGGGTGCCGGGTTCACCGATTGACTGGGCGGCAATGACACCGATAGCCTCGCCGATGTTGACCATATGGCCACGGCCGAGATCACGACCGTAGCAGGCGGCGCAGACGCCCCTGCGCGACCGGCAGGAGAGCACCGACCTGATCATGACCCGATCGATACCGGCATCCTCGATCTGACGCACCTTTCCCTCGGTGATTTCCTTTCCGGCCTCGACCAGAACCTCATCGGTATAGGGATCACAGACATCTTCCAAGGCAACCCGCCCGAGGATGCGATCGCCGAGAGGCACGATGATCTCGCCGCCATCGAGCAGCGGTTCCGAGACGATGCCATCCAGGGTCTGGCAATCCCGCTCGACGATGGTAGACTCCTGGGCCACGTCGACAAGACGCCTGGTCAGGTACCCGGAGTTGGCTGTCTTCAGTGCCGTGTCGGCGAGACCCTTGCGTGCGCCGTGGGTGGAAATGAAATATTCAAGAACACCCAGCCCTTCACGGAAATTGGCCTTGATCGGGGTCTCGATGATGGCCCCGGAGGGCTTGGCCATCAGACCGCGCATGCCTGCGAGCTGACGGATCTGATCCCGCGAGCCACGAGCTCCCGAGTCGGCCATGATGAAGATCGAGTTGAAACTGGGTGACTCGACGAGTTTGTTGTCCTTGTCACGTACGTATTCCACCTTGATCTCGTTCATCATCTCATTGGCGACATCTTCCGTGACCTTCGACCAGATATCAACAACCTTGTTATATTTCTCACCGGAGGTGATAAGACCGTCGGTGTACTGCTGCTCGACATCAAGCACGTCCTTTTCGGCCTTCTCGATGAAGTCCTCCTTGCTCAGTGGGATCTTCATGTCATTGATACAGATCGATATCCCCGCCTTCGTGGCGTATTCATAACCGATATCCTTGAGACGATCAGCAACAATGACGGTGTCTTTGGTCCCGGCATTACGATACGTGAAATCAATGAGCTGGGCCAGGGCCTTCTTGCTCAGGACCCGATTGACCTCCTTGAATGGCACGCTGGCCGGCAGGAGCTGCCCGAGAATGATCCGTCCCATCGTGGTATCGATCATCTCGCCGTTCATCCGCACCCTGATCTTGGCCTGAAGATGCACCTGATCATAGTCGTAGGCAATCATCGCCTCGACCGGGCTGGAGAAGACCTTGCCCTCGCCGGCGACGTTGATCCGTTCGCGGGTCATGTAATAAAGACCGAGCACGATATCCTGCGACGGGATGATGACCGGTTCGCCGTTCGCCGGCGACAGGATGTTGTTGGTCGACATCATCAGGACCCTGGCCTCGACCTGCGCCTCTACCGAAAGGGGCACATGGACCGCCATCTGGTCACCATCGAAGTCGGCGTTGAAGGCCATGCAGACCAACGGGTGCAGCTGGATGGCCTTGCCCTCGATCAGTACCGCCTCAAAGGCCTGCATCCCAAGGCGGTGGAGGGTTGGGGCGCGGTTGAGGATAACCGGATATTCGGTGACCACCTCATCCAGGACATCCCACACCTCCTTGACCCCCTTCTCGACCATCTTCCGCGCACTCTTGATTGTCGTGACAAATCCTTTGCGCTCGAGTTTGTTGTAGATAAAGGGCTTGAACAGCTCAAGGGCCATTTTCTTCGGAATTCCGCACTGATGCAACCGCAAATGGGGGCCGACGACAATGACCGACCGTCCCGAATAGTCGACACGCTTGCCGAGCAGATTCTGCCGGAACCGTCCCTGCTTGCCCTTCAGCATGTCGGAGAGGGATTTCAACGGCCGCTTGTTGGCTCCGGTGATGACCCGGCCGCGGCGGCCGTTGTCAAACAGGACATCGACGGCCTCCTGCAGCATGCGTTTTTCGTTGCGGATGATGATATCCGGGGCATCGAGCTCAAGGAGCCGTTTGAGCCGGTTGTTGCGGTTGATCACCCGGCGATAGAGGTCATTGAGATCGGACGTGGCGAACCTGCCCCCCTCGAGAGGGACGAGCGGGCGAAGGTCAGGCGGCAGAACCGGTATAACCTCCAGCACCATCCACTCCGGCTTGTTACCGGACTCGCAGAACGACTCGATGACAAACAACCGCTTGCCGAGCTTCTGCCGCTTGGTCTGGGAATTGGTCGTCGCCATCTCCTCCCGCAATTCCTTCGACAGCGTCACCAGATCCTTGCTGGCCAGCAGGTCGCGGATAGCTTCGGCGCCGATGCCGACACGAAACTTGCCGGGAAATTCCTCCCGCATCTGCCGGTACTGTTCCTCGCTGAGCAGCTTTCCCTGAGGCAGACTTTCGACCTCGGATTCGACCACGGCATACTGCTCAAAATACAGGATCTTTTCGAGTTGCTTGAGCGTCATGTCGAGAACTGCACCGATCTTGCTCGGCAGGCTCTTGAGAAACCAGATGTGGGCCACCGGGGCGGCGAGCTTGATATGGCCGAGCCGTTCCCTTCTGACCTTCGACTGGATGACCTCGACCCCACATTTTTCGCAGACTACCCCGCGATGCTTCATCCTCTTGTATTTGCCGCAGTTGCATTCGAAGTCCTTGACCGGTCCGAATATCTTGGCACAGAATAGCCCATCGCGCTCAGGTTTGAACGTCCGGTAATTGATGGTTTCCGGCTTCTTGACCTCGCCATGCGACCAATCCATGATCTTCTCCGGTGAAGCAAGCGAGATCTTCACCTTCCTGAATTGTGCGGGGGCTTTCGGTTTCTGAAAAAAATTAAAAAGCTCTTCCACGCTATCACCTCTCCCTTTACAAAGGATTCATCCGACAGCAGCAACTGCCATCGGATCTTGAAGAGATTGTTCCCTATCCGGGCAATATCGAAATTGGCTCAAGTCTCTGTCGACTGCCGAGAGACCGAGCTGCTGTTATTCAATCAATTCCATGTTCAGACACAATCCCTGCAACTCTTTGACAAGAACATGGAATGATTCTGGCAGGCCGGTTGTCAGGAAATTATTGCCTTTGACTATCCGCTCGTACATGGTAGTCCGGCCCTCGACATCGTCTGATTTAGCGGTGAGAAATTCCTTCAAGGTATAGGCGGCACCATAGGCTTCCATCGCCCAGACTTCCATCTCACCCAGGCGTTGTCCACCGAATTGGGCCTTGCCCCCCAGCGGTTGCTGGGTCACCAGTGAATATGGTCCAGTCGATCGGGCATGGATTTTGTTGTCGACCAGATGATGGAGTTTCAGCATATACATGACGCCAACGGTCACCTTGTTCGCAAACGGTTCCCCCGTCAGACCATCATAGAGCTGACTCTGTCCGACTTCATCAACCCCTGCCTCAACCAGCAGACGGCGAATCTGTCCTTCTTCCGCTCCGTCAAAGACCGGGGTCGCCACAAACAGGCCTTTCTGATGTTCCCTGGCCCAGGCGATCAACTCTTCATCATCCTTGCCGGATACGATGGCCTCGTACTCTCCCGGGCCGTAAACCGAGGCCAGTTTCTTCTTGATCGCATCAGCGGCATGTTCGCTGGCCAACTGAGCCAGCTGCTCACCCAGTTTTTTAGCCGCAAAACCAAGGTGGACCTCCAGTACCTGGCCGACATTCATACGGGAAGGGACGCCCAGAGGGTTGAGCACGATGTCGACCGAAGTCCCGTCAGCAAAAAAGGGCATATCTTCCTCGGGAAGCAACCGGGAAACAACACCCTTGTTGCCGTGCCGACCGGCCATCTTGTCGCCCACGGAAAGCTTCCTTTTCGTGGCCACGTAGACCTTCACCATCTTGACCACACCTGGAGGCAGATCGTCGCCTTTCCGCATCCGATCGATGATCCCCTCATAGCGCTCGGAGATCAAACGGGCCTGTTTTTCATAACGGCCAAAGGCGGCGTCGATCAGGTCTTCGTATTTCGACTTTTCGGAAAAATCGATGTCCCGCAGGTTATGGAACCCAATCTCCAGCGCCATATCGGCCGTAATCTTTTTGCCCAGTTTGACGACAACCTGTCCGTCGACTCCGATGATATCGGCTTTAGCGGTACGGCCTTCAATGATATTGCCTATTTCTCTGCAGACGCCTCGTTTCAGGCTCCGAATTTCATCGATCTTGTCCTGGTTGAGTTTCTCGATCTCCAGGTCCTCGATCATCAGTGATCGCTCGTCCTTGTCGACGCCCTTGCGGGAAAATACCTTGGCATCGATAACGATGCCGGAAACGCCGGGCGGAACCCGCAACGAGGAATCCTTCACATCCTGGGCTTTTTCCCCAAAGATCGCCCGCAACAGCTTTTCCTCGGGAGACAGCACCGTTTCCCCCTTCGGCGTGACCTTGCCGACGAGGGTATCACCGGCCTTCACCTCAGCACCGATTCTGACGATACCGGAGTCATCGAGGTTTCGCAGCGTTTCCTCACTGACATTGGGAATATCCCTGGTGATCTCTTCCTTGCCGAGTTTGGTGTCACGGGCCATTGTCTCAAACACCTCGATGTGCACCGAGGTGAAGGTATCTTCCTTGAGCAGCCGCTCGTTGACGAGGATCGAATCCTCGAAGTTGAATCCGCGCCAGGGCATGAAGGCGATAGTCACATTCTTACCGAGGGCGAGTTCGCCCTGGTCACAGGATGGGCCATCCGCCAGTACCGTCCCCTGAGTAACCCGAGTCCCGGGAACGGCCAGAGGCGTCTGATTGAAGCAGGTGTTCTGATTGGATTTTTTGTACTTACCTAAACGATATACGGCAACTCCGGTATCGTAGCCGTCAACGCCCGGTTTGTCATAACGGACAACAATCCTGTTCGAGTCCGCCTCTTCGACAACACCATCACCGGCACTGAGCAGACAGGCGCCTGAATCTCTGGCAACATATCGCTCCATCCCCGTGCCGACGAGCGGCGCCTTCGTCACCATCAACGGTACAGCCTGTCGCTGCATGTTCGACCCCATCAGGGCGCGGTTGGCATCATCATTTTCGAGGAAGGGGATAAGGGACGCGGCGACACTGACCAGCTGATTCGGAGCGATGTCCATGTAGGTGATCTTGTCTGCCGTCGAGGTAACGACCTCGCCGTCCTCGCGAACGATGAGATTGTCCAGTGTGATCCTTCTCTGTTCATCCATCTCGACCAGGGCAGGGGCGATGACATGCTTCTGTTCCTGGAGGGCACTGAGATATTTCACCTCGTCGAGAACGATCCTCTCTTCGACTTTCCGGTAGGGGGTTTCGATGAAACCGTAGGGATTGATCCTGGCATAGGTCGCCAGCGAGACGATCAGGCCAATGTTCGGCCCCTCAGGGGTCTCTACCGGACAGATTCGTCCATAATGGGTCGGATGAACATCCCGAACCTCAAATCCTGCCCGCTCCCTGGAGAGACCTCCAGGCCCGAGCGCACTGAGACGCCTCTTGTGAGTGACCTCGGATAACGGATTGGTCTGATCCATGAACTGGGACAGCTGACTGGTGCCAAAGAACTCCTTGATCGCAGCCGATATGGGCTTCGGATTGACCAGATCATGTGGCATCAGGGTTTCGACATCCTGCAGGGTCATCCGTTCCTTGATCGCCCTTTCCATCCTGACCAGACCCATGCGATACTGGTTTTCGACAAGTTCACCAACCGTACGCACCCTCCGGTTCCCCAGATGATCGATATCATCGACCCCGCCTTGGGTATCCTTCAGCCGCACGAGATGGCGGATCGAATAGAGGATGTCCTCACGTGTCAGGGCCCGGTTGGAGATGTCAATATCAAGACCGAGCTTCGCATTGATCTTGTAGCGGCCGACTTCAGACAGGTCATAAAGATCCTGGTTGAAAAACAGGTTGTCAAAGAACGACTGCGCGACCTCGACGGTCGGCGGGCTTGACGGTCGAAGGCGCCGGTAGATCTCGAGCAGAGCCTCTTCGGTGCCGGCTACCTTGTCGGAGGCCAACGTCTTGCTGAAGGAGTCGGAATATTTGACTCCATCGATCATCAGGGTCCGGAATTCAGAAATACCGGCATCTTTTAGGGTATCGAGCAGAGTGTCAGTAATTTCGGTATTGCAGAGAGCAATGGCTTCACCGCTTGTCGGATCAACAATCCCTTTGGCGAGGATCCGCGTGACGACCGCTTCCTTCGAAATCTTCAGGTATTCAATGCCAGCGGATTTTATTTTCTTACAGAGATTTGAAGTGATTTTTCGACCTTTTTTCGATAAAATCTCGCCATCTACTGGATTGACTAAATCAAATTCGAGCCTTTGATTGATTGCAGTTTCTTCGTCGAAGCTGCAGAAAAAATTTTCTCCATCTCGCTTTATGGTGTTGATCGGATAGAATTCCTGCAGCAGTTCTTCCGATGTATATCCTATCGCCTTGAGCAATGTAGTTGCTGGGAATTTTCGCCGTCTGTCGATTCGGACATGCAGAATATCCTTGATATCAAACTCCAGATCAATCCACGAACCTCTGACGGGTATAATCCTTGCGGAATAGAGAAGCTTGCCGCTTGCGTGACTCTTTCCATTGTCGTGAGTATAAAAAAGACCGGGTGACCGCTGGAGCTGCGATACGATTACTCTTTCTGTTCCATTGATGACAAAAACCCCATCTCCCGTCATTAACGGCAAGGATCCGAGAAATACCTCTTGTTCCTTGATATCACGTATGGATTGGACACCGGTTTCCTCATCTACATCGTATGTAATCAAACGAACAACAATTTTCAGCGGAATTTCAAAACTCATTCCTCGCTGCTGACATTCTTCTACGGTATATTTGGGTTCTCCAAATTTATAGCGCACGAACTCGAGGGAGCATTGCCCGTTAAAATCTCTTATAGGAAATATAGACTTGAGAATTGCTTGCAAACCATAATCTTCACGGTCATCTGGCTCACGATCCATTTGCAGGAATTTTTCATAGGAAATTCGTTGCATTGAAATCAAATGTGGTGGTTCAATAATGCAATCCGCTGTCGCAAAATTTTTTCTTACTCGTTCCATAGTTTTCCTCGAGGTTGCCGTAAGATCTTAAAACTAAGAGTTTTCAGTCGGATCTTAAACTAGCTTAAGCGTGGAGATCTGAGGGGCAGAAAGTGTGATGCAGAAGAAATACGAGGTTGAAAGGAAAAACCAATGGCTGTTCCCGCACTGAAAGAGTACAGTTTATCTTAAGCATAGTAGTTCCTTTCTCAATGACAGATTGAGGCGGCCGACTTATCTGCCACCTCAATTATTTGATTTAATAACACTATTTTCGAACTACCTTTCTTGCTTTCCTAAACACGACACGCCACGGGAACTAACCCGTAGCGTGTCAGGTACGAACGTTTGTCATCTTTAAAAGATG
>Ga0209066_10005884_pt1 | contig 12709 bp, 8 predicted proteins | sample All_14_2_FD_187198 | JGI IMG/M metagenome (GOLD analysis project Ga0209066, IMG submission 187198) | Freshwater microbial communities in response to fracking from Pennsylvania, USA - Allegheny Zone_MetaG_DW_15 (SPAdes) (version 2) ...
CTTGGGTCCAACGGCGCAACCAAGCCCAAGATCGCATCCAGTGGCGATTTACTACTGCCGATGCACGGATCAAATTAAAAAGACTTTACCCATCCATTACAGCGTTGTCCATTCAATGAGACACTAGAGCGTCTTCTGTTTAATCTGCTGCTCGTTCTCTTACTCGTTCTCATTCTCGTGCTCTCTGGGGTCGAGAGAACGAGCACGAGGGCGAGTAAGAGAAACGAGAGGAGCCTGCCGCCAATAAAATAGCAAATGCCCTAGAAATACTTGCTTGCGAATTGGGCGGGTGCCGTGGTATAAATCTAATATAAGTCACCTCGTACAAACGACGGTCAGCCTTACTTCTACCCATTCGTGCCATGAAGTCTAACTTCCAGAAACTATTAGTTCAATCGATTGAGAAGTTCGCCGGCTACCCGGCGCGCCTCGCTCCACCACTCAGCTTTTCGCGTTCGCGCGGATTGGGAAGGATCGCAGGAGCTTTGGCAGGGCTCTCGTGCTTCGTATTCGTCGGCTCTGTGGGAGCGGCGACCTATACCTACAGTGGGATAGCAAATGCCACGGAGCAATGGAGTGCAGGCACCAGTTGGGATGCCGTGCCGGTCTCGAACTTGGACACGATTTTGAATTTCACCGGCGCGATTGCCGCAGGCAATGACCCTATCAGTAACAACGACATTGGCGTCTTCACGCTGAACCAACTCAACATCAACTATACGGGGGCGAGCAGCACGCCGACCCTCACCCTTACGGGCGGCGAACTCAGCTTTGTCGATGACAGCTCGGCCAACGCGCCGGTGATCACCGTGAACACCACTGGTACCGTGCCTCCCGTGATCACCATCAACAACTTGATTTCCGACGGTGCCTTTAATGCCAGCCTGACAAAGACTGGCGCAGGCGTCCTTGTTCTGGGCAATGCCGCGAACACGTATTCAGGGGTGACCACGATCAACGCCGGTGTGGTTCAGGGCAGCGTCTTTGCCAACGACAACGTGGCCAGCAGCATCGGAGTCGGCGGCGCAGGCGCTTCGTCGGCTGACCTTGTATTCGGCGGAGGAACCCTCCGGTACGTCGGTGCTGCCGAGTCGAACACCGACCGCCTCTTCACCATCGGCAACGCGAACGGGAATTCGGCGACGATCGAAAACAATTCGACGAACGACGCGACGCTTCGCGACTTGAATTTCACGTCGACGGGCAACGTGGTCTTCGTGAATACCGCCGCTCACACCCTCACTTTGGGCGGTACCCACACCGGCGCCGGAGGTGCCGTCGCCACGCGCATCATCGAGAATGTGAGCACCTTCGCACCGGTGATCAACGATCAAAGTGTTGGCAATGCGACGAACCTCATCAAGACGGGAACCGGCGCTTGGGCGCTGTCGAGCGCAAATGGTTACACGGGTGGCACCCAGGTGCAAGCCGGCCGCCTGGCAGTGACCGCGTTCAACGCCCTCGGGTCGGGCGATGTCGTCGTATCGAGCGGCGGCGACGTTGTTCTCAGAGCGGCCGGTACCTACAATAACAATTTCTCCCTTGCAGGGAATGGTTCGGGAATCAGTATTAATTCGAGCATAGGTGGGACGCCCGGTGCCTTGGTGCTGCAGAACGGCGCAAACGTCGCCGGGACCGTGACCTTGACAGCAGACACCAGGATTTCTGCTACGGCCAACGTCTTCGCCGGGGGTGCCACCGGAGCCGGTACCATATCGGGTCAAGTGACGGGCGTCGGTCGCCTCGAGTTCTCGTCGAGCAGTGCCGTAAACGGCGGGACGCTAACGTTGAGCAACCCGCTCAACAACTATCAGGGAGGCACGCGTATCGCTGCGGGTGGCACCGGAAGCGGCACGGATATGATTGTTCTGCTTGGCGCTTCCAACGTCATCCCGAATGGGGCCAGCGCAGGAGACGTGAATCTTCACGGCTTCAATATTTCCACAACCAATGGTGCCAACCTCCGGCTCAATGGGTTCAATGAAACCATCAATGGGTTGGTGTCAAGCGGTGCGGCTTCGGTGCAAAAGATCGACAACGGATTCAGTAATACAACATCGACCCTGACCGTTGGTGACAATAATGCCACCGCGACTTACAAGGGGAACCTCATAGATGGTGGCGGAACCAACGATGTCCTCGCCATCACCAAGATTGGCTCTGGAACTCAAACCATCGCCCGCGGTACCTACACGGGGACCACCCGCATCGAGGGGGGTGTCCTTAACCTCAATTTCGGAGTCTACGCCGCCGCGTCGGAAGCCACAACGGCTGTCAACAACAACTTGGCCACAACGACCCCTGTGCAACTCGGGGGAGGCACCTTGCTGATCACAGGGAGAGCTGCGGGGGCGGCTAGTTCTGTGTCCGTCTCGGGTCTGACCGCTACTGCCAATGGCAACCGCTCCTTTACCTATACCTCCATCCCCAGTGGACTCACCGTCGGGCAGGTCATACTTGTGAATAGTGTTGCGACCTCCTCGTTTATCACGAATATCGAGGGAAATACCGTGTACGTGAACACCGGGTTCAGCTCGGGGGCCACCACCGCGACCATCGGCACAAACGCCACCAGCGAGTACACCCACCTCCAAACCTTCGGTTCGCTCGACCTGTCCGCGAACTCGGCGATCGAGTTCGCCAACCAGTCCGCTTCGAACCAGATCAGTCTGCTCTTTGCGGGGGTCACGCAATCGGTGGATAATAGCATCCTGACGATCCGGAACTGGCAGGGCACAGCCGGAGTTGGTGGCGGCTTGAATCAGATTATATTTAATATTGCTGACCCCACTGTTTTCACGTCACTCTTCGCACAGAATGAAGTTGTATTCGACGGCTATGCTTCGGGATACGAAATCGTGGATCTCGGATCCACCTTCGAGTTGGTCGCAACCACCATCCCCGAGCCCAGCACCTACGCGCTGCTGGTTGGCGGCTTGGGCCTGCTGGCCTTCCTCCGCCGCCGCAAACAGTCCTGAGACCCCCCCCACTTTCACAAGAAGCCCCACCCGCAAGTTTGGGGCTTATTTGTGCCTCCTGATTCCCGTCTCCTGTCACCTGACTCCTGAACTCCTGTTCCTTGTTCCCCCTGTAGCCGCGATCGTCCATCGCGGAGGGGCACAGGGGTAGGGGTTAACAAGCACCGCGATCATCCGCCGTCGCATGAGCTTTGGCGCGACAGGCCGATCGCGGCTAAAGTAGGAAGTTGACCTTGGAACAACCAGGGGTAATTATTCCCATTCATACAAGGACAGGCACCCTTCCGTGCAAGTATCCCATTTATTCATCCATTCCGCCATGGCAGCTGTTTTATTAACGACTGGCGCACAGGCCGGGGAGCCCCGGGTGAATTCCGAACTCTGGGGCGAACACGGGGAAAAATGGTCCCCGCAAAGCCGTTTGCCGGATTTTTCCTTCGCGGGATACCACTCCGGTGAAAAAACGCCGCCCAGGGCCGACCCTGTTGCGAACGTCCGTGATTTCGGGGCCAAGGGGGACGGCGTCCAGGATGACACCGCCGCTTTTATCAAGGCCATTGAAACCACCCGGGACGGGGTGATCCTCATTCCTTCCGGCCGCTACCTCATTACCGATATCCTTTGGATCAAAAAGCCGGGGTTGGTGCTGCGCGGTGAGGGGCCCGACCGGAGTGTGTTGTTCTTTACCCGCGGACTCCAGGAAGTCTTGCCAAACATGAGTGCCACGACAGGCGGCCGCCCCACCTCGAACTATTCATGGTCCGGCGGGTTTGTCTGGATCAAGGGGGCCATCAAACAGGAAACCATCGCCCCCATCGCATCGGCCAACAAACGGGGTGACACGACCATCACCCTGCAGCAGGCAGGCCCAGTATCGGCAGGGCAAAGGGTCATGGTGGAGATTCACGATGACGAAAACCGGACCCTTCTCAGCTATCTTTACTCGGGGGATCCCGGCGATGTGTCCAAGGTGCAGAAGAATGTCAAATCGGTCATGGTCAGCCGTGTCCAATCGGTTGATGGCACCCGGATCACACTGGAGCGCCCGTTGCGTTTTGATGTGCGGGCGGAGTGGACCCCCGTCCTGAAAACCTACGAACCCTCGGTGACCGAATGCGGGATCGAAGACCTGGGCTTTGAATTCCCGGTGACCCAGTATGAAGGGCATTTTACCGAGATCGGGTTCAACGCCATCGCGATCAACCAAGCGGCCGATTGCTGGGTCCGCAATATCCGCATCCGCAACAGCGACAGTGGTATTTTCCTCGAGGGCATGTTCTGCTCAGCCGATGGGATCGTGCTCGAATCGGCGCGCACCCCGCACAGCGCAAGCGACAGCACGGGTCACCATGGCCTTACCCTCGGAACAGATTGCCTGATTGAGAATTTCGACATCCGCACCCATTTTATCCATGACATCACTGTCGATAATTTCAGTTCGGGGAACGTGATCAAGAATGGGAAAGGGGTCAATCTTTCGCTGGACCACCACAAAAAGGCCCCCTACGAAAACCTCTTTTCGAACCTCGACCTGGGCAAGGGGACATTGGCTTGGTTCTGTGGCGGGGGAGATTTGCTGGGCAAGCATTGCGGTGCCCGGGGCACCTTCTGGGGTTTGAAAGCCCGCCGGGAGATTGCCCCGCCCGGAGCAGCTTTCGGGCCGGACTCCATGAACCTCGTCGGCCTGCGGACTTCGGCCCCGTCATTGTGCGAGCCCGAAGGAAAATGGATTGAGGGGATCGATCCCCAAAAGCTGCAGCCGGCCGACTTGCATGCCGCCCAATTGAGGCGGCGGTTGGGCCGATAAGGGCCTGTGGATTAACCACGGATCAAACGCCGTGCCTCTGCCATACCGGGCGGCTGCAAGCCGCCCCTCCTTGCGTCGACCAAGAAATCTTTTGGCGCCCCCTGCGACTTTTTTGCAGTCTTGTTCACGCCGGAAACCTTTAACCAAGGATGGATAGCGATGTCTTTCACCATCCCCCCAAGGAGCGGCGGTTTTCCAACCGCCGTGCCTTTCCCCCCTCCCGGACAAGCCCCTAGGGCCTGCCGGCAATCCTCAGGGCGGCGTAGGCGGCACCGAATCCGTTGTCGATATTCACCACGGTGAGACCGGAGGCACAGGAATTCAGCATGCCGAGAAGGGCGCTCAGGCCCTGAAAATTGGCCCCATAACCCACACTGGTGGGGACGGCAATCACGGGGGCAGCCACCAGGCCTCCCACCACGCTGGGCAGGGCGCCTTCCATGCCGGCCACCACAATCAGGGTCTGGTGCCTTCGAAGATTGTCCTGCACGGCCATCAGCCGGTGCAATCCGGCCACCCCGATGTCGTAGTAGCGTTCGACCCGGAGCCCGAAGAAAACGCAGGTCTGCGCGGCTTCCTCGGCGACGGGGAGGTCGGAGGTTCCTGCGGCACAGACGCCCACGGAGAAGTCTTTGCGCAGGGGATAACGGCCAATGGATGCCAGGCGGGAAACCGGGTCGTATTCGAGTTTTCGGAGAGTTTTCTTGAGCTGCGATGCCACGGGGGGATCAATCCGGCTGATCAATACATGCTGGCCTGCGGCCAGCAGAGCTTGGGCAATGCGTGCAAGGTGTGCCGGACTTTTGCCGGGTCCATAGATGACCTCGGCCGCACCGCAGCGTGCTTCGCGGCCGGTGTCCACGCGGGCAAAACCCATATTCGTGGTATCTGATTTCTTGGCCCGTGGTTTCATGCTGGGTCAATGAACTGTATGCCGTTTTCCGGATTGCCTTACAGCACTTTGGGCATGAGGTAGCCCAGAAGATCCGCAATCGGGATCCGTTCCTGCTTCATGGAATCGCGGTGGCGCAGGGTCACGGTGCCGGTTTGGCCAGCATAGGCCCCGTCCTTGGCACCTTCCAAGGTTTCGAAATCCACTGTAATGCCGAACGGCGTGCCGATCTCATCCTGGCGGCGGTAGCGGCGCCCAATGGCCCCGGATTCGTCGTAGAACACCGCCATATGCGCTCGCAGCGTGGTTTCGACCTCACGGGCCAGTGCGACCAGTTCGGGCTTGTTCTTGAGAAGGGGAAAGATGCCAACCTTGACCGGTGCGATGCGGGGGGAGAACCGGAGGACGGTGCGCATCTCGCTCTGGCCTTTTTCGTCCGTGACAGTTTCCTCGGCGTATGCGGCCACCAGGCAGGCGAGAAGGATGCGGTCCACGCCCACGGCCGGCTCAATGACATGGGGGAGGAATTTCTGCTTCGTGGCCTCATCGAAGTAATCCAGCGGTTTACCGCTGTGCTTGGCATGCTGGGACAGGTCGAAGTCACCGCGGGCGGCGATGCCCCACAGCTCCTGGACGCCGAAGGGGTACTTGAACATGATGTCGGTCGTCCCCCGTGAATAGTGGGACAGTTTTTCCTTGGGATGCTCGTATTCGCTGAGCCAGTCCGCGCCGATGCCGATGCTGATGAGCCAGTTCTTGCACCAATCGATCCATTCGCGCTGGTGTTTTTTCCAATCGGCTTCGGGATGGATGAAATATTCCATTTCCATCTGTTCGAATTCGCGGGAGCGGAAGATGAAATTGCGCGGGGTGATTTCGTTGCGGAAGCTTTTCCCGATCTGGGCGATGCCGAAGGGCAGTTTGACGCGGCCGGTATCGACGACGGGCTTGAAGTCGACAAACATGCCCTGGGCGGTTTCCGGGCGGAGATAGGCCACGGAGGACTCGTCCTTCAGGGCCCCGACCTGGGTTTGGAACATGAGGTTGAAATCCCTCGGCGGGGTCAGGGATCCGGGTTCGCCCGTGGCCGGGGAGGGGATGAGGGGGATTTCCTCGGGCGTGGCTTCGGTGAAACAGCGGACCGCGACGGGTGCCAGTGTGCCCTGGATGGCTTTCTTGCGCTTGAGGGTTTCGGCGGCCTTCTGCAGGTCGGACTCCACGCTCTCATTCTCGAGGATCGAGACGTATCCCTGCACCTGTCCGTCGACCGTGACGGCGGCGAAGAAAATCTGGTCGGCACGGAAGCGCTGTTTGGAGACTTTGCAATCGACCATGGGGTCGGAAAATCCGTCCACATGGCCCGAGGCCTTCCAGACATCGGGGTGCATGATGATGGAACTTTCGATGCCGACGACATCGTCGCGGCGCTGGACCATGTCCGTCCACCAGGCATTGCGGATATTGCGCTTGAGTTCCGCCCCGAGGGGGCCGAAATCAAAGAACCCGTTGAGGCCGCCGTAGATTTCGGAGGATTGAAAAATGAAACCCCGCCGTTTGCAAAGTGCGGTGATTTTCTCCATGATACTGTTGTCGGCCATGCTATTTCCTCGATTTGAAAAGATTTGACTATAGCCTGTGCGGCGGGGAATGAACACAGAAATTTCCAAGACCAGGCGGGTGTTTCCATCCGGGAAGCGGAGGCGCATTTTTTCCTGGCCCCGACTTTTTGCCTATGGATTCCTGGCCGTGCTGCTGGCACTGCTCGGGGTATTGCTCGGCTTCCGTTATTACGGGCTGCCCGGCCAGATCGGGGACCGGCTCCGTTCGGAAATGGCGCGCAAGGGACTGGCGGTGGATTTTCGCCATCTCTACCTGGATCCTTTCGGGAGGGTTGTGGCCAGCGACCTGCAAATCCGGCGGATGGACCGCGAAATGGCCCAGACGCTCATGGTGGAAAAGCTCCGGTTTTCCTTCAACTGGATTTCCTGGTGGAGGGGGGAATCTTTCCTCGAGGCGGCATCCCTCAGCGGGGCGGACCTGGTCTTCCCGCTGGATGAAACCACTTCGGTCAGGCTCAATGCGGTCAGTGCCGATGTGGAATTCCGGCCCGATCAACTGGTGGTGCGCGACCTTCGCACCACCGTGCTCAACTTCCGCATCCATTTGGCGGGAACCGTGGATTACGCCGGCTTCAAGCCGGGCCCTGCCATGTCCCCGGAGCAGATTGCGTCCCGGGCGAAGGCCTGGAGATCGGTGGAAAAAGCCCTCACCGAAATCCAGGGTATCCATCCCTTGGAACTGGATGTGGAGGGGGATGTCAACCTGGCCAAACCGGAGGAGAGCCGGGTGCGGGTTCTGCTGGATGGGCGCCGCCAGCAGTGGCGGGGGGTGATTTGTGAACGCCTGCTCGTGGATGCCCGTTTTGAGGACCGCCTGGCACGGGTGGAGATGGAGACTTCCTTCCTCCGTGGGGGATTCCGGGCTGAGAGCACCTGGGCCTATGGCAGCAAGAAAGCCCATGCGTCATTTGACTCCGATGCTGATTTGTCCCTCATGGCCCCGGCGTTTCCGGGAACGGTCGGCGCCTTCCTGAAGGATGTGCGTTTCCGTTCACTCCCGATCAATGAGGGAACAGTCGAAATGGATTGGTCCGAGGGTTTCAAGTACCTGCTCTTGACCCATTCCAACTGGAAGGATTTCGCCATCAAGGACGCCTATTTTGAATCGCTGTATCTTCCGCTGTCCTTTGACGGCAAGCGGATCATGGTGCCCGGCCTGACGATACAGGGAAACAAGGGACGGGCGGACATTGAGATGTATTACGACGGGGACAAGACATTCAAGGCGAAATTGGACAGCACGGTCGACCCAACCCAGTTTGCCGTTTTGCTCGGTCCCCAGGCCCAGCCCTTCTTCAGCAGCCTCAAATTCCATGCCGACGGGCCGGTGGTGCATGCCGATTTTTCCGGGTCGGGTCCGCGGATGGAGGGGATGAGTGTGAGCGGCCGGCTCCATATTTCCGATTTTTCCTACAAGGGAATCGAACTCCAGGAAGTGAGCAGCAGTTTCCATTTCCTGGACAGCGAACTCAACCTTCCCGATATCCATGTCCGCCGGACCGAGGGGGAGGGGACCGGCTCGGTGAAGCACAATTTTGAGACCCGGATTGTCCACCTACAGAACGTCAAGGCAAAGCTCAACCTGGGGGAGACCGCCCGGATCATCAGCAGCAAGCTGGAGGAATATGCCGCCCCCTACCGTTTCCTGGCGGCACCGTATGCCGAGGCCAGCGGGGTGGTGGATGTGGACCACCAGAAACTCACCGATCTCAAGGTGCATATCGTCTCCCCCGAGGGGATGGTCTACAAATTCCTGGGCAAGGATGTGACCCTGACCAGGTTGGACGCCGATCTTTCCTTCAAGGGAAGCGAGCTGAAGATCGCCCCGCGCAAGCCCTTCGGAATCTTCGGCGGAAAAATGGAGGCGGATCTGGGCATCACACTGACTCCCGATGCGCCTTACCGCGCCAAGGCCACCATCACCGATGCGGATTTTGGCGCGCTCATGCGCACCTACTTCGGCAATTCGGACATCAGCGGGAAAGTTGGCGGGCAGATCAACATCCGGGGGCGCCTGGCGGAGATGAAGAGCATCGACGGCTTCGGTACCATGACCGTGACCAAGGGGGCCCTGTATGATATTCCCATCTTCGGCGGTTTCTCCCAGATCCTGAATTCGATCGTCCCCAACCTCGGTTACGCAGTGGCCGACAAGGCGCAGGCCGAGTATATTTTCAAGGACGGGGTCATCCAGATCGACAAGGTGGATGTTTATTCGACTGCCTTCGCGCTCATTGGCAGGGGTTCCTACGACTATGTGGACGACAAGGTGGACCTGACCATGCGGGTCAATATGCGCGGATTGATGGGCATCGCCCTTTTCCCGGTCAGCAAGTTGTTTGAATACGAAGGCAAGGGGACCCTGAGCGAGACCAAATGGTCGCCAGTGGTGTTTTGAGCGTTGGAGCCATTCCGGTTTTGATTGAGGGGATCAGCGTTCCCAAGGTGGTGCGGAAATTTCCTCCAGTAGCGGACAGACCGGGCACGCTGGTTTATTGGGGAGCAAAGGCAACGGCGGTTGGAAAATCGCCGCTCCTTGTTCACTGGATCCGGTAGCGGAATTCCGAAGGAATTTCGTCCCTCTTCGTGGTGATACCACAAGCTTATCCCGCTATAGCGGGATGGCTACAAGGCTGGGGTCAGCGTTTGGCCCGCTTGGAACAGGTGCCGTTCTTGGCCAGTTCCTCGCAGGTTGCCTCGATCCGCAGGCGCACCGTGCCGGGGCGGAAGCCCAGGCCTTTGGCCAGCACGCTTTCCCGGACATCCAGACAATAGTCCTCGAATTCCACGATTTTGTCGCAGTCGAGGCAGATGATGTGGTTGTGGTTCGGGTGGGTGGCGTAATTCGGGTCGTAATACTGCTGGTCCTTGCCGAGGTCGAGTTCGCGCAGCAGGCCTGTCTGCACCAGGACGGGCAGGGTGCGGTAAACCGTGGCTCGCGAGACCGAGGAATCGATCGCCCGGGCTCGCTCGAGCAGATCGTCGGCGGTGTAATGGTCGGTCGTACTGAAAGCGGCCTCGATGATGGCCTTGCGTTGGTTGGTGATGCGCATGCCATTGCTCACCATGTAGGCGAGCACTTTGGCGTGGATTTCCGCAGTTTGTTCAGGAGCCATAGTCGGGTAGAAGGGTCATTAAACCACCCGATGGGGGCATGTCACGCACGGAGAATGAAACGTCCCGCAGGAATGATCAGCCAATGGCCTCGTCCTTGAGGGTCTTCAGGAACCGCTTCAGGGCGGGGGAAAGGACCCGTCCGCTCTTATAAATCATGCTCAGGGGGCGATAGTAGGGGCGGCCCTTGAATTCGATGGCAATCAGGCTGCCGGCACGGACTTCCTGCTCAATCGTTGCGCGCGGGACAATGGAAATGCCGGCGTCAATTTCCACCGCACGTTTCACGGTTTCAATGTTGTCGAATTCCATCACCGGCTTGGGATCGAATCCGGCATCGCGGAAAATTTTGTCGATGGCGCGGCGGGTCGGGATATCGGGTTCGAATCCGATGAATTTGGTGGTGCCGATGTCCTTCACTTCGACCTCATCCTTGGTGGAGATGGCGTGGTTCGGGGCACAGATGAGAACCAAGCGGTCCTTTTTGAAGGCTTCTGTTTTGAGTGACTTCTTGGTGGTGGCGAAAGCCACCAGGCCCAGGTCACAAGTGCCCGCCTGGACTTCTTCGTAGACCTGGTTCGAGCGGCGGTATTCCACGTGGACGTTGACGTTGGGGAATTCCTTCAGGAAGCGCTTCAGGTAGGGGGGGAGCTCGTGCAGGCCGATGGAATAAACCGTGGCAATCCGGATATTACCCGAGATGATGTTCCGCATCTCGTTGAACTGGTTGGTCAGGGTATCAAAATGACTGATGATGTCTTTGCTGGTCCCATAGAGAAGCTCGCCTTCACGGGTCAGCGCAAAACGCTTGCTGGACCGTTCAATCAGCGGGATACGGAAGCGGTCCTCCATGGCCCGGATTTGCTGGCTCACCGCCGACTGGGTGATGCTGTTCATTTGGGCTGCCTTGCTGAAACTTTGGGATTCCACCAAGTCACGGAACACACGAAATGACTCAATCTGCATGAATTTGATGATAAGGTGGACTTATCGGCAGTCAATAAATAAATTAGATGCCAATATCGTGGTTCAATGGCCGGGCTAATAGTTGGCCGGGCTTGCACTCTACTATATTGCTTTAAGCTATGCTGATGGATGCTTCCCAATCCCTGCAATTTTGGCAAGAACAGATCGCTGCGGCGGTCCGGTCCTGTGGACGACAGGCCGGGAGCGTACGCCTGATTCCCGCGAGCAAAACCATTTCTCCCGAGCGGCTCCAGGAATTTGTGCAGGCAGGCCTGCGGGTCTTCGGTGAAAACCGCATCCAGGAGGCCAAGGCCAAAATCCCCTTGCTTCCCGGCTCTTGTGAATGGCATTTCATCGGCGGACTCCAAAGTAACAAGGTGCGCGATGCCGTGGCGTTATTCGAATACATCCACTCGGTGGATTCCGCGGGCCTGCTCGAAGAAATTGAAAAACGCGCGTCGGCGCAGGGGAAAAACCAGAAGATCCTGATCGAGGTCAATGTGGCCGGCGAATCGAACAAACACGGATGTCCCCCGGAACAGGCGGCCGGACTGGTCCGGATGGGCAACGGGATGTCCCATGTGACGGTATGCGGACTGATGACCGTGGCTCCCTTTTTCGAGGATTTGGAGCAGGTGCGGCCTTTTTTTAGAAAGCTGGCGGTATTGCGCGATACCCTTGAGGGTGGGTTGGGGATACAGCTGCCGGAACTTTCCATGGGCATGACCCATGATTGGAAAGTCGCGGTCGAAGAGGGAAGTACCATGATCCGTGTCGGCACCGGATTGTTTGGCATGCGGACGCCATGAAGCGGAAGGACGGACGGGGCGGGCTCCTCACGACGCGGTTTTACCGGGGGACGGATGTCGTGGAGATCGCACGCGGTCTCCTGGGAAAAATCCTTTGCACCCGTGACGGGGATACCACCACTTCCGGCCGGATTGTGGAGACCGAGGCTTACGGGGGCCGGACCGACCGGGCTTCGCATGCCCATGGGGGGCGGCGCACCGCACGCACGGAAACCATGTACGCCCCCGGGGGTGTGGCCTATGTGTATTTGTGCTACGGGATGCACCATCTGTTCAATGTGGTCACCGGCCCCCAAGACCGGCCCGATGCGGTGCTGATCCGCGGGATCGAGCCCGTGGAAGGGATTGATGCGATCTTGCAACGGCGGGGCATGAAGGCCCTGCATCCCCGTCTGACCGCCGGCCCGGGTGTGTTGACACGGGCGCTGGGAATCACGCGCAGCGACAACGGGTTGGATCTCCGTGGGGACAGGGTATGGATTGAGGACGACGGGTTCGTGGTTCCGGTGGCGCATATTCTGGCC
>Ga0209066_10005886_pt1 | contig 12706 bp, 8 predicted proteins | sample All_14_2_FD_187198 | JGI IMG/M metagenome (GOLD analysis project Ga0209066, IMG submission 187198) | Freshwater microbial communities in response to fracking from Pennsylvania, USA - Allegheny Zone_MetaG_DW_15 (SPAdes) (version 2) ...
TCTTCCGCAACAAGCACACCTGGTCGCTCACCGCGCTCTACATCGTCACCTTCGGTTCCTTCATCGGCTTCTCGATGGTGCTGCCGCTGGCCATCACGGTGATCTTCGGCTTCCAGCACATCCCGGACGCGGCCGGCGTGATGACGCACACGCTGAAAAACCCCAATGCGCCCTCGGCCCTGACCTACGCCTGGATCGGCCCATTTGTGGGCGCTGCGGTGCGCCCCATCGGCGGCTGGATCAGCGACAAGGTCGGTGGCTCTATCGTCACGCAGGTCATCTCGGCCGTGATGGTGTTCGCGTCTGGGGCGGTGGGCTACGTGATGATGCAGGCCTACGGCTCGGCCACCCCGGAGCAGTATTTCCCCGCCTTCATCGGCCTGTTCATCGTGCTGTTCTTCGCCAGCGGCATCGGCAACGGTTCGACCTTCCGCACCATCGGCGTGATCTTCGACCGCCAGCAGGCCGGCCCCGTGCTGGGCTGGACCTCGGCCGTCGCTGCCTACGGTGCTTTCATCGCCCCGGTCGTCATCGGCGCGCAGATCAAGGCCGGAACGCCGCAGTTCGCCATGTACGGCTTCGCCATCTTCTACGCCGTCTGCCTGGTATTGAACTGGTGGTTTTATCTGCGTGCTGGCGCTGAGATCAAAAACCCATGAACTCCCTTCAGGGCAACTTCAGTTCTGGACTCAGGCCGGTGTGGCACTCCGCTCCGTCCGTGTCCCCCGCCCTTCGGGCTCCTCCTTTACCTCCCGGAGCGGAGTGCCACACCGTCCTGAGTCAGCCAGCGAACCTGGCGCGCAGATGTCTTCGGTCAGCACACCAACACGCAGGCCGCCGAGGGCAGTGGGGTGGGTGCTGCAGTGAGGTAAAGGAGGAGGCCGCAGGCCGGGGGACACGAACGGAAGCACCCACCCCGCTGCCCTCGGCTCCCACACAAGCAGGCCCGAAAAGGCAGCCCAAAGAACACGACAGACAACAGCCAATGACCCCGACAACACACCGAAACCGGAGCAACCCATGAGCCACTTTCTGGACCGCTTGACCCACTTCACTCTGCCCCAGGAAGCCTTCTCGGGCAACCACGGCCTGACCACCAACGAAGACCGCACCTGGGAAGACAGCTACCGCAACCGCTGGGCCCACGACAAGATTGTTCGCAGCACCCACGGCGTGAACTGCACAGGCAGTTGCTCCTGGAAGATCTACGTCAAGGGCGGCATCGTCACCTGGGAAACCCAGCAGACCGACTACCCCCGCACGCGCTGGGACATGCCCAACCACGAGCCACGCGGCTGCGCCCGTGGCGCGTCCTACAGCTGGTATTTGTACAGTGCCAACCGCGTGAAATACCCCATGGTGCGCGGCCGCCTGCTGGAGCGCTGGCGCGCGGCGCTCAAGGTCAGCAAGAGCCCGGTGGACGCCTGGGCGTTGATCCAGCAAGACCCCGAAGCGCGCCGCGACTACCAGCAGGTGCGCGGCATGGGGGGCTTCGTGCGCAGCACCTGGGACGAAGTGAACCAGCTCATCGCCGCGGCCAACGTCTACACCATCAAACAGCACGGCGCCGACCGCATCATCGGCTTCTCGCCCATCCCCGCCATGTCCATGGTGAGCTACGCCGCCGGCTCGCGTTACCTGTCGCTCATTGGCGGCGTGTGCATGAGCTTCTACGACTGGTACTGCGACCTGCCCCCGGCCAGCCCGCAGGTCTGGGGTGAGCAGACCGACGTGCCCGAGTCGGCCGACTGGTACAACAGCAGCTTCATCATCGCCTGGGGCTCCAACGTGCCCCAGACCCGCACGCCCGACGCCCACTTTTTCACCGAGGTGCGCTACAAGGGCTGCAAGACCGTGGCCGTCACGCCCGACTACTCGGAAGTGGCCAAGCTGTCCGACATCTGGATGCACCCCAAGCAGGGCACCGATGCCGCCGTGGCCATGGCCATGGGCCACGTCGCGCTGAAAGAGTTCTACTTCCCCGACGGCGGCAAGCAGCGCAGCAGCTACTTCGACGACTACGCCCGCCGCTACACCGACCTGCCGCTGCTGGTGATGCTCAAAGAGCACTCTCTGCCCGACGGCACGGTGAGCATGGTGCCCGACCGCTACCTGCGCGCCAGCGACTTCAACGGCCAGATGGGCCAGAAGAGCAACCCCGAGTGGAAAACCGTGGCGTTCGACACCGACGGCAAGGCGGTGCTGCCCAACGGCTCCATCGGCTTCCGCTGGGGCGAGCCCGGCCGCGAAGACGAAGGCAAGTGGAACCTGGAGTCCAAAGAGGCGCGCGGCAACACCGACGTGAAACTCAAGCTGTCGGTGATCGAGGACGGCGAGCAAGAGACCCAGATCGTCGATGTCGGCTTTCCCTACTTCGGCGGCCGCGACACCCCCAACTTCACCGCCAACGCACAGAACGGCGAGATCAACCACGCCAAGGTGCCGGCCGTGCGCCTGCGCCTGGGCAAGGCCGGCGAAGAGCGTTACGCGCTGGTCGCCACCGTGTTCGATTTGCAGGTGGCGCAATACGGTATCGACCGTGGCCTGGGATCGGGCGCGAAAGACTTCAACGACAACGCCGCCTACACGCCGGCCTGGCAAGAAAGCATCACCGGTGTGCCGCGCGAGCAGCTCATCACCGTGGCGCGCCAGTTCGCCGACAACGCCGACAAGACGCACGGCAAGTCGATGATCATCATCGGCGCGGCCATGAACCACTGGTACCACGCCGACATGAACTACCGCGGCGTCATCAACCTGCTGATGATGTGCGGCTGCATCGGCCAGAGCGGCGGCGGCTGGGCGCACTACGTGGGCCAGGAAAAGCTGCGCCCGCAAACCGGCTGGGTGCCGCTGGCCTTTGCCACCGACTGGCTGCGCCCACCGCGCCAGATGAACAGCACCAGCTTCTTCTACGCCCACACCGACCAGTGGCGCTACGAAAAGCTGGGCATGGCCGAGATCGTCTCGCCCACGCTCAGCGAAGCCGACAAGACCGCTTTCAGCGGCAGCATGATCGACTTCAACGTGCGCGCCGAGCGCATGGGCTGGCTGCCCAGCGCGCCGCAGCTCAAGACCAATCCGATGCAGGTGGTGCGCGACGCGCAGGCCGCTGGCATGGACGCCAAAGACTATGTGGTCCAGGCGCTGAAAGACGGCACGCTGGAGATGAGCTGCGAAGACCCGGACGCACCACAGAACTGGCCGCGCAACATGTTCGTGTGGCGCTCCAACCTGCTGGGCTCCAGCGGCAAGGGCCACGAGTATTTCTGCAAGCACTTGTTGGGCACCGAAAACGGCGTGCAGGGCAAAGACCTGGGCAAAGACGACGCCAAGCCTGCTGAAGTGAAGTGGCACAAAGACGCGCCGCAAGGCAAGCTGGACCTGCTGGTCACGCTCGACTTCCGCATGAGCACGACCTGCCTGTACAGCGACATCGTGTTGCCCACGGCCAGCTGGTACGAGAAGAACGACCTCAACACCAGCGACATGCACCCCTTCATCCACCCGCTGTCCGCGGCCGTGGACCCGGTGTGGCAGTCGCGGTCTGACTGGGAGATTTACAAGGGTTTTGCCAAGACCTTCAGCGAGGTCTGCGTGGGCCACCTGGGCGTCGAGAAGGAAGTGGTGCTGTCGCCCATCATGCACGACACCCCCGGCGAGATGGCGCAGGCCTTCGAGGTCAAGGAATGGAAGAAGGGCCACTGCGAACTGATCCCCGGCAAGACCGCGCCACAGATCACCGTGGTGGAACGCGACTACCCCAACACCTTCAAACGCTTCACGGCGCTGGGGCCGCTGCTGGACAAGCTGGGCAACGGCGGCAAGGGCATCGGCTGGAAGACCGGTCTGGAAGTCGAGCAGCTCGGTCAGCTCAACGGCAAGACGCTGGACGAGGGCGTGTCGCAAGGCATGCCGAAGATCGTCACCGACATCGACGCCTGCGAAGTGATTCTGCAGCTCGCCCCCGAGACCAACGGCCATGTGGCGGTGAAGGCATGGGAGGCATTGGGCAAGCAGACCGGGCGCGACCACACCCACCTGGCGCTGTACCGCGAAGACGAAAAAATCCGCTACCGCGACATCCAGGCGCAGCCGCGCAAGATCATCAGCTCGCCCACCTGGAGCGGCATCGAGAGCGAGACGGTGAGCTACAACGCCGGCTACACCAACGTGCACGAATACATCCCATGGCGCACCCTGACTGGCCGCCAGCAGTTCTACCAGGACCACCCCTGGATGATCGCCTTCGGTGAAGGCTTCGGCAGCTACCGCCCGCCGGTGGACCTGAAGACCACCAACGGCATCCACAACATCAAGCCCAACGGCCACAAAGAGATCCAGCTCAACTTCATCACGCCGCACCAGAAGTGGGGGATTCACTCCACCTACAGCGACAACCTGATGATGCTCACGCTGAACCGCGGCGGCACCGTGGTGTGGCTGAGCGAAGACGACGCCAAGAGCGCCGGCATCGTGGACAACGACTGGGTCGAGCTGTTCAACATCAACGGCGCCGTGGCGGCCCGTGCGGTGGTGAGCCAGCGCGTGAACAACGGCATGGTGATGATGTACCACTCGCAGGAAAAAATCATCAACACGCCCGGCAGCGAGATCACCGGTGTGCGCGGCGGCATTCACAACTCGGTGACCCGCATCGTGCTGAAACCGACCCACATGATCGGCGGCTACGCGCAGCTGAGCTACGGCTTCAACTACTACGGAACCATCGGCACCAACCGCGACGAATTCGTGGTGGTGCGCAAGATGAGCAAGGTGGACTGGCTCGACACCCCGGCGGACGACCACCTCGTGCGCGCTTACCAGTCGCAGGGCGAGAACCCCTAATCATGAGCAACACCCCCGCGCCGCGCGTACCGCGCGTCACCCCCTCAAGGGGGCAACACCAGTGGCCCGGCAAAGCCGGTTCCACGGTGTTCACTGAATCAAACCCTTCGCACCGGAACGTCGGCTGAACAAGGACAACACATCATGAAAATACGCGCACAAATCGGCATGGTGCTCAACCTGGACAAGTGCATCGGTTGCCACACCTGTTCGGTCACCTGCAAGAACGTCTGGACCAGCCGTCCCGGTGTGGAATACGCCTGGTTCAACAACGTCGAGACCAAGCCTGGCATCGGTTACCCCAAGGAGTGGGAAAACCAGGACAAGTGGAACGGGGGCTGGGTCCGCAAGGCCGACGGCTCCATCGTTCCGAAGCAGGGTGGCAAGTGGTCGCTGCTGATGAAGATCTTCAGCAACCCCAACCTGCCGCAGATCGACGATTACTACGAGCCCTTCACCTTCGACTACGACCACCTGCAGTCGGCGCCCGAAATGAAGCACACGCCCACCGCGCGCCCGCGTTCGCTGATCACCGGCAAGCGCATGGAGAAGATCGAGTGGGGCCCGAACTGGGAAGAGATCCTGGGCGGCGAGTTCAGCAAGCGCAGCAAAGACGCGAACCTGGACGGTTTCGAGCAGGCCCAGAAAGACATGATGGGCCAGTTCGAGAACACCTTCATGATGTACCTGCCGCGCCTGTGCGAGCACTGCCTGAACCCTGCGTGTGTGGCCTCTTGCCCTTCGGGCTCGATCTACAAGCGCGAGGAAGACGGCATCGTGCTGATCGACCAGGACAAGTGCCGCGGCTGGCGCATGTGCGTGAGCGGCTGCCCCTACAAGAAGATTTACTACAACTGGAAAAGCGGCAAGGCCGAAAAGTGCATCTTCTGCTACCCACGCATTGAAGCGGGCCAGCCCACGGTGTGCTCCGAGACCTGCGTGGGCCGCATCCGTTACCTCGGCGTGCTGCTGTACGACGCCGACCGCATCCTGGAAGCCGCGAGCACGCCCAACGAGATCGACCTGTACCAGGCCCAGCTCGACCTGTTCCTGGACCCGAACGACCCGAAGGTGATCGCGCAGGCGCGCATCGACGGCATCCCCGACGCCTGGATGGCCGCGGCCCGCCAGAGCCCGGTCTACAAGATGGCGGTCGAGTGGAAAGTGGCCCTGCCGCTGCACCCCGAATACCGCACGCTGCCGATGGTCTGGTACGTGCCGCCGCTGTCGCCCATCACCTCGGTGGCCAACGCCGGCATGCTGGGCAACAACGGCGAAATCCCGGACGTGTCGCAGCTGCGCATTCCGGTCAAGTACCTGGCCAACTTGCTGACCGCCGGCGACACCGGCCCCGTGGTGCGCGCCCTGGAACGCATGCTGGCCATGCGCGCCTACCAGCGCACCAAACACGTGGACGGCCTCATCAACCAGGAGGTGCTCGACCAGGTGGGCCTGAACGCCCGCGAGGTGGAAGAGATGTACCGGTACATGGCGATTGCGAACTACGAAGACCGCTTCGTGATCCCGACCACGCACCGCGAGTACGCCGAAAACACCTTCAACGTGAAAGGCGGTTGCGGCTTCAGTTTCGGCAACGGTTGCTCGGAAGGGCAGACCGAGACCAGTCTGTTTGGTAGCGAGAAGAAACGCACCATCCCGATCAAGATGGAGAGCTGAGGACATGGCCCACCCCCGCCGCGCTTCGCGCGACCCCCTCAAGGGGGCAACGCTGGCGGCCCGGCAAAGCCGGTTCCGCGGCGTTCTGGGTTTGCTCCCCTTCGTTCATCGATCCAGCTGTTTGACCAAGGAATTGATGTCATGAGTCTATTTTCTTCATCCCCTCCCCAGGCCCGCCTCACGCTGCGCGTGCTGGCGCACTTGCTGCGCTACCCCGATGCCACCTTCCGTGCCCACACCGGCGACATGCGCGAAGCCCTGCAAGCCGAGGCAGCATTGCCCGCCGCGCGGCTGGCCGAACTCGACGCCCTGCTCAAGCACCTGGGCGCCAGCCCGGCGCTGGACGTGGAGTCCGAATACGTCGAGCTGTTCGACCGGGGTCGCCGCACCGCGCTGCACCTGTTTGAACATGTGCATGGCGATTCGCGCGACCGCGGCCCAGCCATGATCGACCTGATCCAGACCTACGAAAAAGCCGGTTTGTTTCTGGGCACCAGCGAGCTGCCCGATTATTTGCCGGTGGTGCTGGAGTTTGCCTCCACCCAGCCGCCGCAGCAGGCGCGTGAATTCATGGGCGAGATCGCGCACATCGTGCGCGTGATCTTCAGCGCCCTGGCCGGCCGCCAGAGTCCCTACGCCAGCGTGCTGGCCGCGGTCCTGGAACTGGCGGGCGAGAAGGCCGAAGCCGTGGCCATTGCGCCCGAGCCCGCCATGGACGAGAGCTGGGCCGAGCCCGAGGTGTTTGGTGGTTGTTCCACCGAAGGGCAGGCCAAACCCGGCCAGCCACAACCGATTCATATCGTCAGAAAGTCACCCCAACCTTCCCAAGGAGCGCAGGCATGAACACGCTGCACAACTTCCTCTTCAATGTCTACCCTTATATCTGCCTGGCGGTGTTCTTCATGGGCAGCCTGGCCCGCTTCGACCGCGACCAGTACACCTGGAAAAGCGACTCGTCGCAGCTGCTGCGCAAGGGCCAGCTGCGCTGGGGCAGCAACCTGTTCCACATCGGCATCCTGTTTCTGTTCGGCGGCCACACGGTGGGTCTGCTCACGCCGCACTTCATCTACGAGCCTTTCATCAGCCCGGGTAACAAGCAGATGGTGGCCGTGGTGGCCGGTGGTATGGCTGGCTTCATCTGCTTCATTGGCCTGAGCATGCTGCTGCACCGCCGCATCTTCGACGACCGCATCCGCCTCACCAGCCACCGCACCGACCTGGGCATCCTGATCATCCTGTGGGTGCAGCTGGTGCTGGGTCTGATCACGCTGCCGTTCTCCATCGGCCACAGCGACGGTTCGGTCATGCTGGTGCTGTCCGACTGGGCGCAGCGCATCGTCACCCTGCGCCCCGACGCCGCCGGCCTGGTGGCGCTGGACTGGCCTTACAAGGTGCACCTGGTGCTGGGCATGACCATCTTCCTGCTCTTCCCCTTCTCGCGCCTGGTTCATGTGTGGAGCGGCTTCGGCACGCTGGCCTACGTGTTCCGTCCCTACCAAGTGGTGCGCAGCCGCAAGCTGGGCCTGAAATCCAGCGCCCCGGCTGAGCAGCGCCCTGTTTCCCATTGACCCGAGGACACACACCATGAACGCCGCAACAACCGTGGGCTGTGGCAGCGGCCACTGCGCCTGCGCCGGTGAAGCCCAGCCCACCGTGGCCAGCATCAACGGCATCGCCCTGCACGACGTGGGGGAAACACCCGACCCGAACACGCTGCGCGAGCGCGCCTACACCGAGCTGCTGCGCCAGCAGGCGGTGAAGGCGGGCCTGCTGCCGCGCCACGCCGGGCTGGTGGCGCCCGAGCTGGACGACGCCCAGCGCGCCGTCATCGAAGGCCTGCTGGACGCCGCCGTGGTCTCACCCGACCCGGGTGAATCCGAGTGCCGCCGCTACTTTGACGCCAACAAGGGCCGCTTCATCGTGGGCCAGGCCCTGCATGTGCGCCATATCCTGTTCGCCGTGACGCCTGGCGTGAATGTGCATGCGCTGTCGCAGCGCGCCGAGGCTGCGCTGCTGGAGCTGATCCGCAAAGACGTGCCCCCGGGCCGTTTCGAGGCGCTGGCGGCCGAGCTGTCCAACTGCCCGTCCAGCGCGCAAGGCGGCGATCTGGGCTGGGTGACGCCGGAAGACTGCGCGCCCGAGCTGGCCAACGAGCTGTTTTTTCAGACCGACTCGCGCTGGGGCATGGGCGTGCACCCGCGCCTGGTGCACACCCGCTTTGGCCTGCACATCATCGAGGTGCTGGGCCGACGCAAGGGCAAGCTGCCCGAATTTGAGCAGGTGCAGGAACGCATCAAGGCGCAGCTGGCGCTGCAATCGCGCAGCACGGCGCTGCGCCAGTACATGCAGCTGCTGGTGGGGCAAGCCCGGGTGGAAGGCATTGAGCTGGAAAGCGCCGACTCGCCGCTGGTGCAATGACGCTTCGCCATGCCTGACGAATTGCTGCTGCGCCTGCGGCATTTCCGCTCCGACTATTTTCCGCGCCACCAGCAGCGCTTTCAGGACCTGGTGGCCGACGGCCAGCACCCCAAGACCTTGTTCATCGGTTGCTCCGATTCGCGCCTGGTGCCCTACCTGCTCACCGGGGCGGGGCCGGGTGAATTGTTTCTGGTGCGCAACGTGGGCGCGCTGGTGCCGCCCCACGACCAGTCCCATGGTCTGCACGGCACCATGGCCGCCATCGAATTTGCGGTGCTCTCGCTCAAGGTGGAGCGCATCATCGTCTGCGGCCACAGCCATTGCGGCGCCATCCGCACGGCGTATGAGGGTGCGCCGGAAGAGGCGGTGGCACTCCAGTCGTGGCTGCGGCTGGTGGACGAGGCCTTGTTGCCGGTGCAGCCCTGCCCTGAATCGATGCGCCGCACCGAACAGCGCGCCGTGGTGCTGCAGCTGGAGCGCCTCATGGGCTACCCCATGGTGCGGCGTGCGGTGGAGGCCGGGCAGCTCACCCTGCACGGCTGGCATTACGTGATTGAAGACGGAGAAGTGCATGTGTTTGACGCACAGCAAGGTGATTTCATCCCCGCTTCGTTAGCCTCCAACAGCGGCACGGGGCCGTACCAACCTTATGTGGAACACGATGGACAAGTCATCAACGATTGATCACGCCGGTGTACTGGCGACCGAGCTGCAGGCACTGGCCCGCAGCGACGGTCTGCGCACCTGGCGCCTGGCCGGGCGCGAGCTCATCCCGGTGGTGCAGGGCGGCATGGGCGTGGGCGTGTCGGCCGGTCAGCTGGCCGGTACCGTGGCCAGCTTCGGTGGCGTGGGCACCGTGTCGTCGGTGGACCTGCGCCGCATGCACCCCGACCTGATGGCCCAGACCGGCCACCTGGACAAAGAGCCCGATGCCAAGGCGCAGATCGACGCCGCCAACCTGGTGGCGCTGGACCGCGAGATCCAGCGCGCCCGGGGCATCGCGCAGGGCCGGGGCCTGATCGCGGTGAACGTGATGAAGGCGCTCAGCGCCTACGAAATGTACGTGCGCCAGGCGCTGCACAGCGGAGCCGACGCCGTGGTGGTGGGCGCCGGCCTGCCGCTGGACCTGCCCGATATTGCCAAAGACCACCCCAAAACCGCGCTGATTCCCATCCTGTCAGACGCCCGGGGCGTGCAACTGCTGGTCCGCAAGTGGGAAAAAAAGGGCCGCCTGCCCGACGCGATCGTGATTGAGCACCCCCGCCTGGCCGGAGGGCACCTGGGCGCGGCCAAGGTGGCCGATTTGCAGGACACGCGGTTTGATTTCGACCAGGTGCTGCCCCAGGTGCTCGAATTCTTCAAAAAATCGGGTATTGAAGGCCAAATTCCGCTCATCGCGGCCGGCGGCATCGGCAGCCGGGCCGACATCGTGCGGCTGCAGGGCCTGGGCGCCAGCGCGGTACAGATGGGTACCGCCTTCGCCGTCACCACCGAATGCGACGCCGACCCCGCCTTCAAACACGTGCTGGCCGATGCCCGGCCCGAAGACATCGTGGAATTCATCAGCGTGGCCGGGTTGCCGGCGCGCGCGGTGCGCACGCCCTGGCTGGACAAGTACATCCGCATCGAACCCAAGCTGCAGGCGGCGGCGCATGCGAAGAAAAAATGTAACATGTCGTTCGACTGTCTGGCCCACTGCGGTCTGCGCGATGGCGTGGTGGGCATTGGCCAGTTCTGCATTGACCAGCAACTGGGCCACGCCATGGAAGGCGACACGAACAAAGGCCTGTTCTTCAGAGGCGCGGGCACCCTGCCTTTCGGGCGCGACATCCGGTCGGTACACGATTTGTTGCGGTGGATGCTGGCAGACATTCGGCCGCCCGTGGCCAGCCATTGAACCGCGGGCGCCGGTCAGCGGGTGCCTTAGAAACCACTGGCCGGGGTGGTCCTCAACCGGGATGAATAGCGTAAACCCGCTTCAGCGGGGATAATCGCGACCTTGTTTGCAGCCTTTTCGCTCGATCCAGGCCCGTGCGCCCTGGCGGCACAAGCGGCTGCCAGCGGGGCTTTTCTGCGTTGTTTCGACGCCATGGGCCCTGTGACACACAGGCCCATCCGAGCATCCCGCCGATCCCATCATTCCGCCCGACAGGCTTTGCGCCTCTTCAAAAAACACCCGATATGAAACGCGACAACACCATGCGTCCGCAGGACCTGACCCAGACCCAACCCATCAGCCTGGATGTGCTGAAAGAAAAATACCTCAAACCCGGTGAAGACGGGATCGAAGACCTGTACCGCCGCGTGGCGCGTGCCCTGGCTTCGGTGGAAAAAGAAGACGTGCGCGCCGAATGGGAGCAGCGCTTCCTCGACAACCTGCACGCCGGTGCCATTGGCGCCGGGCGCATCATGAGCGCGGCCGGCACCGACATCCAGGCCACACTGATCAACTGCTTCGTGCAGCCCGTGGGCGACGCCATCCAGGGCGTGGACCACGAAGGCTACCCCGGTATTTATGAAGCGCTGCGCGAAGCGGCCGAGACCATGCGCCGGGGCGGCGGGGTCGGCTACGACTTCTCGCGCATCCGCCCCAAGGGTGCCGAGGTCAAGGGCACGCACTCCATGGCGTCGGGCCCGTGCAGCTACATCAACGTGTTTGACCAGTCGTGCTCCACCGTGGAGAGCGCCGGCGCGCGCCGTGGCGCCCAGATGGGCGTGCTGCGCATCGACCACCCCGACGTGCTCGAATTCATCACCGCCAAGCGCACCCCCGGCCGCTGGAACAACTTCAACGTGTCGGTGGGCGTGTCCGACGCCTTCATGGAAGCCCTGGGCAGCGACCAGCCCTGGGAACTGGTGCATAAGGCGCGCCCCGGCGCCACGCTGATCGCCAAAGGCGCCTACCAGCGCGCCGACGGCCTGTGGGTCTATCAGACCCTGGCCGCCCGCGAGCTGTGGGACACGGTCATGAAGTCGGCCTACGACTTCGCCGAGCCCGGCATTCTGTTCCTCGACCAGATCCGCACGGACAACAACCTGCGCTACTGCGAGAGCATTGAGGCGACCAACCCATGCGGCGAACAGCCCTTGCCGCCCTACGGCTGCTGCGACCTCGGCCCGGTCATCCTCACCCGCTTCGTGCGCAACCCGTTTGGCTTTGGTGGCCTGCCGTCGTTTGACTTTGAGGCATTTGAACAAGCCGTGACCACCCAGGTGCGCGCGCTCGACAACGTACTCGACGTGACCTTCTGGCCGCTGCCCCAGCAGCGCGAAGAGTCGGCCGCCAAGCGCCGCATTGGCGTGGGCTTCACCGGCATGGGCAACACGCTGGCCATGCTGTGCGTGCGCTACGACCGCGATGAAGGCCGTGCCATGGCCGCGCAGATTGCCGAGCGCATGCGCGACGCGGCTTACGCGGCTTCGGTGGCGCTGGCGCAAGAGAAAGGCGCCTTCCCCAAGCTGGTGGTGGACGAGTACCTGGCCCCCGGCACCTTCGCCAGCCGCCTGCCGGCCGCGCTGCAAAAACAGATCCGCAAGCACGGCATCCGCAACAGCCACCTGCTGTCCATCGCTCCCACCGGCACGGTCAGTCTGGCCTTTGCCGACAACGCCTCCAACGGCATCGAGCCGCCGTTTTCCTGGATGTACCGCCGCAAAAAGCGCGAGTCCGATGGCAGCACCAGCGAGTACGCGGTGGAAGACCACGCCTGGCGCCTGTACCGCGAACTTGGCGGCAACGTGGACCAGTTGCCCGAGTATTTTG
>Ga0209066_10005887_pt1 | contig 12705 bp, 8 predicted proteins | sample All_14_2_FD_187198 | JGI IMG/M metagenome (GOLD analysis project Ga0209066, IMG submission 187198) | Freshwater microbial communities in response to fracking from Pennsylvania, USA - Allegheny Zone_MetaG_DW_15 (SPAdes) (version 2) ...
CGCGACACCCATTGGCACCGAGAAGAGGAGTGCGATGAGCAGCGCGGTGCAGGTGAGTTCGAGCGAGGCCGGCAGGCGGCGCGCCATGTCCGCCACGACCGGCTGTCCCGTGGTCATCGAGCGGCCGAGATTGCCGGTGGCGACCTCTCCCAGGTAGCGCACGAGCTGGACCGGGATGGGACGGTCGAGCCCCATGCTGCGACGCAGCTCCTCGATCTCCTCCTTGCCGGCCGACGGGCCGGAGGAGAAGAACACCGCCGGATCGCCCGGCAGCACGCGCATCAGCACGAAGGTGACCACCACCACCCCGAACAGGGCCGGAATCGACGCCAGCAGGCGTCGACCGACCCGGCGCAGGATCGCCGCGAGCACGCTGTCAGACCCGCTTGAGATCGCGGAAGTCGGCCTGCCGGTAGAACTGGTAGGTATAGCCATCGACCGACTTGGCCATCACGGCGTCGTGGTTGGGCTGCCACAGCATGATCAACGGCGTCTCGGCGTTGAACAGCTCGATCATCTGCTTGCAGCCCTCGTCGTACTTGGCCTTGTCGGTCTGGTAGCGGGCTTCGAGCGTCAGATCCTCCATCTTCTTGCTCTTGAAACTGGCGAAGTTCCAGCGCTGGTCGCGCGTGAAGTAGAGGTAGAAGAAATAGTAGGTGTAGGGCAGCCAGGCGGTCGCGCCGTCGGTGAAGAGCGGCATCTTCTTCTCCGATTCGAGCGTGTTGAACTCGGCGTCGGGTTTCTTCTGGATTTCGACCTGGATGCCGATCTTGCCCAGCGATTCCTTGACCAGCGCCGCCATGGGCTCCGCCGTCGCGGTCTGTCCCGCCGTGAAGGCGAAGGTGGTGGAGAAGCCGTTAGGATGGCCGGCCTCGGCCAGCAGGGCCTTGGCCTTCGCCAGATCGGTCTTGTTGGGGATTGCCTGTGGGAAGCTCGCATCCGGCGGCACGGTTGCCCACGTTCCGCCGTAGAGCTTGGTGCCGCGGCCGAAGATCGCCGCCTTGAACATGTCCTCGTAGGGCAGCGCCATGGCGACGGCCTGGCGCACCTTCAGATTGTCGAACGGCGCCATCTGCGTGTTCATCGAGATGTGCGTGAAACCGTTGGTCTGCGGAATCGACACGACCTTCGACTTCGCCGACTTCTCGATGGTCGGCAGATCGCTGGCAGCGAGGTCGATGGCGAGGTCGGCATCGCCGCGTTCGATGAGATTGGCGCGCGTCGCCGGTTCCGGAACGGTCTGGATGATGATGCGCTTGAAGAAAGGCAGCGCGCCGCCGGCGCCGCCGCTCCACTTCTCGTTTCGGCGCAGCACCGTGCTCTCACCGGGCTTGTGGCTCTCGATGATATAGGCGCCGCTGGCCGCGGTGTTGGTCTTCATCCACTCCATCGCCCACGGATCGTCGGCCGTGGCGTGCTTCTTCGCCAGCTTGCTGTTGATCATGATGGCGTAGCAGACGCAGAGATTGGCCAGGGCGAGCCGGTCGGGCTTGTCGAGCGTGACCGTCACCGTCTGCGGATCGACGATCTTGAACTGGTCGGCGCTGGTCAGGGAGCCGGTGGTGAACTGCGGCGCGGCCAGCGACTTGGCCGTGACGTGCCTGTCGAGCGACCACTTCACGTCTTCCGCCGTCACCGGCGTGCCATCGTGCCAGGTCGCATCCGGGCGCAGGGTGATGGTGATGACCTTGCTGTCCGGGCTGATGCTGTAGGACTTCGCGAGTTCGCCGCGGATCGTGTCCGGATCGAAGGCCCAGTTGTCGCCCACCTTCTTGCGGCCGAAGCTGAAGAGGCGGTCGTACACGTTCATGCTGAGGCCGAACGCCTCGCGTGTCGCGCCGGGCATCGTCGTGTCGAGGGTGTTGATGGTCGCGCCGGTCACGTATCTCAGCGTCTCGGCGCGGGTCTGGGCCGATGCCGGCACACCCCCGCCCGCTAGAAACGCTGCACCCGCCGCACCTTGCAGAAGAACTCGCCGCTTCATGTCGCCACCATTCGCCGGATGAAAGGACGCCGTCCGCCGTCTTCACGCCACCGATCGGTCCCGCTGCGAGCGGTTCGACGATGACGGCACCCCCATGCCCACCCGTCTCCGCGGGCGGTGAAACGCGAACAGTCTTGGCGACAGCGAGGCAAAACCCATGCCACGGGGGACGTGACAGGTCCTAGCGATTGGCCCGGGCGACGGCGGCGTTCAGCAGGAGGTTGGCGCCCGGCACCGAGCGCGTGAGTTCGATCGCTTCGTTGACGTTGTGGCTGATGCCTTCGAAGCAGGGCGTGAAGATCATGGCCGTCGGCGCCAGGGTGGCGACCGCATAGGCGTCGTGGCCGGCCTGGCTCCTCATCTCGCGATAGGGCAGTCCGAGCTCGCTCGCCGTCGACTTCAGCAGGTCGATGCATTCCGGGGCAAACAACTCGCTGCCCCAGCTCCAACCCTCCGCGACCTCGATCTCGACATTCGCCGTCTTTGCCGCGGCCGCGATCGCGGCGTCGACCTCGGCGCGCATGGCCTTGAAGCGGCCTTCGTCGATGTGGCGGAAGTCGATGGTGAGCTTGACCTGCTCGGCATAGGTACCGGCGAGATTGGGAAAGCTCTCGATGCGCGTCGTCGTGGTGCGGCCCTCGTCGGCGGCATAGGCGAGGCCGATGTCGTTGACCGCGGCGATGACGTAGCCGGCGCCGACCAGCGCGTTGCGCCGTTGTGCCATCGGCGTGCCGCCGGCATGGCCGGTATCGCCATTGATGGTGAGCCGCAGCGCCTGCGTCTTGTACCCACCAACCACGATGCCGACGTCGCAACCCTCGCGATCCAGCACCGGCGCCTGCTCGATGTGCAGTTCCAGGTAGGAATCGAATTCGCGACCGACCGGCGCGGATCCGGCATAGCCGATCTCGTCGAGCGCCTGTGCGACCGTGATGCCGGCATCGTCGGTCGTGGACAGCACACTCTCCAGCGGCAGCACGCCCGCAAAGGCCATCGAGCCCATCATCGGCGGGTTGAAGCGCGCGCCCTCTTCGTTGGTCCAGCAGATCACCTCGATGCCGCGCTTGGTCTGCAGGCCGCGATCGTTCAAGGTCCGCACGATTTCGAGGCCGCACAGCACGCCCAGGATGCCGTCGTAGCGACCGCCGCAGATCTGGGTGTCGAGATGGCTGCCGACGGCGACCGGCGGCAGCGACGGGTCGGTGCCCGGCCGGCGCGCGAAGATGTTGCCGAGCCGGTCGATCTCGACGGTACAGCCTGCCGCCTTGGCCCATTCGACGAACAGGTCGCGCATCTGCTTGTCCTCGGCCGACAGCGCCAGGCGGCGCAGGCCGACGTCGCGGAAGCGACCGATCTCCGCCGAGCGTTCGAGAGTCTCCCAAAGGCGTTCGGGATTTACCTCCAGGACGTTTGCGACCATGCGGCGCTCCTTTTGCGTGCGGCTTTCTGAACGGACGGTGGCATTCTAACCAAGAAGCGTGCCAGCGACCGAGGGCCAGGAAGCGATCATGGACGAGGATTACGACTACATCATCATCGGCGGCGGCTCGGCCGGCGCCACCCTCGCCGCGCGGCTGAGCGAGGATCCCGCGATCCGGGTCCTGCTGCTCGAGGCCGGCCGCGACTTCCGGACCGCCGAGACGCCGCACCACCTGCGTATTCCCAACCCGCTGCGTGCCATCGGCGACGACAACTACCGGTACCCGAAGCTGCTGGCGCGCCGCACCGAGCGCCAGCAACCCAAGCTGCTGTGGCGCGGCCGCGCGATCGGCGGCAGTTCGACCATCAACGGCCAGATCGCCATCCGCGGGATACCGGAAGATTTCGAGGACTGGGCGTCGATGGGGGCCGCGGGCTGGGACTGGGAGGCCTGCCTGCCCTATTTCCGCAAGCTGGAAACCGACATGGATTTCGGCGATGCGCCCTATCACGGCAAGGACGGTCCGCTGCCGGTCTATCGCGCTCCCATCGATCAATGGGGCACCGTCGACCGCGCCCTGCGGGAAGCCGCGCTGGGCCTCGGCTATCCCTGGTGCGCCGACCACAATGCGCCGACCGGCTCGGGTGTCGGGCCTTACGCCATCAACAGCCGCGAGGGCCTGCGCATCTCGACCAACGACGGCTATCTCGAACCGGCTCGTGGCCGCTCCAATCTCACGATCGTCGGCGAGGCGGTCGTGGACACGCTGCAGTTCGAAGGCAACCGGCCGCATGTCAGCGGCGTCCGCGTCCGGATCGGCGGCGAAGCGCGCCGGGTGCGCGCGCGGCGCGAAGTGATCCTGTCAGCCGGCGCGATCCATTCGCCGGCCATCCTGCAACGCTCCGGCATCGGCCCGCGCGCCTGGCTCGACGCGCTGGGGATCGAGGTCGTGGCCGACCGCCCGGTCGGCAAGCATCTGCTCGACCATCCGATCCTCGGCCTGATGCTCGAGCTGCGCGACGATGCGCGGGTGAGCACGCTGATGCATCGCCACACAAACTGCTGCCTGCGCTACTCGTCGGAACTCGCGGGCGCCGGTGTGAACGACATGATCATGATCGCCGGCAATCTGCGGCCGGAGGAGGATGGCGGCACGGCTCGCGCGCGCCTCGCCGTCTCGGCCTTCCAGGCCTTCAGCGAAGGCACCGTCCGGATCACCACGCGCGACGCCGGCATCGACCCGCAGGTCGATGAGCGCATGCTGTCGGATGAAAGCGACCTCCTGCGCATGCGCGACGGCGTGCGCCGCATGCGGGAGCTGTGCCTGCAGCCCGCCTTCAAGGCGATCTCGACGCGCGTCGAGTATGGCAGCACCGGTCGCTCGATCGAGGAACCGTTCGAGCCGGCGATGCTGGACGACTGGATGTTCGCCGAATGCTCCGACGCCCAGCATGCCAGCGGCACCTGCCGCATGGGCACGGCCGACGACCCTTTGTCGGTCGTCGATCCCGACTGCCGGGTGATCGGCTGCTCGGGCCTGCGGGTGATCGACGCGTCGATCATGCCGACCGTGGTGCGTGCCAACACGCATTTCACGACGGTCATGATCGCCGAGAAGATGGCGGACGCGCTGAAGCGCTCTCGCCCGCAGAATCCCTCCTAGCCGCGCAGGTCCTTCGCCCGGGCCTTGTTTATGGCGTCGGCGCAGTTCTGTCCCTTGAGCGGCGCCCGGATCTTCCAGCACATCGTCTCGTCGTCGCGGACGATGCCGGCATTGCAGTAGAAGACATCCTTTCTCTTCTGGAGCCAGAGGCCGCCGGGGACGGCGGCCCTGATCTCGTAGCCGTCGGCCAGCAGGTCCCAGGTTGCGACTCCCGGTCTTTCCTGATGCTGTGACGCACAGGTCCCTTCCCCCGCGGCAACGACGGGCCGGGGTGCGGCCGCATACTGCGCTTCGGCACGCGCCACGGCCGAATCGCCGTACAGGAACGTCTGCGCGAAGACATAGGCCGCAATCACCAGGATGGCCGCCGCCACCCCCGACACGACGAGCTTCTTGTTCATTGCCATGCTTTATACTTGCATCCGGACGGCAACCATTCAACCGACCTTAACCGGCATCAGGCCAGGCTCTTGGAGGCGATCTCGAACACGTCGCGCGACAGGCCGGGTGTCGCCACGATGCGCTGGAGTTCGCGGGTCATCAGTGCCTGCCTGCCCTTGTCGTAGCGCCGCCACGATCCGAGCGGCCCGAGCAGCCGCGCGGCGATCTGCGGATTGAGCCTGTCGGTCGCCAGCACCTGGTCGGCCAGGAACCGATAGCCGTCCCCCGTCGCGGCGTGGAACTGCACCGGATTGCCCGAGGCGAAGGCGCCGACCAGCGAATAGACCCGGTTGGGATTCCTGCGATCGTACGACGGGTGATCGACGAGCCGCTTGACGCGCTCGAGCGTCCCGTCGGTGGGAGTCCGCGCCTGGATGGCGAACCATTTGTCGAGCACCAGCGGCTCGTCCTTCCAGCGCTGATAGAACGATGCGAGTGCCGCCTCGCCCTCGGCACCGCCCAACTCGGCGAGCACCGTTAGGCCGGCGATCGCCTCGGTCATGTTGCCCGCGTTCTCGAAATAGTCGACGGCCCGCCGCCGCGCCGCTTCCCCCTTGTCGGTCGAGAGATACTGGAGTGCGGTGCCACGCAGACGCCGGCGCCCCACCTCGTCGGGCGTGAACCGGTACGCACCGGTGGCGTGGGTCGCGTCGTAGACCGAGGACCAGCGATCGCCGAGCCGCTCGGACAAAACGGCGCGGACACGTTGCTGCGCCGCCCACAGCCCCTCGATGTCGATCTCGGGCATGAGCTCGCCGAGAAAGGCGAGGCCCGGCGGGGTCACCGCGTCGGCGATGAACGAACGGTCGAGCCGCTGGTCGTCGAGCGTGCGGCGAATGGCATCGACGTAGTGGTCCGGCACGACCATCGCGCCGCCGGCCTTGCGCGCTTCCACCAGATCGAGAATCAGCCGGGCGCCCAGCTGCTGGCCGGCCTCCCAGCGCGCGAACGGATCGCTGTCATGCGCCATCAGGAAGGTCAGCTCGTCGTCCGATCGTGTCGCGTCGAGTTTCACCGGTGCGGAGAAGCCCCGCAGCAGCGAGGCGACCGGCTTCTCCGGCACGTCCTCGAACACGAACACGTCGCGCGCCTTGCGCAGGTCGAGCACGCGCGTCGTGCCGTCGGCTGCGGCCTCCCCCGCGAGCCTCAGCGGAAGATCGCGTCCGGCGCCGTCCAGCAGTCCGACGGAAAGCGGAATGTGCATCGGCTTCTTGTCGGGCTGGCCGGGCGTGGGCCGCAGGCTCTGGCCGACGGTCAGCGTATAGCGCCGGGCCGCGGCGTCGTATTGGCCCTCGACCTTGAGGTCGGGCGTCCCGGCCTGGGCGTACCACAGGCGGAACTGCGTGAGGTCGACGCCCGACGCATCCTCCATGGCGTTGGCGAAGTCGTCGCAGGTCACGGCCTGGCCGTCATGGCGCTGGAAGTAGAGATCGATGCCCTTGCGGTAGCGCTCCGGCCCCAGCAGCGTGTGCATCATGCGCACGACTTCCGCGCCCTTCTGGTAGACGGTCGCGGTGTAGAAGTTGTTGATCTCGATGTACGAGTCCGGCCGCACCGGATGGGCCATCGGCCCGGCATCCTCGGGGAACTGGCCGGCGCGCAGGCGGCGCACATCGTCGATGCGCGCATCGGCGGCCGAGCCCATGTCGGCGGAAAACTGCTGGTCGCGGAAGACGGTCAGTCCTTCCTTGAGCGAGAGCTGGAACCAGTCGCGGCAGGTCACCCGGTTACCGGTCCAGTTGTGGAAGTATTCGTGGGCGATGACGGCCTCGATCGAGTGATAGTCGAGATCCGTCGCCGTCTCGGGATTGGCGAGCACGAGCTTGGAGTTGAAGACGTTCAACCCCTTGTTCTCCATCGCGCCCATGTTGAAGTCGTCGATGGCGACGATCATGAACGTGTCGAGATCGTATTCGAGCCCGTAGACGTCCTCGTCCCACTTCATCGACTTCTTGAGCGATTCCATCGCATGCTCGCAGCGGCCGACGTCGCCGGGGCGGACATAGATGCGCAAGGTCACCTCCCGGCCCGAGCGGGTCGTGAACCTGTCTTCCAGACAGTCGAGGCGTCCGGCCACCAGCGCGAAGAGATAGGACGGCTTCGGGAACGGATCTTCCCATTTGGCGAAATGCCGGCCGCCGTCGAGACCGCCGCCGTCGACCAGGTTGCCGTTCGACAACAACACCGGCGCCAGCGCCCTGTCGGCCACGATGCGCGTCGTGTAACGGGCCATCACGTCGGGACGGTCGAGAAAGTAGGTGATGCGGCGGAAGCCCTCGGCCTCGCACTGGGTGCAGAAGAGGTCGCGCGATTTGTAGAGGCCGGTCAGTTCGGTATTGTCCTGGGGACGCAACCGCGTCGTGATATCCAGCACGAACGCATCCGGCACGCCCCGGACCGTGAGCGTTTCCGGCGCAACCTCGTGGGAAGCGGGTTTGCCGTCGAGCAGGACCGACACGAGTTCCATCTTCTTGCCGTCGAGCACCAGGTCGCCAGGCCTGGTCGCGGCCGCCGGGTTGCGGCGCAGGCTGAGGCGCGCCACCACCGTTGTCGCCACCTGACCCAGGTCGACATCGAGATCGACCGTGTCGATCAGGAACGGCGGCGGGGCGTAATCGGCCCGGTGAATCGCCCGGGGCGTCGTGGTCATGTCCTTGCTGATGTCCATGCATCTTCAATACGACACCCGTGCCGCCGGCGGAAATCGGGCTTGCCCCCGGTGACGGTTCGCCGCAATCCTCATGCGGTCAAGCGTGGCCGCCGGGCGGACCGCGCGACTGTGGCGCGGGTTCGTGCCGCAAACCCGCCACATGGCCGCATTAGGCCCTCAACCAGGCTTTTCGGGTGCGGATGACGATTGGAACGCTTGCAGCACGAACGCTCGGCGCAGGATTGGGATTGCTGCTCCTGTCCGGATGCGAGGCGATGCGCGCGGATTTCGAGCGCCTCATGTCGCCCACGCCGCCTCCTGCGGCGAGCGCACGCAAGCCCACGCCCCCCGTCAAGCCGGCGGCCGCGCGCGTCGCGCCTAAGCCTGCCACCGTCACCGCTGGCGATGCCGCCGCACCGGCCACGGCTGCCGTCGTTCCCGCAGCGGCTGCGGACGTGCCGCCACCGGTGCTCACGGGCTATCGCGAGTCGCAATTGCGGGCGCTGCTCGGCCCACCGACCAGCGAGGAGGCTCATCCGCCCGGCAAGCAGTGGCGCTATCGCAACGGCAAGTGCACGCTCGACATCCAGCTCTATCCGGATGTCGAAACCAAACAGTACGGAACCCTCGCTTACAAGGTGAAGAGCGATGACGACACAGACGAAGGACGACGGTTCTGCCTGGCCCAGCTCCAATCCAGGATTCAAGCCGGACGCTGAGCACGGGACGGACGTCGAATCGGGCCGACGGGTCCGCATCGCCTTCGTGGAGGACGATGACGACTTCCGCGAAGCCGCGAGCCTCGAACTGGGCGACCATGGATTCGACGTCGCCGCCTTCGCCGACGGGACGGGCCTCGTCGAATTCCTCGAGACGGCCGACGACATCGAGATCATCGTGCTCGACTGGGCCCTGCCGCGCATCTCCGGCATCGACCTGCTGCCGCGCCTGAAGCGCGCCGGCATCAACCTGCCGGTCGTGTTCCTGACCGGCCACAGCGAACCCAACTACGAGCAGCTCGCGCTGGATCGCGGCGCCATCGACTTCGTCGACAAGTCGCGGGGCGTGCCGATCCTCGCGCGCCGCCTGCGCCTGATCGCCGATCGCGCAGGCAAGCCGATGGCGGCCGACGGCGAAGGCAACTTCCATTGCGGCCGCCTGCTGCTGAAGCCCGCGGTCAGCCGCGCCTACTGGGACGAGATCGACCTCAACCTGACGGTGACGGAGTTCAAGATCGTCCACACGCTGGCGGCCAATGTCGGCAGCTACGTGAGCTACCGCGCCGTCTACGACTGCATGCACTATGTGGGCTTCATTGCCGGCAGCGGCGAGAACGGCTACCGCACCAACGTGCGCTCCTGCATCAAGCGTATCCGCAACAAGTTCCGCGCGATCGATCCCGAGTTCAGCGAGATCCAGAACTACCAGTCGTTCGGCTACCGCTGGGGCAAGGACTAGGCTGAATGCGAGTATGCCACCTCGGTAGATCCCGTCGTCTCGACCGGAGCACCGAAGGTGCGGAGTGGAGAGACCTTCTCTCCACCAAGAGCCGGCAGATCGTGGAGAGAAGGTCTCTCCCCTCCGCGCTGTGCGCTCCGGTCGAGACGGCGGAGACTTCGCGTGTCGGTCTCTAAGCCATTTCGCGCCGGGGTGCCGATGCTGCGCCGCCTCACCGCGTCGCTGACGCTGAAGCTGGTGGTGCTGATCGGCCTGTTCGTGGCGCTGCCGATCGTGCTCTACGGCCAGTTCGAGAGCGCGGACAGCCAGATGCGCAACCTGGTCACCCGCGCCATCCAGGATCGCAGTGCCCTGATCGCCGAGGCGCTGGCGCCGGTTCTGCGCGAGACCGATCCGACCGCGCCCATGAACCTGAACCGCGACCTCGAGAAGTATGCCAGCAGCGGCACCGTGCTGAAGCTGATGTATCAGCCGCCCGCGCCGCCGGGAGCACCTTCGGCGAGCCGCTTCTTCCTCGTCGGCTCGGCACCGCCGCTCGCGCCGGAGGCGGTGACCGCGGAGCTCGAGGAACTCAGCCAGCGCGGACTGCTCCAGCGACTGTCGGAAGCCTGTACCTGGAACGCCTCCGACGAGATGCGCTACAGCCGGGCCGACGGCACGGTCGAACTGCTGACATCGATCATCCCGATCCGCGTGCGCGGCAACTGCTGGATCCTGACGACGACGCATGTCGCCTCCGACTTCCTGAACACCTCGATCGGCCGCCCCTATTGGGAAACCCGCGAGGTCCGCATCGCCGCCGCGATCTACCTGGTCGGCGCGCTGCTGGCGGTCCTCGTGGCGCTGGGCATCCGCCTCAGCCTGCGCCGCTTCCGCAACGTCGCCGACGAGATCGCGCTGGGCCGCGCCGTCGACGCGACCTTCGTCGAGCGAAACACCGTGCCCGAACTCGCCGGCGTCGCGCGCGATTTCGACCGGCTGGTCCACGAGCTGCGGCGGGTGTCGCGCGAGATCCGCCAATCCGCCGAGGACAACGCGCACGCGTTCAAGACGCCGCTCGCCGCCGTGCAATCGGCCTTGCGCCCCGTGCAGCGCGCGGTACCGGCGGAAGACCAGCGCGCGCGGCGGGCCCTCGAAATCGTCGACTCCTCGCTGGCCCGCCTGCTCGGTCTCGTGAATGCCGCGCAGCGGCACGACATGGGAACGGCCGACATGATCGACGCGCCGCGCGTGCCCACCGACCTCGCGCCGCTCGTCGAGGAGGCGGCGCGGCAGGTTCAGGAGATCGTTGCGGCGCGCGAGATCGGCCTGGTCCTGAAGTTGGAACGGGGCATTGCGGTTCGCACCGCGGCCGGCATGCTCGAAGCAGCGCTTCAGGCCGTCCTGGAGAATGCCATCAGCTTTTCGCCCGGCGGCACGACGGTGACCGTTTCGCTGCACGCGTCGGCGGATACGGTGCGACTGAGCGTCGAGGACGAAGGGCCCGGCATCGACGAAGAGAAGATCGAACGTGTGTTCGAACGATACTTCTCATCGCGCCCCGACGATGGCATAGGCAGCGATCGCAGCGCCAGGCATTCGGGACTGGGTCTCTGGATCGTGCGCCGCAACGTCGAGGCATTGGGAGGCCAGGTGAAGGTCGCCAACCGCCCCGGCCGTGGCTTCTCGGTCACGATGGTGCTGCCGCGGTTCGTCGTCCACTAGCCGGCTTTCGAAAGGTCAGGAGATCATGAGCGCCGTTACCGCAGCCAAGAGAGTGAGTACGCCGCAGATCCGCGCCCGCAAGGGCGGCGAGCCCATCGTCTGTCTTACCGCCTACACCACGCAGATGGCGCGCTGGCTCGATCCGCATGTCGACCTGCTGCTGGTCGGCGATTCGCTGGGCATGGTGGTCTATGGTTTCGACAGTACGCTGCCCGTGACGCTCGACATGATGATCGCCCACGGCTCGGCCGTGATGCGCGGCGCGAGCCACGCCTGCGTGATCGTCGACCTGCCCTTCGGCAGCTACCAGGCCAGTCCGGAACAGGCCTTCCACAGTGCCGCGCGCATCATGTCCGAGACGGGAGCGAGCGGCGTGAAACTCGAGGGTGGCGAGGTCATGGCGGAGACCGTGCGCTACCTCGTGCAGCGCGGCATCCCGGTCTGCGCCCATGTCGGGCTGATGCCGCAGGCCGTCAACGTGGCCGGCGGCTTCAAGGCCACGGGCCGCTCCGACGAGGAGGCGAGGCAGGTGACGCGGGATGCCGAGGTCATGGCCGAGGCCGGCGCCTTCGCGATCGTGCTGGAAGGCACGTTGGAGCCGGTGGCGGCCGCCATCACCAAGTCGCTGGCGATCCCGACCATCGGCATCGGTGCCTCGCCGGCCTGCGACGGCCAGATCCTGGTGTCGGAGGACGTGTTCGGCCTGTTCAGCGATTTCACCCCGCGCTTCGTGAAGCGCTACGCGGACCTCGGCGGCAAGATCTCCGAGGCGGCCGCTGCCTATTCAGCCGACGTGAAGGCTCGACGTTTTCCCGCAAAGGAGCATTGCTTCCTGCCCAAATCCGGTGGTCAATCCAGACCGTAAGGGAGGAAGCAACCGGATGGAGAGTTTCGACTACGTGATCGTGGGGGCCGGCTCGGCGGGCAGCGTGCTGGCCAACCGGTTGAGCGAGGACCCCAACGTCACGGTCTGCGTGCTCGAAGCCGGTCCGCGCGACTGGCATCCCTTCATCCACATCCCGGCCGGCTTCATGTACACGCTGGTCGATCCCAAGGTGAACTGGCTCTACAAATCCGAGCCCAGCGAATGGACCGGCGGCCGCGCCATCGCCGCGCCGCGCGGCAAGACCCTGGGCGGGTCGAGCTCGATCAACGGCCACATCTACAATCGCGGCCAGCGGCTCGATTTCGACGGCTGGGCGCAGCGCGGCAATCGCGGCTGGGGCTATTCCGACGTGCTTCCCTATTTCCGCCGCAGCGAGCGGCGGATGGCAGGCGACGCCGACGCGACCTTCCGCGGCAGCGACGGCAACCTGCCGATTACCGATCTCGAATGGCGAGATCCCCTGTGCGAGGCCTTCATCGAGGGCGCGATGGAACAGGGC
>Ga0209066_10005889_pt1 | contig 12704 bp, 9 predicted proteins | sample All_14_2_FD_187198 | JGI IMG/M metagenome (GOLD analysis project Ga0209066, IMG submission 187198) | Freshwater microbial communities in response to fracking from Pennsylvania, USA - Allegheny Zone_MetaG_DW_15 (SPAdes) (version 2) ...
GAACTGCCCGTGGGCAGGAACTCGCCATCGACCCGCAGGTGGTCGAAGCCCTTGCTGGACGCCCACTTGGCCAGCTCGGTGTAGATGCCCTTGCGGTTGACGACCAGCGGCGCCATCAGGCCGATGTGCTGGCCGCGGTAGTCGCGCACCCACTGCGCGGCGATGGCCTCGGGGGTTTGCGGCAGCACGGGGATGGGGTGGCCGTCTTCGTCGACGCAGGTGGTGCAGTGCTGTGTGCCCAGCTTGACGAACAGCAGGCGCAGGAAGTGGTGCACCTCGGTGGTGGTGCCCACGGTGGACTTGCGCCCGCCCCGCGACAGGCGCTGCTCGATGGCCACGGTGGGTGGGATGCCATAGACCGCGTCCACCTCAGGGCGGCCGGCCGGCTGCACCAGCGAACGTGCGTAGGCGTTGAGCGATTCGAGGTAGCGGCGCTGGCCCTCGTTGAAGAGGATGTCGAACGCCAGCGTCGATTTGCCCGAGCCCGACACGCCGGTGATGACGTTGAACTTGCCGCGCGGGATGTGGACGCTCAGGCCCTTGAGGTTGTTCTCGTGGGCGTTGACGACCTCGATGCTGTCGTGACCGGGCGCGGTGGCGGCGCGGGCGCGGCGCTCGTCACGGCGGGCCTTGATGAGGGCCTGCAGCGAGGGGCCGTCTTCGGACGTGTCGCGGCCCAGGTGGTAGGCCGGGGCTTTTTCGGCCACCTGCAAGACCTGGGCGGCGTTGGCGGCTTCGCCGCGCGTGGTCGCTTCAGGCAGCGCGGGCACCTCCAGGCCCAGCGCCTGTTCGTACTCGCGCAAGGCCACAGCCGTGTGGGTGCTGCCCAGGCGCAGTTGCTCCGGCGGGCCGAAGGCCACCAACTGGCCGCCCGCTTCGCCGCCCTCGGGGCCCAGCTCGATCAGCCAGTCGCAGGCGCGGATCACATCGAGGTTGTGCTCGATCAGGATGATGGAGTGGCCCGCGTCCAGCAGCTTGGCAAAGGCGCGCATCAGCTTGGCGATGTCGTCGAAGTGCAGGCCGGTGGTGGGCTCGTCGAACATGAAGAGCGTGCCCTTGCGGGCGAGCTTCTGGCGGGACTTGCTGGCCTGCTGCGCGGTCTCGACCAGGTGGCCGGCCAGCTTCAAACGCTGCGCCTCGCCACCCGACAGCGTCGGCACCGGCTGGCCCAGCTTCACATAGTCCAGGCCCACATCGGCCAGCGGTTGCAGCGCGCGCACCACGTCCACGTCTTGCGCGAACAGGCGTACGGCTTCGGCCACGGTCAGCTCCAGCACGTCGGAGATGCTGAGCTTCTTGTTGAGCCGCTCGATGGTGACCTCGCGCACCTCGGCGCGGAAACGGGTGCCGTCGCAGTCCGGGCAACGCAGGTACACGTCGGACAGGAACTGCATCTCGACGTGCTCAAAGCCTGAGCCCCCGCAAGTGGCGCAGCGTCCCGTGCCCGCGTTGAAGCTGAAGGTGCCGGCGGTGTACTTGCGCTCGCGCGCCAGCGGCGTCACGGCAAACAGGGTGCGCACGGCATCGAAGGCGCCCACATAGCTGGCCGGGTTGGAGCGGGCCGTCTTGCCGATGGGCGACTGGTCCACGAAGTTGACCGCGCTCAGCCAGTCGGCGCCCAGCAGCTCGTCGTGCTCGCCGGGCGAGTCGGTGGCCAGGCCGAAGTGGCGCAGCAGGGCAGGGTGCAGGATGTCCTGGATCAGTGTCGATTTGCCCGAGCCGCTCACGCCGGTCACCCCCACCAGGCGCTGCAGTGGGAATTCGATGTTCAGGTTCTTCAGGTTGTGCTGACGCGCCCCTTGCAGGATCAGGCGCGGCGTGTTCTCGGCCACCGGGCGGCGCAGGCCCAGGCCGATGGTGCGGCGCGCGCCCAGGTAGGCGCCGGTCAGAGTTTCGGCGTGCTTGAGCTCATCGGGTGAGCCATCGAACACGATGCGGCCACCCTGATGTCCGGGGCCGGGGCCCATGTCGATGACGCGGTCGGCGGCCAGCATCACGGCGGGGTCGTGTTCGACCACGACGAGCGTGTTGCCGGCGTCGACCAGGCGTTGCATGGCGACGTTGATGCGGTCCATGTCGCGCGGGTGCAGGCCGATGGAGGGCTCGTCCAGCACGAACAAAGTGTTGACCAGGGACGTGCCCAGTGCGGTCGTCAGGTTGATGCGCTGCACCTCGCCGCCTGACAGGGTGCGGCTCTGGCGGTCCAACGTCAGGTAGCCCAGGCCGACATCGACCAGGTATTTCAGCCGGGTGCGGATCTCGTCAAGCAGCAGTTGCAGGGCGTCGGTGTCCTCGCGCTGGCCCAGCGTGACAAACGCGAAGAAGCGCTGCAGTTGCGAGATCGGCAGCAGCATCACATCGTGCAGGCTCAGGCCGGGCAGGGCTTCCAGCATCTCACGGGGCAGCGCGGCGCCGTGCGGCTTGAAGCGCTTGGCGGGGGCCAGCACCGCATCGGCGTCTTCGCGCGATCCCAGACGCCACAGCAGCGACTCGGTCTGCAGGCGCGCGCCTTCGCAGGTGGGGCAGGGCGTGTAGCTGCGGTACTTGGACAGAAGCACGCGGATGTGCATCTTGTAGGACTTGCTCTCCAGGTACTCGAAGAAGCGTTTGATGCCGTACCACTGCTTTTGCCACTGACCCTTCCAGGCCGGGTCGCCATCGAGGACCCAGGCCTTGTGCTCGGGCGTCATCTGCGACCAGGGCAGGTCGCGCGGCACACCGGCTTCGCCCGCGTACTTGATCAGCTCGGCCTGGCACTCGGCCCAGGCGGGCGTCTGGATGGTCTTGATGGCACCGCTGCGCAGCGTCTTCTTTGCATCGGGGATGACGAGGCCCCAGTCCACGCCGATGACACGGCCAAAGCCCCGGCAGGTCGGGCAGGCCCCGGCAGCGGAGTTGAAGGAGAACATGCCCGGCGTGGGCGCGCTGTAGCGACGGTGGCTGTCCGGGCAGTGCAGGCCGGCGGAGAAGCGCCACAGTTCGGGTTCCGCCTCGTCACCCCCCTCGGGCAAGGCATAGACGGTGATGTGGCCGCTGCCGCGCTTGAAGGCCACTTCCAGCGCCTCCATCACGCGCGGGCGGTCCAGATCAGCCCCGCCCGGATCCGCGCCGATGCGGAAGCGGTCGGCCACCACGTCCAGCACCAGGCGTTCGTCATCGCCCAGCTCGGCGCTGGCGGCGTCCTTCGTCTTTTTGCTCGTCTTTTTGGCGGCGGGCTTTTTCTTGGCCGACGCACCCTCGCCCCCCTCATCCAGCGCAGCCGCCACCTGGGCGCTCGTCAGCGCCGCCGAGGGCAGGTCGCGCGCCTTGACCACGCGCTGCGCCTGGATGCGTGAAAAGCCGCTGACCGACAGCCAGTCGGCCATCTGCTCGGCCGTGGTGTGGGCCGGCAGCACCGCGCCGAAGGTGACCACCACGCGACGGCCACCGGGCGTGGCCGCGCAACGCCGCAGCAGCTCGGCAAACACCGACTGCGGCGTGTCCTCGCGCACCAGCTGGCCCGTGTCCTGGTCGAACAGCTGCGCGCCGCGTGCGAACAACAGCTTGAGGTGATCGTTCAGCTCGGTCATTGTCCCCACGGTCGAGCGCGAGGTGCGCACCGGGTTGCTCTGGTCGATGGCAATGGCCGGGGGCACGCCCTCCACGCGGTCCACGGCGGGCCGGTCCATGCGGTCGAGGAACTGGCGCGCGTAGGCGCTGAAGGTCTCCACGTAGCGACGCTGGCCTTCCGCATACAGGGTGTCGAACACCAGCGACGACTTGCCCGAGCCGCTGGGACCGGTCACGACCGTCAGCTCCCCCGTGTGGATGTCGAGGTCGAGGTTCTTGAGGTTGTGCTGGCGGGCGCCTCGGATGCGGATATCGGACATGGGTCACCTTCTAAGGGTCTGCCGCAGGGAGATGCCGCGGCATGAGCGCGCAAACATTCTAGAGACGCCAGAAAGTCACGACATGCCCGGGGACAAATATGTTGGTGACAGTGTGACGTCAGGGGCGTTGGGATAATGAGTCTCTGTTCAGGAGAGTGAATTGCGTTTCATGCTGGATCTGCTGTTGGGGCGCGAAGCCCGGCAACGGGGTTATGTGCTGCGGACCTTGCTGGCGGCTTTCGGCTATCTGCTCGGGGTGCTGATCGCCGAGGTGGCGGTGTCGATTGGCGTGGCTGACCTGGGGCCGGCGCGGGTGTTTCAGGGGGCGGCATTGACGGCCGGTCTCATCAGCTACGCCATGGTGCGCTGGGGTTGGACGCGCAGTTTCCGTGATCCGGCCATGACGATGACACAGATGCTGGTGGGGCAGACGCTGGCCGTGGTGGCCTATGTGTTGCTGCACGAGTTCCGCGGCGCCCTCATCGGCTTGAGTGTGGCCGTGGCTTCCTTTGGCACGTTCAGCCTCACACGCGGGCGCCAGTGGGCGATGAGCCTGTACGCCTTGCTCACCATGGGGGCCGGCATGCTCTGGATGAGTGTGCGGGATCCGATGAACTTCCCGCCCGAAGTCGAGGCGGTGCACTTCCTGGCTTTGCTGATTCTGCAGTTCATGGCCGCCTTGCTGGGCGCCCAGTTCGGAGAGATGCGTCGGCGCCTGCGCAGTCGCAAGCGCGAACTTGAAGCGGCCTTGGGGCGCATTCAGGAGCTGGCCAACCGCGACAGCCTGACGGGCCTCTACAACCGTCGTTACGCGCAGGAATTGATCGACCACCATGTGCACCTGAAGGACCGCAACGGGCGGCCCTTGGCGATGACCTTGATCGACCTTGACCACTTCAAGCAGGTCAACGACCAATACGGGCACGCCGTGGGCGACCGGGTGCTGCAGACCTTTGCGCAGCAGGCCCGTCAGGCCACGCGCGACGCCGACATCGTGGCGCGCTGGGGGGGCGAGGAGTTCCTCATCGTCATGCCGGAGACCTCGGCCGATGGGGCGGCGCTGCTGGTGGAGCGCTTGCGCGAGGCGCTGTCGGCCGTGGCCGTGAGCGACGCGGTGCCGGCGCTGCGCATCGCGTTTTCAGCGGGCATCACCGCGCACCGTGCGGGGGAGCACACCGACCAGACGGTGCACCGGGCCGACGAGGCCCTGTACGAGGCCAAGTCGGCCGGCCGCAACCGCAGTGTGGTGGCCTGAGCGGGGGCCCAGGCCAGACTGAGCCCAAAAGGCTCAGCGCACCAGCAGCACCGGGGTCTTGCAGGCGGCCATGACCTTGGTGGCCACCGAGCCGGCCACCAGGTTCATGAAGTTGCTGTGCCCGTGCGAGCCCATGATGATCAGGTCGTACTTGCCCTTGTCGGCCAGCTTGGCGATGACGTCGGGCGCGTGGCCGATCTTGCCCTGGTAGGACGTGGCCAGGTCGTGCTTGGCCGTGAACTTGCGGATGGGCTTGAAGATGGCTTCGGCGGTGTCCTCGTAGTAGGACTTGAGCTGGTCGGCCGGGAACATCGCGGCGGCGTGCGGCGGGATCTGCGGCACCACGGTCAGCACGGTGTACTCGTGTTGGCCCGTCAGCCACTCGTCATGTGTGGTCAGCCAGGCCAGCATGCGCTTGGTGTAAGAGCTGCCATCGACGGGAAGCAAAATCTTCATCGGGGTTCCTCGGTTGTGTCGACAAAAAAACTTGCAGGGCAAGCACAGCGATCAGTCTAGACCCGAACGCAACACCTGCCATCGTAGCCGTCTGATTCGTTTTTATGACCGTGACCGCGTGCGTTGCTGACCACGCGGGTGACGCCGCGATCGTGGCGCACCAGGTAGTCGTGGCGGCAGTGCAGGTGGCCGTGGATCCACAGGTCCACGCCGGGCATCAGGTCGTCGTCGGCATTGCAAAAGCTGGCGGTGCCGGGCTGACGGCCGTAGCGTGGGTCGGCGCTGAGCAGGCTGGGGCCGAAGTGGGTGATGACCACGGTTGCGTCCCAGGCCTGTTCGGCCGTGGGCACCCTGGCCAGTGTGTTGGCCAGCCACTGGCGGCAGCGCAGGGACTCCTCGCGCACGGCCTCGGGGCCGAAGGGCTCGCCGCCCCGCGTGGCCCGCATCACCTTGACGAAATAGCTGGCCGCCCGCATGGCCCTGGGCCGTTGGGCTTCGCCAAACAGGTCGAAGTCCGACCAGCGGGTGGTGCCGAGAAAGCGGATCACCCGGCCATCGGGGGCGGTGACGAAGGCGGTGTCGCGCTCCAGCAGCGTGAGGCCGAGTTGGCGGGCGCGCTCGCGCAGGCCCACCAAGGCGTCGTCGATGTCGCGCCTGTCGAACTCGTGGTTGCCGGGCACAAACAGCACCGGCACGGGCCAGTTCGCAAAGCGCGACAGCCCCTGCCAGCTGCTGTCCACATCGCCGCCCAGCACCAGCAGGTCGGCACCGGGGGCCGGGGTGGGCGTGAAGTCTTCGGTCTCCAGGTGCAGGTCAGACAGCACCTGGATCGTCAAACGACCCTCCGCGTGCAATCAGTTCGCCCCGTGGCAGTTCTTGTACTTCTTGCCGCTGCCGCAGTGGCAGGGGTCGTTGCGGCCGAGCTTGGGATGCTCGCGGATCACGGTTTCGACCTTGTGGCTCTCGGCCAGGCCGATCTGGGCCAGGTCCACCACGTCGAACACCAGGGCTTCGATGGCCTCGTCCAGGTTCTTGAGCGGATGCTCTTCGTCCAGGGCCTTGGTCATGGCCTGCTGGGTCTCGTCCTGCTCGGGCAGGTGGCGCCAGATGGAGTCCAGCAGGTCGGGCACGCCCGACAGCGCGGCCTCTTCCAGCTGCGGGAAGTTGGCCAGGGCCCACTCGAAGCCGGCGGCCCAGTAGCCGATGCCTTCCAGCGCATCCTTGCCTTCGGCCGGCTTGCCGTCGTCGTCCTCGATCATCGGGACGATGGGGTCGAACCAGCCGTCTTCCAGGATGCCGCGCAGGATCTCGTCCTTGCGGCGGGTGATCAGGCTGACCAGGCGGTTGTGCTGCGTTTCGCTCCAGCCTTCGATGCCGGCCTCGGGCATGCCTTCGGTGCCGAAGATCGGCGGCAGCCAGTCTTCTGGTTGCAGCAGCACCGGCTGCACCAGCACGCCAGCGAGGTAGCCGTCCAGGATCACGGCATCGACGGTTTCAAAGGGTGCGGGCACAGCGGCCAGCAGCTCGTCGATTTCGTTGATCTCGGCGTCGGTGAGTGCAGGCGTCTTTTTCATGGTCGGGCAATTCAGGGCGTCAAAACCCGCATTGTGCGACAAGGGCCTGCGCTTGACCATCCCGGGGGCCGTGTTGGCGGCCCTTCAGCCCTCGGGACACGCTGGACTTCAGCGTTGCGCCGCTTCCTGCAACTGTTGCAGCGCGCTCGGGTCTTCGATGGTGCTCAGGTCACCCGTGTCTCGCCCTTCGCACACGGCCTGGATGGCCCGGCGCAGCAGCTTGCCCGAGCGGGTCTTGGGCAGCACGTTGACGAAGTGCACCCGTGCCGGACGCGCCACGGCGCCCAGTTGCTGGTCCACCGTGTGCATGATCTCGGCTTCCAGCGTCTTGCGGCTCTCGTCGTCCACCACGCGACTGGCGTCACGCGGCACCACGAAGGCCTTGGCCACCTGGCCCTTGAGCTGGTCGGCCACGCCCACCACCGCCACCTCGGCCACGCCGTTGTGACTGCTGATGGCCTCTTCGATCTCGCGCGTGCCCAGGCGGTGGCCGGCCACGTTGATCACGTCGTCGGTGCGGCCCAGGATGAAGTAGTAGCCGTCCGCATCGCGGATGCCCCAGTCGAAGGTGTTGTAGACCTGTTTGCCGGGGAAGGTGGACCAGTAGGTCTGCACGAAACGCTGGTCATCACCCCAGATGGTCTGCAGACAACCGGGGGGCAGGGGGCCTTCGATGGTGAGCACGCCCTTCTGGTTGGCGCCGGTCAGCTCCTCGCCGGTCTGGTCGTCCAGCAGCTTGACCTGGTAGCCCGGCATCGGGAACCCCGGCGAGCCCAGGCGCGGCGTCAGCGTGGGGTCGACGCCGCGTGCCAGGCTGAGGATGGGCCAGCCGGTTTCGGTCTGCCAGTAGTTGTCGATGATGGGTTTGCCGATTGCGTCGCCGATCCACTTGGCGGTGGGCTCGTCCAGCGGCTCGCCGGCCAGGAACAGCTGCTTGAGGCTGGACAGGTCGTGGCGCTTGAGGCAGTCCGGGTCCTGCTTTTTGAGGACGCGGATGGCGGTGGGCGCCGAGAACATCACATTGACCTGGTACTTCTCGACCAGCGACCACCAGATGGCGGCGTCCGGGCGGATCGGCAGGCCTTCGTAAATGATGGTCGTCATGCCGGTGAGCAGCGGGCCGTAGACGATGTAGCTGTGGCCCACGACCCAGCCGATGTCGCTGGCGCAAAAGAAGGTCTCGCCCGGCTTGCCGCAGTACACCTGCTCCATCGAGGCGGCCAGGGCCACGGCGTAGCCACCGGTGTCGCGCTGCACGCCCTTGGGCTTGCCGGTGGTGCCGCTGGTGTAGAGCGTGTAGCTGGGGTGGGTGGCTTCGACCCACTCGCAGGGCACGATGGCGTCCATCACGCTGCTGCGGGCGTCCCAGTAGTCCACGTCACGCGGGGTGTCCATCTCGGCCGGGGCCAGCTTGCGGTCCACCAGCAGCACATGGGGCACGCGGTGGGCGCTCTGGCGCAGGGCTTCGTCCAGCAGTGGCTTGTAGGGGATGACCTTGCCGCCGCGTGAGCCGGCATCGGCGGTGACGATGACCGACGGGGTGGCGTCGTCAATGCGACTGGCCAGCGCGTGGCTGGCAAAGCCACCGAACACCACCGAGTGGATGGCGCCCAGACGCACTGTGGCCAGCATGGCGATCACGGCCTGCGGGATCATGGGCATGTAGATCAGCACCCGGTCCCCCTTGCCGACGCCCAGGCCGTGCAGAATGGCGGCCATGCGTTCGACCTCGACCAGCAACTGGCCGTAGCTGATCGTCTCTTCGGTGTGGGTTTCGGTGGACACGAAGACCAGGGCGGCCTGGTCGGCCCGGTCGTGCACGTGGCGGTCGACCGCGTTGTGGCACAGATTCGTCAGTCCGCCGTCGAACCATTTCACAAACGGCGGGTTGCTGACATCGCAGACCGTGTCGAATGGGCGGTGCCAGTGGATGCGGGAGGCCTGTTCAGCCCAGTAAGTGTCGCGTTCGTGGATGGAACGCTCGTACAGCGCGCGGTAGCTCATGCTTGCTCCTGAAACGCCCCAGCGGGTAGCCGGAGCTTCAGGTCGCAGATGCTAGTTCGCCCCTTGAACGAGGGGGAGGGGAGTATCCCGCGGTGACCGGCGCGTTCTGACTGTGCGTCAGATGAAGACGGCGGCGCGGCGCAGCACGATCAGACCGACAAAACACAGGCCCAGCACCACGGCCCAGCGCAGCGAGAGCATGGCCCATTGCCGCCAGCGGGGCTGCTTGGTGACGGTGAAGACCGCCATGTTCAAGAGGAAGGACAGGGCCAGGAGGACGCCGAGGGCGCGAAACAGAACCATGGTGTGCGGCCTTCGGCCTTACCAGGCGGGGGCCAGCTCGGCCATGCCGCGCGGCGCCTTGGCCTCGTCCTCGAAGGTCACGATCTCCCAGGCGTCTTGCTGCGCCATCAGGGCATGCAGCAGCTGGTTGTTCAGGGCGTGGCCCGACTTGTAGGCCGTGTAGGCCGCCAGCAGCGGGTGGCCCGCCACATACAGGTCACCGATCGCGTCCAGGATCTTGTGCTTGACGAACTCGTCGTCGTAGCGCAGCCCGTCGGCGTTGAGCACGCGGTGCTCGTCCACCACGATGGCGTTGTCCATGCTGGCGCCCAGGCCCAGGCCGCGCGAGCGCATCATCTCGACGTCTTTGGTGAAGCCGAAGGTGCGGGCGCGCGCGATGTCGCGCTTGTACTGGCCGGTGCTGAAATCGAACTCGACGCGCTGGCCGGTCTGGTCCACGGCGGGGTGGTCAAAGTCGATCTCGAAGGTCAGCTTGTAGCCGTGATACGGCTCCAGGCGCGCCCACTTGAGCGTGCGACCTTCGCCCTCGCGCACTTCCACGGGCTTGAGCACGCGCAGGAACTTCTTGGGCGCTTTTTGCAGCTCGATGCCGGCGCTTTGCAGCAGGTACACGAACGCGGCCGACGAGCCGTCGAGGATGGGCACTTCCTCGGCGGTGATGTCCACATACAGGTTGTCCAGCCCCAGGCCGGCGCAGGCCGACATCAGGTGCTCAATGGTGTTGACCTTGGCCAGACCCGGATCGCCACCGGGCGAGATGGTGGTGGCCATGCGGCAGTCGCACACCGCCCCGGTGTTGACGGGGATGTCCACCGGCTCAGGCAGGTCCACGCGGCGGAACACGATGCCGGTGTTGACCGGCGCGGGGCGCAGCGTCAGCTCGACGCGCTGGCCGCTGTGCAGGCCCACGCCAACGGCGCGGGTGAGGGATTTGAGGGTGCGTTGTGGCAGCATCTTTCAATTATCGCGTTTGTACTGATTTCGTGCTGCCAATCGGTTCTATCACGTTGATTGAAAACGTCACAAGGTGTGCGTGCGGTCGCCTTGCGCAAAGCCGATGGCCTCGAACCATGGGCCTTTGACGAAGCCGATCACCTTGAACAGCTCGCCCATCTCGTGCTCGGCCAGCAGCATCTGCATGGCGCCGCGGGCCTTGAACTGCTCGGCGGTGCTGGCCTCGCCCGTGCGCGCCAAGGCCTCGCCCAGGCCGCAGTTGGTCAGAAAGCGCCCTTGCGAGGTGTAGCCCAGCACCTCCCAGCCCGCCTCCTGGCCCGCCAGGGCGATGCCGGTGAAGTTGACGTGGCTGGTGATGTCCTTTTCGCCCACTTTGACCAGCGGGTCGGGGTCGCTCTGGTGCAGGTGATGGCACATCAGCGTGCCGCCGGTGCGCTGCGGGTGGTAGTACTCGCCCTCGGGGAAGCCGTAGTCCAGGAAGAAGGCCGCGCCGCGCGTCATGCGCTCGGCCAGCGTGGCCACAAAGGCCTCGGCCTGGCCGTGGGTTTCGGTGACGGTGCCGGGCACGTACTCGCTGTCGGCGCGCTCGGTGGGCGGGCGCACGCCTTCGGGGGCGGGGCGGTCCAGCCAGACGAAGCGGGGCGCGACGTCAGCGCCCGCGTCTGGCATCGCATCGGGTGGGGTGTCCGATCCCGCCAAGCCCACCCCACGCTCCAGCCAACGCTCGCCATCCCAGCTCATCAGGTGCACAGGCATGGCGTCCAGCACCTCGTTGCCCACGATCACGCCTTCCAGCGCGTCGGGCAGGCTGTCGGCCCACACCACCTTGTGCACCAGGCTCGGGTGCTCTTTTTGCAGACGCTGGTGCTGGCGGTCGCGCAGCGTGCCCGACAGGTCGACGATGGTGTAGCGCGCGATGCGCTCGCCCAGCTCGCCCAGCAGTTGCTCGGCCAGGGCCCCGGTGCCGGCGCCAAACTCCCAGATCTCGTTCGTGCCGGTGGCGTCCAGCGCCTGGCGCAGCTGGGTGGCCACGACCTGACCAAAGAGCGGCGTCAATTCGGGGGCGGTCACGAAGTCGCTGCCATCTTGCGGGCCGGTGCCGATCACACGGCGACCACCGCTGTAGTAGCCCAGTCCCGGGGCGTACAGGGCCAGTTCCATGAAGCGTTCAAAGCGCATCCAGCCGCCACGTTCGCGGATTTCGTGCGCAATCAGGTCGGCCAGCGGGTGGCCGTTCAGGGGGGCGGCCACTACACTGTGGTCCGTTGTCGTCGGGCGGTTCATGCCCCATTGTAAAAACACCCATGCCTGATTCGTCTGTGACCTTGCCGCAGCCCCTGGCTGCCGCCTCCGCCGCTGGCGCCGCTGCCGCAGGTGTGCGCCGCGTGGCCCTGGTGACCGGTGCCGGCAAGCGCCTGGGCCGCCACATTGCCCTGACCCTGGCCCAGCAGGGCTGGGACGTGGCCGTGCACTGCCGCGCCTCGCGCGCCGAGGCCGAGGCCACGGCCGACGAGATCCGCGCCCTGGGCCGGCGGGCTGTGGTGCTGAGTGCCGACCTGTCGGACGAGGTGGCGGCGCGGGCGCTGCCGGCGCAGGCCGTGGCCGAACTCGGTCAGCTCGATGCCGTGGTGAACAGCGCCTCGACCTTTGAATACGACACCGCCGCCACCTTCAGCTACGCCATGCTGGAGCGCCACCTGCGTGCCAACACGGCCCCGGCCATCGTGCTGGCGCAGTGCCTGGCCGAGCATGTGGCGCAGCGGGGCGTGCAAGGCGCGGTCGTCAACCTGCTGGACCAGAAGCTGTGGAACCCCAACCCGGACTTTCTCAGCTACACCCTGTCCAAAGCGGCGCTGGAGTCGGCCACCACCTTGCTGGCGCTGGCCCTGGCCCCGCAGGTGCGCGTGGTGGGCGTGGCCCCCGGCCTCACGCTGACCAGCGACTGGCTGCAAGGCGAGGCCTTTGCCCAGGCGCACACGCTGTCGCCGCTGGGGCGCTCGTCCACCCCCGAGGACGTGGCGGCCACCGTCGCCTTTGCCCTGGGCAACCGCTCGATGACGGGCACGACGCTGCTCGTCGATGGCGGCCAGCACCTTCAGCGCTTTGAGCGCGACTTTTCCATGATGTGAGAGACATGTCCCTGACCAAAGGCACCCAGACCCTGAACCTGACCGGCTTGCGTTTCGACGCCAACCTGGGCGTGCTCGATCATGAAAAGACCGCGCCGCAGCCGATCATGGTGGACGCCGAGCTGAACATGGGCAGCCAGCCCCTGTTGCCCAGCGACGA
>Ga0209066_10005890_pt1 | contig 12703 bp, 6 predicted proteins | sample All_14_2_FD_187198 | JGI IMG/M metagenome (GOLD analysis project Ga0209066, IMG submission 187198) | Freshwater microbial communities in response to fracking from Pennsylvania, USA - Allegheny Zone_MetaG_DW_15 (SPAdes) (version 2) ...
TGAAGTTAATTCTTTCTGTTCTTCTGGCCTTGACTATAGCCAGTGTTTCAAGCCAAACATTTATCAGCGAGAACTTCTCAGCAGGCCAGATGCCTCCTGCAGGATGGAGCATTGATCAGTTTGGTTCTTATTGGACTATCAGTCAGAGTACTAACGCCGGCGGAATAACTCCTGAAGGCAGGTTCAGCTATAGTACTGCTACTCCAATTACTACCCGCTTAATTTCTCCTGAAGTTGATCTTACCGGATTAGCTTCGGTAAAGTTAACATTCAATCATTTTTTCGATTGGTATGCAAATCCGAGCCCTTCTCTTGGTATTGCAACACGTTCAGGATCAGCAGGTACATGGCAAACGGTTTGGTCCATTACCCCATTCGGGAATGTAGGACCTATACAGTATAGTCTGGATATCGCCAGCAGCGATGTTGGTTCTTCGCAGTTTCAGTTTTGTTTCTTCATTTCAGGAGCCACCACCATGATGGACAACTGGTATGTTGATGATATTATTCTGTTGAATCCGTTGGAAACCAATGCCGGTCTTATGACAATCAGCCAAACTCCTTCTGTATTTTCTGCTCCTGCCGAAGTTATAGGTACATTGAAAAATCTGGGATCAGACACTATTACTACAGCAGAAATAGCCTGGCAACTTGATGGAGGAGCGGTACAAACCTCATTTTTTGATAATTTGAACCTGAAAACTCTGGATTCTTACGAATTTACCTGCTCCGAATTGATGAATACTTATATCGGTTTGCACAGCTTAAAAGTTTGGGTTGGTTCAGTTAATGGGCAGGCGGATCAGGATACCGGAAACGATACACTTTCAAAAATTGTAAATAAGGTTTGTTACACTGTGCCCAAAGTACCGTTGTTTGAGGAATTTACGAGTTCAACCTGCATTCCCTGTGCGTTTTTTAATTCTGATTTCGTCCCTTGGTGCGATGAGTATAAAGATGATATTACGCTGATAAAATACCAGATGAACTTTCCTGTGCCCGGCGACCCATACTACATTGAAGAGTGCGGTATCAGAGCCAATTATTACGGAGTTTTATGGGTTCCGTGGCTTGTTGGAAACGGGAATTTTGTTGATACCGAAATGAATGATGTAAATGCAATGTTTCAGGCTGAAAGTGCGCAGCCAGGGCTAATGAAAATACAGGCAACTCATACTTTAGCCGGACAGAACATGACCGTGAATGTGAATGTTCTGCCCTTTGTAAATCAATCAGCCAGCAGTCTTTTTATCGCGGTTATTGAAGGAGTAACTCATAATAACACAGGGAATAACGGGGAAACCAGCTTTGAGCATGTGCTGATGAAAATGATACCTGGTGCAACAGGAATACCTGTTGATTTGCAGGAGCGTGTTGCTTACTCATATTCCGCTACTGTGAATCTTTCTTCAACAAATATCGAAGACTGGGATGACATCAAAGTGGTGGCCTGGGTACAAAAAAATGCTTCAAAAAAAATATTTCAGTCGGCTTATTCAACCGGGAATGCAAGTTTTAATAATGAAGACCGGCTTAATGATATCCTTCTGGATGGAGTTTCGCTTATAGGTTTTCAACCTGACCAGCTTAGCTACAATTACGGAGTTGCAGTGGGCTCCGGCGTGCCCGAAGTTACAGGTATTCCTTTCGATACCTCAGCTATTGTAATCGTTGTGCCGGCACTCAGCATTCCAGGCACAACCACTATTGATGTTTATGCCGAAAACATTCAATACCATAAGCAGTATAATTTAAACTTCTTTTTGAATACAGGTTTGGTGGAGAATGAACGCAATTCATTTTCTGTTTACCCTAATCCGGCAACTGAGTACGTTTATATTTATGGTGCCGAAAACTTCAGTATTTCGATTACGGATGCTGTCGGGAAGCAACATCGACATATAAACAGTTTTTCAGGTGATCGTATAAGCCTGAAAGGTTTGCCGGCCGGTGTTTACTTTCTGAAAGCTGAAAAAGCAGGGAGTAAGTCCATGATCAGGAAAGTTATCATTATTGAATAGCGAAAGCCAATATATTGCCGGGAAGCTGCGGCAATTACACTAAATCCAAATTACTCAATAGGAGACGAAGCTGAACTACCTGCGTTATACCGAAGGTACGTTTGTAATAGCCCAATTGCATTGGACTATACAACTGATACATAGGAATCTAATAAGGTTGGGTTAACCCCTCCAGATGAAATAGCCCCCGCTTACGGGGCAGGCTATGATTGGAATAAATCAATAACCCCTGCCTGCCGCAGGCAGGGAAGATGATATTATGATCAATCTGGCGAACCTTTAGCTCACTGCCTGCCCCGCAGAATGCGGGGAACACCTTTAAAAATAAGCAATACGCGAGTAACCTAGCGAAGCGACTTCATTAACACCTTTGAAATCAATTAAGGCGTTAATAATTCCATCTAACCCGTAAAAAATTAAAAAATAAACAGATGCAATCGGGAAGTAAATCTTTGGTTTTCAATATTCTAAAATTGAAAACCATTAGGTTTGCCTAATCGATTATGCTAATGCGTAATTTGGGTTTAAAGGGAGAGGATCGGCAAAAAAAAGCTTTGGATCTGGCTTAACCTGAAATTCAGTTAGGTTTAACCGATACGGCTTTATGTTTTCCGATCACAATAACAAAGGCCACAACAGCTGAAGCGATAATCATTAAATCCTGATAAACTCCCAGATTAATTGCGGCGCTTAATCCAACAATCGCCCAGAGCGAGGGAATTATCATTAAATATTTAGGTAATCTATTAACCACCAGCATTAAAAAACCAAAAGTAAGGATGGTTGAAGGGCATGGCAATCCCAAAACGATTGTTTTTCCTAACGATCCTTCCACAAAAAAACTGATAACAGGATAAATCAGCAGCGCATATACAATGAAGAAGAATGCTGTGTAACCTGCCAGATTTCTTTGCAGCTTAAATTCAAGTGCTTCCCGGCTGAGCGTATTTATCAGAAACATAATCCCTTGCAGAATAAATACAAATCCAAACAAATATGCTGCCTTGTTAATGCCGGTAAAAAAAAGCAAATGGTAAGCAATACCGCTCCAAAGCCAGAGAAATGCCAGAAAGCCGCCTGAATATTTGCTGCTGACTTTTTTCCCTGAAAAAAGAAAATACAAACAGATGATGCCCAGTATTTCAATAACAATCTGTATCGGGAATACTGCAATATTGTATTTCTCAATTACTTCAAAAAATTGCTGGTTCGTGAATGGTAATATCATAACAATCAAATTATTTATTATCCAGCCATTTCTTAAACGCCGTAACCTTATCAATACTCACAAAAACTTCTTCCTTTGGTAATGGCGAGAGTTCCAGTTTCAGGTGGCTTTTCGGGTAAATATGCACATTGGCAATGGAGTCGATTTTAACCAGGTATTTGCGGTTGATACGGAAAAAGTCTTTGGGATTTAATGCCTGCGACAGTTCTTCCAGGCTTTCGTCAAGCGGATATTCCGATTTGTTTTTCAACACCATAAACGAAATGCCTTCGGTGGAATAGAAAAAAGCAATTTCGGGCACTGTAAATGTTTTTATCTTCTGACCTACCGTTATCGAAAACCGTTCCTTGTAAGTGGGATTTTGCCGGGTGATCAAACTGTATATTGACGAAAGATCGACCATTTGCTGAGCCGGCGTTACCATATCCCTGTATTTGCGTATGGCATTATTAAGTTCTTCCTGCACTATGGGTTTCAGCAGGTAATCGATGCTTTTGAGTTTGAAAGCACGTATGGCATACTCATCAAAAGCTGTGGTGAAAATAATGGGTGAGTTTACCTGAACTTTATCGAAAATCACGAAACTGAGATCGTCTTCCAGATGGATATCGAGGAAAATAAGGTCGGGATGAGGGTTGTTGCGGAACCATTCAACGGATTCCTCAACCGACTCAAGTTTGGCAACAACCTGAATCTGCTGATCGGCTGCTAAAATCATGCTTTCGAGCCTGCGGGCTGCAAATTGCTCATCTTCAATTATAACTACTCTCATACGAATTGTTATTTATGTTTGTTAATGATATCAGTAAAGAGCGCGGCATTCACTGTTTGACGTTCGGCGAACGGCAGGTTTTGATATTTCTGAATCATTTTCTCCATTTCTGTTTGTATGATCGGTTTTAGAAGAAAATCGATTTTTTTGAGTGTGAAGGCACGTGTGGAAAGTTCATCGGTAGCGGTCGTAAAAACGATAGGGCAGGTTATTGATATGCTGTCGAAAATCGCAAAACTGAGGTTATCCTCCAGGTGAATATCCAGAAAAATAAGGTCGGGAACGGGATTATTGCGGAACCATTCGATGGAATCGGCAACCGATTCGAGTTTTGCTACAATCTGAATATCCGGATCAAAAGCGAGGATCATATTCTCCAGCCTCCGTGCAGCAAACTGCTCATCTTCAATTATAACTATTTTCATTGTACTTGTGTTTTAAGTGTTACACTATCAGGGAAATCAATTCATCTCAACAGACTGATATCCATTCCCCTATTTTCTATTAACTTTTCTCTATTTTCCCTTCCCCATTAACTATTCTGCTCACAAATCAGCGGTATGCGTGCGATAAAATGCGTAGCCGTTTTTTCAAATTCCGGCGCTGTATTGTTAAGCAGAAGGTAGCGGTTCTGAATATTTTTAAGCCCCACACCGGTGGAAGCCATATGCGCTTCGCGTTCCTGCAGGTTATTGATAATGTTCAGGAAATGGTTGTCATCGATAAAAACATCAATTACCAGGGGCGATTTCTTCGACATGGCGTTATGCTTAATCGCATTCTCGATCAGCAATTGCATGGCAAGCGGTATAACCAGGCAGTTGCGGAGGTCGTCGTGAATATTTATGTTTACCGTTATCTTGCCCATAAACCTGATGTTAAGCAGGAAGATGTAAGCATCGAGGAAGTCGAGTTCGGTGGTGAGTTTTACAAGTTCGTTATCCTTGTTTTCGAGCACATATCGATATACTTTCGAGAGGTGTTCGGTAAATTTCTCGGCCAGCTCGGGCTCAAGGCGTATTAGTGAGGTAAGTACATTTAAACTGTTAAACAGGAAATGCGGGTTCACCTGTTGCTTAAGTACATCGAACTGCGATTGCAGGTTTTCCTTTTGTAATTTAAGCAGTTGTGTGTTGGCTTCGGTAAGTTCCTGGGTTCGTTCGGCAATGGTGTGTTCAAGCATATGATTAATTTCTTCGAGTCGGTTATGTGCATTAAGCAGTTCTTTTTCGGCGCGCACACGTTCGGTTATATCCTTTGCGGTCCCTACTACGGCAGGTTTCCCGTCAAATTCGGTGAGGTTGGTCGAAAGGATTACCGGCACACGTGTAACGCCATCCTTATGCAACAGGGTATATTCGTAACTCCACGAGCCTTTTTCACCTTTTATCCGGTCCTGGTGCCTGCTCATTATTTGTTCCATATTTTCGGGGGGCATCACATCATAAAAAAGCCTTCCGGTCATTTCTTCGACAGTGTATCCAAGAATGTCAACAATAGCTTCGTTAACAAAAATGAATTTCTCATCCTGTACCACAAATAAACCTTCCTGCAGACTTTGTATCATCCTGCGGAAACGATCCTCGCTTTTTCGCAAGGCATCTTCCATTTCCTCACGTTCCGAAATATCGCGGATAATGATAAATGCGGCTGGTTTTTCGTTGTAATACGAAGTGCGGGCATTTAGTTCAACAGTAATTATTTTTTTGTCCTTACGTATTAAGCGGCTTCGGTAAAGAGAAGAAAAATCTTCGCCAGCCATACGCCGTTTATGTATATCAATCATCACCTGCCGGTCTTCTTCAACTACAAAATCGATAAAAGGCATATCAACTATTTCGGATTCATCATATTGCAGCATTTCGATCATTGAATTATTCAGAAACTTCAATAAGCCTTGCTGAGTAATCACAATTCCATCAGTAGCTTTTTCAATTACCGTGCGGTATTTTTCTTCGCTGAGCTTCAATTGCTCTTGCATCCGGCGGTTTTCGGTAAGATCGTGAACTGTGATATAACTTACTGTTTGCCCGTTAAGCTCCAGTATGGATGAAAATGTGTCGCACTCCCTAACAGACCCATCTTTGGCCAGAAAGTGAAATATGCCGTTAACCGTTGACCAATCGCCTGTTTTGCGTCGCTGACTTATTTCCAGGCCCCGCTGCCGGTCCTCAGGTACTACCATATTTATTGCCGGCATGTTATATAGCTCTTCGGCACTGTATCCCAGCATTTTACATAAAGTATTGTTAACAAATTCAACTTTGTCGCCAATTATTGCGAAAACACCGTCCTGTGAGTTCTCTATCAGGGTTTTATATTTCGATTCGCTTTCGCGCAATGCGTTTTCCATGGCTTTGCGTTCGGAGATATCGATGATAAGGCCCCGCGAACCCACTACATTACCATTTTCGACAATTGATGTACCATAAATAAGAACAGGAAAAGTACTGCCATCCGACCGTATAGCTGTGTACTCGGCAGGTTCGGATGCGATAGCCGTTACATTTTCATTTTCTGACGACAGGTTCACCGATTCATTAATCAAGGCCTGTTTCATGCGCTGCATGTCTTCTGCTATAAAAAAGTTAAATACTTTTTTATCCGTTTTGCCTGCATCAATACCAAACATTTTGAAACCGGCTTTATTCAGATAAGTAGGTTTACCTGATTCGTCAAGTTCATAAATAGCCTGAGGCAGAAGTTCAGTTAATTCTCTGTATTTTAGCTCACTATGACTTAAGGCATCTTGTATTCTAACCCTTTCGGTGATGTCGCGCGAAGTTACAATCTGTATATTCCTGTTTCCAAGCGTAGTAAAACCAGCACTTAGCTCAACCGGGAAAACGGTTCCGTCTTTCTTTTTATGGTATCGTATCGGCACCAGACTAACATGCTTATGCGTGGCTTCACTTGTTTTATCCGGTTCAGCCGAAACTTCGGTATTTTTCATTAAGAGCAATTCAGCGTGCGAATACCCATAAATTGAAGTAGTGGCAGGATTTGCATCCAGAATTTCACCCGTATCGGCATCAATCATAAAAATGGCATCCGATTCGGCTGCAAACAACTGACGGTATTTTTCCTCATTTTCCCATAGTTCAACCTGCATGCGTTTACTTTCAGTAATATCCCGGATGGTGAAGAAACTCGCCCATTGTCCCTCGAATTCAATTAAAGTTGAGGATGTTTCGAAGTCTCGCACCTCACCGCTTTTGGTAATCATCCGGAACTCCTCGTTAATGGGAGTAGAATCGAGTTCATGTCTTTTAATTGCTATTTGTGCAGCTTTATGCCTGTCATCCGGATGAAGGAGACTGACAGAAGGAATCTGATAAAATTCATCTATTGAATAACCCAATACCTTTACAATTGTGTTGTTTGCAAAAAGTACTTTATCATCTCTTATTATGAGGATTCCATCCTGCGAATTTTCGACCAGGGTTTTGTATTTCGATTCACTCTCACGCAGTGCATTTTCAATCGCTTTGCGTTCCGAAATATCTATTATAATTCCCCGGGTTCCGGTTTGAACTCCGTTAGTAAAAACGGGAGAGCTATACACCATTATCGGATACCGGCTTCCATCAGATCTTAAAGCTATATACTCGCTTCCTGAGTCAGGTTTTTTACCCTCATAGCTGGCCTGGATGTTTTGTATCAATCGCTGCTGGTCCTCAGGAGCTATGAAATCGAGAGCAAACAGATCACTCGAAGGTAAAACTTTCCCAAAGGCATTAATACCGGCCTGGTTCATAAATACTATTTTGCCCTGGATGTCAAGTTCATAAACCGTTTGCGGAAGCAAATCGGCCAGATCACGGTATTTTTGCACACTCTGTTCAAGGGCTTCTTTAAGGGTTTGCTGCTCGGTAATGTCGCGCAGGGTAACAAATGAGGAATTGATGCCATTAATAAGAACTGTTGTGGAACTCATTTCGACAGTAAGCAAAGCACCCGATTTATGAATAAATTTTGCCTGATAGCTGAGCGATTCCATCTCTCCTTTCATACGTTTATCATGAATGGCAAGTACCCTTTCCCGATCCTCAGGAGCTAAAAGGCTTTCGGGCTGTATTTCCATGATTTCCTGCATCGAATACCCCAGAATAGTGCAAAATGACTGGTTCACAAGGAAAAATTTGCGATCGCTGGTAAGTGCAACTCCATTGAGCGATTTCTCGATCAGCGTCCGGTATAGTTGTTCACTTTCCCGAAGCGCGAGTTCCATGTTTTTACGCTCAGTTATATCCTGTTGTATAATAATAAACCCTTCTGCATTTCCCGACTCATCCTTATAGGGTGCTGCTATGGTATTAGCCCAGTAGTTTTTACCTGTTTTATGATAGGTAAGAAGTTCGCCCTGCCATTTTTCGCCATTACGGAGCGCTTCGGCTACACCGGCACGCGAATCGGGAGTTTTACCTTTGTAAATGGTATCGTTTATGTTTTTATGGAGCAGCTCTTCTTCGGTATATCCCGAAAGTTGGGAAAACATTGGATTGATATATTCGAAATTCATTTTGGTATCCATTATAAGCACCGAGCCGGGAGCCTGCTCCAGTACCTTCAGGAATTTGTTGAGTTCCTTGTTTTTTTCTTTTAAGACATTATGTAACAAATAGCCTTCCGCTTCACTCTGGTTGCGGCTTAATGCAGCATAAAATCCTATAAACAAGGTTCCGGAATACAGAAAAACAATTTTAGCTATTTCATAATCAATAAGTTCAAATTCAGTTTGCACAAACAATCCGGTCATAAAAATTAGAAGAAACATAAGGCTATGGATAATGAGTTCCCTGTAGTTGAATGGTACCAGTACAAACCAGCCGATCAGAATAAAAAACAGTCCGAACCAATACGGGCTCTGGCTTGCGCCGGTAAACACGGCCAGCAACGTGCAGAAAATTGTTCCAAAATAAAAACCCGCCGTGAGATGCTGTTTGTATGCCTGGTTCGATTTGCGGAAGTATGCAATTGTATAATTTGCAATATAAACGGCAACTGTAACTATCCTGAGCAGGAATAATGAATTATCCGGTTGTAATAAATAATACTTGTCGAACATTTGCCATACCAGTACAATTATAAAACCACCGATAGTGAGCAGGAGTAAAATGCTCTTCAACTGATGCATACGCGACTCTTTAAAAGCACTTTCGCTGTTTATTCTGTTAAGCTCTTTAAACGTCATTGTGAAAAGATTTTTGAACTGCCAATTTATGTATTTTTCCTGTATCAATGTGTTTGTTTTAAAGCTTATATCCTTGTTTTCGAACCGTATTTCATTTGCTTAACAAATTTAATCCCGGCTTGTGTTACTTAAAATCAAAATACGTTGAATGCCTGAAACCGACCATTGAATCCCTGGAAAACCGAAATGAAATGCACAAGTCAACAAAATACTGATCGGTGATTACATCTTTTATATCGATTTCTTATTCCGTAAACGGGGAACAGGAACTATTTCGTTCACATTTTTCCGGTAGGTTTCATATACCTTACCAAATTTGCGTTCCAAAACTATATTTTCGCCATGTATCGATAGTTTAAAGTTCAGATATAGCACCAGGGCTATTGAAAGAATCATCCCCGACTGAAGAACCAAAGCCAGTCCGGGTATAAAAAAAACTATAAACGAGGCATAAATCGGGTTGCGGCACAGAGCAAAAGTGCCTCGTGTTACCAGCAATCCTTTTTTAAAATCGGCCAGGAAAACAACAATTGTAAAGGCATAAAAGACCAACCCAATGCTAATCAATATATAGCCGGCAGTCTCTGAAAATTCGCTGCCAATAAAATCCATCTTCATAAATTCAGGATATCTTTGATTTACAAGGGTTGCAAGTATAATGTAAGGCAAGGTTATCAACGCCAGTTTTGGCCCTATGCCGCCGAAAGTCATTTTTGTGTCCATGTTAGTTTAATAGCATTTGTGATATGGATACATATTTCAATCTGCTAAAACCACTGAGGGCTTTGCGGAAGATATTTTTGGTTTCTGAACCATTTTTTTAAGCTGGTTTACATTCAGCGAAGTAGCAAAACCTTCTTTATCCCAGTGTTTTTTGCAACCGCAATAATCGAGGAAAACGCATTGCGACGAAATATCCAGTCTTTTCATTTCGTACCCGCCGGTAATCAGGTTTAACACACAGGCAACGCCTATCAGGCTGGTATCAGGCGAGTTCTGCCATTTCACCAGGAAGCGCGAAAAATCGGACGAGTGGGGGATGAGGTAGGAAGTAATTCCCTGTTTTTTCATTTCGAACGACACTTTTCCGATATTACATTTGGCATTGCAATTGGCACAAACAAGTTCTTTTCCATCTGATTTTGCTTTACAACCAGTGTCAGGTTCGCTGCGCATGCAGGTAGGGAGCAACAGCACTTTTTTTGTTGTTTCGGTAAATCCTTTCTTCAATCCACGGTTCAGGACTTCGGCGGCAAACATGTTAAGAAAGTATTCGTTTTCGCGGCGGCTGGCAAAAAAATAGTCTTCGCGGTATTTATAATTGGGTAATGTATTCTGCTGAAAACCATTTAAATGCTGAGTGTATTCGCCGAGTTTTTCCATGGCTGTAAGCGAGAAACGGTCGGCAAAAAGCATAGAGGTTTTGATGAGATTTCCTGTATAAACGGCATCTTTGGTATTTAAAAACGCAGTCCAGTTCCTGAGCCGGAGTACTTCCTCATTAAACTCACCGGTTGCGCTAAGCCAGCTTAATAGGTTTTCAAATGTGTGTAAAGTCAATGAGCCGCTGCGTTTAATATTGTTTTTTTCGAGAAACGAATACGCAAAAACTCCCCTAACCTTATCTATTTCAGGTTTATATGCCGGGAATCTTTTACGCTGTTTGTATAATGCTTTCAGCAGATTTTTTGATAGAGAACCTGTTTTTACAGCTTTCCCCGAATAATTGTTCCAGTACATGCCAATCATCAGCAATTCAACCAGGTATTCGTTGCGCGAACGGAGATTTTCAATTTTATATTCATTCACATACTGACAGAAATCAGTAATATGGTTTTCAGTTTCCAGATTCAAATTGTTGATTACTAAGTCGGTAAAATGACTTAAATCAATATAAAAGCCTGTAGAATCATTTTGGTTACCTGCTAAGGAGTATGTGATGCCTTGGGTCATGTGAAAAATTTTCGGCAAAACTACTGTGTGTATTTTTTTAAAACCAGCCAATCCCGGTGAACAGTTGAAAGTACTCCGTGAAAGCCCGAAATGACGACGTAAAAGCGAAGGGAGAGGATCTGGATTTGAATTAGGCTGCCAGCGAAACCAAATCTGGTATCTGGCGGTATTATAATCATTTGCGTGTAAAAATTCTCCGGCACCGATCGGAAATTATTTTTCTATACTATAGCATCCGGCAGGATACAGCAAAAATAAAAAGATAGCAGTTATACCCATTTCATTAACTTTGAATATTGGAAGTATCGTGAGCGGAAATCCTGATTTGCAGCACTTCGGCCAAAGGGATCTTGCGTAAAACAGATTCGACCCAGGCAGTGAAATCAAAAATTCGGAGTATTTGTTTTTCAAATACATCCTGATGAATTTCGGCAAACTCTTTCAGCGTTCTTTCCAGTAGTTGCTCGCGGAGTTTTAAAACAGTTGGAATTTGTTTATTTAAAAACCTGAATAAAAATTTTTCAATTTTATAGTCTTTTGCAGTATCAATTAAATCGCGTTTCATCGATCGTATTTCGTATTTTATCAGATCAAAATCCCCCAGCTTGTATAAAATCATCAGGTTCACAAGGCGAATTGTCCGGTAAAGAGGGAGATAGTAATAGTTCTTGCCCCGGAGTATTATCTGGTTCAGGAATTTATGTGCGCTGTGGTATTCCGAATTACCGAAATATACCAGTGAAGTATAAAGGCAAAGTTCGGCCTGACGAGCCCTGTTTAACGAAAAAAGTTTATCAAACAAAGTGTCTTTATACATATTCATAAGCGATTTGGATGATGTAAAGTCACCTCGATCCAGATAGGGAAACAATTCGTATAAATAGATAATAGCAGTGAGATTTATCCTGAAACTTGCGGATTGACTATCAATTGCTTTCAATTGCGTAATAAAGTAGGCCATGCCATTATAGTTATGTATGCTCCTCAGGCTTTCAAGCACGCCTTCGAGTGTGTGCAGGTAATACACAGGCGGATTGCTCCACAAATGTTTGTTTGCCTCAAAAAGGTTATTAAGTTCAATGTATGAGTTTAACGCTGATTGGTAATCGCCCACGCTGATCAGGTAGTTCGATTGAAAAAGCTGGTGTAGTTTACTTATTTCGAAATTATCCAGATTTTGCGAAGCAACTATACTTATCTCGCTGTAAACAAGGTCATTCAATTCATTTTTTTGTTTTTGCGAACGGGCATGACCCTTATATACAATACGGTGTTTCAGATTTTCATACAGCGACGATTGTTCATTGATTTTTCGCACATACTTTAATGCTTCATTAAGTTTGAACTGCTTTTTCAGAAGTGTTTTTTCATTCAGATTAGGGAAATTCAAAGCCAGTAAATAATCCAGTTCTAATCGGGTTGCTAGCAGCAGCGCATAATAATTTTCATACTTTTCGGCCAGCGCAATAATATCTTCAAGCAATCCGAAGCATTCGTCAAACAGTGATTTTTCATACAATATCTTTGCTTTAAGT
>Ga0209066_10005892_pt1 | contig 12699 bp, 12 predicted proteins | sample All_14_2_FD_187198 | JGI IMG/M metagenome (GOLD analysis project Ga0209066, IMG submission 187198) | Freshwater microbial communities in response to fracking from Pennsylvania, USA - Allegheny Zone_MetaG_DW_15 (SPAdes) (version 2) ...
TTCTTGAGGAAGCCGCGGTAGCGGGCCTCGTGCTGCTTCTCGGCTATGGAGATGGCGTCGAAGGCCTTGGCCACCGGCTCGAAGCCCTCTTCGCGGGCGGTCTTGGCGAACTCGGGGTACATGCTGCCCCATTCGTGCTTCTCTCCGTCGGCGGAGGCTTTCAGGTTGGCCGCGGTGTCGCCTATGCAGCCGGCGGGGAAAGTGGCGGTTATCTGCAGGTCGCCGCCCTCGAGGAACTTGAAGAAGCGCTTGGCGTGCTCCTTCTCCTGGTCGGCGGTCTCTTCGAAGGCCATGGCTATCTGTACGTAGCCCTCTTTTTTGGCCGCGCTGGCGAAGTAGGTGTAGCGGTTGCGGGCCTGCGATTCGCCCGCGAAAGCGGCAAGCAGATTCTGTTCGGTCCTAGAACCTTTTATTTTCATTTTTCCTCCTGAGCTGGATAAAGAACACTACCGGAACCCAACCGGCAGTGAAAGAGAGAGTTAATATTTTACTAAATATCAGGTGTTATTGCCCCTTATCCCCGCGCGTGTCAGCGCGAAATCGTATTTTACCGGGTCTTGCGGGGCCGCGCCGCTGAAAAAGGCCGTTATTTCCACGGCGGTCTTCATGGACGTGTCCTTGCGTTTCGTAATCCCCATGTTCATGGAGACCTGGCGCATATGCGTGTCCAGCGGGATGAGCAGTTTGGCGGGGGAAACCCCGGTCCAGACGCCCGGGTCCACCGCGTCCTTCCTGACCATCCAGCGCAGGAACAGGTTGATGCGCTTGAAGGAGCTCTTGTGGGCCGGGCAGGGGGTCAGCGTGGGCGCGCAGGCCTGGCTGTTGAAGGCGTTTATGAAGCGGTAGAGCGCCTCTTCCACGGTGGGCTCGGTCTTGTCGTAGCCTGCCAGGAAGAGTTTTTCCAGAGAGCCGTGTCCCTCCAGCGCGCGCTTGATATTCAGAAGGAAGACCGCCATCTCCGCGCCGGTAGTGAAGCGGTGCTTGAATCTGAGCAGCGCTTTCTTTATCTCCGCCGGAGGCGTATTCCTGATCCACGCCGCCGGAGACTTCCCCATGGGCGCCAGCACCTTCTCCACGCTCTTGAGGATCTGGTTGACGTTGCCGTAGGCCAGGCAGGCTGCTATCAGCCCCACCACCTCGCGGTCGGCCGCGCTCTTATAGCGCCAGACGAACTCCAGCGGGTCCGGGTGTATGAACTCCGGCCGGTTCATCTCTTTGTAGGTCTTCTCAAGGAAAGCTTTTGTCGGGCGCATACCGGTATTATAGTAAAGAGCCGGGCACGGGTCTCTCCTCCCGCGCCCGGCTCAGTTTACGAACTTACGCGCGCGCTTTGGCGCCCAGTATGGCTTCCAGGTCCTTCTGCGCGGTCGTGGTGGGCATGATGTTGAACTTCTCCACCAGCACCTTCAGCACGGCCGGCGTCACGAAGGCCGGCAGCGTCGGGCCCAGGCGGATGTTCTTGATGCCGAGGTGCAGCAGCGTCAGCAGGATGCAGACGGCTTTCTGCTCGTACCAGCTCAGGATCATCGACAGCGGCAGCTCGTTGACGCCCACGTTGAACGCCTTGGACAGCGCCACGGCCACCTGTATGGCCGAGTAGGCGTCGTTGCACTGGCCCATGTCGAGCAGGCGCGGGATGCCGCCGATGTCGCCGAATTCCTGCTTGTTGAAGCGGAACTTGCCGCAGGCCAGCGTCAGGATGACGGTGTCCTTCGGGGCGAGCTCCGCGAATTCGGTGTAGTAGTTGCGGCCGGGCTTGGCGCCGTCGCAGCCGCCGATGAGGAAGAAGTGCTTGAGCTTGCCGGCCTTGACCGCGTCGATCACGGTGCCCGCCACGCCCATCACGGTGTTATGGCCGAAGCCCACCAAAATGGTCCTGGGGTCGCCGTCCTCGGCGAAGCCGGGGGCAGCCAGCGCGGCTTCCACCGCCGGGCCGAAGTCGCCGTTCTTCAAGTGCTTCACGCCGGGCCATTCCACCAGGCCGGTGGTGAAGATGCGGGCCTTGTAGCCGTCCAGCGGCTTCTGGATGCAGTTGGTGGTCATCACGACGGAACCGGGGAAGGCGTTGAATTCCTTCTGCTGGTCCTGCCAGGCGCCGCCGTAGTTGCCGGCCAGGTGCTTGTACTTCTTGAGGCCGGGGTAGCCGTGGGCGGGGAGCATCTCGCCGTGGGTATAGACGTTGATCCCCTTGCCCTCGGTCTGCTTCAGGATATTTTCCAGGTCCTTGAGGTCGTGGCCGCTCACCAGCAGCGCCTTGCCCTTGAGGGGGTTGATGCGCACGGGGGTGGGAACGGGGTGGCCGTAGGCGGTGGTGTTGGCTTTGTCGAGCAGCGCCATCACGCTCAGGTTCACCTCGCCGCAGCGCATGTTGTAGCCCACCAGTTCGTCCACGGTCGGGTTCGGCTTGGTGAGGAAATCCAGCGCCTCGTGGATGAAGGCGTAGACTTTCTCGTCTTCCTGGCCGAGCACCAGCGCGTGGTCGGCGTAGGCGGCCATGCCCTTGAGGCCGTAGGTGAGCAGTTCCTGCAGGCCGGCGGCGTCGTCGCCGAGCGCCTTTTTGCGGGCGGCTATGCCCTTCTCGGGGGCTTCGGCCAGCAGGGCCTTATAGTCGGAGGGGGCGGTCCAGGCGGCCGGGCCGTCCAGTTTGGGATTGCCGGCCAGTGCGCGGGCTTTCGCCTTTATTTCCTGTCCCTTCTGTATCTGAACCGCTATGTTTTTGGGGTCGAAGTTGACATTGGTGACGGTGGTGAACAGGGCCTCCACCACGAACACGTCTATGGCGCGGTCGCGCTTGCCCGCCTTGGCGGCCGCGTGCGCGTACTGCGCTATGCCCTTGGCCTGCCAGAGCAGGAGGTCCTGCATCTTGGCCGTCTCCGGGTCTTTGCCGCAGACACCCTGCACGGTGCAGCCCGTGCCTTTCGCCGCCTGCTCGCACTGGTAACAGAACATATCGTCGCTCATTTTTATTCTCCTTTTATATTAACCTAACCTTGAATCTATTTCCGCTTTGAAAACTCCGAGATCTTGCCGTCCAGCACGGCCTCGAACCTCTTGTTGGTCTCCTGCAGGAACTTGCCGAACATGCAGTCCCGGTGGCGGCAGACCTTGCTGCCCATCAGGCAGGCGTGCAGCCTGACCGGGCCGTCTATGGCGGTCATCAGGTCCCGCACGGAGGCTTTCTTGCCGGAGGGGGAAAGCGCGAAGCCGCCCTTGGGGCCGCGTACCGGCGCCACCAGGCCGGCCCTGGTGAGCTGCTGCAGCACTTTGGAGAGGTGGTTGTAGGAAACCCCGAGGTCCCGGGCTATGTCCTGCGCCGAGCAAAGGCCCTGGCGCTGCGCCATGTAATCCGCGGCGTGCAGGCCTATGGCCGCGGCTTCGGAGATCTTGAGTATGGTTTGCATGCTTGAACTGTCCTTTGTGGTAATGTGGTATAACTATACCACTATAACCGGGAATTGTCAAGGGCCTTCCGGCCCCGGAACCGTTCCCGGCCAGTTTTACGACGGGATAAATCCGCCGGATTTGTGCGGGGAAACTTAAAATCGTAGAATATCCGTGTAGTAATACTTCCACTTTCCCGGTTAAGAGGTGCGTATGCTCAAGGCAGCCATCGTCATGGGAAGCGATTCGGACCTGGGAGTATTATCGGCGGCCGCCAACACCCTCGAGCAGTTCAAAGTCCCTTTTGAAATCAAGATACTTTCCGCCCACCGCACCACGGAGGCGGCCCTCGCTTTCGCCTCTTCGGCCGAGAAGAAGGGCTTCGGCGTCATTATAGCCGGGGCCGGCGCCGCGGCCCATCTGCCGGGCGTTCTGGCGGCCGCCACCCCGCTGCCGGTGATAGGCGTGCCGGTGAACGCCACGCCGCTGGCCGGCATGGACGCGCTGCTATCCATAGTGCAGATGCCGCCCGGCATACCGGTGGCCACGGTGGGGGTCAACAACGCCAAAAACGCCGGGCTGCTGGCGGTGCAGATCCTCGGCGTGAAGGAAAAGCCGCTCAGGGTTAAGTTCAAGGCTTTCCGTGAGACTATGAAGAAGGAAGTACTGGCGAAAAACGCCAGGCTGGATAAAATAGGGTTTAAGAAGTACCTGGAAGGGATGAAGCAGCGGTAATCTGTCGCGCGGGCGGGCAATCTACCTTGAGACAGGAGATGAGCATGCTTGAGCTGAAGCTGATGCACCAGGGTAAAGTGCGGGATCTGTACGCGGCCGGGGAGAAGTATCTCCTGATAGTTTCTTCCGACAGGATATCGGCCTTCGATTTCATCCTGCCTACGCCCGTCCCGGGCAAAGGCGCCCTCCTCAATAAGATAAGTTCCTTCTGGTTCGACCGGACCAGGCATATAATAAAGAACCATATAGTTTCCTCGGATATAGAAGAGATCCGCGGCCGGGTGACAGCCCCGGCCGGTTTTGACTGGGAGTATATGCGCGGCCGGGCCATGCTGGTGCACCGCGCGAAACGGGTGGATTTCGAGTGCGTGGTGCGCGGCTACATTACCGGCTCGGGCTGGAAGGAATACCAGAAGCTGGGCAGCGTCTGCGGTATTAAGCTGCCGCCCGGGCTGAAGGAAGCGCAGAAACTGCCGGAGCCAGTCTTCACGCCCACTACCAAGGCCGACAAGGGGCACGACGAGAACGTGACTTTCGAGGTAATGGCGGCCGCGCTGCCGCCCGGCCTGGCGGAAACCATCCGGGAGAAGAGCCTGGCCCTTTACAATTTCGGCGCGGCGCACGCCGCCAAGGCGGGCATCCTACTCGCCGACACCAAGTTCGAGTTCGGCCTGCTGGACGGGGAGCTTATCCTGATAGACGAGGCGCTGACGCCCGACTCTTCCCGGTTCTGGGACGCGGCTAAATACAAGGTGGGGACCAGCCCGGAAAGCTACGACAAGCAGTATGTGCGCGACTGGCTGGGAGGCAGCGGCTGGGACAAGAAGTCCGCGCCGCCGGCGCTCCCCGAAGAAGTTGTGCGGGGCACCCTCAAAAAGTACGAGGAAGCCCTGCAGAAAATAACGCAAGCCGGGTGAACTGTCACCCGGCTTCTTCTTTAATGGTATGGAAAAACTGATGTTTAAAGCGCAGTATCTGGAGCTGTGGGCCGACAAGGGTATGCCTTCTCCGGGTACGCTCGGCCACACCGTGGCCTCGCTCTGTCAACACTGCGGTGTCGCTTCCGCTTCACCCGGGTTCGGCGCTTACGCAAGCCTCACCCTCGTGAGGCCCCTGCGAAGGCATACCCTTGCCGGCTTTTCATCGCTGATTGTTTTACTAATAGGCAGGTGCTTTGCATGATAATTGAAATTAGAACTAAGGAAAAATACGCGAAGAACGAGGAAGAGGGCTTCATAGGGCGCATGGCGCACGCGGGGCTCAAGGTGCAGGCCGCACGCCTGTCGCGGCTGTACCGGGTGGAGGGGGAGTTCAGCCGCGCGGAATTCGAGCGCCTGGGCAAAGAGCTGCTGACCGACCCGGTCACGGAGAAATATTCGCTCTCGCAATGGAAGCCGGGGCTGAAGGGGTGGCGCGTAGAGGTGTGGCTGAAGGATTCCGTGACGGACGTGGTAGGCGAAAGCGTGAAGGGCGCCATCGCCGACGTTCTGGGCCGGGAACCTAAGACGGTAAGGTTCGGCCGCGCCTATTACGCGGCCTGCGGGTCGGAACCGAAACTTAAGCACGCCGTAGTGAAAACCCTGGTCAACGAGATCGTCAACAAATTCAAAATAGAGAAAATATGAACGATACCCTCTCAAGATTCACTACCCTCCCGGCCAAAGAACTGGAGGCGCTGGATAAAGCCGCCGGCTGGTCGCTCAACGACAGGGAACTGTTGGAAGTCCAGCGGCAGTTCCGGAATATGGGCCGCCAGCCGTCCAGGGGCGAGCTGGAGACCATCGCCCAGACCTGGTCCGAGCACTGCAAGCACAAGACCTTCTCAGGCCCGGTCGTTTTTAAAGACGGGAGCAAGGTTAAGAAGTATAAGAACCTCTTCAAAGAAACCATCGTCAAGGCCACCAGAACGCTCAACAGGAAATGGTGCCTGTCGGTCTTCACCGACAACGCCGGCATAGTGGAGTTCGGCCGCGGCGGCAAATGGGGGCTGGCCTTCAAGGCCGAGACGCACAACCACCCCTGCGCCGTCGAGCCCTACGGCGGCGCCGAGACCGGCGTTGGCGGCGTGATCCGCGACATCCTGGGCGTGGGCCTGGGCGCCAAGCCCGTGCTCAACACCGACACCTTCTGCTTCGGCCGGCTCGACAGCAAGAAGAAGCTGCCCAAGAACGCCCATTCCCCGGAGCGCATCATGCGCGGCGTGGTGGAGGGTGTGCGCGATTACGGCAACCGCATCGGCATCCCGACGGCCGCCGGCGGCGTCTATTTCGACGACGGCTACCTGCTCAACCCGCTGGTGTACGTGGGCTGCGCGGGCCTGATCCCCGTGGACAAGATCGACAAGAAGGTCGTCCCCGGCGACCTGATAGTCTCCATAGGCGGCCGCACCGGCCGCGACGGCATACACGGCGCCACTTTCTCTTCGGCCAATATCGACGAGGATACTTCCGCCTCCGCCGTGCAGATAGGCCACGCGGTAAACGAGAAGAAGGCGCTGGACGTGCTGATGCGCGCCCGGGACCTGGGCCTCTACAACGCCGTCACCGACTGCGGCGCCGGCGGCTTCTCTTCGGCCATAGGCGAACTGGGCTCGGAGACCGGCGCCCGGGTGCGGCTGGAGAAGGCCCTGCTCAAAGACACGCGCATAGAACCGTGGGAGATCTGGGTGTCCGAATCGCAGGAGCGCATGATCCTTTCGGTGCCCCGCGCCAAGCTCAAGAAACTCGCCGCCATCCTGGACGCCGAGAACTGCGAGTACTGCGTCCTGGGCGAATTCCCCGGAGACGGCCGGCTGCTGGTAACGCACGGGAGCGAGACGGTGGTGGACCTGACCATGGCGTTCCTGCACGGCGGCGTGCCCAACTTCGAAAAACAGGCCAGCCGCAGGAAGATAAAAATAAATTCGGCGCCCCCGGCCCGGCCCGCCGGAAAATTCGGGCAGATACTGAAAGACCTGCTGGCCCATCCCAATGTCTGTTCCCGCCACTCGGTCATTACGCAGTACGACCACGAGGTGCAGGGCGGCACCGTGGGCAAGCCGCTGCAGGGCAAGTACGGCGACGGCCCCGGCGACGCCGCGGTCATCTGGCCGCAGGCCGCCACCCTGGACCAGGCTGATTTCTCCGGCTTCGGGGTCAGCCACGGCTTCAACCCGGCCATAGGCAGGATAGACCCGTACCAGATGGCGCTCCACTCCATAGACGAGGCGGTGCGCAACCTGCTCTGCGCCGGCGCGGACGTCTCCCGCACGGCCATACTCGATAACTTCTGCGCCGCGAGCCCCAGGGACCCCGAAGTGATGGGCGACCTGGTGCTGGCCGCCGAGGGCTGCCTCGACGGGGCCATAGCTTACGGCGCGCCCTTCATCTCCGGCAAAGACAGCTTTTATAACCAGTCGAAGGACGCCGAGGGCAGGGAGTACCCTATCCCGATCTCGCTGCTGATCTCCGCCACGGCCCCGGTGGACGACGTAAGGAAGGCGCTCACCATAAACTTCAAAGAGGCCGGCAACCCGGTGTACCTGGCCGGGCTGAACGCCCGCGGGATGGGCGGCTCGGTGTACAACGAACTGCACCCTTCCGGCAATAACGCCGTGGCCCCGCTGGACATGGGAGCCGCCGTGAAACTCTACGCCGGCCTGGCCAAGGCCATAAAGGCCGGCTGCGTGGCCGCGGCCCACGACGTCTCTCAGGGCGGGCTGGCCGTGACGCTGGCCGAGATGGCCTTCTCCGGCGGCCTGGGCGCCGAGCTGGACCTTGCCCCCGCGGCTAGGGAGAAGCGGCTCACTACGACGGAGCTGTTGTTCGGGGAAAGCCCCGCCCGGCTGGTCGTAGAGGTCGTGAAAGGCAAAGAGACCGAATTCCTGCGCCTGGTGAAGGGCTTGTCCGTCTCGGAGATAGGCTATGTGAGCGAGGAGCCGGTGCTCGCGGCAAAAGACGGGGGCGAGGCGCTCTTCAGGGAAGACCTCGCCGGGCTCAAAGCCAGCTGGCGCAAGGAGCTGATATGAGAAAACCCAAAGCGATAATCCTGCGCGGCACGGCCACCAACTGCGACATCGAGACCTTCAACTCCTTCAAGTACGTCGGCGCGGAGCCGGAACTGGTGCATATCAACCAGCTGCTGGCCGGTAAGCGGAAGGTCCTGGACTACGATATCATGGCCTTCCCGGGCGGCTTCTCCTACGGCGACGACATCTCCGCCGGCAAGATCTACGCGGTCAAGATGAAGAAACTGGCCGGGGACTTCGAGAAATTCATCAAGGGCCGCCGGCCCGTGATAGGCATCTGCAACGGCTTCCAGATCCTGGTAAAGACCGGCTTCCTGCCGGAGAACAAGGCCAATGCCCAGGTGTCCACCCTCTACACCAACGACTGCGGTCACTTCCTGGCCAAGTGGACGAAGCTCCGGGTCAACCAGAAGAGCCCCTGCATCTTCACCAAGGGCCTGCCCGCCGAGATAGAACTGCCGATAGCCCACGGGGAGGGGAAATTCATAGTGGAGGACAAGGCGCAGCTGGCCGCGCTGACCGGCGCCAACCTGCACGCCCTGACCTACGCGGAAAACCCCAACGGCTCCATGCTCGATATCGCCGGCATTACCAACGCCGCCGGCACCTGCTTCGGCCTGATGCCGCACCCCGAGCGCAACTTCTTCGCCTGGCAGCATCCTGACGGGGCGGCGGCCGCCCGCGGGGCCGAGGCGGCCGGTTACCACTTCTTCAGCAACGCGGTGGCTTACGCCAGGTAAAAAGGAAAAAATATGTGCGGAATCTTCGGCATTACCGATAACAAGGACGCGGCGAAGCTGGCTTACGTGGGGTTGTTCACCCTGCAGCACCGCGGGCAGGAATCGGCCGGCATAGTGACCGACGACCACGGCGCCCTGCTGCCCTACACGGGCATGGGCCTGGTCAACGAGGTATTCAACAATGAAGTGCTGCGGAAACTGGAGGGCCGCAACGCCGTAGGGCATATCCGCTATTCCACCACCGGCTCCAGCCATATCAAGAACGCCCAGCCCCTGGTGCTCAACTCCTGCCTGGGCAACGTGGCCGTGGCCCACAACGGCAATATCACCAACGCCGACGCCATCAAGGCTAAGCTCCAGAAAGGCGGGGCCATCTTCCAGTCCTCTAGCGACAGCGAGGTGATCCTGCACCTGGCGGCCAGGCACAAGGGCCGCACCCTCGAGGATACGCTGGCCGCCAACCTGCCCAAGCTGGCCGGCGCCTACGCCTTCCTGTTCATGACGCCCGGCAAGGTGATAGGCGCGCGCGACCCCTACGGCTACAGGCCGCTGGTGCTGGGCAAGCTCGGCAAATCCTACATACTCGCCTCTGAAACCTGCGCCATAGAAGTGGCCGGAGGCAAAACCCTGCGCGAGATAGAACCGGGCGAGATGGTGGTGATAACGGGGGGGAAGCTGAAGTCGCGCCGCTTCGCGCCGGTCAAAAAATTCACCCGCTGCATTTTCGAGCAGGTCTACTTCGCCAGGCCCGATTCCGTGGTGGCGGGCCGCTCGGTGCAGACCGCGCGCTACGAGATAGGCGCCATGCTGGCCCGCGAACTGAAGGACGTGCAGGCCGACATCGTCTCGGGCGTGCCGGATTCCGGCACCGTGTACGCCATGGGCTACGCCAAGGAGTCCGGCATCCCCTACCAGACCGTCTTCATGCGCAACCATTACACCGGCCGCTCCTTCATACAGCCGGACCAGAAACTGAGGGAATTCACCGCACACCTGAAACTGGCCCCCATCCGCGACGTGATAAAGGGCAAGACCATCATCCTGATAGACGATTCGCTGGTGCGCGGCACCACTTCGCGCAAGATAGTCGCCAACCTCAAGCGCGCCGGCGCCGGCAAGATCATAATGGCCATCGCCTCGCCCGCTATCATCTCCCCGTGCTATTTCGGCATCGACACCCCGACCAAGGGGGAACTGATAGCCAACCGCCTGAGCCATGAAAAGATCCGGCGCTACATCGGGGCCGACGCGCTGCATTACCTGAGCCTGCCCAGCCTGCGGGCGGCCTGCGGCGACCACAAGGACGACAATTTCTGCGTCTCCTGCTTCACCGGCAAGTACCAGGAGGCCCTGTGAACGTGCTCCTGATCGGTTCGGGCGGCCGCGAGCACGCCCTGGCCTGGAAATTGAAGCAGAGCCCGCTGCTGGGCAAGCTTTTCTGCGTCCCCGGTTCTGCCGCCATAGCCGGCCTCGCCGCCTGCCCCCCGGTCAAGCAGGAGGATCACGACGGGATCTACGGCCTGTGCGCGGCGGAGAATATTTCCCTGGTGGTGATAGGCCCCGAGGCCCCGCTGGCCAGGGGCCTCGCCGATTTCCTGACAGGCAAGGGCGTAAGCGTGTTCGGCCCGTCGCAGAAGGGAGCCATGCTCGAGGCCTCAAAGCAGTTCGCCAAGGAGTTCATGGACCGCAACGGGATCCCTACCGCCGGCTTCTCGGTGCTTTACTCGGCCGCGGCCGCGCGCGAGGCGGTCAAGGCCAATACTAAATACCCGGTGGTCATAAAAGCGGACGGGCTGGCGGCCGGCAAGGGCGTGCGCATCTGCGCCGGCGAAGCCGAAGCGCTCCTGGCCGTGGAAGACTTCATGGAGAAGCGCATCTTCGGCGCCTCCGGCTCCAAGGTGGTCATGGAGGAGTTCCTCACCGGCCCCGAGGCCTCCGTGATGGCGCTCACCGACGGCGAGAGCGCCCTGCTGCTGCCCGTGTCGCGCGACCATAAGCGCCTGCTCGACGGCAACGCCGGCCCCAATACCGGCGGCATGGGCGCGGTCTGCCCGGTGGAACTCGGCGCCGGCGAAATGGAGACCGTGAAAAAAGAGGTCATCCAGCGCTTTCTGGACGGCCTGAAGGCGGACCGCATAAATTTCCGCGGCGTCATCTACGCAGGCCTCATGCTCACCCCGGAGGGCCCCAGGGTGCTGGAGTTCAACGTGCGCTTCGGCGACCCGGAGACGCAGGCCGTGCTGCCGGTCCTCAAGAGCGACCTGCTGCCGCTGCTGGCAGCCTGCGCGGGCGGCCGGCTGGCCGGCCGCGAACTGGAACTGACCGGCGAAACCTGCGTGGCCGTGGTCGCCGCCGCTCCCGGCTATCCGGAGGCCCCTGAAACAGGAGCACCCATAACCGGGCTCTACGACCCCCGGCCCGGAGTGGAAGTCTTCCACGCCGGCACCGCCAAGAAGGACGACGCCTACATAACCGCCGGCGGCCGCGTGCTGTCCGTAACCGCCCGCGGCAGTGACGTCAGAGAAGCGCGCGAGAAAGCCTACTCCGCCCTCTCCGGCATAAAATTCGAAGGCATGCAGTACCGCAGGGACATAGGGCTTTAACCAAGGAGAAACGATGATTACCTATAAGAAAAGCGGAGTGGATATAAAGCTGGCGGATAAATTTACTGAATTCCTGGAGAAGAAGTCCAAGGCCATAGGCGGCTTCGCCGGCCTGCTGCCCGTCCCCGAACTGAAGAACAAATACAGCCTGGTCGCCTCCACCGACGGCGTAGGCACCAAGCTCAAACTGGCCTTCCTGCTCGACCGCCACGACACCATAGGCATAGACCTCGTAGCCATGTGCGTCAACGACCTCCTCTGCTGCGGCGCCCGCCCCCTGCTCTTCCTCGACTATTACGCCACCGGCAAGCTGGACCTTCCCCGCTCCAAGAAAATGATAGAAGGCATCCTGGAAGGCTGCCGCCAGGGCGAATCCGCCCTGCTGGGGGGGGAAACCGCCGAGATGCCAGGCTTCTACCAGCCCGGCGAATACGACCTGGCCGGCTTCTCAGTGGGCATCGTAAAGAATTCCGAAGCCCTCGACGGCAGCAAGGTCCGCGCCGGCGACATGCTGGTCGGCCTGCCCTCCACCGGCTTCCACTCCAACGGCTTCTCCCTCGTCCGCCGCGTCCTCGACGGTAAAAAGCTCCTTAAAAAATACGCCGCCCGCCTGCTCACCCCAACCAGGATCTACGTAAAGGACATAAACAAACTCCGCGCCGCCCTCAGGAAAAACAAGCAGGACGTCCTCGCCCTGGCCCACATAACCGGCTCCGGCATCCCCGGCAACCTCCCCCGCGTCCTGCCCAAACACCTCGGCGCCGTAGTTCATAAAGACTCCTGGAAAGTCCCGCCCCTCATGCGCGAAATCCAGAGGCTCGGCAATATCCCCGAGGCGGACATGTGGGACTCCTTCAACATGGGCCTCGGCATGATAGCCGTAGTCCGCCCCGCCGCCGTCAAAACCGCCCTCAAAACCATAAAAGGTTCGCGGCTGATCGGCGAAATAGTAAAAGGCAAACACGAGGTTGAACTGAGATGAGGGGAAACCTAGTAACTGTTTTATATGTGATGCCAGCGCCAGGGCGCAGGGACCGGGTTAGCAAAACCTTCACGAGGGCGAGGCTTGCGTAGCGCCGAGCCCGAGTTGATGAGCGAGCGCACGGTGTGCGCGAGCGCGTTTTGCGTTCCGGTCCCTGCGGCATGGCGAGACCATAGAGGATAAGTTTAGGAGAACCATGAAAAATATCGTCGTATTCGCTTCGGGCGGCGGCAGCAACCTGCAGGCCCACAT
>Ga0209066_10005893_pt1 | contig 12699 bp, 10 predicted proteins | sample All_14_2_FD_187198 | JGI IMG/M metagenome (GOLD analysis project Ga0209066, IMG submission 187198) | Freshwater microbial communities in response to fracking from Pennsylvania, USA - Allegheny Zone_MetaG_DW_15 (SPAdes) (version 2) ...
CCGGTACCCCCGACCGCCTTACCGCGTTCTGGGGGCCAGGATGTCGCCGATGCGGTCGGGGGTACCGGGAATGCGCTCCAGACGCGGATAGCGCAGGCCGTCATGATAGTCGAAGCTGACCGTGCGCTCGCGCTCGCCGTTTCTCAGGCCCAGAACGATCGGATCGGTACCGCCCTTGGCCGCCGTTACCGCATCGCGCAGCACCTGGGCCGAAGCCGGCTGTCCGTTGACCGTGACCAGGTTCCAGCCGGGCCCGACCCCGGCCTCGAACATTCGCCCGCCCCAGCGAATGCCGACGATCCGGCTGCCCGACAGGCTGAATCCCAGGGAATACTGAAAATTGGCCTCCAGCCCACCGATCACGCGGCGCTCCACCTCGGTCGGCTGATCGACATAGACCAGCCGATAGCCGCCGCGCGCCAGGCCATCCAGAGGGGCTTCCGCCTCGGGGCCGACCGCGTCCAGCCGCTCTCGCAGAAAGCCGGCCCAGTCATGGGGATGGACGGCGTTCAACGCTGCGACCACATCCTCGAAGACATAGGGGCGGGCCTCCCACACGCCGTCCTCGGTCCCGAAGAAGCCGCGCGCGAAGTCGTCCAGGGATTTGCGCCCGTCGGTCGCCTCGCGGATCAGGGTGTCGGCGTCCAGCCAGACCAGGAGGGATTCGCGGTAATAGTCGCCCGTGCCGCGCATCCAGGATGACCAGGGATTGGTCGAGCGATAGCCCAGCAGATTGTGGTTGGTGGTGTCCTGAAGCGCGCGCCACTCGCGCCCCGGCTGGTTGTCGTAAAATGCGGCGACGTCGGCCAGATTGGCCAGGGCCTCTTCCCGCGTCACCAGACCGGCGCGGGCGGACAGGATCTCGCCCCAGTATTCGGTCTGCCCCTCATAGACCCACAGCAGGGTGTTCTGGCTCGGCTCGTTCAGATTGGGCATCAGCAGGTCGGCAGGCCGCCGGAATTTGCCGTTCCAGGAGTGGACGTATTCGTGCGGCAACAGGGTGCGCGCGCCATAGCTGGCGGCCCAGCCGTCCGGGGTAAAGAAACCGGTCGGGGCGGTGTTCTCGCTGGACCGGTGATGCTCCAGACCGATGCCGCCCATGCGTGACGTCAGGCCCAGCAGGAACTCATAGCGGTCGAAGGGGCGGGTGCCGAACAGGCGGTCGGCCTGATCGACCATAGCCTCGAACCCGGCCAGATGCTCCGGCGTCGGGGCGATGGCGGCGGCATTGTCCGCCACGATGTGCAGGTGGACGGGCGTACGGCCGCCCGGATCGATGTCGATACGGCGATAATGGGCCCCGGCGAACATCGGACTGTCGGCCAGCATTTCCAGGCTGATCGGAGCAAAGGTCGCCACGCCGTCCGTAAAGGACTCGGTGTCCAGCGCCACGCCGTATTGCCAGCCGGCGGGCAGGCGGATGGACGTCTGGAAGGTGATCTGGTCGTGATTGTATCCGGCGGGATAAAGCACGGCCTTTTCCCACTGCAGGTTCAGCATCTCGGGCGTCATGACGACGCGCCACTGGCTGTTGTCCGGCTGGGTCAGCCATTGGAAATCGACCGTGATCTCATCGACGCCCGCCGGGATATCCAGATGGAAGGCATAGGGATCCAGGGTGTCGCGCCGCCATTCGATCCGTTCTCCACCGCCCATGACGGTGAGACCTGCGATCAGCTGGATCGGCCCGGTCGGAGCATGATTGCCGGGGATGAATTTCGGATAGAGCAGGGTGAGGGGCCCTGGACCCGCCACCGGCACGACCTGGCGCACCCGAACGATCTTGCGTTCGACATCGGTCGCATCGACCTGATGCCGGATCACCCCCGGATAGGGTCGGTCCTGCGGCTGGGGTATGGCGGCACTGACACGCCCGGGGGCCGAGCTGTCCTGAGCGAGGGCGGGCAGGGCGGTGGTGGCCAGCAGCAGGGCCAGTCCAACGACGGTCAGGCGACGATGCATCATGGGTAAGCCACTCTATAGCCGGGGGGGTGTCGTAAGGTCGGCGGTCCCGCGCCGGGCGTCAAGCGCGGCCTTGGGGCCCGTGCTACGGAAAGAGCCCCTCCACCGCTCCGCGGTCCCCCTCCCCATCGCTGATGGGGAGGAGACGTGCACCCCCTGTCTCAGCTCCCCGGCTGGCTGTCCCACCACCGCACGGCATCGGCGTCGCGGGCGCTGAGGTCCGGGTAGGCCGGGTCGGAGCCGACGTCGGGGACACGGCGCCAGGAGCGGGCGCATTTGGGGTGGTCGGCCAGGTTGACGCGAACGGTCACGGCATCGCCGCCGCCGATCATCTCGACCCCGGAGGTGCGGAACACCTCGGCGGCATCCAGGCCGTCGAAGGCGGCCAGGGCCTCGTCCGGTCCGGTGACGCTTGGCCAGGCGTCGAGGGCACCGCCGATGATCTTCTCACGGCGGGCCGCTTCCAAGGCGTCATTGACGACTTCCAGCACCGACTGGACCTTGGCCCACCGCACCGCCTCGGCCGCATTCTCCCACTCCGCTGGCGTGTCCGGGATCACCCGCGCGCAGTTGGAGCCCCCTTCCGGGAACCGCGTGCCCCAGGCCTCTTCCATCGTGAAAGGCGTCAGGGGCGCCAGCCAGGCGGTCAGGCGCAGGAAGACCGCGTCCATCACCGTGCGGGCGGCACGCCTGCGGATCGCGTCGGGGCGGTCGCAGTAGAGGCTGTCCTTCCTGATATCGAAATACAGGGCCGACAGATCCCCGGCGCAGAACTCCAGCACCGGGCGGACCACGTCCTGGAACCGATATTCGGCATAGGCGGCGCGCACCTGGCCATCCAGTTCCCACAGACGGTGCAGGATGAACCGTTCCAGCGGCGGCATCTGGTCATAGGGCAGGACTTCCGCCTCGTCGAAACCGACCAACGCCCCCAGCAGATAGCGGACGGTGTTGCGCAGCTTCCTATAGGCATCGACCGTGGTCTGCAGGATCTGCTTTCCGATCCGCTGGTCCTCGGCATAGTCCACCAGGGCGACCCACAGGCGCAGGATGTCGGCCCCGCTTTCCTTGATGACCGTGGCCGGATCGACGGTGTTGCCCTTGGACTTGGACATCTTCTCGCCGTTCTCGTCCTGGGTGAACCCATGGGTGAGAACCGCGCGATAGGGGGCGCGGCCGCGCGTGCCCGACCCCTCCAGCAGGTTGGACTGGAACCAGCCGCGATGCTGGTCCGAGCCTTCCAGATAGAGGTCCGCCGGCCAGTGCGAGGGCCGATCGCCAGTGTATCCGTGGGCGGGATCGCGCGGCTCCAGCGCAAAGGCGTGGGTGCAGCCGCTATCGAACCAGACGTCCAGAATGTCGGTGATCTTTTCGTATTTGGCCGGATCGTGCAGGCCCAGGAAATCGGCGTCGGGCCGGTCGAACCAGGCGTCGGCGCCGCCCTCCTGCACCGCCGCCAGGATGCGGGCGTCCACGTCGGGATCATGCAGGGGCTGGCCGGTCTGTTTGTCGACGAACATGGCCAGGGGCGTGCCCCAGGCGCGCTGGCGGCTGATCAGCCAGTCGGGGCGCCCCTCGACCATGGAGCGGATGCGATTGCGCCCGCCCGCCGGATGGAAGGCGGTGGCGTCGATGGCATTCAGGGCCGTTTCACGCAGGGTGTCGCCGGACTTCAGCGTCGCATCCATGCGGATGAACCACTGGGGCGTATTGCGGAAGATGACCGGCGCGCGCGAGCGCCAGCTGTGCGGATAGGAATGCTCCAGCCGGCCGCGGGCCAGCAGGTTGCCCGCCTCGATCAGCTTCTCCATGACCGCGCCATTGGCGGGTCCGAATTTGCCGGTCTTCTTGCCCTCGGTCTCCAGCACCTTGAGGCCCGCGAACAGGGGGACGTGGTCGTAATAGGCGCCGTCCGGATCGACCGTGTCCGGCACTTCGTGATGGCCGTGCGCCTTCCACACCTCATAGTCGTCGGCACCGTGGCCGGGCGCGGTGTGGACAAAGCCGGTGCCAGCATCGTCAGTGACGTGATCGCCGGACAGCAGGGGCACCGAAAAGCCATAGCCTGGCGACAGGGCCGCCAGCGGATGGGCGCATTCCAGACCGGACGGATCGATGGCGTCGATCCGGGTCCAGGTGGCGATCTTGGCCGCCTTGAAGACATCCTCGGCCAGTTTGTCGGCGACGATCAGCCGGTCGCCCGCCTTGGCCCAGGGCTCGAACTCCAGCCCCTGTTCCATCGACTGGACCTCATACAGGCCATAGGCGATCTCGGGGCCATAGCTGATCGCCCGGTTGGCCGGGATGGTCCAGGGCGTGGTGGTCCAGATCACGATCGACGGATTGGCATGGCGGAAGGCCAGCAGGTCGTCGGGATGGCTGTCGGTCGCGCCGGTCACCGGGAATTTCACCCAGACCGTGGGCGAGACATGGTCGTGATATTCGATCTCGGCATCGGCCAGGGCCGTGCGCTCGACCGGCGACCACATGACGGGCTTGGACCCGCGGTACAGCTGGCCGCTGTTCTTGAACTTGTGGAACTCGGCCACGATGGCGGCCTCGGTGCCGAAGTCCATGGTGGCATAGCGGTTGTCCCAGTCGCCCAGGATGCCCAGCCGCAGGAACTGGGCCTTCTGCACCTCGATCCAGCCGGTCGCGTATTCACGGCAGGCGGCGCGGAATTCGGCCTTGGACACCTCGTCCTTGCGGCGGCCCTTGGCGCGATACTGTTCCTCGATCTTCCACTCGATCGGCAGGCCGTGGCAGTCCCAGCCCGGCACGAAATCGACGTCGTGACCCATCAGGAAACGGCTGCGGACGACGAAGTCCTTCAGCGTCTTGTTCAGCGCATGGCCGATGTGGATGTCGCCGTTGGCATAGGGCGGGCCGTCGTGCAGCACGAACAGCGGAGCCCCTTGTGCCTGACGCTGCTTGCGAAGATCGCCGTACAGGTCGCCCCAGGCCTCGATGATCGCCGGTTCCTTCTGCGGCAGGCCACCCCGCATGGGAAACGGCGTCTCGGGCAGGAAGACGGTCTCGCGATAGTCGCGGCCGGAAGAGGGGGAATCGGAGGCGTCGGCCATGTTCAGTCGTCCAGGCGTGTCTTGGGTGATCGTTCGCGAAAAGGGTGTTTCGATCCCGGCGAGCGCGGAGCCATGAGGCCCTGCGGCGCTACGCCGGGCGGCTAATCGAAATCGGGCGAAACACGCGGACGGTCATGATGACGGCGGTTTAGCAGGGGTGTCAGACCCGCGCCAGTCGCAAGGCCGCGCGGGCCGCCTGCGCGTCGGCGTCGATCTGCGTCTTGAGCGCATCAAGGCCGTCGAAATTCATCTCGCCGCGCAGAAAGGCGACCAGTTCGGTCTCGACCGTCTGGCCATAGAGGTCGCCCGCGAAGTCGAACAGCCAGACCTCCAGCAGGGGCTCGGGCGTCTGGAACATGGGCCGGACGCCCAGGTTGGCGACGCCGTCAATCACCCGCCCGTCGGCCAGGCGGCTGCGCGTGGCATAGACCCCATAGGCGGGCCGCATATAGTCGCCCATCCGCACATTGGCCGTGGGCACGCCGATGGTGCGGCCACGCTTGTCGCCATGCACGACCTCGCCCTCGATGGCGAAGGGGCGGCCCAGGATGGCCTGGGCGCGGGCCATGTCCCCGGCCTTCAGCGCCTCTCGCACGGCGCTGGACGACAGCTTCAGCCCATCCGGATCGTCGATGCGCGGGGTGACCGAGACGGTGAAACCGGCCTCGGTGCCATAGCGGGCCAGGGCCTCTGGCGAGCCGGAGCGGCCCTTGCCGAAGGTGAAGTCGAAGCCGACGGCCGCGTGACGAATGCCCAGGCCATCTCGTTGGCCTACCGCGCCTTGCGCTACTTGAGACCCGCCAAGCACATCGCGGGCGAAGGCCTCGTCGGTCATGGCCGCCATCTCGGCGTCGAAGGCCAGAAGATGCAGCCGCTGAACGCCCAGCGGGGCCAGGGCACGGGCCATCTGGTTCGGCGTCATCAGGCGAAAGGGCGCGGCGTCCGGCTGGAACCAGCGGCGGGGATGAGGATCGAAGCTGACCACGGCCAGGGGCGCGTCCAGGCGAAGCGCTGCCTCGCGCGCCGAGGCGATCACCGCCCGGTGGCCTCTGTGTACGCCATCGAAGGCCCCCACGGCGACGGCGGCGTGTTTCAGGCTGTCGGGCAGGTTCCGAAAGCCGCGGACGATCTGGACCGTTTCGGTCACTGTGGGGTTCAGCCCTTTTGCGGGCGACGTCGGCGGGGCACCCGGACCACGGCCACGCCGTCCATGATCTTCTTGCCCGCGACGAAACCCTCGCAGTTCAGTTCGACCCGCGCGCTGTCCTGATCGACGGCCATGACGGTGATCCGCACATCCACGTCGTCGCCGATCCGCACCGGCAGGTGGAAGCCCAGGGTCTGGGAAATATAGATCGATCCCGCCCCCGGCAGGATGGTGCCCACCACCGCCGAGCCGAACGAGGCGGACAGCAGGCCATGCGCGATCCGCCCGCGATAGGCGGTCTTGGACGCATAGGCTTCATCCAGATGCACGGGGTTGAAGTCGTCCGACGCCTCGGCGAACAGACGAATGCGCTCCTCGGTCACATGGACGGTCTTGTCCGCCGCCATGCCCACATGAAGTTCGTCCAGAATATATCCGCCGGACGGATGAGCGGTGACCAGTTCGACCATGAGCCGGTGTTAGCGCCTGCAAGATGAATTGGCGAGCCTTACCAGCCCAGGTCCAGCGCGGCGTAACGGGCCCGTGTCGATTCTGCCGCCAGAAGATCGGCGGCACGCGCGGCATCCAGGGCTCCATCGGCCCCCCGCGCGGCGTCCCCGTGGATTCCCTGGGCGATGAAGAGGCAGTCCAGGCCTTGCGCCTCGGCTCCCAGCACATCGGTCACCACGCCGTCGCCTATGCACAGGACGCGAGAGCGAGTGACGGCACGGCCCAGCAGGCGCTCGGCCTCGGCCAGGGCCAGATCATAGATCGGGGCGAACGGCTTACCCGCCATGGTCACCCGCCCCCCCATGGATTCGTACAGGTCCGCCAGTGACCCGGCGCAATAGATCAGGCGATCGCCGCGCTGGACCACCCGGTCGGGGTTGGCGCAGATCATCTCCAGGTTCCGTTCGACCGCCGGGACAAAGCGTTCGCGATAGTCCTCGGGCGTTTCCACCTCGTCGTCATTGGGACCGGTCACGCTGATGAAGGCAGCGTCCTCGGGGCCGGTGGCGGTCTCCAGGTCCAGGCCGTCATAGAGCGGCTGATCGCGGTCGGGGCCGATCAGCCAGGCCGGTCCGGGGGCGCGTTTGGCCAGTTCCATCCGGGTGGCATCGCCGGATGTGACGACGGTCCGCCAGGCGTCGCGGGGCACCCCCAGGGCATCCATCTGGCCGACCAAGCCGTCGGCGGGGCGGGGCGAGTTGGAGATCAGCACGACGTGGCCACCCTGGCGATTGAATCGGCTGAGGGCGTCGCAGGGGCCCGGCCAGCTTTCGCGCCCGTTGTGGATCACCCCCCAGACGTCGCACAGCAGGATGTCGTAGTGGGCGGCGACGGCCGACAGGCGGGGCAGGGGCTTGGGCAGGATCATGACTGGCCTATATCGCCCCCGACTTCGCGCGAACAGGCGCTACCAGCCCAAAGAGGCCTCACCGCGCAGGATGGCCTCTGCTTCAGGCGTGTGCTTGGCCCCGCTGCGGTCGTGCAGAACCAGGGGTGGCAGCAGGCGCAAGGGCGCGCGGCCGGACCGGACGGCCTGGACCAGCACCCGCTTGGCCGGTTCGTCGGCAAAGGCCTGGACCGGGCGGATGGCAAACGACCCGCACCGCGCACTCAGCAAGGCCAGAAGGTCCGCCAGCCGGTCGGCCCGGTGGATCATGACGATGCGCCCGCCGTCGCGAACGGCCGCCGTCAGGAAGTCCGTCCAGGCCGCCAGGCCGTCGTCGGCCATCCAGGCCCCGCGCTTGGCCGGGGCGGGTGCGCGCAAGGCCCCCGGGTCGTCGAAATAGGGCGGGTTGGCGATGGCCCAGTCGAATGCCGGAAGGTCCAGGCCACGAAATCCCGCCGCGATATCGCCGGTCACGATTTCGATCCGGTCCCCGAACCCGTTGATATCCCGGTTCTGGCGCGCCAGATCGGCCGTGGCCGGATCGCGCTCCACCCCCGTCAGGACCACCGCCGGACACCGGGCAGCGACCTGGGTCAGCACCCCGCCGACACCGCATCCCGCCTCGATCACCCGCGCCCCCGGTTTCGCCTCGACCGCCGCGGCCAGCAGGGCGGCATCCATCCCGGCGCGATAGCCCCCGGCCGCTTGGCGCAGCCGGACGCGCCCGCCCAGAACCGTGTTCTCGGCGATCGCGGCCTGTCCCTCACCGTCGGCTGCGACGGTCACGCGCCTTGACCCTGCATCTCCGGCTCACCATTGTGCGGTGCATTGCCGCCGGGCAAGACATCGATGCGCGATTTCGCGTATCGCCTCTCCCTATACGCCTGCACGAGTTTCTCCGTTGGACGCTGTCACCGTCGCCGCTCCCCGTCCCAAGGGTGACGTCGAGGCCCTGGTTCGCCTCGCGGGTGCCGACATGGGTGCGGTCGACGCCCTGATCCTGGCGCGGATGCAGTCCGACGTGCCGGTCATTCCCATGCTGGCCGAACACCTGATCGCGGCGGGCGGAAAGCGGCTGCGGCCCATGCTGACCGTGGCGGCGGCGCGGGCGTGTGGCGCGACCGGCCTGATTGACGCCCCGCTGAAGCTGGCGGCGGCGGTGGAGTTCATCCACACCGCGACCCTGTTGCATGACGATGTGGTCGATACCTCGGACCTGCGCCGGGGCAAGGTGGCGGCGCATCTGATCTGGGGTGCACCGTCCAGCGTCCTGGTCGGCGACTTCCTGTTCGCCCGGGCCTTCGAGCTGATGGTCGAGACCGACCAGATGCGGGCGCTGGGCATCCTGGCCAAGGCGTCGGGGGTGATTTCCGAGGGCGAGGTGCTGCAGCTGACGCGCGCCCATGACCTGAACCTGGATCGCGACACCTATCTGCAGATCATCTCGGCCAAGACCGCCGAACTGTTCGCGGCAGCGGCCGAGGCCGGGGCCGTGGGCGTGGGGGCCGATGAGGCGGCGGTGACGGCGCTGCGGACCTATGGCCTGAACCTGGGCCTGGCGTTCCAACTGGCCGACGATGCCCTGGATTATGGCGGCGCGTCCGAGACCCTGGGCAAGAACGCTGGTGACGACTTCAACGAGGGCAAGGCCACCTTGCCCCTGCTGCTGGCCGCCGCCCGCACCAGGGGCCGCGAAGACGCCTTCTGGGATCGCACCATCACCAGGGGCCAGCGCACCCCCGACGACTTCCGCCGCGCGCGCGAACTGGTCATCGGCACCGGCGCCCTGGGGGCTACCCTGGACACCGCCGGCGAGTTCGCCGACCTGGCCAAGGCGGCCCTGTCGGTCCTTCCGCCCAGCGACTGGCGCGATGCCCTGGAAAGCCTGGCCGACTTCGCCGTCAGCCGCGCGGCGTAGGGGGCTAACATTGAGGTCGAGACTGGATTCAGTCCTGCCCCTGCAGGAGGGTCATGAGTTCGCGTTCGAGCTCCGCCACGGTGGCAACGCTTTGGTCGAACGCCCGCTGGCTGGCGGGATCAGACAGTTTGATGCTGCCATTCTCGACACTCCACGACCGGCTCCTGCTCAGGATGCCAAGCGCTATGCTGGTCTCGTTCAGAATGACTTCCCTGAGACTGATGACCTCGTAGTCAATGGCCGCAACGCCTGAGACGAACGCCCCGAACGACAGCGCCGCCTGTTCTTTCATGGCGGGATCCATATCCGCCTGCGCCAGACTTTCGCTGAATTTCGCTTTCTCGTCTGCCAGATAGCGATCCATGGCGCGCTGCCTCGCACGAGCCTGCTCGATCGCGGCGTAGGCCTTGTCGATCCCGTTTGATTGCCCAAGCGCCGCTGGATCGAGCAGTTCGCTTCCCAGAACAAGCTCGTCTTTGTTGGCAAAATCGATCTGCCGTTCCCTGACGCGGGCTTCGAACGGCGCAGCAAGCTGGGCGGCTTTCGCCGCGTCCATGATGCCGCTGGCGGATATGACAACGATCACCGCTGGCACGACCCCGAGGAAGGAAGCCATGGCGATAAAAAAGGCGTGAAAATCCAGCGCGCTCTGGGCACCCCTGCTCGACAGGACAAAGAACTGGACCAGTGACGTCAGGGCGAAGATCGAAAGCCCAAGGGAAACCAGCACGAATACCTTTTCAAACGCTGCCTCACCCTGGGCGGGTGATGACGCGTGCACTGTCCACAACGATCCAAGCAAGGCCACGCCGAGAGCGATCAGGCAGGCAGCCAAGAGAAACGGCAAGGTGCGGGGCCTGGGTTTCCGATCCGAATCCACGGTCGACATCGTCATGACCCCGCAATCTACCGCTGGTTCAACACGCCTTGAACCGGCTCGCACTCCGCCGCCGAAGAATGCAGGTCATGCGCGGCGGCTCAAGCTGTTTCGCTGGTCGTGGGACGGCTGATTTAGCGAAGCCCCGCGCAGAACCGCTGGATCCGCGTGCACGCCTCTTCCAGCACGGTTTCGCTGGTGGCGTAGCTGATGCGGAAATAGGGGCTGAGGCCGAAGGCGGAGCCCTGGACGACGGCCACGCCCTCGGCGTTCAGCAGTTCGCTGGTAAAGGTCTCGTCCCCGTCGATGACGACCCCGTCCGGCGTCGTCTTGCCGATCAGGCCCTCGATCGACGGATAGACATAGAAGGCGCCCTCCGGGTTCGGACAGCGGATGCCCGTCGCGTGGTTCAGCATCGACACCACCAGGTCGCGGCGCGCCTGGAAGGCCTGGCCCCGTTCGGCGATGAAGTCCTGGGGCCCGTTCAGCGCCTCGACCGCCGCCCACTGGCTGATGGACGAGGGGTTGGAGGTGGTCTGGCTGGCCACCTTTCGCATCAGGTCGATCAGCGGCTTGGGCCCGCCCGCATAGCCGATGCGCCAGCCGGTCATGGCATAGGCCTTGGACACGCCATTGATGGTCAGCACGCGGTCATACAGGTCCGGGGCGACCTGGGCGATCGTGGTGTAGTCGAAGTCGCCATAGATCAGGTGTTCATACATATCGTCGGTCATCACCCAGACCTGGGGGTGGCGACGCAGGACCTGGGCGATCGCCTCCAGCTCGACCCGGGTATAGGCGGCACCGGTCGGGTTCGACGGACTGTTCAGGATCAGCCACTTCGTGCGGGGCGTGATCGCGGCCTCCAGCACCTCGGGACGCAGTTTGAACCCGTCGGCCTCCTGGCCCACCACCGTCACCGGCTCGCCGCCCGCCAGCAGCACCATGTCGGGATAGCTGACCCAGTAGGGGGCCGGCACGATCACCTCGTCGCCGGGCGACAGGGTGGCCACCAGGGCGTTGTACAGCACCGGCTTCCCGCCCGGCGCGACATGGATCTGGGCGGCGGTATAGGTCAGGCCGTTCTCGCGCGCGAACTTGGCCACGATGGCAGCCTTCAGCTGGGGGATGCCGTCGACGTCAGTGTATTTGGTCTCGCCGCGCCGGATGGCGTCGATGGCGGCCGCCTTGATGTTCTCGGGCGTGTCGAAGTCCGGCTCACCGGCCCCCAGGCCGATCACGTCGCGCCCCTCGGCCTTCAGCGCGCGCGCCTGGGCGGTGACCGCCAGGGTCGCGGAGGGCTTGACCCGGGCCAGGGCGGAGGATTGCAGCGTGCTCATGTCGGACTCATCGGCGTATGCGTGGGAGAAGGTGCGGGGAGGCGCGGCCTTTCTTACGCAAGCGGAACAGGCGGGGCAAACACCGTTCGCCTCACGGGGCCCGCATCGCTCGCCCGATGCGCCGGGGAATGATAAGCGCGTCCGTGATGCGCCGTATCCTAGACTTCGTCCTGAACATGGAGGCCCGCCGGTGGAAGGCGGCGCTGGTCACGGCCCTGTTGCTGGGGGCCACGATCGGCCTGTTGGCCCTGGGCAAGAGCCAGCTGGGTCTGGCGGCAGAGGCCAATCTGGAGGCCTGGCTGCGGGGCTATGCCGGGTCGCCCCTGGCCTTTGTGGCCACGGTGGTGGTGTTCGTGGTCGCCGCCTTCGTCGGAGCGCCGCAGTTCATCCTGATCGCCGCCTGCGTCGTGGCGTTCGGGCCGTCGCTGGGCTTCTTCTACAGCTGGGCGGCGACGGTGATCTCGGCCGGGGCGACCTATTGGCTGGGGCGCGGCCCGACGGCGCGGCTGCTGGACCGGCTGGGCGGGCGCAGCCTGGACCGGCTGAAGCGGTTCGTGGGCAAGAACGCCTTCTATGCCAGCTTCATGATTCGCAATGTCCCCTCCGCCCCCTTCATCGTCGTCAATGCCGCCTTCGGGGCGACCCGGGCCGCCTTCTGGCCGTTTCTGGCCGGATGCGCCCTGGGCGTTTTGCCCAAGACGGCGCTGGTCGCCTTCTTCGGCGGGGCGGTGGTGACGGCGGTCAGCGGCGACGGCGTCTGGACCTCGCTGGTCCTGGCGGGGGTGGCGGTGGTTTGGCTGGGCCTGATGCTGGGCGTGCGCGAATGGGTGCGGCGGCGCGAGCGGGCGGCGGGCGCGGCCGACTGAACCACTGCCCCCATCGCCTGTGCGGCATGACCGGGCGCTCGCTTGCCTGTCGTGGCATCGCGCCCTAAGCCGGAAGGCCTGATCCCTGAGCCCAGCCGGATGCCCGCCAT
>Ga0209066_10005894_pt1 | contig 12696 bp, 10 predicted proteins | sample All_14_2_FD_187198 | JGI IMG/M metagenome (GOLD analysis project Ga0209066, IMG submission 187198) | Freshwater microbial communities in response to fracking from Pennsylvania, USA - Allegheny Zone_MetaG_DW_15 (SPAdes) (version 2) ...
TATAAGGTATAGAGTTTTTTTCAATGTCATTTGTGCCTCCGAGTATGAAAAAAATTCTAGTACTCAAAAATTACATCTCAATTAAATTTTTGGCATTAAAATTGAAGTAAGTTTAAAACATGCTAAGAGTTTGTATAAAACAAAATCAATGTTTTTTAATCATCGTTTAAGTTGAGGAACATGTTCATCACACTCGAAGGACCTGAAGGCTCCGGCAAGACATCCCACATCCCGCATCTCGTGGAATACCTGCGCGAGAAGGGACACACGGTATTCCCCACCCGCGAACCGGGCGGCACATCCATCAGCGAGCAAATTCGCGATATTTTGCATGACCTGAAAAATGCCGAAATGCACCCGCGTACAGAGACATTGCTCTACCAGGCCGCACGCGCCCAGATCGTGGAGCAGGTCATCAAGCCGCGCCTCGCAGACGGTGAAATCGTCATCTCCGACCGTTACTTTGACTCAACGATTGCCTATCAAGGCTACGGACATCAGCAGGATCTGGAACAAGTCCGGGCTTTGGTGAAATATGCAACAGGTGGCTTAACTCCAGACCTGACGATTCTGCTGGACCTTGAAGTAGAAGTTGGCCTCAAGCGCAAAACTCAAAACGAAATGGAATGGAATCGCATGGATGCGTACACCGTTGATTTCCACAAACGAGTCCGTGCAGGGTATTTGGAGATGGTGGGAGCAGAGACAAATCGCTGGGTGGTGGTTAACTCAGATCAGAAATGGGAGTCTGTACAGGACGAGTTAAAGAAAGTAATTATTGAACGATTGAAAGTTAGGAGCTAAAGGTTCGCATGCCTCCCATTAATCTCCATCTCTTTTCCATCCCCGGCAAGAATGACATCAGTGATGTTGTTGAAGCCTGTCGCCCGTATCTGGAAGATAAAGACGAGCCTGTGATCGCATTCATGCCTCTGGCCTTCTTGAATGGCGAGAGATGGCTGGAATATACAAAGGAACAATTCAAAGGTCTGGCCCGTGTGGAGATCATCAACACAGAACTTATGCGCCAGAAAGAGATCGAAGACATTCTGCGAGATAGTGCTGTGGCATATATTTCAGGCGGAAATACTTTTTTGCTTAATCACCGCTTGCATTCGAGTGGAGTGATGCCTTACCTAAAGAAAAAGATCCAGGCCGGTCTGCCTGTGGTTGGGTTCAGTGCGGGAACTATTTTGTGCGGCCCGAACATTCTCACATCCACCGATATGAATATGGTCAAGACCCCGCATTTTGACGGGCTGAATGCGACTCCCTTTAACTTCTTTGCCCATTATCCGCTGGATGCCTATGGACAATCTGTACAGGATGACTGGTTGAGCGAGTATTACATTTTTCACGATAATTCTGTCATTATGTTATGTGATGGCGCCTACGTCAAAGTGGATGGAAAGAAGACCACCCTCGTCCGCGGCGAGGCATATATCTTGCGCAAAGATCAGGAAAAGGAAAAGCTTGAAGAAGGTACGTTGATCACTTTATAGGAGAAGACAATGAACGAGCAATGGATACCCGGAACAAAAAAAGAGTTGATGGCCTCAATTGAGCATGAGTGGAAACTTTTACTGGATGTAGCAGAAAAATTGACAGACGAACAAATGACCACGCCTGACTCCGGCGGATGGTCACCCAAGGATAACCTCGCGCATCTCACCGAGTGGATGAACATCCTGATGGGGTATCATATGGACAGGCGCCCCGCGCATGATGTGATGGGGGTGGCTGAAGAAGTGACAAAAGATTGGGATATGGACGTCATCAACCCGGTGCTTTTCGAGCGCAATAGAAATCGTCAACGTGGCGAAGTGCTGGATGGGTTGAAGCAGGCCTACGCGAGTCTGATCGCGAAACTTGAGGCGATGAGTCTTGAAGAACTGCTCAAGCCGCGTCACGCGAATGACCCAGAGAAACGTCCGCTGTTGCTATGGGTATTGGGCGATACAACCGAACATTTTCTCGAACATCGCGAAACGATCGAAAGAGGAATAAAAGAGAAATAACATGACCGCTGATACTGAAAAAGATATTAAATACTTGAAAGCCATTGGCCGTGTCTGTGCGTTGGCCTTGAAAAAAATGATGGAAGAAGCCAAGCCTGGCATGACCACTGCCGAACTGGATAACATCGGCAATGAGTTCCTTAAGAAGGAAGGGGCAACTTCTGCGCCGCAAGCCATGTATCAATTCCCCGGCGCAACCTGCATTAGCATTTCGCCTATCATTGCGCATGGCATTCCAGATGACCACGTGCTGCGCGAAGGCGAGTTGATAAACATTGATGTTTCCGCCGAGATGGACGGATATTTTTCAGACACCGGCGCTTCGATGGTGGTTGCAAAGCATGTCCCCGAATATGAAAGAATGCTCGCAGCAACCCGGTCTGCGCTGAACAAAGCTGTGCATGCTGCCGTAGCAGGACAGCCGATCAACGTCATTGGCAAGACCATTCAAGAAGAGGCTGCTCAGAACGGCTTCGGTGTCATTTACGATCTGACCGGTCATGGCATTGGACACAAGCTGCACGAACAGCCTGCCTCGATTTTCAACTTTTATAAGCCTGATGACCGCCGCATTCTTAACGAAGGGCTGGTTCTAGCCATTGAGCCTTTTCTCACCACAGGCAAAGGCCGCGTCGTCGAAAAGAAGGACGGCTGGTCTTTGCAGACGATTGACAAGACCATCGCTGCCCAGTTCGAGCATACGATCATTGTCACCAAGAACGAACCGATCATTTTGACGCAAGTGTGAGCCAAATAAAAACATCCCGCAGAGAAATTCTGCGGGATGTTTTTATTTAATCCTCTTTCAACCATCTCTTCACTGCTTCTCGCGGATGCTCGTACTTCTCCATTGAGTTCAACAGGTCCTCGGGTTCCACTTCACAGAATACGGCTTTGCGATGTTCGACAAAGACGAAACCTTCATCCACAGCATGGTCCATGGCGGCGAGCAAGGGATCGTAATATTTTTTTACATTCAACATGCCCACAGGTTTTTCGTGCGCGCCGGTCTGCGCCCAGGTGATGGTCTCGAAGAGTTCATCCCATGTGCCGTAGCCGCCAGGCAGGGCAATATAGCCATCTGAAAGTTCGTGCATGCGAGCCTTGCGTCCGTGCATATCGGGTGCCACATCCATGCGGGAGAGGCCGATGTGCGCGAGTGCTGGCGTGTTCATGGATGGGATGATGACCCCGATCACCTCGCCGCCCGCAGATAATGCTCCATTTGCCACTTCACCCATCAAACCGGTCTTTCCTCCGCCAAAAACAAGGCGAATCCCTCTTTGAGCAAGAGTAACTCCCATTTGAAAGGCAGCGGTCTTATAGTCTGCGTGAACCGAGTCAGATGACCCACAAAAAACACATATTGATTTCATAGTCTTCTCATCTTTTCTTTTTAGAATGATTTTCGGCAACTGTACCACACATAAAGCGCAGGTTAGAGTTATGTAAGTGTAACCCTTGTGCGCTTGACTCACACCCTGCGCAGGGATGAAAATAGCAGTATGGAATACAAAGACTATTATAAGATCCTCGGTGTGGACCGCAAAGCCAGCGCGGATGATATTCGCTCGGCATACCGCAAGCTTGCCATGAAATATCATCCCGATAAAAATCCCGGTGACAAAAAAGCTGAGGATAAATTCAAGGATATTAACGAAGCCTATCAGGTCTTGAGCGATGAGCAGAAACGCGCACGCTACGACCAGTTGGGCAGCGCCTACTCCAACTTCCGCACGAGCGGCGGCAGGCCCGGTGATTTTCAATGGGATGATTGGTTCCAGCAACAGCAGCAAGGCTCAGACCAGCGCGGCAATGTGGACGATATGTTCGGCGGTGGCAGCTTTTCCGACTTCTTCCGCACCATCTTTGGCGAAGCGGTCCGCTCTTCGGGGCGTGGGCAGCAGATGCAGCAGGAGACAGGATACCAACAGGATCTATCCATCAGCTTTCAGGAAGCGTACGAAGGTACGATGCGCCAGTTGCAAACGAATGGACGCAAGCTTCAGGTACGCATCCCTGCCGGGGTGAAGACAGGTTCCAAAGTCCGGGTGGCAGGCGCGGGTCCGGAAGGAACCGATCTTTATCTGGTCATCCACGTTGAAGATGAGAATCGTTTCGAGCGTGAGGGAAGTGACTTAACCACGACATCCCCCGTAAGTGTTTTTACCTTGATCCTCGGCGGAGAAGCAGAAGTGGATACGCCCGCAGGAAAAGTGAAATTGAATATCCCGGCTGGCACACAGCCAGACCAGGTCTTTCGGCTGGCAGGGCGCGGTATGCCGCACCTGAAAAACCCCAGCACAAAAGGCGACCTGTTCGTGAAGTTGAAAGTACAGATTCCCAAATACCTGTCGTCGAAGCAGATAGAACTGATCGAAGAAGCATCCCGCATTAAATTTTAATTAGGAGTTTGCATGAAAACAAAATATAGTATCCTCGCTTTAGTGGTTCTGGTCCTGGCGGCACTGGCCTGTCAAAGCACTATGCCGGCCGCAGTTCAACCCACTGGCGCGGTACAGCCCGTTGCAACACTTTTACCTTCTGATGCAACAGTGATTAACCCATCTGCGCAGCAGGAAAGTTTGGTTGCGTTGTACGACAATGTCAGCGCAGGTACGGTAGCCATTCTGACTGATTTGGGGTCTGGCTCAGGATTTGTGTACGATGGGCAGGGACATATTGTTACGAATTTTCACGTAATTGAAGGCGCGAATTTGATCGAAGTGCGCTTCACCTCTGGTTATATGGCCTATGGAACTGTGATTGGGACGGATACGGATTCGGATGTTGCGGTCGTAAAAGTAGATGCGCCTGCGGAAGAACTTCACCCGCTCCCGCTCGGCGATTCAGATACATTGAAGGTTGGTCAGACCGTAATTGCCATTGGCAACCCTTTTGGGTTGGATACTACAATGACAGTCGGTATTATTTCCGCCCTTGGACGCACATTGGACTCGGCTCATGAATCACCGGATGGAAATTTGTTCACTGCAGGCGATATTATTCAAACCGATGCGGCTATTAACCCTGGGAACTCTGGCGGCCCGCTCTTTAATATCAACGGCGAGGTGATCGGCATCAACCGCGCCATCCGCACCACGAACTTTACGGATACAGGTGAGCCAGTCAATTCTGGCATTGGCTTTGCCATCTCCATCAACATGGTCAAGCGTGTTGTTCCTTCGCTGATCAAAGACGGCAATTATGATTATCCATTTTTGGGCATCTCCTCCATGGACTCACTCAGCCTCGAAATGGTGGAAGCGCTTGGGCTGAAGTCCTACACGGGCGCGTATGTGACCAGCATCGTATCTGGCGGCCCAGCCGACAAAGCAGGCATCATTGCCGGAGATAAGTCCACCTCTGTCCCTGGCCTGCTCTCTGGCGGTGACTTGATCATTGCCATTGACGGAAAAGAAACCCGCACCTTCGACGAAATGTTGGCCTACCTCATCACACATAAATCCCCGGGTGATACGGTGGTTCTGACCGTGCTGCGCGGCGATGAAAAAGTGGATGTAACGATCACGCTGGATAAGCGGCCGTAATAAAATGCAAAACAAAAAGCCTCCGAGTTTTGAAAACTCGGAGGCTTGCTTTTAAGCAGTTATTGAAATCCTGTTCTAGGGATAGTATCCGATGTGAGCGCTGTAATGCGATTCAAATTGGTCGAAATAGAGAGTCCCGCTCGTGCCTGTATCCACACCGCTGGTCGCGCCGAGGTTCACATACTCCACCAGGCGGACATCGTTATCGAGATTGGGAATCGTATCCACCAAGGCATCGTTCAACCATAGTTTAAGATAACCGTCATTGACTCCCGCCGCACTGGATGCCTTGAAAGCTACCTCAATCAACTGCGACTCATCCGTAATGGCAGTTGGCTGACCTGAAACTGCACCTCCCGCATCATGATATGCCTGGGTTTGCAGGGTGTAGGAGCCTCCGCTTTTGTTGAGCGCGACTCGGAACACCAACCCAGCATCGCCGCCCGCGCTGAAAATCGAGAAGCCGTTATTGTTCGGAATGCTGATCGAATTTGGGTCGAGGTAAAAGCGCGCATGGTATTGCACCTCATCTGTCGGGGAGAAATCGGTGACACCCATGGAGGTCGTGTCATTGATTATCGCCTGCATCCCATACAAGCCGAAGAGGGCAGAAGGAGAGGATACACTCAAATCGCCGCCGCCCAGAGAAGTGGAACTCCATAGCGCGAAATCGCCGCTTTCAAAATCATCCTTGAAAATCAAATCAGTCAGCGGAGCGGACAGGGTAGGGCCGTTTGGTTCCAGCCCAATGTGTTCACCCTGACGGGATTCAAAGGCATCGAAGTAGATGGAGCCGCTTGAAATTGCGGGAATGGAATCCGTGGCTCCGAGGTTGATTCTCGAAATTCTGGAAGTATCTGTGTCAAGCCCTGCGAGGCTGTCCACCAGAACATCATTGACCCACAACCCGGCAAAGCCATCATTGGCTCCCACTGCGCTGGCAGCCTGCCATTCGATCTCGACCGCCTGCCAATCGTCGGTGATGTAGGCGCTCTTTCCTTCAAACCAGAAATTTGCGTCATTCTGTCCGCATAAGGTCAGGGCATAATATTCCGCCATACGCCTCATGCCAAGACAGAGTTTCCAATTGTAGGCATCGTCACTGCCAGTGAAAATGTACATGGATTCATTGTTCGGCAAATTCACCGAATTGGGGTTCAGGTAGAAGCGTGCGCTGTAATGAGTTTCGTTATTGGGTGTAGTATCCGTAACGTCAATGTCAATGGTGTCGTCAATGAAAGCCTCCATGCCATAACTGCCCACAGCGGCGGACTGGGCGGAAACAAAGAGGTCGCCGCCATCGGTGAAACTGCTGGACCAGGTGGAGAGATTACCACTCTCGAAGCCATCACCGAAGACCACACCCGGGATGGGCGTGTTCGTGGGCGTATGAGTTGGAGTAGGTGTGGGTGTTGGAGCGGAACTGGTTGTGTACTCAACGTGAAGCCGTGGAGCGCTGTTTGCTCCTCCTTCGTACGCCACGGCCACGCGTTTCCCTGTGCCGGTGATAAGAATCGCAAGGGCATTGCCGCTGTTCCAGCCGGAGCGGTTCACGATCTCTTGAAGAACAGGCGACAGGTCTGGCGTGCGTTGATCCACCCCGCTCTGGTTGAGGGTGAGCCAGGCAGAGGGACTCCATGAAACTGAACTGGTTGTGCGCGGGCGGGTGGATACTTTGGTGGAGGCGCTGTACCCAAAGGGAACGGGGTTATCATTTGCCTGTGCTTGAATAGTCAGGTTTGTCGCTTCGCTGGTTGTCTCATCCACAGTGAATTGGATGTAGGCATTGAGGATTGTCGCGCCTTGTGGAATGGTGACATTCGTAAAGCGCAGACCGACTTGCTGGTTGTTCGCATCTCGAATCAATTCAAGGTCGCTGCTGGAGAGGGATACGGAACCGGATGCGTTTTCCTCCGCATCGTCACTTCCGGATGCAATGGAAATGTTGATGGAGATTGGGGGGTGCGTTGTCGGAGTGAGGGTGGGGGTAACGGTAGGAGTAGAGGTTTGGGTAGGCGTGGCGGTCGGCGGCCCTTGATAAGCGGCAAGATATACAGATGCCTGATTCATGGGCAGGCCAATGGTCCGCTCCAGCGGTTTTGCAGCCTGCTCGTCATCAATGGTCTGGCGCAATGCAGGGCTTCCTGCCGCGTATAAATGATCCAGGAAAGTTTGCACGGCTTGCACCTGTCCGCTGGTGATGGTTACATTACCGCCTTGCCCATCCACCAGAGCTTGCAGGTTGGGTTCCCAAAGTTGTAAGGTGGCAATTGCTTCATCTTTCAGAGTGGGGTCATTGCTTAGAAGTTGGATTATTTCCGGGCCATTTGCATAATATAGTTCAATATAATGTTGTCCCTCTGGAGTTTGACTCAATATTTCATCTTCCACGCGGTGGAATAATTCGACATCCAAGATTCCTAGCGGAGTGGATTGCAGTATCTTAACTGGTGCAGATAGTTTTCCACTGGCAGCCAACAAATTGCATAATATCCCTTCCAACTCTTCAATCGGGCAATTACAGGTTTCAGCGGGTGACGTTGGTGGGGGCGGAGTTGCCGTTGGGATTGCTGGTGTTATTGGTGGAGGCGTGTAATTAGGAGGCAAAGCAGTGGACGTTGGCCCATTAAGAGGCGTTGGTGTGGCTGGAGCGCTTGTCATATCAATGGAAAGATTTATCTGGGTGGTGTCGCAATAATCAACACCCTTGGGAGCAATCATGAGATACAGTCTTTCGTCAACATTGACCGGCACCGCATTCAAGTTGGTTCCATTTGTACCGCCAACAAGAAACTGCCTGCCGCCGTTTTCAAAACCACCATAAGCCAGGTTGGTGGAACCCTTGTCTATATACCATTCAATGCCATTGCCGCAGCCGGATTCTATGTGGGTATCAATGACTTCACCTGTAACAGAGACATAACCAGTAATTGGGCTTTTCCAGGCAATGATTGCAGGTTGATCGTTTCCTGGATGTACTTGAATGGAATGAAGGGGCCACAGATGCCCTGCATCATTTGCATTATAGCCAACAAAGGGCCATGAATAACTTGAACTACCGCTCCAGACATTTAAGCCAACAATGCTTTGAAATTCCGGCGTAAAGTATCCTGCCGGGGTGTAGGTTTGCGGGTCGTGCGCTAAACCTGAGCTTGTCAAAAACTCCCAGACACCCAGATTTCCGCATGAATCACGGTTGGGATTCTCCTGATCTGGCGATGGGCGAAATTCACTGGCAAGGTCCCAATGAGTGCAGGTTGTCAGTGTAGGTGTTGATGTAGGGGTAAATGTGGCAGTTGGGGTCGGTGTCGTTGTTGCCGTGGGGGTAGATGTTACGGTTGGCGTTGGATTATTAAAATCTGCAATGATATTCTTGTCTGTATCCATGACCACACTGAGCGGATTTACACTGCCAGTAGCATCGCCAAGCCATTGCTGAAAAGCAAATCCTGACGCGGGATTTGCATTGAGCGTGATATTTGTTCCCTCTTCATAAGTATTTCCCGGGCAATTTGGGGCGGGGTTTATGCTAATTGAGCCGCCTCCTGATGGACTCACACTTGTCGTAAGCGTTCTAACAAAAGGCTCAAAATCATCCAGTTTATGGTGTTGAAGGATTACAGACCCGAGGCAGGCTCCATTGGGTCGCTCATTACGCCAGACATTCCAAAATTCAGCCAGTGTTAAAGGTGGTCGTACAGGAACATCAATAGGAAAATATGTGGTACTAAAATGCCAAATACCATTATCTATAGGGCCATTAAAACCATCTGCCGACTCATCCCAATTTTCACTGACGCCAGATGCGGGGGTTTCAAAAAAGTCCCATAACGTTGCAGAGACTACGCCTTCATAAACCTCTGGGTAGCTTCCTGTAACATTGTGTTGTAAATCCGTCTCTACATCTTCCAGATTGTATCCTCTGTAATCTGCTTCGTTTTGCACTGCCATTTCTAAAAAATTTGCCCATCCTTCACTCCATGCACAAGTTATGTTGGTAGGTTTCCACATATCGTGTTTAAACCCAATTAACAGGCAAGCGTCAATGATGGATGAAACGCTTATATAGTTGCTAAGAACAAAGTGCCCATACTCATGTAGGATGACATCTGGTTCATACCCCTCTGCATCGGGGATGAATATTTGCCCGGTAAAGCAAGGATCCCCACTATCATTTCCGACACAGCCTTCCGGGTAATTGATTTGCACCCAGTGAGTTTCCCCTCCCCAAGAAGGCGCTTTTCTTTGCAGGAAGTCGTAGGCATCGTTGGATGTTTTGTCAAAGATATACAACGCTTGGGTAAACTGACTTTTGTTTAAGGTGAAACTCACTGGGTATACACCATCGGTTAAATCGGTTAAATCTAAACCTGTTTCTTTATAAGAATCATAATCATAAAAATACGGATCGCCAAACTGATCAACCACCTCAACGCGTTCTTCATCAGTTGTATAAAACTTAAGAAAAGGATCAATCCCGGTTCCATCCGAGTCAATGTTAGGCATGGTGGCAGAGTACTTCTTGGTTTGAGGGTCGTATGTCATGACTCTTAATCTACGGTCACCCGTTGCTTCGGCGTCCCATACTTCCACCTTTGCTCTCTCCACATCATTCGTAACGAGATTCCCTGGCCCTTTTGACTTAATTTCGGTAGCCTCAAACTTAAATTGTCCTTCTATGGTTACCTGCCCTGTGCCTGGATTGGATAATGATGTGATTGATATATCTTTCGCGGGAATAGTTGGACCAGGCATTCCATCTGGCGGTTGGGTAATCCGATACTCCCTGCCTGGAACAATATTTGTCGAGTTGAAATCGCTGATTAGATGAAGTGTTTCGGTGTCTTGATAACCATTGTTAGCAGAAAGGGTTGAGAAAGCACCGATTCTCAATTCCCAATCTCCCTCCTGTATCACTCGAATTGAAAGTTCATGAGATTGAATATGGTTTGCTGTCAACGATCCTTGCCACTCTAAACTGCCCGCTACAAGTTCCACCCCTTCTGGTAGTACAACCCAGATCGTTACATTAGATTCATCGTATATAGACATAATCTCGATACGAAGAGTAACGAGCTGACCGACCAGAGGTTCTGGAGATACAGAGAGGTTTACAATTTGTAACGGAATACTTGGCGGGACCTCATAATTTTGTGGTGGATTTTCCAAGCCTCGTGCCTGTTTAGGGGCAGGAAAGCCAACTTCCACCGCAAAGACGATAAACAGAAAGAATACATGCAAGCGATTATTGTGTAACATTTTTCCGCCCTGAATTTTTATAAACAAATATCTGTAGGTGGGATTTGTGGCACAGGTGTAGGATATACCATTCCTCCTGGTGGTTGGGTAATCTGATACTTTCTACCAGGTATTACCTTTACTGTGTCTGCGCTGGTAATAAGATGCAGTGTTTCGGCGTCCCCATAACTACTGGTTGGCGCATATTGTGAATAAGTACTAATGTACAACTCCCAGTCGCCTTCATAGAGGACACATAATTCGAGTTCGTGGGCTTGAGGCTGGTTTGCAATTAGCGAGCTTTTCCACTCTAAATCGCCACTCATCAACTTCACCCCATCGGGCAATGTAATGTTGATGGTGACATCTTTCTCGTCATTAATGGACATAATCTCGACGCGCAGGGTGGCGGTTTGCCCAATCACAGGATCAGGATGCACGGAAATATCCGTAATCTCTAGCGGTTTACTTTCGCAGGCAGTTAGTGTTGTCAAAATCAGCCCAATGACCAGCAGGGCTTCCAGCGTGCTTTTTATGTTGCGAGTTTTTTTCATGATATTGCTCCCTTGTTTTTTTGATTTCAAGAAGTTCTTAATGACTCATCGAACCTCTTTTTTTACTTTGTGTGTTGTGGGTTTTGAAAATTGAATTACCCGCCTTGATTTTGTCTAAACATACTATAGCAAAAAAAAAATAGAATTGTCAAGTGATTTTTGACATCCTCTCAACTGGACTTTATCCATTTGAGGATTAACAAAAAGCAAGGTAGGCTAAGCAGCTCAAACTGTCCAGTTTTGAGATTGAACGCGTGTTTAGATTTGGAACTGCTGACAGTTATCACGAAAACAAAATGACCTACCACACAGACAGGTCATCTCGTTACTCATCTCTCATTACTTTCTCCTACCCAAACCGTTCTTCGCGCCAGACATCTGCGCGGTTGTGATAACCAGCCTGCTCCCAGAATCCGCGCTTGTCCTGGGTCATGAATTCCAAAGAGCGCAGCCACTTGGCACCCTTCCACAAATAAGGAGTTTCAAGGTCTTCGCGCCCGGGGATGAACCCCACCATGCCGCGTAGTGGATAGCCATGATCCGGCGTGATCGGCTCGCCGTTGAAATGGGTCGCCAATAGGAAGTTATCCTGCAAGACCACAGAGAGCGGCAGATTGACCGTGAATCCATATTCAGCATGCTGCATGACATGGGTGGCGTTCGGTTTGATCTTGAAGAAGCCATTCTCTACCAGTGACTTCACAGAAACGCCTTCCCAGGTAGTATCGAACTTGCTCCAGCGGGTGACACAGTGCAGATCCATTTTGATGGATGTGCGCGGCAGTTGATTAAACTCTGCCCAATTCCAGCGCTTTTCCTCTTCCACCTCACCCCACACACGCAAATCCCAAGTGGCGGGGTCGAACATGGGAACGGGGCCGTAATGCAGAACAGGGAATTTCTGGGTCAATGATTGGCCAGGCGGCAACCTACCTTCAGAGCGAACGCGGTCTTCTTCCTTGCGGCGGTCAAAACCTTCAAACTGGAACATGGGGCACCTCACTTTATAAAAGAATAGTTTCTACACTACATAGATACAGATTGTTTCTGCAATGTTACCTGAAAAAGATAATAGTTTTCTTAAGCATGCTTCCTTACAAAAGCCTGTCAGGCATCCAAATTGCCTATGGTTATCATAGGGATTGCTCTTATAATATACAAAATTTTGAGGAGAATGTATGAAACAGCCATCATTTAAACAAAAGTTCCAATATTGGTTTGATAATTATATGGCGCGGGGGACCGGCGCGTTGATTTTTGCTTTGTTCGTGCTCTCTGCGTTGATCATATTTGTAATTGCTGCTCTGGTGAAGATCACCGGAAGTGCGCCCAACA